>Ga0105249_10001406_pt1 | contig 21077 bp, 24 predicted proteins | sample KBSS44metaG_FD_81522 | JGI IMG/M metagenome (GOLD analysis project Ga0105249, IMG submission 81522) | Switchgrass rhizosphere microbial communities from Kellogg Biological Station, Michigan, USA - KBS S4-4 metaG | ecosystem: Host-associated > Plants > Roots > Rhizosphere > Soil | place...
GTAATTCCAGCCGAGCTTCTCGCGTGCACCTTTGATTTCGTCCGCGCCCAGCGGGGAGCCGTGCGCCTCGGCAGTTCCGGCTTTTTTCGGAGCGCCGAAGCCGATCGTGGTGCGACAGGCGATCATCGTTGGCCTGTCGGATTTTTGCGCGGCTTCGATTGCCTTCGCGATCGCCTCGGGATCATGGCCGTCGATCTTGCTCGCGTTCCAGCCGGCTGCCTTGAAGCGCGCGACCTGATCGGTCGAATCCGAAAGCGACAATTTTCCGTCGATGGTGATGCCGTTGTCGTCGAAGAGCACGATCAACTTCGAGAGCTTTAGATGCCCGGAAAGCGTAATCGCTTCGTGGCTGATGCCCTCCATCAGATCGCCGTCGGATGCGAGCACGTAAGTATAGTGATCGACGACGTCAGGGCCGAATTCCGCCGCTAAAATCCGTTCGGCCAATGCCATGCCGACGGCATTGCCTAGCCCTTGGCCGAGCGGTCCGGTGGTGGTCTCGACGCCCTCAGTGATGAAGTTTTCGGGGTGCCCCGGCGTCTTCGAATCGAGCTGGCGAAAACGCTTGATTTCGTCGAGCGTCATCCCCGTGTAACCCAAAAGGTGGAGCAGCGAATAAAGCAGCATCGAGCCGTGACCAGCCGAAAGCACGAAACGGTCGCGGTCGGGCCATTTGGGGTCGGCCGGATCGAATTTCAGGAATCTTGTGAACAAGACCGTCGCGATATCGGCCGCGCCCATAGGCAAGCCGGGGTGACCTGACTTCGCCGCTTCGACCGCGTCCATAGATAGCGCGCGAATGGCGTTGGCCATGCGGTCGTGGTTGGCGCGCGCTGTCACTCTTTCGTCTCTCACGAGGAGCCTCATTATCGAGGCGGCGGACAGATAACATGCAAGGCTCTGGAGTCAATGATTGAGCGGGTTTGTGCGGGGTGAAAGGCGGCAAGCGCCCCGATCCTCTGGTCATAACTTCGCCTCGCAAGTTGACGCATGATCGTAGCGGACCTTTACTGTCGGAGTGGGAGTGACTCGACGTGAGTGCAATGGATTCGGCCCTTCGGCGACTCGACGCCGCGATCGACGCGCTGGAAGCAGCGGTAGACCGCAGTTCCGACGATAGCCGCCGCCGCGAGGACCTAGAGACCCAACTGCAGGCTTTCGGCAGCGACCGCTCGCGGCTCGCCTCCGATCTCGACCGCATACGCGCGCGTTCGACTGATCTTGAGGCTGCCAATCGCGAGGTTTCCCGCCGTCTGGAGTACGCCGTCGATACCATCCGCGCCGTTCTATCGGCGCAGGATCGCTGAGGCTGGAGAAACGCATGGCGCAGGTTAGTGTCTCGATCGGCGGGCGGACCTATCGCATGGCGTGCGATGACGGACAGGAAGAGCATCTAATGAAGCTCGCCGGCGATCTCGATGCGAGAATCAGCCAGCTGCGCGAAGCATTTGGCGAGATCGGCGATACGCGCCTCACGGTGATGGCCGCGATCATGGTCTCTGACGAAGTTTCGGAATTGCGTCGCCGTATGCGTCTGCTTGAACAAGAGGTTGAGGGCTTCAAAGAAGCACGTGTCGCTGCGGTGGAGCGATTGGATTCAGCCGAGCGCACGACCGCGCATAGTCTTGAGAAAGTTGCAGAGCGGATCGAGCGACTCGCGCATGCGCTCAACGGCGGACTCGGCGAAAAATCGGCGACTGGTTGAAGACGGGGCTGGCAGCACGTATGCAAGCAGCCTAGATTGTTTCTGCGGAGCTGCGCGGTTCGTCAGGAAACCAATTCCCCGGGGCCTTATCGATCCCAAAGGGAGCTGTCCCTGACCTTGCCCCTGGGCTCGGTCACACGGCGCCCACCTACTTCGTAGGTTTCCCGGGATCGTCGTTTCCAACGGCCAATCGTGGCTCCGCACTTATTTACCGTCTCCGTTTCCACCGAATGATGCTCGCCCACTTGCAGACCGTCACCGATAAAAAACGTGAATTTCGCGAGACCGCGATTGCGCGGCGCGATTTGCTTCCTCCCGATGATCGCGTGCGGGCCGCGCGCGGAGTCGTGGAGCTACCTTTTCCGGTCGCGGTATCGAAGGGCGCGATTGTCGCTGGTTTCTCCCCCATCAGGACAGAATTCAATCCGATCCCACTGATGCGCGAGCTAGTGAAGGTGGGCGCGCAAATCGCATTGCCGAAAATCACGGGGCGTGGAAAGCCGCTCTCCATGCGGGCATGGAATTTCGGCGAGCCCCTGATTGCGGGTGTTTGGGGCATCCGCGAGCCGGGTCCGGACGCGCCGGAAGTTGCACCGGATATTTTGCTCGTACCTTTTGCGGCCTTTGATCGCGCCGGGTACCGTATCGGCTATGGAGCGGGCTATTACGATATGACGCTTGCGGCTTTGCGCGCGAAAAAGAAAATAGTGGCGATTGGTCTCGGGTTCACGGTGCAGGAAGTCGACCATGTTCCGGTCGAAGCACACGATCAGAGGCTCGATTTCGTGCTTACTGAAGCCGGTCTAAAGTTCGGTGGAGCAAAGCTTTAATGCGTTTTTTATTTCTCGGCGATGTGGTGGGGCGTCCTGGCCGCGAGGTCGTGACATCCCGCTTGCCGAAATTGATCGACAACTGGAAACTCGATTTCGTCGCGATCAATGGCGAAAATGCCGCTGGCGGATTCGGCATCACGGAAGCGATCTATAACGAACTCGTCGATGCCGGCGCCGACGCGATTACGCTCGGCAATCATTCGTGGGACCAGCGCGAGGCGCTCGTATTCATCGAACGCGCGCCGAAACTGATCCGGCCGTTGAATTATCCGAAGGGAACACCGGGACGGGGTGCCGCGGTGCTTGATGCCAAGAACGGCTCGCGGGTTCTGATTATCAACGCGCTCGGCCGTGTTTTCATGGAGCAGCTCGACGATCCGTTTGCCGCGGTCGAGCGAGAGCTTTCCGCCTGTCCGCTCGGCGAAGGCTGTGATGTGGCCGTGTGCGATTTTCATGCAGAAGCCACGAGCGAAAAGCAGGCCTTCGCCCATCATTTCGACGGGCGGTTCTCGCTAGTTGTCGGCACACATACCCATGCGCCGACTTCCGATCATCGCGTGCTATCCGGCGGTACAGCCTATGTCAGCGACATCGGAATGTGCGGCGATTACGATAGCGTGCTCGGCATGAACAAAGAGGAGCCGATCCGGCGCTTTCTCACAAAGATTCCGTCCAGCCGCTTCGAGGCAGCAAGCGGAGATGGAACCCTCTCGGGTGTGGTTGTCGAGATCGAAAAGAAATCGGGACACGCCAAAAGCATTTCGCCGGTTCGTCTGGGCGGTTGCCTCGAAGAAACGCAGCCGAATCTCTAAATCGAGGAAGATATGGAACGAAAAATATTTTTGATCGCAGCGATTATTGCGTGGGCTATGCCCGCCCTTTCGCAGGAGCTACGAAAGTCCCCGGTGGCGCAAGGCGCGGTTACGCCGCAAGTGATGGACGAGCGGCTGAAGGACCTTGCGCAAGACGTCAAATCGAAACGTCAGAATGTTGATCGGATCGCGAAGATCGATTTCGCCTGGCCGCAAGATGCAGAGGAATATCGGGCGCTCAATAAGAACGTTCTCATACTCGTTACAGTCGTGACAAAGGACGAGAAGGAACTCCCGCTCCGCCGGGTGTATCTACAAAATGACGGCCGTGATGTCGCGCTGAAAAAGTTGACCAGCGAACGCCGCGACGTGCCAAAGGATTCGCCTGCTTATTCGGTTCTTGGGCCCTTCCGCGAAGACAGTTTTTATCTCGCGCCTGCGGGGCTAATGATGCGGGAGGGATTTGTGGTTGTCGATTTTGCGATCAAGCGGAAAGGATTTCGCATCTACGAATTACCCGGCTCGCCGCCCGATTTCGTGCAGGCCGATAAAAGGCCGATGCCGGGTGCGACTGCCAAGATCGATTTGAAGGCGGTTCGTGCGATGATGGAACGGGAATATACGGGCTTTGTTCAGCCCGATAACTTGCCGTAACCGCAAGCATCGACATATAACGCTGCGCGCTCCGCGCTTGGAGAAGTCATGGCCGGCCATTCGCAATTCAAGAACATCATGCACAAGAAGGGCCGCGCCGATGCGGCCAAGGCGAAGCTGTTCAGCAAGCTCGCGCGCGAAATCACGGTTTCGGCCAAGATGGGCCTGCCCGATCCTGCGATGAATCCGCGGCTGCGCGCCGCCATGCTTGCGGCGCGGGCCGAGAATATGCCTAAGGACAATATCGAGCGGGCGGTCAAGAAATCGCAGGGCGGTGAAGGCGAAAATTACGAAGAGATCCGTTATGAAGGCTATGCGCCGGGCGGGATCGCGCTCATCGTCGAGGCCCTCACCGACAATCGCAACCGCACCGCCTCCGAGGTGCGTTCCTATTTCACGAAGCATGGCGGGAGCCTTGCCGAAACCGGCGCGGTGTCCTTCATGTTCAGTCATGTTGGCGTGGTGCAGTATGACGCGGGTAAGGCGTCGGCCGACGCAATGCTGGATGCCGCGATCGAGGCGGGCGCGGAAGACGTCGTTTCCTCCGCTTCTGGCCACGAAATCATCGCCAGCGCCGACGCGTTGCACGGCGTTACACGCGCGATCGAGGCGAAATTCGGCGAGCCAAAAAAATCGAGTCTCGTCTGGCGGCCACAGAATTTCATCGCAGTTGACGACGAAACCGGCGAGAAAATATTGAAACTCATCGAGGCGCTCGAAGACAATGACGATGTGCAGAACGTATATGCGAACTTCGAGGTTTCCGACACGCTGATGCAGAAGCTGAGCGCTTAGACGCGTGGCGCCAGAACAGAAGTCACGCCTCGTCGGTTATCTGGCGCTTGCGCTCACCGTCGCGATTTGGAGCGGGTGGATTGTGTTTACGCGTGAGGCGGTAACACACACCCTGCCGCCGATCGTAATTGCCCTTCTTCGCATGATCGCGCCTGCCGTTTTGCTCGCCCCCATTATTTGGCGTGCGGGTATTTTTCCGCGCGGCAAAATCATTCCTTTGATTTTTTGCGTTATCGGTGCAGGTGCGCCGTTCGCATTGTTGACAGTGACCAGCATGAAATACGCGCCGTCTTCGGATTTTGCGGCGCTCGCGCCGGGCACGATGCCGATTCTCGTCGCGGTGATCTCGGCTTTGTTCTTCAAGGAACAACTGGGCTGGATGCGCGCTTTGGGATTCTTCTTTTGCGCCGTCGGCGTATTCGCGATTGTAGGCAATAGCGTACTGACGGCCAACGCCGACGCTAATTTTGGTCACGCGCTGATGCTATTGGCGGCGCTGATTTACGCAGGATACACGATTGCGTTTCGTAGAAGCGGTCTCACGCCGATCGAGGCGACGGGTATCGTCGCGTTCTGGTCGCTATTGATCCTCCTTCCATTTGGTCTATTTCCGACAGTGGAACTGGTGCGCACCGGACATTTGCACGAAATTATTTTTCAGGCTGTGCTCCAAGGTGTGCTGTCCGGTCTCGTCGCGCTCATCGCCTATAGTGTCGGTATCGAGCGGCTCGGTGCGTCGAAGGGGGCAGCTTTCGTCGCGCTCGTCCCTGTCGTTGCGACGTTGCTTGCTATTCCCGTTCTTGGCGAGTGGCCGGATATCGCCGGGATTGTCGGCGTCGTTATGACAAGCCTGGGAGTTCTGCTGGCCAGCGGTATTGTGGGCGCGCAGGCCAAACCCGGAAGCTAGGACTTCCGCCGGGCTTCGGGTTATCTAGCCTCATGGCCACGGGCACGATTCGCATTCTCGGCCTCGACCCGGGCCTCCGCCGTACCGGCTGGGGGGTCATCGAATGCGCCGGCAACCGGCTCTCTTATATCGCCTGCGGATCGATCGAAACCAACGATAGGCACGCGCTTGCGGCCCGACTTAGCGTGTTGCACGACGGGCTGGCTGCGGTGATTGCGGCGCAAAAACCGGACGAGGCTGCGGTAGAAGAAACATTTGTGAATGCCGATCCCCGCTCGGCCTTGAAGCTCGGACAAGCGCGCGGGATTGTTTTATTGGTACCCGCGAAGGCGGGCTTGCTCGTCGCCGAATACGCGCCGAACTTGATCAAGAAATCCATCGTCGGCGCGGGGCGTGCGGAGAAAATTCAGGTACGCAAGATGATTGCCGTGCTGCTGCCGAAGGCCACGCCGGAAACGGAGGATGCCACCGACGCGCTCGCGATTGCGATCACGCATGCGCATCATCGGACAGCCCCCGCGTTACGGCTGGCTGCGGGGAGTGCGGGATGATCGGCAAGCTACGCGGTGTCGTCGATTCTTATAACGAGGATTCGGTCGTGCTCGACGTCCACGGCGTTGGCTATCTCGTGCATTGCTCCGTGCGCACACTGCAATCGTTGCCGCCACCAGGCGAGGCAGCGACGATCTCTATCGAGACCTGGGTGCGCGAGGATCAAATCCGTCTCTACGGGTTTGCGACCGACCTCGACCGCGAATGGTTTCGGATACTCACGCACGTGCAAGGTGTCGGCGCCAAGGTGGCGCTCGCAATCCTCGGCACGTTGAAAGTCCCTGAACTCGCCAATGCCATCGCGCTCGGCGACAAGGCGCAGATCGCGCGCACACCGGGCGTCGGCCCCAAGCTCGCACAGCGTCTCGTGCTCGATCTGAAAGACAAGGCGCCTGCTTTCGCGAGCGTCGATCCGTCAGTGGTCAAACTACAAGGAGATCTCGCCGAGCGCCGCGCGTCGCAGCCGGTGAGCGAAGCGGTATCCGCGCTGGTCAATCTCGGTTATGGAGAAATTCAGGCAAGTGCCGCGATCGCGGCAGCCGTTCGCTCAGCGGGCGATAAAGCGACGACCGAAATACTTATTCGTCATGGTTTGAAGGAGCTTGCTCGCTGATCATGAGCAACTTGGCGGTACAACCAATCCGGCGATCTTCGAAGCTCGGTTGCTTCCTTGGAACAGTGGCCATCTTCGCGTTGCTGGGCCCGCCGATCGGAGGTTTTGTGGCGTGGCTGGGAGGAACTACGTACGCCATTGCGAAGGGCGCAATGGCCACCGCGCCTCTGATTACCATTTTCGCCATGCTGGTTATGATGCTTGTCTTCGCTTATCCCGCTGGCATCTACTTTGCGCTTGTTGCCGGGGTTATCGTCGCTGCTACAGGTATATGGGGGCATCGGAACGGCATCATTGTGCCGGTGGTTGCGGCAGCGATCGCAAGCGTCGCAGTTGTGCTGGCAATGAAATTTCTGAGCTTTCCCGAGTCGGACGTGCCTAAGATCCTCGGAATCTTTCCGATTTGTTTGACCGCCTCTGTCGCGTGCTGGTTCATCACCCGAGAAATCGTGAGGTCCGCATGGCTGCCCGCGTCCTGAGCCCTGAGCGCCGCGAGGAAGACATTGCGGAAGCCTCATTGCGGCCCCAGCGGCTTTCCGAATTCATCGGCCAGGAAAAGCCTTGCGCGAATTTAAAGGTCTTCATCGAGGCCGCGCGCACACGCAAGGAAGCACTCGATCACGTATTGCTTGTGGGTCCGCCGGGACTCGGCAAAACGACGCTGGCGCAGATCGTCGCGCGCGAATTGGGGGTCAATTTCCGCGCCACGTCCGGCCCAGTGATTGCAAAGGCGGGCGACCTCGCGGCACTTCTCACCAATCTCGAAGATCGCGACGTGCTCTTCATCGACGAAATTCATCGGCTCAATCCGGCGATCGAGGAAATCCTCTATCCGGCAATGGAGGATTATCAGTTGGATCTCATCATCGGCGAGGGTCCAGCTGCACGTTCGGTAAAGATCGATCTTTCGCGCTTTACACTCATCGGCGCGACGACGCGTTCTGGGTTGCTCACAACGCCACTGCGCGACCGGTTCGGCATTCCCATCCGCCTCGGCTTCTACGAAGTGCATGAACTGGAAACCATCGTGAAGCGTGCTGCGCGCGTGCTGAATCTTTCAATCAGCGTTGACGGCGCGCAGGAAATCGCCCGCCGCGCACGCGGTACGCCGCGCATCGCAGGCCGCTTGCTCAAGCGCGTGCGCGACTTCGCGCTGGTCGAAGGCTCCAAATCCATCGAGCGTGCCGCCGCAGACCGCGCGCTCAGCCACCTAGAAGTGGACGCCGCCGGTCTCGACGCGATGGACCGGCGTTATCTTTCGATTATCGCGAAGCACTATGGCGGCGGACCCGTCGGCGTTGAAACAATTTCTGCGGCACTCTCCGAACCACGGGATGCGATCGAAGACATTATCGAGCCGTTTCTGATCCAGCGCGGCTTCATCCAGCGCACGCCGCGCGGCCGCATGCTGACCTCGCATGCCTTCAAGCATCTTGGCCTTGCCGAGCCTCAACGTGATGCGTCGCAAATCCCGCTGTTCGATCACGGTGAGGACGCGTGAATAAGCCGAAGCCGGGGCAGGACACCTCGACTGAACTCGCTGGCCGCCTCATCGAAGGTGGTCACGCGATGCAGGTGCGCGTCTATTACGAGGACACCGACTTCACCGGCATCGTCTATCACGCCAACTATCTGCGGTTCATGGAACGCGGGCGGACGAATTACCTGCGTCTCATCGGCGCCGATCACCGCGCGCTGTTCGAGCAGACCGAGAAGGAAGCACCGAGCTTTGCATTCGTGGTCAGGTCGATGAAGATCGATTTTCTGAAGCCGGCTTACATGGACGATCTGCTCGAAGTGCGGACTCTCTCGCAGGAGGTCTCCGGCGCCTCGATCATTATTCATCAAAAGGTCGTGCGCGGTGCCGAGGTGATGGTCGAGGCAGAAGTGCGGGTCGCCTTCGTTTCTGAGGGCAAACCGCGCCGTATCCCCGAGCCGTTGCGCAAGGCCATGGGGGCCGATGCGGAGCGCAAGCCGAAGCGCTAACTAGACATTAACGATGTGACGCGCTCTTTTAGTCCCTCAAAGGCCGGAGATGCCCCAGTTTGGACAGATTCCGTGCCGTATGAACCGGTGGGGATTTAAGACGGCACAACGGACCCAGCTGAACTGCCAATGGTCATTGCCGGGGCATTGCGATGCCCGATTCACATTTCGATTTTTTCACACGGCAGGCCGGCCCGTTGTCCGGAGCCGGATATTCGGGGACGTTTTGAATGAATCCGTCTGATATCGCGCCTGTAATGCCCTCCGCCGACGTTTCGCTGTGGGCACTCTTTATACAGTCGCACTTCGTCGTGAAGACGGTGATGGTCGGGTTGATGATTGCATCGGTATGGGTGTGGGCGATCGTCGTCGACAAGACGATCCTTTATACACGCACGCGCCGCGCGATCGACCGCTTCGAGCAAGTGTTCTGGTCCGGGCAAAATCTCGAAGAACTTTATCAGTCGCTGTCTTCGCGGCCCAACCATTCGATCGCAGCACTCTTCGTCGCCGCCATGCGCGAATGGAAGCGCACCTATGAGGGTGGCGCCAAGACGCTCACCGGCCTCACCGAACGTGTCGAGAAGGTGATGGATGTGACCATCGCACGCGAGATCGAGCGGCTGGAACGCCGGCTTCTGGTGCTTGCAACGGTCGGCTCGGCCGGCCCATTCGTGGGCCTGTTCGGCACGGTTTGGGGTATCATGACGAGCTTCCAGTCGATCGCCGCTTCCAAGAATACCAGCCTCGCGGTGGTGGCGCCGGGCATAGCGGAGGCGTTGCTTGCCACTGCTTTGGGGCTTGTCGCCGCCATACCGGCGACTATTTTTTACAATAAGTTCTCCAGCGAAGTGAGCCGGCTCGCCCAGCGCCTTGAGGGATTCGCCGACGAGTTTTCAGCGATCCTGTCGCGCCAGGTCGACGAGCGGAGCTAGCGATGGCCGCGAACGCAGCAGGTAAGGGTGCATGGAAGAGCCGGCGGAGCCGACATCGCGCGGCCCATGTGATGAGTGAGATCAATGTCACGCCGATGGTCGACGTGATGCTTGTGCTACTCATCATCTTCATGGTCGCGGCGCCACTCATGACCGCCGGGGTGCCTATCGACCTACCGCAGACGCAAGCGAAGGCGCTCGACCAGGACCGTGAGCCGCTAACTTTGTCCGTCAACGAAAAGGGGCAGGTCTATTTGCAGAACACCGAGATCAAACTGGAAGAGGTGGTTCCGAAGCTGCAGGCGATCGCTAAGAACGGATTCAATGAACGCATTTATGTGCGCGGCGACAAGCGTGTAGATTACGGTACCGTCATGCGGGTGATGGGCAGATTGTCGCAAGCAGGTTATCGTCGCGTAGCACTTCTTACGGAGATCGAAGGAAACTAGATGGAAGTCCGCCCGGGACTTGCAGTCTCCTGTGTGGCTCACGCCGTAATTCTCGGCTGGGGGCTGTTGACGTTTGCGCCGAAGCCGCTCGAGTTCAAGCCCGTCGAAGCGATGCCGATCGACATCGTGCCGATTTCCGATGCGACGCAGAATAAGCAAGGTGCCCCCAAGGCGCCGCCGAAGCCGGAGGCGAAAACGGTCGCCGACAAACAGGCCGATCCGAATGAATTGAAGCAGCTAGTCGAGAAAGTCTCGAAGCAACCGGAAATCAAGCCCGCCGCCGTACCCCCGCCGCCGACACCCGAACCGAAACCGGCCGAGGCAAAGGCCGAGCAGAAACCGGAGCCGAAGCCCGAACCGAAGGAAGAGGCTCTCAAAAAACCCGAGCCCCCGAAGAAACCCGAACCGCCGAAAGAACAGGCAAAGGCAAGCACGGCCGCTAAAATGAAGGCCGCTCCGACGAAGCGCGAATTCGACCCGAACCAGATCGCGGCTCTTCTCGACCGCCGCGAACCGCAACGCCAGCAGGTCACAAGCGTCGCAACCCCGGCGCCGCCTTCGCTTGGCGTGCCGCGGGGAGCGGCCGAACAGGTTTCGATGAGCGAGATCGATGCGCTGCGGCGGAAGCTGATGCAGCTTTGGAATCCGCCGGCCGGCGCGAAAAATCCGCAGGAATTGATCGTCTCCGTGCGGCTTCAGTTGAACCGCGATGGTACGCTCGCCACTCCGCCACGCGTTTTGACCAGCGGCACGAGCCCGCTGTTCTTGGTGGCGCGCGAGAATGCGATGCGGGCGGTTTTCATGGGTCAGCCGTTCAATATGCTCAATCCGGATAAGTACGATCTTTGGAAAGACATTGAAATCACCTTCGACCCCCGAGACATGGTGGGCGGGTGAACAGGAAATAGTCCGATGTCGAAGCTGATTGTCCCCGATCGTCTCAATGGCGAAACCAAGCTGTCACGCCGCCGCGTGCTCGTCGCTGCGGGCGGAGCGGCCGCCGCTTTGATAGGGTCTCGTGCCGCGCACGCAGTACTGAAACTCGATGTGACGCAGGGCACGATACAGCCGATCCCGATTGCGATTCCTGATTTTGTCGGGCGGCAAGCCGAGGGATCGGATGTGGGTCGGTTGATCTCGTCCGTTATCACGAACAATCTCCGCCGCTCTGGCCTGTTCCAGCCGCTCGATCCCGCCTCGTTCATCGAAAAGATTCAAACGATCGACTCCGCACCGCGCTTTCCGGATTGGCGCGTGATCAACGCGCAGGCGCTGGTCACGGGCCGTATCGGACGCGAGCCCGACGGACGTTACAAGACCGAAGTGCGGCTTTGGGACGTGTTTGCGAACAATCAGCTTTACGGCCAGCAGTACTTCACTCAGGCGGACCAGGTGCGGCGCATCGCGCATATCATTTCGGACGCGATCTACGAGCGCATCACCGGCGAGAAGGGTTATTTCGATACTAAGATCGCCTTCGTCGACGAAACCGGATCTAAAGAGCGCCGCGTCAAGCGCCTTGCGATTATGGATCAGGATGGCGCGAACGTGCGCTTTCTCACGCGTGGCGATGATCTCGTGCTAACGCCGCGCTTCAATCCGAGCAGCCAGGAAGTTACGTACATGTCCTATGGGCGCGGCGATCCGCGCGTCCTTCTGATGAATGTCGAAACCGGCCAGCGCGAAGTGATTGGCGATTTCCCAGGCATGACATTTAGTCCGCGTTTTTCGCCCGACGGGCAGAAGGTCGTGTTGAGCCTGCAGAAGGAATCGAACTCGAACATCTTTGTGATGGATCTTCGCTCACGGCGAACGACGCGCCTTACCGACGTTGCCGCCATCGACACTTCGCCTTCTTATTCGCCCGATGGCCGCGGAATTGTTTTCGAGTCGGATCGCGGCAATGGCCAGCAGATTTACATGATGGGAGCGGACGGCTCCGGCCAGCGCCGGCTTTCCTTCGGCCAAGGCAATTACTCGACGCCGGTGTGGTCGCCGCGCGGCGACATGATCGCTTTCACCAAACGCGGCGCGGGCTCGTTCGCCATCGGAGTCATGCGCGTCGATGGCTCGGGCGAGCGTGTTCTCACCGAGGGCTATCACAATGAAGGCCCGACCTGGGCTCCGAACGGGCGCGTGATCATGTTTTTCCGCGACCCCGGCGGCAATGCCGGGCCACAGCTCTTCACCGTCGATGTTACCGGCTATAACGAACAGCGCGTGCCGACTCCGAGCTATGCGTCGGACCCGGCCTGGTCTCCGCTCTTGTCCTGAGCGCACTGCGGCCCGGCCTTGATATGGCCGTTTTGGGAAACAAAGTTGCCGTTTAGGATTCGGTAACCACGTCGGCCAGTTTCCTGGAGCGATGCGGCAAAACCTACGTTTTTCGGTAACTCGCCAAGGTCCCATCAAGGTTGACGGAATATTCAATTAACCCGCACGCGGTTAGATCGGCCGAATTCCGGTTAAAGGGATAGAGGAGCCACCGGCCATGGTGAATTTTATGCGGTTCCTGCGCGGCATGCGGTTCGTTGCCTTGCTCGGCTCGGCGATGCTTGTTGCAGCCTGCGCGAGCAATCCGAACGATCCGAACGCCGCCGGCGGTTCCGCCTCGGTTCCCGGCAGTGCCCAGGACTTCGTCGTGAACGTAGGCGATCGAGTCTTCTTCGAAAGTGACTCGACGGAGCTGTCTCCGCAGTCGCGCGCCACGCTCGACAAGCAGGCACAATGGTTGAACCAGTACAATCGTTATGCCTTCACTATCGAAGGGCATGCCGATGAGCGCGGAACTCGCGAATACAATATCGCGCTTGGTGCGCGCCGCGCGCAGGCGACACGCGACTATCTGATCGCACGTGGCGTCGACGGTTCGCGCATGCGTACGATCTCCTACGGCAAGGAACGGCCGGTCGCGGTCTGTAACGATATTTCCTGCTGGTCGCAGAATCGCCGCGCCGTCACGGTGCTGAACGCGGGCGGGGCGTAACCGCACATACTGAAATTTCGAGGTTCCGGCGCCGGTGAAATAATCTTCACGGCGCCGGTTTCGTTTCGGTCAGCCGCACTTTCGACGCACTCGGTGCAATATGCTATTGATCCATCCATGGCTATCTCAGGGAGCGAATTGGCGCTCCTGTCCGGTCCTAGAATGAGTGTTATGAAACTTGCGGCCGCCCGCGTTCTCGCGCTCGCACTTATCGCATGCCTCGTCGCGGGAAGTGCGGAGGCACAGCTGTTCGGCCGTTCGGATGACCGCCGTCCACAGGACGATGCCGCCGAATTGACAGTGCGTTTGGAGCGTCTCGAGGGCCAGTTGCGGCAGATGACCGGCACGATCGAGGAATTGCAGTACCGGAACCAACAGCTCGAGCAGCAGCTGCGCGCCATGCAAGGTGGCGGTGTCCCGCCGGCCGGGGCGCGGCCGCAAGGCATGGGGACGGGACCAGGACTTTCGCAGGGTTCGATCAATCAACCGCCGAACGTGCAGCAGCAGATCGCGCCGCCGGCGTCCAATCAGCCCGGACGGCGCGGCGACGCATTCGACCCCAACGCACAGCCGAATGCACCGGGCGCACCGCGTCCGCTGGGGGCCCCGCTCGACATGGGCGCGCTCGCTAATCCGAATCTCGGACCGCAGCCCGGCGCCGGCAACCGCGCTCCCGGCCAGCAACAAGCGGTGCTTCCGCCTTCGGGCAGCCCGAAAGACGAATACGATTTGGCCTACGGCTATATTCTGCGGCGCGACTATGCGCTGGCGGAAGAAGCCTTCCGCGTCTTTCTGCAAAATCACGAAGGCGACAGGCTGGTGCCGGACGCGCATTACTGGCTTGGCGAAAGTCAGTTTCAGCGTCAGCAGTATAATGACGCTGCCGAAACTTTTCTCGACGTCTACAACAAATATCCGAACAGCCTGAAGGCACCGGAAGCGTTGCTGCGCCTCGGCCAATCGCTCGCCGCCATCGGCAAGCAGGACGCGGCGTGCGCGTCACTCGGTGCCGTGGCGACGAAATATCCGAAAGCATCCGCCCAGGTGAAGCAGACGGTTGCGTCGGAACAAAAACGTGTCCGCTGCTGACGAGCGCGGCGAGCCGATCGCCGACCGTGAGCTTCTCCTTCTCTTCCAAGATTTCCAGATTTACGACCGCATCGTAGTCGCCGTTTCCGGCGGCCCCGACTCGACGGCGCTGCTGTGGCTTCTGTCGCGCTGGAGAGACTCGCTCGGTAACGGGCCGGAATTGATCGCAGCGACGCTGGATCACCGCCTGCGGCGCGAATCAAAAGCGGAAGCGGCAGCAGTCGAGAAATTGGCGCAGCGGCTGAAAATCCCTCACCGCATTCTCATGTGGTCCGGCAAAAAACCAAAATCCGGAATTCAGGAAGCAGCGCGCAACGCGCGCTATCGGCTTCTTGTTGATTTAGCGCGCACAATGCGCGCCGGCGCCATCGTCACCGCGCATACGCTTGACGATCAGGCGGAAACTTTGCTGCACCGGATTGGGCGCGGGTCCGGTCTGGGCGGGCTCGCGGGCATTCGCAAGCTGACGGTGCGCGACGGCGTCGTGCTTTTGCGGCCGCTGCTCGGAATCTCAAAGGCCCGGCTGGTCGCGACTTTGCGAAAGGCGCGAATCTCCTTCGCGGACGACCCGACCAATCGCGATCCGCGCTTCCTGCGCCCACGGCTTCGGCGGCTGGTGCCGGAACTTGCACGCGAGGGAATCGACGCAGCGCGCCTCTCTTTGTTGGCGAGGCGGCTCGCACGTGCCGAGGCCGCAATCGAAAAATTCGTTAGCAACGAAAAGCAGCGCGTCTTGGTGAGTTCCAAGGCAAATGCCGTCGAATACAAAGCGCGCGCGCTATTCGACTTGCCTCCAGAAGTTAGTCTTCGAATTCTCGGCGAAGCGATCGGCCGTTTCGGCCACGAGGGGCCGGTGGAACTCGGCAAGCTCGAGGTTTTGCATGAAGCTTTGGCTCAATGTTGGATGCAAAGCCAAGAACTGACTCGCACGCTGGCGGGTGCATTGGTTCGTCTCGACAGCCGCCAATCGGTTGATCGCGCCCGATTACGGGTGAATCCCGCACCGCCTCGCCGCGGCAAGCATAAAAAGCATCCGAAACAGCGCGTTCAGGGTATTCGATAAAACCGCCATTCCGGTGCCGTCTTCCCTTGTTTCAAGGGGGTACGGAGCCTATTTTAACCGCTCAAGAGCTATCTTTGCTGACGCCTGGGCAGCGCAATACGACTTGTCCAATGGGGATGTTCCCAACGAAAGGCCGGAAATGAACGCGAATCTGCGCAATTTCGCCCTCTGGGTGATCATTGTTCTCTTGCTGCTCGCGCTTTTCTCGTTGTTCCAGAATCCGGGCCAGCGGACGGCCTCCAATGACATTACGTTCTCGCAGCTGCTGGCCGAGGTCGATCAGGGCCGCGTTCGCGATGTTGTGATCCAGGGTCATGACATCAGCGGCTCGTTCAATGACGGTAAACCCTTCCAGACATACGCCCCCAACGACCCGACGCTGGTGCAACGTCTCTACGGCAAAGGTGTTTCGATCACGGCGCGCGCGCAGGGAGACAATGTGCCTTGGTACGTGTCGCTGCTCGTCTCGTGGCTGCCATTCCTTGCACTGATCGGCGTTTGGGTTTTCCTTTCGCGCCAGATGCAAGGGGGCGCCGGAAAGGCGATGGGCTTCGGTAAAAGCCGTGCGAAGCTTTTGACCGAGGCGCATGGACGCGTCACGTTCGAGGATGTCGCCGGCGTCGATGAAGCAAAGGCCGATCCCGAAGAGATCGTCGAATTTCTGCGCGATCCACAAAAATTCCAGCGTCTCGGCGGACGCATTCCGCGCGGCGTGTTGCTGGTCGGCCCTCCGGGCACCGGCAAGACATTGATTGCGCGCGCAGTCGCGGGCGAAGCGAACGTTCCTTTCTTCACGATTTCGGGCTCCGATTTCGTCGAGATGTTCGTCGGCGTCGGCGCGTCGCGCGTGCGCGATATGTTCGAGCAAGCGAAGAAGAACGCGCCCTGTATCATCTTCATTGACGAAATCGATGCGGTTGGCCGCCATCGCGGCGCCGGGCTCGGCGGCGGCAATGACGAGCGCGAGCAGACGCTGAATCAATTGCTGGTCGAGATGGACGGCTTCGAGGCGAATGAAGGCATCATCCTGATCGCCGCGACCAACCGTCCAGACGTGCTTGATCCGGCGTTGCTGCGTCCGGGCCGCTTTGACCGCCAGGTCGTGGTGCCAAATCCGGATGTCATCGGCCGCGAAAAAATTCTGCAAGTGCATGTGCGCAAGGTTCCCGTCGCGCCTGACGTGAATCTGAAGACTGTCGCGCGCGGCACGCCCGGATTCTCTGGCGCCGATCTCGCCAATCTCGTGAACGAAGCCGCGTTGATGGCCGCGCGCCGTAACAAGCGCATGGTCACGCAGCACGAATTCGAAGACGCCAAAGATAAGGTGATGATGGGCTCCGAGCGCCGCTCGCTTGTCATGACCGAGGAAGAAAAACTGCTGACCGCCTATCACGAAGGCGGCCATGCCATCGTCGCGTTGAAAGTTCCGGCCACGGATCCGGTGCACAAGGCGACAATCATTCCGCGCGGCCGCGCACTCGGCATGGTGATGCAGCTGCCGGAACGCGACAAATTGTCGATGTCCTACGAGCAGATGACATCGCGCCTCGGGATCATGATGGGTGGACGCGTCGCCGAAGAACTCGTGTTCGGTACCGACAAGGTTACGTCGGGCGCCTCCTCCGACATCGAGCAGGCGACGAAGCTCGCGCGCATGATGGTGACCCGCTGGGGCCTGTCGCCAGAGCTCGGCACCGTGGCGTATGGCGAAAACCAGGAAGAAGTTTTCCTCGGCTATTCGGTTTCGCGCCAGCAGACGATCTCGGAAGATACCGTCAAAAAGATCGACGCCGAGATCAAACGCTTCGTCGAAGAGGGCTATCAGCTCGCGAAAAAGATCATCACCGAGAACCGCGCCGGGCTCGAATTGCTCGCCAAGGGTCTGATCGAATACGAGACGCTGACGGGCGACGAGATCAAGGATTTGCTCGAAGGCAAACCGCCTTCGCGCGACGGCGCGAGCGAACCCGCGGCACCCCGCACTTCCGCGGTCCCGCCGGCCGGCAAGCCGCGTCCGCGGCCCGAAACCGGCGGCTTGGAACCGGGTCTGGTTTAAGCCTCCAGCTCAACGAATATCGAAACGCCCGCCCTACTGGCGAGCGTTTTTTTGTCTCGCGAGCCGCGGCCATGCAATACAGCAAAGAGACGGATTGTTGCGGCCATCGCGCGCCGTTAAGTGCTAGACGTTAATGCTAAGACCGCTGCGGTAACGATCACACACATTTCTTGAACCTTTAACGGTTAGCTTCGGCATAGTATCAAGTCCGCGCAGGGCGGGTTTGGAACGAGAGCGTAAGCGGGTATGGCGCGCAAGCATTTCGGCACGGACGGCATTCGCGGCCGCGCGAACGGCGAAATCACGGCTGAGCTTGCGCTGCGCGTCGGCATGGCAGCCGGACTCGTTTTCGTGCGCGGCGAGCATCGTCATCAAGTCATCATCGGCAAGGACACGCGGCTTTCCGGCTACATGATCGAGAACGCGCTGGTCGCGGGCTTCACCGCGGTCGGCATGGACGTGCTGCAAACCGGCCCGTTGCCGACGCCGGCCATCGCGATGCTCACGCGCTCCATGCGTTGCGATCTTGGCATTATGATCTCCGCCTCGCATAATCCTTATGACGACAACGGCATCAAGCTGTTCGGGCCCGACGGCTTCAAGCTTTCCGACGATATCGAAGAAGAAATCGAAAAGCTGATCGCTGCCGATCTTTCCAAGCAACTCGCAAAGTCAAGCGATCTCGGCCGTGCCAAACGCATCGATGGCGCGCATGACCGCTACGTGGAATTCGCGAAGCGCACATTGCCGCGCAATCTTTCGCTCGAAGGCATGCGCGTCGTAGTCGATTGCGCGAACGGCGCCGCCTATCGCGTGGCGCCGCAGGCGCTGTGGGAGCTTGGTGCCGAGGTTTTCCCGATCGGGGTTGAACCCGACGGCTTCAATATCAATCGCGAATGCGGGTCTACCGCGCCGGAGGCGCTATGCGCCAAGGTGCGCGAAATGCGCGCCGATATCGGAATTGCGCTCGACGGCGACGCCGACCGCGTCGTGATCGCCGACGAAAAAGGCCACCTCGTCGATGGCGATCAGTTGATGGCGCTGATTGCCCAGACTTTCAAGGAAGAAGGACGGCTCGCGAAGCCCGCGATCGTCGGCACTGTCATGTCGAATCTGGGCTTGGAGCGTCATCTCGTCTCGATCGGTATTGAACTCATTCGGACCAAGGTTGGGGATCGCTACGTTTTGGAAGCGATGCGCGAGCAAGGGTTCAATGTTGGCGGAGAACAGTCCGGCCATATTATCCTGTCCGACTACGCGAATACGGGCGATGGCTTCGTCGCTGCGCTGCAGGTGCTCGCAGTCGTGAAGAAACTGGGGCGGCCCGTTTCCGAAGTGTGCCACCGTTTTGAGCCGTTGCCGCAGATCCTGAAGAATGTCCGCTACAAGTCCGGCAAGCCGCTTGAGGACGCGAAAGTCAAAACCGCGATCACGCTTGCGGAAAAGAAACTGAACGGGCAGGGGCGCCTTGTGATCCGCCCGTCGGGCACCGAGCCGGTGATCCGGGTCATGGCTGAGGGCGACGACCGCGCACTCGTCGAAGCCGCGGTCGATACGGTGGTCGAAGCGCTCACGCGCGCCGCCGCCTGATTTTTACCTTTCGTTAAACTTTATTACCCGGCGTTAAGACTGGTTACTCGCGCGCTAAATAAATGCGGCGAGCGGCTGGGCTTTCATACCTTTGTGGCGAGCAGGGCGCGCTAGAAATTCTCGCTCGAACGAAGGAGGTTAAGTGTTAACCTTAATCGCCCCTTAAGTTTTAGCTGCGAACGTCCCTTCCATTGTCAACGGCGTGCGCCGCCTGTCGTGGCGCGTGCGAAAAATGGAAGGAACGTAAAATGCAGAGCCTCCGGAATTTAGCGCTCGCGGGCGCCGCAGCGCTCGCCTTCGCGCCCGCCGCGGTGCTTGGCGCGGATCTCCCTGCCCCGGTGTACAAGGCCCCGATCATCGAAGAGTTTGGCGGCTGGTACCTGCGCGGCGACATCGGCATGAGCAATCAGCAAGTGAAGAAGCTCGACAGCCCGGCCTTCGATGCCTCGGTCGTAGTGCTGGCTAAGGGGTTCGATTCAGCGCCGATCTTCGGCGTCGGCATCGGTTATCAATACAACAGCTGGCTGCGCTTTGACTTGACGAGCGAGTGGCGCGGCGGTGCGACATTCCGCGGCCTTGATACCTTCGACAACGGCGGCACACCGAATTCCAACGACTATCATGGCACCAAGACTGAATGGCTCACTTTGTTTAACGGCTATCTCGACCTTGGTACCTGGAATTCGATCACTCCTTATGTCGGCGCCGGCGTCGGCTTTTCGCGCAACACCATCAGCAACTGGCGTGATTTGAACATCAATGCGCCGGGTGGTGCGGTTGCCTTTGCCAACAGCAAGTCTCAGTGGGATTTTGCCTGGGCGCTGCACGCGGGAGTTTCCTACAAGGTTACGCCGAACTTCTTGGTCGATTTGAGCTATCGCTATGTACATCTGGGTGATGCGAGCTCTGATGACATGATCGGTTTTGACGGTTCGAACGGCACGTTCAATCCGATTCGGCTCAAGGGTATTTCATCGAACGACTTCAGACTTGGCGTGCGCTGGATGTTCGCGGACAACTTCTACCCGTCCTACGACCCGCCGCTCGTTCGCAAATACTGAGCGAACTCGGTTCTTCCAATTCAACGGCGCGGGTCACCCCCGCGCCGTTTTGTTTTGCGGTAGCTAGGTTGTCATCCTGCGCTTCGCTAGAAGAACTTGGCATCGTCGCCAATCAGTAAATCACGTGCGCTTGGCGGCAGCGGAAAACCATATCCTTTTCCCGGGCTCTCCCAGAAAAGATTGCCCGATTTGTGATAATCACCGAAATAGATCTCTGTGCCGATCTTTTGCAACGCAAGAGTAATCGCTTGCGCGGAATCGATACCCCCCGCGTAGCTTGTCCACTTTTCTTCTGGCCAATTGATTTCGTATCGACACAGCCATGCGCTATCACTCGATTGTTCAGGTGCGAATATGCGGATCAGAATTTCGATATCGCATTTCTCTCCTCTCAGCTTGAGCATGCGTGTCGCAATAATCACTGCGGACTCCGCGTTCAAAGATAACGGTCGTATTTTGCAATAGTAACGTCGATCTCCGCTTCCAGGCTCGGATGCTCTACCATCAGTTTATTCAGCACTGCGACTTGAATTGCCGCAACGGCAGACGCGATGGTTTTCGCATAGCCCTCGCATTCCTTCGCGTTCAGGTGCTCTTTCAAGAAAGGGAGAAGGTCGCCCAATTCCCGTGAACTCCGGAATGCCGCACGAACTACATGACGTGCCAAATCAATTTCCATCATTTCATTCCTCCCATCCCTGTACAGGTCGTCAATGTATATTTCGGCATCGAAAGGCCTATATTCCTAGTTTTCCACAGGCAAAATATTTGCTCTGAATGTTAATCCCCACTCCTTCCGGTGGACTTAGAGTCCGTGCCGTCTCGATCCACGAGGGGCGCGTCCTGCAGGCGTGCTTGACGTGCGGATCGGGATCGGCGCCCGCTGTCGTGTTTCGCAAACACGGGATCGGGAGGCCCAAGGTAGCCGTCCGTGGGCACTACGACCCACCGCCTTAAAGAGGCTGGACGTGCATCGGAGCGGCGGGGGAAA
>Ga0105249_10001407_pt1 | contig 21073 bp, 20 predicted proteins | sample KBSS44metaG_FD_81522 | JGI IMG/M metagenome (GOLD analysis project Ga0105249, IMG submission 81522) | Switchgrass rhizosphere microbial communities from Kellogg Biological Station, Michigan, USA - KBS S4-4 metaG | ecosystem: Host-associated > Plants > Roots > Rhizosphere > Soil | place...
CACCAGGCGATCAGTTCGACCTTGACGCGGAAGGCGTCGCAGCAGTCGACGACGAAATCGTAGCCGCGGTCCAGCAGGCGCTCGAGGCTGGCCGGCGTGACGAATTCCTCGATCGCGTCGACCGCGATGCGCGGGTTGATCGCGTGTGCGCGCTCGGCCATCACCGCGACCTTGGCGCGGCCGTATTCGCCGCCCAACGCATGCAACTGGCGATTGGTGTTGCTGATGCAGACATCGTCGGCGTCGATGATCGTCAGCCGTCCGACGCCGCTGCGCGCGAGCGCCTCGACCACCCACGAGCCGACGCCGCCGATGCCGATGACGCACACGTGCGCCTGCGCCAGGCGCGCGACGCTGCCGACGCCGTACAGGCGGTCGATGCCGCGGAAGCGTTCTTCGATGAGCGGTTGGTCCATAAGGGCGCGCAGATTACCATCGCGTTTTGCCTGGCGATGCCCTCCATGCGTTATCTGATCTGCCTGATCGGCGGTGTCCTGCTCGGCGCGATGATCGCGCTGACCGTGGCGAACGCCCTGCAGCGCCGCAACGCCTGGCCGCGCGCCGTGATGACCGTGATGCAGCACGAGCTCGGCAGCGCGCGGGACGCCGCCCGCGCCGGCCAATGCACGGCACCGCAGGCAAGCACCTCGACGGCACACCTTGCCCTGCTCGGCCAGGACCTCGAACGCGCCCTGCTCGCCCCCGGCGCGAGCGACCGCGTCTTCACGCAATATGCCAACGACCTGCGCGATGCGGTGGCCAAGGCACAAGCGGCCACCGACTGCCCACAGCAGACCGCGGCGCTGACCGACGTCTCCAATGCCTGCGATGCCTGCCATCGCGACTACCGCTGACGCCGTAGGGCCGAAAAGCCGGGACAGCGCAAAGCGGGCCGACGCAAAATTTGACGGTCCCGACCGGTTGCCGGCAATTACAAAACTCATTAGTATTGATTTTCCCGCCGGTCGCGGCAGCAAGGGCGAAGCCGCCTTTTGACGCTGCAACCGGCATTCATTGCGAACATCGACGCAGCAATCCGGCCATCGACGTGCTGGACTGCCACGACCGACCATCCTGCCTGCCCTGACCGATCCGATGACTGCAGCCGTCGTCCGCCCGCTCGTTGCCCTGGCCATCGCGCTCGCGATCGCGGGGTGTTCGATTCCTTCCAAGCCGGACCGACCGGTCCTGCGCAACGAGGCGCCGCTGGCCGGCGTCGACGTGCCCGCCGGCGCCGCATGGCCGGAGGCGCAATGGTGGAAACGCTATGCCGATGCGCAGCTCGACGAGCTCGAAGCCAAGGCGCTGGCCGGCTCGCCCTCGCTCGACGAAGCGCACAAGCGTTTCGATACCGCGATCCGCTCGATCGAGAACGCGCGCGCGGCGAGCGCGCTGTCCTCGCAGCTCAATGGCGAAGTACAGCGCAACCGCCTCAGCCAGACGCTCGGACTGCCGCAGGGCCTCGCGCCCGTCTGGTACAACCTCGGCGAGCTGAACGTGCAGTTCCAGTACGACTTCGATTTCTGGGGCAAGACGCGCGCGGCGGTGCAGGCGGCCGTCGACGAAGCGCGTGCCGCCGAAGCCGAGCGCAGCGCGGCGGCGCTGGTGCTGACCACGGCCGTCGCCGACACCTATTTCGGCTGGCAGGCCGACCAGGCGCGACTGGCGCTGGCGAAAGAGAACGGCGTCGCGCTCGCGCGCTACCGGGAGCTGTCGGCCAAGCGCGTCGCGCAAGGCGTCGATCAGCCCGACAGCCTGCACGAAGCCGAGGAACGCGTGGCGGCCATCCGTGAAATACAGGCCGGCTACGCCGGTTCGGCCGACATCCGGCGCGCCGCGCTGGCTGCGTTGCTCGGCGTATCGCCCGCGCAGCTGCCGACGCTTGAAGCCAAGCCGCTGCCGAACGTCGAGGCCGCGCTGCCGGACAACGTCGGGCTCGATCTGCTCGCACGCCGTCCCGACATCGCGGCCAATCGCTGGCGTGTCGAGGCGGCGCTGCAGCGCGTCGACCAGGTACGCGCCGAGTTCTATCCGGACATCAGCCTCGGTGCATTGGCCGGCGTGCAGACGCTCGACCTCGACAAGATGTTCAACCTCGACAGCCGCACGCTCGGATTCGGGCCGGCGATCCATCTGCCGTTGTTCCAGCGCGCGCAATTGCATGCTGCGTACGGCGTCTCGCAGGCGCAGCTGCAGTCGGCCGCTTCACAGTACGACGCGGCCGTGGTCGATGCCGCGCGCGACGTGTCGACGCAGGCGCTGACCTTGCGCCAGATCGATGCGCGCCGTCGGGCGCGCGCCGAACAGATTGCTGCGGCCGAGAAGCTGCACGACGCCGTTTCGGCGCGCGTGCGCCACGGCCTCGGCGATGATCGCAGCGTGCTGGTTGCCGAATCCGAAGTGCTGCAGCAGCGCGACGCCGCAGCCACGCTGCAGGCGCAGGCTATCTCGACCGATATCGCGCTGACCAAGGCGCTCGGCGGCGGCTATCGCGTCCCCGAAGCGCCTGCCGAAGGGGCGGCAGGCGACACGCCGTCCCCCTCCACGACCCCGAACTCCGCACAACGAGCCGACTCACGATGAGCGATTCTCCCGCCCCGGCCACGCCGTCGAACGGCCAGGCCTCCAATGGCAACGGCAATGGCAAGCGACGCGTCATCCTGACCGTCATCGCCCTGGTCTTCATCCTCGCCGGCGCCGGCTGGTACCTGATGTACCTGTTCGTGTTCTCGCTGCGCGAGACCACCGACGATGCCTACGTCAACGGCAACCAGGTCACGCTGTCCTCGCAGATCGACGGCACCGTGGTCGCGGTGCTTGCCGACGACACGCAGCGCGTCGACGTCGGCCAGGTGCTGGTCAAGCTCGATCCGACCGACTCGCAGGTGAACCTCGCCAAGGCGAAGAGCGCGCTGGCGAACGCGGTGCGCCAGGTGCGCCAGCAGACCGCCTCGGCGTCGCAATACGATGCCGCAATCGCCGCACGCAAGCTCGATCTGTCGCGCGCCGAAGCCGACCTCAAGCGCCGCCAGCCGCTGCTCGCCGACAAGGCGATCGCGCCGGAAGAAGTCGCGCATGCCCGCGAGACGGTCGATACCGCGAAGGCCGCGCTGGACCTGGCCACGCGCCAGGCGGAAGCCTCGCACGCGCTCGTCGACGGCACCGACGTCGGCGAGAACGCTTCGGTACTGCAGGCCAAGGCGGCGTTCCGCGAAGCGTGGATCCACGCCGAGCGCAACGCGATCGTCGCGCCGGTCAGCGGCTACGTCGCCCAGCGCAGCGTGCAGGTCGGCAGCAGCGTCCGCGCCGGCCAGTCGCTGCTGACGATCATTCCGCTGCACAACCTCTGGGTCGACGCCAACCTCAAGGAAAGCCAGCTCAAGCACGTGCGCATCGGGCAGCCGGTGAAGATCGAGAGCGACCTGTACGGCGGCAGCGTCGAGTACACCGGCACGGTCGTCGGCCTCGGCGCGGGCAGCGGCTCGGCGTTCGCCCTGCTGCCTCCGCAGAATGCGTCCGGCAACTGGATCAAGGTCGTGCAGCGCGTGCCCGTGCGCGTTTCGCTCAACGACAAGGAACTCGAACAGCATCCGCTGCGCATCGGCCTCTCGACCGCGGTGACGGTCGACACGCACGATCGCAGCGGCCAGATGCTGGCGACCGCGCCCGCGACGAAGCCGGTGGCCGAGACGAACGTCTACGAGCGCGACTTCGCCAAGGCCGAGGCGGAAGCCGAGGCGATCGTCAACGCGAATCTCGCCGGCCGCTGAGGGAACGCAACGATGGCCGCCGCCCAAGGCAAGCCGGCACTGCCGCCGCTGCACGGCACGCCGCTGGCGCTGGTCACCGTCGCGATCGCATTCGCGACGTTCATGGAAGTCCTCGACGTCACCATCGTCAACGTCGCGGTGCCGCACATCGCCGGCAGTCTCGGCGTCAGCGCGCAGGAAGGCACGTGGGCGATCAGCTCGTATTCGCTCGCCAGCGCGATCATGCAGCCGCTGTCGGGCTGGATCGCCAAGCAGTTCGGCGAAGTGCGCAGCTTCTGCGTGTCGGCGATCCTGTTCGTGCTGATGTCGATGCTGTGCGGCATCGCCACCAGCATGCCGATGCTGGTCATCGCGCGCCTGCTCCAGGGCGCTGGCTCCGGCCCGATGGTCGCGCTGTCGCTGAGCCTGCTGCTCAATTCCTATCCGAACGAGAAGAAGGGCCTCGCGCTCGCGCTGTGGGCGATGACGGTGGTCGTCGCGCCGATCTTCGGTCCGATCCTCGGCGGCTACCTGACCGACAACTATTCGTGGCCGTGGATCTTCTACATCAACGTGCCGATCGGCATTCTCGCGGTCGTGATCACCTGGGCGCTGCTGCGCCATCGCGAGTCGGTCCTCGTGCGCGCGCCAATCGACAAGGTCGGATTGATTCTGCTCGTCGTCGGCGTCGGCTGCCTGCAGTTCATGCTGGACAACGGCAACGACAAGGACTGGTTCTCCTCGCCGCTGATCGTCACGCTCGGCATCATTGCGCTGGTCTGCCTGACGTTCTTCGTCGCCTGGGAGCTGACCGACCGCCACCCGATCGTCGACCTCAGCCTGTTCCGCCACCGCAATTTCCTGATCGGCGTGATCGCACTGTCGTGCGGCTACTTCGCGTTCTTCGCGACCAACGTCGTGTTCCCGCTGTGGCTGCAGACCGTGATCAACTACACGGCCACCTGGGCCGGCTTCGCGGTCGCGCCGGTCGGCATCCTCGCCTTCCTGATGTCGCCGATCATCGGACGCAACCTGCAACGGCTGGAGCTGCGCGCGGTTGTGACGTTCGCGTTCCTGCTGTTCGGCACGATCTGCTTCTGGTTCGCCTCGTTCCCGGACAACACGAGCTTCACGCAATTCCTGCTGCCGCGCTTCCTGATGGGCATCGGCATTCCATGCTTTTTCATTCCGCTCAACCAGATCATCCTTTCCGGATTGAAGCCGAACGAGATCGCGTCGGCGTCGGGCTTGTCGAACTTCTTCCGCACGATCGCCGGCAGCGTGTCGACCGCCGTCAGCGTGACGATCTGGCAGCATCGCGGCGACTATCACCACGCCGTCCTGGCCGAGCACATCGACAAGGCGAACGGCGCGGTCACTGCCTACGTCGATGGCCTCGGCGCCCTCGGCGGACCGGCGGCGCGGGCGTGGGCCGTCATGGACGGCATCGTGACGCGGCAGGCACTGACGCTCGCGGTCAACGACGTCTTCCTGCTGTGCACGGTGATGTTCCTGGCGATGATCCCGGTGATCTGGTTCGCCAAGCCGCCGTTCGGTAACGTCGGATCGGCGCCGGGTCACTGACGAATCCGGATCCGTCGATCGGGACTTCGTCCGTCGAAATCATTCGATCGGATGCGTTCACCGTCGTGATCGACTGGACGCATTTTTCGCGCATCGCGGCCGATGACGTTCGGCGCAGCTTCGCGTTCTGCTGAAAGCGACCGCTCGGTCACGCCGAGCGGCCGCGATATCGTCGGATCGATCGCTCTGGACCGACCACGCAGGATCAGTCGCGCTCGAACGGATTGCGCCTCTCTTCGTGCTCGTCGCGTGGACCGCCACCGGATTCGCCGGCCTCTTCCGGTGCAGTGGCCGGCACGCCGATTTCCTCGAGCTTGGCCGCGCGCAGTTTCGCATTCGCCTGGGCGAGATCGCCGGCCTGGAACGCGGCGAATTCCTTCTCGACGTCGCCGAGCTCGCGCTTCAGGCTGTCGATGCGCGCGAGCTGGTAGTCGGACGGCTTGCCGTCGTAGGACATGATCGCGCCGTAGAGCTCGTCGGTGTGTTCGCGCAGGCGTTCTTCGCCGGTGATCGCGCCGCCTTCGGTCGTCGCGACGACCTTCTTGCGGATCGCATCGGCCTTCGCCTTGAGTCCGGCGAGCTGCTTGCGCGTGGCGTCGCCTTCGCCGAGCTTGGCGGCGAGCGCGTCGCTCTGCATGCGTACGGCGTTGATCTTGTAGACCAGGTCGGTCATCTCGCCGAACACGTCGCGCACGCGCAATGCCGCATCGTACTGCGACTGCCGATCGGCGGCGCCGAATGTGACGCGGCGATCGAGACCGACATCGATCTTCGTCTCGAACACGTCCTTGTCCTTGGTCATGCGCACGGTGTACGTGCCGGGCGGCACGCGCGGACCTTGGGTCGAATTGAAGGCGATCTGCGCGGCCGGCGGCACGCGCGGCGGCTTCGCGCGCATCGACCAGCTGACGCGGTTGATGCCGCGCCGCACGCTGGCCGGCAGCGTGTCGACGACGTTGCCCTTGTCATCGAGCACGTCGATCTTGAGCTTGCCGAACAGATGCCGCCCTTGCTGGTAGTAGACCAGGTCGACGCCCGCCGGGGGATTGGGTCCGCTGAAGCTGGCATCGCCTTCCGGCCACCCTCCGAACGCGCTGATGCGCTGCTGGACCGGCCGCGTCGGCAGGAACGCGGCCGTGCTGGCCAGCGTCTTCGCATCGAGCGCACGCAGCGGCGTGAGGTCGTCGATGATCCAGATGCCGCGGCCGTGCGTGGCGAGCACGAGCGAATCGTCGCGCGCCTGCAGGGCGAGGTCGCGCACTGCGACGGCCGGGAAATTGGCGCCCTTGAACTGCGCCCACGTCGCGCCGCCGTCGATCGACATCCACAAGCCGAACTCGGTGCCGGCGTAGAGCAGATCCGGCTTGACCAGGTCCTGCTTGATCACGTGCGCGTAGCCGCGCAGGCCCTTGGCGTCCTTCGGCGACACCAGCGCGGTCCAGGTCTTGCCGAAATCGGTCGTCTTGTAGAGATAGGGTGCCATGTCGCCGAACGTGTGGCGATCGAACGCGACGAACGCGGTGCCGGCGTCGAACTGGCCGGCCTGCACCCACGACACCCACGAGCGCGCGGGCACGCCCTTGATGTTCGCGCCGACATTGCTCCAGGTCTTGCCGTCGTCGCGCGTCAGCTGCACGTTGCCGTCGTCGGTGCCGACCCAGATCTGACCAGCCTGCTTGGGCGACTCGCTGATCGAGTAGATCGTGGTGTGCGTCTCGGCGGCCGAGTTGTCGATCGTGACGCCGCCGGACTGTTCCTGCTTCTGCTTCTGCGGATCGTTCGTCGACAGGTCCGGCGAGATGCGCTGCCAGCTCTGGCCGTGGTCGCGCGTGCGGAACAGGAACTGCGAGCCGATGTAGACCGTGTTCTTGTCGTTGGGGCTGAGCGCGATCGGCGTGTTCCAGTTCCAGCGCAGCTTCTCGTCGTAGTCCGGCATCGGCTGGATGTTGCGCACTTCGTGCGTGCGCCGGTTGACGCGGCCGATCGTGCCCCCCTGCGCCTCGGCGTAGAGGTAGTCCGGATCGGTCGGGTCGGCGAACATCCAGAAGCCGTCGCCGCCGTACATGTTCTCCCAGCGCGAGTTCGACACGCCGCCCGGGTACGCGCTGTCGGCGACCCACGAGCTGTTGTCCTGCAGGCCGCCGTAGACGCGGAACGGATCGGCGTCGTCGACGCTGACATGATAGAACTGCGACACCGGCAGGTTGTTCTGCTTCCACCACTTGTTGCCGCCGTCGAACGACTGCCACAGGCCGCCGTCGTCGCCGGTGATCACGTGCTGCGTGTCTGTCGGATCGATCCAGACGGTGTGATGGTCGCCATGGCTGCCGCCGCCGACGTTGGCGAAGCTCTTGCCGCCGTCCAGGCTCTGGATCAGCGACAAATCCGGCTTGAACAGGCGGTCCGGATTCTTCGGATCGACGATCAGGCTGGCGAAATAGAACGGTCGCCAGACCATCAGCTGGCTCTTGTCGCGCTTGTCCCAGGTCTTGCCGCCGTCGTCCGACCGGTACAGCGCGGAGTCGGTCGATTCGACCAGCGCATAGACGATGTTCGGATCCGAAGGCGCGATCGAGACGGCTATACGGCCAAAGGGCTTCTTCGGAAACCCTTTGTTGGCACTGTCGGTGATCTCCGTCCACGAGCCGCCGCCGTCGGCGGAGCGGAACAGGCCGCTCGCCGACGGCGCGGTCGGCGATTCGCCGCCGGACCGGAACGTCCAGCCCTTGCGGCGGAAGTCCCACATTCCGGCGAACACGACGTCGGGATTGTTCGGATCGAGGCTGATCGAAGCGCAGCCGGTCGACAGGCTCTTGCTCTTCAACACCTGCGTCCAGCTCTTGCCGCCGTCGCGCGTCTTGTACAGGCCGCGCTCGGTCGAATCGCTCCACAGCTTGCCTGGCACGCAGGCATAGACCGTGTTGCCGTCGCGCGGATCGACCAGGATCTTCGCCACGCGCTCGGAGTCCTTCAGGCCGACGTTCGTCCAGGTCTCGCCGCCGTCGCCGGACTTGTACACGCCGTCGCCGAGCGAGACCGAATTGCGCATCCACGATTCGCCGGTGCCGACCCAGACATTCTGCGGATTGGACGGATCGATCGTGATCGCGCCGATCGACTGCACGGCCTGCTTGTCGAACACCGGGCGGAACGTGGTGCCGCCGTCGGTCGACTTCCACACGCCGCCGGACGCCGCGCCGACGAACAGCGTCGTCTTGCCGTCCTTGCCGGGCACCGCGGCGATCGCCGAGATGCGTCCGCTCATCATGGCCGAGCCGATGTTGCGCGCGCCGAGTCCGGAGACGACGCCGGCATCGAAACGCGGCGGTGGCGCGGCCGCCGGAGCGGCGGCGGCGATGCCGCTCGACACCAGCAATGCGGCCGAAAGAAATGCCTTCATGCCCTCGCCTCGCGTGCTCATCGGCCGGCTCCTTTCGACGTCGCAGGTTGAGCTGCCGCGGGGAACGCGAACAGCGCGTCGTCCATCGGCACATTCGCTTCGGCATGCTCGACCAGGGTCTTCTGCACGCTGCCGTCGGACTTGTTTTCGGTCGAGATCGAGAACGGGAAATACACGCCGTCGACCTGCTCGTAGTCGCCGTAGTCGGTGGTGCTCTCGACCAGCGTGCCGCGCACGGTGCGCTGGGTCTGCGTGCGGATCTCGAGGAAATGATCGGGATCGAGATAGACCGTCGCGACGTCGCCGTTCTTCAGCGTGACCTTGAGTTTGTGTGCCTCCGTGCCATCGACGTCCTCGGTGCCGAGGTATTCGATCTTGCTGCCGCGCGCCTGCCAGTCGACCAGCGGACCACCGATCGGAGCGTCGTCGGCGAGCGCGCGCGCGTCGTCGGCGCTGAGCTTCTCGGGGTCCTTGCGCCCCTGGAACGGCGAAATCTGCCAGGCCTGATGGCCGTCCCATGCCTGAACCGCGGTCAAGCCCTGCAGGCTCGCCTCGCTGCGACTGGATTCGGGTGCCTTCTGATACTGCGTAAAGGACAGCTCGAACTGCTCGCCGAAGCGCAGCTTGCCGCTGGTCTTGAGCGTCTTGATCGCCTGCATCTTGGCCGCGCCGCCGCGCGCTTCGATATTTTTCGCGATCAGTTCTTCCGATGTCGCCGCTTGCGCGCTGCCCGCGACCAACGCGAACAGTCCGGCAATCCGCCACCCGCTTTGCATGTCCTTCTCCCGGCTAGGCGTTCGCTGCGTGTCACGGGCGCTGGCGGCCGGCGGCGCAGTCGAACCTGATAAGTACAGGGTAGCCGAACGAATTCATCCCCGGGATGGGGCGAAGGTCATGCTCCAGACCGATAACCGACGGCTGAAGTCGGCATTCCGCACCGCCTCAATACGCTCGACCGGATCATTCCGCCAGGATCGAACCCGAGCGACGTCGCGAAATCGCAGCGGTCGGGCTCGCCAGGCCGCCGCTCGGCGACGTCGGCCCCAGCCCCCATCAGTCAGCGAGTGGGGTTGTCCGCAAGCTGAGTGTGCGCTCGTCTCGCGACGAGCGAGATGCCAGACGATGACCCAATGCGATGCCCGGGCGCTCGACGAAGCGATAGACGACGGTTGCGAGCGCGACGACCAGCACCGCGTTCACCACCAAGTAGACGCCTAGGTGCAACTGGCGCCACGCTGAATCGGCGGGCTGTCGCATGAGCCACCAGAACAACGGGTAGTACACGCCGAGGTGGAAAAGGTAGATCGAGTAGCTGATCGTGCCGAGCCAATCGGTCAACCGCGTCTGCAAGCGCAGCACCGTAGTGCCCAGCAGGAACATCGCGACGCCCAGCGCGTCCGACACGGGATAGTTCTCCAGCGTCCCGCGAGCCAGGCTCCCGCAGATCGGAAAAATGAACAAATGAAACACGAAAAGCCCCAGGACCAGTTGCCTGGCTCGCACACCCGGGCCGTCGCCCGCGTCGAACCAGCACAGCCTGTACAGCGTGCCACACAGCATCAGAGACAGATGCAAGGCGAAGAAGATCATCGGCTGCAACGGGGGCAAGGGCAGTACCCCTTTCCACACGAGCGCGATAACCAGGGCATGACCTCCCGCGAGCGTTGCCGCGAGCATACCGATGCGGATGCCATCGCGCAGCGAGTTGGTCAGGAGCAGCATGATGCACAGGATGTAGAACGCCAGTTCGATCAGCAGGGTCCAATACACGCCTTGCGCGTCGCGTACGCCGAACAGATCCTCCAAGAGCGTCAGGTTGATCAGGAACTCGCCGGCACCGAAAGGCTGCCCCCACAACCAATAGGTCGCGAATGCGCCGACCGGCACCGACAGCCAGTACGCAGGGTAGATGCGGAAGAAGCGCTTGATCGCGAAGCGAACGACAGGCGCCGGTGCATCCGGCCGCATGCTGAAGGGAATCACGAAACCGCTGATCAGGAAGAACACGACGACGCCGATCCGGCCGACATCGAGGCTCTGTGCAACGTCGTACAACCACCGTCCGCGTACCGCGTGCTCGGGCTGGAGGCCGACGTAGCATTGAGCTACGTGCATCCAGACGACGAGCAGCGCGGCGACGGCTCGGAGCGTGTCGATGAAACGCAACCGTCCAGGACCAGACGTGGCGGATTGCATGACCTTCGCGGGTTCTCGTTGGCCCTCTGGATTCAAAGCGAGATCCTGCCACGCAGCATGTCCGCGAACATCACCCAGTCGCCGATGAAACTGTAGAGCGGGTGCTTGAACGTCGCAGGCCGGTTCTTCTCGAACGCGTAGTGGCCGACCCAGGCGAAGCCGTAGCCGAACAACGGCGCCAGCCAAAGCCAGCGCGCATCGTGCGCGAGCAGCGCGGCGGCAACGGTCGCCAGCACCAGCAGCGTCCCGACGAAATGCAGGCGGCGGCAAGTGCGGTTCCTGTGCTCGGACAGATAGAACGGGTAGAACTCGCGGAAGCTCGCATAAGCGGACATCGAGGCGGTCCCGTCAACGATCGGGCAGCGGAATGAATTCGGTCTCGCCCGGCACCTGACCGAAGCGCTGCGCGAGCCAGTCGGCCTTCGCGCGCTCGATGCGCTCCTTGCTGGACGAAACGAAGTTCCACCACAGGAACCTTTCGCCGTCGAGCGGCGCGCCGCCGCACAGCAGGACTCGCGCGGGACCGGACGCGACGATTTCGATATCCGCTCCGGCAGGCATCGCCTGCATGTGCTCGGCGGGCACCGGCTGGCCATCGATGCGCACGTCGCCGGAGACGACGTAGATCGCGCGCTCGACATGTTCCGGCGGCACGACCAGCGTACCGGCCCGTGCAAACTCGGCATCGACGTACAGCGTCGGCGTGTACACGCGTACCGGCGATCGCAAGCCGAACGCCTCGCCGGCGATCACGCGCAGGCGCACGCCGTCGCGTTCGGTCTGCGGCAAGGTGGCGGCGTCGTGATGGAAGAATTCCGGCGCGGTTTCTTCGTGGTCTTGCGGCAGCGCGACCCAGGTCTGGATACCGTGCATGCGATGGCCGGCCGCGCGCTCGGGCGCCGGCGTGCGCTCGGAATGCACGATGCCGCGGCCCGCGGTCATCCAGTTGACGTCGCCTGGCCGGATCACCTGCTCGAAGCCGAGGCTGTCGTGATGCGTCAGCGCGCCTTCGTACAGGTACGTCACCGTGGCGAGGCCGATGTGAGGATGCGGGCGCACGTCGAGGCCGCGACCCGGCGGCAGTTCGGCCGGTCCGATGTGGTCGAAGAACACGAACGGACCGACGTGCCTGAGCAGCCGGAACGGCAGCAGGCGGCGTACGAAGAATCCGTCGCCGAGGTCGTGCAGGCGCGGTTCGATCAACAGCGGCGTTTCCAGGGACATGCGGATGGTCGAATGGGCGGACGGACGCCATGATGCCATCATCGCGGCCCTACGGCCTCACTTGCGAGCTTGGCGCATGCATGCATCGACACACGACTATCTCGGCGACGGCATCACGCTGATCGACATCGGACTGGAACGGCCGCGCTTCGCCGCCTGCTACCTGATCGAGTCGGACGGCGCCGCCGCGATCTTCGATACCGGCACCAACTACAGCGTGCCGCGCGTGCTCGCCGCGCTCGCGGCACGCGGGCTCGCGCCCGGCCAAGTGCGCTTCCTGATAGCCAGTCATGTGCATCTGGACCACGCCGGCGGCGCCGGCGCGCTGCTCGAGGAGTTGCCGAATGCGACCGTGCTGGTGCATCCGCGCGGCGTGCGCCATCTGGCCAATCCGGCCGCGCTGCAGGCCAGCGCCGAGGGCGTCTACGGCGCCGACGTCGTCGCCGAAACGTATGGACGGCTCGTACCGGTGCCGTCCGAGCGCCTGCGTGCGCTGACGGACGGCGAAACCGTCGATCTGAATGGACGGCCGCTGCTCTTCATGGACAGCCCCGGCCACGCGCGCCATCACGTGACGCTGTACGACCGCACCAGCGCCAGCTGGTTCACCGGCGACTGCTTCGGCATCAGCTACCGCGAATTCGACGGTGGCGCGATGCCCTTCATCTTTCCGACGACGAGCCCGATCCAGTTCGAACCGGACGCCCTGAAGGCGACGATCGCGCGCATGCTGGAGCCTGCACCGCGCGCGATGCTGCTGACGCACTATGCGCGCGTCGAGCAGCCGGAGGAACGAGCGCAGGCGCTGCTGCGCCTGATCGATGCGCAAGTCGCGCTGGCGCACGAGTACGTCGGCCGCGACGATGCCGAAGCGGCGTTGACCGAAGCGTTGCAGCGGATGTTCTTCGCCGAACTCCAGCGCCTCGGCTCGCCCGTCGCCGAAGCGGACGCGCGCCGCCTGCTCGCGATCGACGCCGAACTCAACGCGAAGGGCACGCTGATCTGGCTCGAACGCAGCGCCTGAGCGTCAGCGACGCCCGCGTTGCGGCCGGTCGCTGGCGAGCCCGACTCGAACCGTCGCTCCATCCTGGGTGGAACCGTCGAGGCCGGCGATCGCCGCACGCGCCTCGTGGCCTTCCATCGCGAGTTCCGCGAAGCCGCGGCACTCGTTCTTGAATGGATCGGTCGCGAGTTTCAGTTTGTGCACGCGGCCGAATTTCGCGAACAGTTCGGTAACCGAATTTTCGGTGGCGCTGCGCGGCAGGCCGCGGATATTGAGGGTGAGCATTCCGTATCTCCTTGACAGCTGGCCGTCGATGCAATGAAGCGCATTCGACATGGGGTGATCGGCCAATCCGAAGGGAATGGGCCGATTGACGATCCGACGGAATGCAACGGCGCCCGAAGGCGGCCGAAGTTCATTCGACGTGCGGTGGATTCGGGCTGCTGCCCTTGCTCCAAAAGGCAATCACGCACGTGAACCGGTGAAGCGAAAAAGAAAGGGCCGCGGCGCGAACGCCGCGGCCCTCGAGTTTACGACGCGATGGCCGCTTCAGGCGGCGGTGACGTCCTCCGCCTGCAGGCCTTTCTGGCCCTGCACGACGCGGAACGATACCTTCTGGCCTTCCTGCAACGTACGGAAGCCGGTGCCGCTGATCGCGCGAAAATGCACGAATACATCCGGCCCGTTATCGCGACTGATGAAACCGAACCCCTTGCTTTCGTTGAACCACTTTACAGTGCCCACCTGACGATCCGACATGGAACATTCTCCACGAGACTAGGTTGGAACCACGCATCCCCTTGCCAGGGCATGTCGACCACTGAGTTGCAGGTGTACAGTGAAACGATGAAGCGGATCGTCGATCGGCGCTGCATCGGGTCACGAAACGCGGGTGACCGTGCAAACACAGCTCTTTCAGTCTACCCGAGTCAATTAATGTCGGCAAAGCCGTCATTGCCGGCTAATTCGAAAGAAATTGGGTGACGCCGATCACTCTTTCACGGCATTGAAAAAACCGGCCAAACCACGTCAATAGGCCTGGATATCGTCCGGCGGGTTGCGCATGAAGGCGGTCCAGGTCGTCGCCAGCGCCTCGATGCCGCCGGGAAAGCGCTGCTCGAACACGCTCTCGGAAGCCACCGGGCGGCACGGATCGGCATGCTGCGCCGCCAGCAAGGCAGCGAGTGCGCCGCGTCCCTCGGCGCTGCGCATCAGCATGGCGACCAGCGAATACGCACGCAGGTAGCGCTGTTCGCGACTGCCCGCATCGCCGGCCAGCAGGTAGAAGTTTCTTCCCTCGCGCGCGAGCAGGTCGACCAGCGCATCGCCACCGTCGCCCTCCGGCGCCGCCGCGGCGATCGCCTTGCGATCGGCGCCGACATCGATCTGCCCGCCGAGGCCGCCGACGCGATAGCGGCCGAAGTATTCGGCCAGACCTTCGTTGATCGAGGTCGGCAGATTGCCGATCGACTCATGCACCAGCGCGTGCGTGATCTCGTGCCGGAGCACGGCGAAACTCGCTTCGTTCTGCGCCTGCATGCGTACGAAGATGGTCTGCTGCCCCGTCGAATAGGCGCCGGCCGATTCGGCGAGCGCGGGATCGCCGATAAGGCGCGCATAGGCGGCAGCCTCCTTAACGAAGACGATATGCAGCGTCAGTCCGTCCGGCGCGGCCACGCCGAGGGCATCGTGCATCACTCGCTGCACGCCGAGCGCATCGGCAACGGCGCGCTGCTGCAGCTGATCGGGCAGATCGACGTCGTAGCCGGTCGCCTGCACGGTGATCGGCGGCAGCCCGCGCACGTCGATCACGCGGTAATCCTTCGCGCCGGCCGCTGGCGCCTGGTCCGAGTAATGCGTGATGCCGTCGGCATCGGTCCATCGATGCACGGCCACCGAACGCGGCCCGCTCGCGGAAGCATTGCGCGCCAGGCATGCCGCGGTCTGCTCGGACAGCGCTTCGACGGCACGCTCGGGCGGCGGCGACGTGGAGACGGCGGGCGCCGGCGGCGGCTCGGGTGCCGCAGGAACCGGAGGCGGCGGGCTCGTCACGGTCGCGGCGACAGGCGCAGGTACGACGGACGGCTGCGGCGGAGCCGCGCGCTGGCAGGCCGCCAGCACAGCGACCACGGTCGCAGCCAGCAAGATCCTCGGCAGCCCGTTCGAGACGCCGCTCACCGGCTCGCGCCCTGCGGCCGCGGCTTGCGCAGCACGTGAATCAGGTACGCAACGATCACGATATTGGTCAGCAGCACGCCTAATTTGAACACGGAGAATCGATGCTGGAGCTCCCAGACTTCGATCGGCAGCAGCAGGCCCGTTTCGACGACGATCAGGTATTCGGCCCAGCGCCGGCCGAACCAGAGCCCGATGCCTTGCACGGCGTAGAGCACTGCGTAAGCCAGCGCGGCCGTGCCGAAGACGCGGAACTGGCGAGGACCGAGATCGACGAACCATTCGATCGCGCGCATCACCAGGCCGTGCCGCGTCGCCCACGTCAGCGACTCCAGCCAGCGCCCGACATGCGCGGCGACATCCGGCTGCAGCAGGTGAAACGCCATCGCCGCCAGCACGATGCAGGCGATCGACTTGGCCAGCTTGAACAGCGCGATCAGCGTCAGGACCCGCGACCTTCGCGGCGGCGTTGCGTCGTTCAATCCAGCCTCTCCACGAACCGCAGGGCGAATGCGCACGATACATCGGCCGGCGCGCATCTGGCGATGTCGCCGCGCCGATCGGCCGCCGATGGGGCGCGCACGAGCAGTTCGGCATCGTTAAGACTGCCGGGACGATGATCCGCCGCGGCAGCCGCCCTTCCCTTCGGGCGCCGCCGCCGAACTCGCCACTCCCTCGAGGTGATCCGCATGAACCTGCGCTTCTGCATTCTGGTTCCGTTGACGCTGGTATGCGCCACGGCACTCGCACAATCGGATTCGCACACGACGACGTACCAGACCGCGCAAGGCGAGGTGACCGTGCATTCCGGTCAGCCGGCGCCGCGCAGCTACGGTCCTCCGCCGAGCTTCGCGCAGCTCGATCGCCGCGGCAGCGGCTTCATCAGCGCCGACGACGCCGACGCCTACCCGCCGCTGGCCAACGATTTCATCTACGCGGACGCGAACCGCGACGGCCGCATCTCGAAGGCCGAGTACGAGCGCTGGGCGAAATCGCGCTAGCCGGCTGCGCCGGGGCGATCGGGTTTCGTCGAGCGGCTTCGATATGCCAATCTTCGCGACTGATGCCGACCGGTCGCGAGGATTGACGTGCGAGGGAACGACTGCCTGAGGATTGCATCCGTGCTCGGCGTGCTGGCCGTGCTGCCCCTTTCCGGTTCCGCCCGCTCCGCCGAACCCCCGCCGCCGCGCGCGGAACAGTGCGTCGACATCGCCAGCGACGCCGATCGCCTGCTTTGCTACGACCGCGCGCTCGGGCGCCAGGCTCCGGCGCCGGCTGCTCCTGTCGCTGAAACCCCCGCAAGGAATTCCGCCGGCGTGTTCCGGCGAGAACCGGAGCGTACCGAACACCCGCTGGTCGCGTCCCTGCTCGACAGCCGCTGGGAACTCGACGAAGCGAGCAAGCAAGGCGAGTTCCACATCCGCGCCTACAAGCCGGTCTATCTGTTGCCGGTGTTCTACACGAGCAACACGAACCAGACGCCGTCGAGCCCGGCGCCGAACCGCACGGTCACCGAGTCGCGCAATCTGCAGTCGATCGAAACCGTCTACCAGCTCAGCCTCAAGACGAAGCTGTGGGAAAACATCCTCGGCGACAACGGCGACCTGTGGACCGGCTATACGCAGACTTCGCACTGGCAGATCTACCACGGCAGCGAATCGCGCCCATTCAGCGAGACGAACTACGAGCCCGAACTGATGCTGATGTTCCGCACCAACTACCAGGCGCTCGGCTGGGACGGCCGCCTGCTCGGCTTCGGCGTGGACCACCAGTCGAACGGCCAGAGCGATCCCCTCTCGCGCAGCTGGAACCGCGTCATGCTGAACCTCGGTTTCGAGCGCGACGGCTGGACGCTGCTGCTGCGTCCGTGGTGGCGCATTCCGGACAGCAGCGACGACAATCCCGACATCAGCGACTACATGGGACGCGGCGACCTGCAGTTGGTCCACGTGTGGAACGACCAGCAGTTCTCGCTGATGGCGCGGCATTCGCTGCGTTTCGGCGACCGCTCGCACGGTGCGCTGCAGTTCGACTGGGCGTTCCCGATTTCCGGCGAGCTGCGGGGCCATGTGCAGATGTTCGACGGCTACGGACAGAGCCTGATCGACTACAACCACAAGGCGTGGTATCTCGGCGTCGGTCTTTCGCTGCTGGAATGGTATTGAGAAACGCGATCGCCGACGGCGTGCGTCGGCGATCGGTCTTTCAGCGCAAGCCCGCCTTCGCGGGCGTCGGCGGCGACGCGATCGAGCGCGCCGCCCAGGCGTCAACGGCGCCAGTAGGCAGGGTGAAAGCGCCAGGCCGGCCCCTCGTGCACCCACCGCGCCGGCGCATAACGATAGCCCGGACGCGCGGCAACCCAATAGCCTCCGACCCAGACGTGGCTGCCTCCGTTCCAGCGCCAGTAGCCCGGCGCCCAGACATAACCCGGACGCGCGACCACGCGCTCGACGCGCACGGGCGGCGGCGGCACGCCGATCGAGACATCGACAAAAGTTCGCGCCGAGGCCGGCGACGCCACCGCGGCCATGCCGGCGGCGAGTGCGATCGCAGTGAGCCAGTTGCGCAGAGGACGATTGTTCATGACGACTCCCAGAATGTGCGGTTGGCCGCGGCGCTGTTGCATCCTGCCGCGGTAACCCCTTCAACGTGCGTCGCATAGCCGGGTTGACGAGGGCGCCGGCGTCGTTCAGCCAGGCGATAACCTACGAAAATGCGCGCGCCCCGCTCCGGACATGCCAACGAAAACGCCCGGCATGAGAGCCGGGCGTGGGCATCGTCCGAAAGGACGGGAACTCAGTGCGTACCGCGCGACGAACTGCGGGCGGGCGGCGCCGCATGCGATGCGCCGCTGCGCGAAGGCATCACATGGCCGCTGTGGCCGTAGTAGCCGCCACGGCCGTAACCGTCGCTGCCATGCCAGTTGCCGCCGCCCCAGCCGCCGTGCGGGCCGTGGTAGTAGTGCCGGTGGTGGTAGTCGTCGTAGTAGAAGCCGAGACCGAGGCCGAACGACGGGCCGTAGCCATAGTACGGATAGCCCCACGGGTCGTTGTCGTAGTACCCGCCGCCGTAATAGGCGTTGCCGTAGTACGCGTCGCCCGAGTATCCGTCGCCGCGCACGTAGCCGTAGCCCGGACCGTAGACGCAGCCACTCAGTGCCAGCAGAGCCACGGCCAGGAACCCCGACTTGATCAAACCGGACTTGCCGATGCGTTTCATGGTGCGAGCCTCCACTGGCCTTGCGGCGTAGATGCTACGCCTGCCACGGTAAATGCGTGCTGAGCTTGCGCAATCAAGGATGGCCGGACGCGCGTTCAGCCGGCGTATCCACGGGAACGGCTTGCGCGGCGAGCCGCGAGAGCTCGCCATCGCGCAACGCTTTCGGCTTGCGCGCAAGCGCGCCCACGGCGTCGAAGAATGCAGGCCAGTCGCCATGCGCCTGGACGAACAGTTCCCCGAACGACGGGACCCAGGTGTCGTACAGGCCGAACGGCAGCAGGCTCGCATTGTTGAGCGGCGCGGCAACCCAGGCGTCGTAGCGCCGGTCCCCGCTCCAGGCCCCGTCGCGCAATTGCGCATAGCGCGTGCGAAACGCGGCGATCTCGCGCGCCTTGGCCGCGCGCCTGGCTTGGGCCGACGATTCCCGCGCATACGCTTCGCGCAAGCGTTCGCGCAGCTCGAGCACGAGCGCCGTGAATGCGTCGTCGCGTGCGCGCTCGCCGTCGGCCGGCGGCGACAATCCGCGCGCCGCGCGCCATTCGCGCAAACCCTGCTCCGCGACGAAGCTGGCGTACGATTCGTTGAACGCGGTGTCGTCCTTCACGTACAGCTTCTGGTGGGCGAGCTCATGGAAGATCGTGCCGTCGAGTTCGTCGTCGCTCCAGCGCATCATGCTCGAGAGAATCGGATCGGCGAACCAGCCGAGCGTCGAGTAGGCGACCGCGCCTTCGATCTGCGTGTCGTTGCCCTGCGCGGACAGGCGCGCCGCTTCGCGCTCGGCGCGGGCTCGGTCGAAATAGCCCTGGTACGCGACGCAGCCGGCGAACGGGAAGCAGTGCGTGACCGGTTCGACCGCGAACTCGGGCGCGGCGAACACGTTCCAGGTCACGTACGGCCGGTGCAGGTCGACATAGCTGGTGTAGCTGCGATTGCGCGGCAGATCGAGATGATCGGAGGCGAATGCGCGCGCCGCTTGCGTCCGTTCGAGGCGTGCGCGCAGCTTCTCGTCGACATGCGGATCGGCGACGACCGCGGCGACCGATCGGCGATGCAGCAGCAATCCGGCCTGGCCGCGTGCGACATGGCCGTAGTAGCCGAGCGACGAGCACGCGCCGATCGCAAGGGTCATGCCGGCGATCGCCAGTCGACGCAGCATCGCACGCGATCCGGATCGCCGCTAGAGCTCGAACTGCTCGTTGAGGATGCGCTCTTCCAGCCCGTGCTCCGGATCGAACAGCAGGGTCACCGTCTGCTCGCGCGATTCGCGGATCGTCACCTCGACGACGTCGCGCACCTCGTTCGAGTCGGCGGTCGCGCTGACCGGCCGCTTGTACGGATCGAGCACTTCGAACTTGATCTCGATCGCCGCGGGCAGGATCGCGCCGCGCCAGCGCCGCGGGCGGAACGGACTGATCGGCGTCATCGCCAGCAACTGCGAGCCGAACGGCAGGATCGGACCGTGCGCGGACAGGTTGTAGGCGGTCGAGCCGGCCGGCGTCGACACCAGCACGCCGTCGCAGATCAGCTCCTCGAGCTTGACCGCGCCGTTCAAGGCGACGCGCAGGTGTGCCGCCTGCTTGGTCTGGCGCAGCAGGGACACTTCGTTGAAGGCGAGCGACGACGCCGTGCTGCCCGATTCGGTGACGGCCTCCATCACGAGCGGCCGCAGCACCGTCGGCCGCGCGCGCGCGATGCGCTCGGGAAGATCGTCCGCATGATGATGATTCATCAGGAAGCCGACCGTGCCGAGCTTCATGCCGTACACCGGCAGTCCGCGCGCCATGTGCCGGTGCAAGGTGCGCAGCATGAAGCCGTCGCCGCCGAGCGCCACGATGACATCGGCCGCGTCGAGCGGCGTATCCCCGTAGCGGGCGCCGAGCGCCGAGAGCGCGGACTGCGCCTCCTCGATCGGGCTCGCGACAAACGCGATGCGTTGGCTCATCGATCAGATTCCCTTAGCGCCGCGATCCTGCGCCGCCGTGGCAGGCAAGCTACCACGAGCGGCGTGTGCAGCGATCAGGCAGCCTTCGCCGATGCCTGCACGAGTTGCGCGAAGCGGCGCAGCGCGACCGACGCGATCGGATAATCGACCGTCTGCGAGCGGATCTCTTCGAGCAGGCCGAGCGTGAACTTCAGTGTCGGATCGTCGCGTTCGAGCCAGCGCGCCACCGGATGCTCGACCGCATCGGATACGCCGCCGAGGATCTGCGCCGCGAGCGCGCGATGCTGCGCGGCGAGTTCGTCGCGCAGCGAGCCGCGCGCCTGCGCATGCCAGCGGCTCTCGACCGGGAGGCTTTCGATCTGCCGGCGCAAGCCGTCGATGTCGAGCGCTTGGCCGAGTTCGAAGAACACCGCGGCGACGCGATGGATCAGCCGGCCGGTCTCCAGCGCGACCTCGACGATGTCGAATGCGACACCGAGCACCGGCAACGCGGCGAGCCGCCGCGCCAGCGTTTCGGGAATGCCCAGGCCCTGCCATTTCTCGACGTCGACCTCGTAGTCGGCGCGACCGGTCGCCGTCAG
>Ga0105249_10001408_pt1 | contig 21068 bp, 20 predicted proteins | sample KBSS44metaG_FD_81522 | JGI IMG/M metagenome (GOLD analysis project Ga0105249, IMG submission 81522) | Switchgrass rhizosphere microbial communities from Kellogg Biological Station, Michigan, USA - KBS S4-4 metaG | ecosystem: Host-associated > Plants > Roots > Rhizosphere > Soil | place...
GTCTTTTAAAAGCACGTTATAATGGCAATATATTGAGTTTGAATGTTTTATTTTCATTATGGTTTATACACTTGTATCCGAAACGATTTTTGAGGAAGATATTAAAAAGAGTCGATTTCAAGCCATTGCAGCGCCTGTTGAAAATGAACAGCAAGTTAAAATATTTCTGGAAAAATATTTAGATCTAACAACAACCCATCAATGCTGGGCATGGAAAATAGGTCATAATGTTCGTTTTAATGACGATGGTGAACCTTCAGGTACAGCAGGTCGCCCGATCCTTGCGACCATTGAGGGCAATGATTTAACCAATGTAATTGTATTGGTCAATCGCTGGTATGGTGGCATCAAGTTGGGTACAGGTGGTTTAGTTCGTGCCTATGGTGGCTGTGCAGGGCAAAGTTTGCGTTTGGCTGAAAAAATAGAACTGATTGAAAAGAAGAAAATTTATTTTCAATGCCAATTCAGCGAATGGTCAATTTTTCAGTATGAATTGAATACTCAAGACATTGAATATAAAGAACAATATACTGCTGATGGGGTTGAAGTTGAGGCATTATTACAAATACATCAAATTGATCCACTTAAGTTAAAAATTCAAGATGTAACGCGTGGGCGTGAGCAACTTAAATTGTTGGAAGACGTTGATGATTGAACAAGACCCATTATTGAAATATCGCGAACAACATAAGCATCGCTTAAATTATATGCCGTGGTTGTATTATTCACTTAAACCGAAAAATCGAGTTTGGGCGGAGCAGTGGCAGCAGCAGTATCAAGCGTATTTAATGGCTATGGAAACCGTTGAAATAGGTCAAAATTGCTTTATTTCACCATTGGCGCATATATTTGCTGAGCCTGGACGGAAAATTGTCATTGGGGATAATACTTTTATTGCGGCAGATTGTACCTTGCATGGACCGTTAGAGATTGGTAATGAAGTCGCGATCAACCATCATTGTATTTTGGATGGGGGCAAAGTCGGTATTAAATTACATGATCAAGTTCGTATAGCCGCCTATTGTCATCTTTATGCTTTTGATCATGGGATGGATTTGAGTATTCCTGTTTATCAACAAGCTGTGACTTCCAAAGGCATTGAAATTGGTCAGGATGTTTGGTTGGGCGCGCATGTTGGTGTGAAAGATGGTGTAAAAATTGCTTCACATGCGGTGATTGGAATGAATAGTATGGTTACTAAAAATGTAGCTGAACGAGAAATTGTGGCAGGGAACCCAGCGCGTTTTATTCGTTATCGTGAATGAACGCACAGTTTGTACAAATACATAATTAAATTATGGGATTAATTACATAAAGTTGTCCAAACTTATAAAAACTTATGCTAATTTAAAACAATAATATAGACCCAAAGCTGTAAAGCTAAAGCGAGGTTAAAATGAACAGAGTAGTGGCTTGTATTGACTCTTCTCCGTGCATCAATGCATTGGCAGAAGCAGCCGCATGGATTGCTCAAAAAACTGGTCGTGAACTGGTTTTATTGCAAGTATTGGATTATTACCCTGCAAGTTATCATTTAGGGGAAATTAGTGGGGTAATTGGCTTTGAAAGTAATGCGATGTTACTTAAAGAGCTGGCTGAACTTGAACAAAAGCAAAGTGAGTTAGCACTGGATTACAGTAACAATTTACTCAAGCATATTTCTGAAATGATTCAAGAAAAATACAATATCACACCAATTCAAATTCAAGCCAAAGGTGATTTTCTCGAACAAAGCTTCAATGAATTGACTGAAGATGATATCGCTGTCATCGGTCGAGTGGGTGAGCGTTCAGCTGAGAAGAATAAAATATTGGGCAGTAATGTTGAAAACTTTATTCGTGGAACCAAAAGTACCGTATTAACTGTTGGGCAAACATTTAAACCACCTACACGGTTTATTTTTGCTTATGAGCTTTCAGAAACATGTCAAAAAATGCTAAAACGTGTTGAAAAAAGTGATTTGCTTAAACTTTTACAATGCCATTTACTCTATGTCGGTGATCATCCTGAAATTCTCAATGAGCCTGCGCAACGTTTAAAAGATGCAGGTTTAGATGTGGTGGTAGAGTACCGTTATGGTGATGTTGCTGAAAATATTTTGGATTATCAAGATCAGCATCAAATTCAATTGATTGTTCTAGGTGCATTTAGTCATAGTAAAATTCATCAATTCTTTTTGGGTAGTGTAACGACCACTATTTTTAGAAACGCTGCAGTTCCATTGTTGGTCGCAAAATAAGTTTGATTTGAAGATAAAAGACAACGCGATTGAGCAATCGACATTGAGTCAAATGACCGCTCAAACAGAAGAAATGAAATGCCACAAATAATATGATTTGTGGCATTTTTTTTGATTAAAAAATTTGATAAAAATATTGCATTTTGAAATGCAAGCACTTTTTCATTAACCATGAATTTAACTGGTTGAAAATTAATCGACGATTAAAAGTATTTTATTTTCATGGGTTTATTAAAGCAATATTGAGTTATCCACAATTCTACAAACAAGTTCAGGGGATAACTCTAAGGAGAATGATTGAAGCTAAGCTGGACTTGTTAAAATTTTAGCTATAAAAAAACTGCTATCTAAATAGCAGCTTTAAAAATTAAATCAGCATGCTTTATTTTACAATTGCAATGGCAAAACCATCATGCCCTTTGCTACCTACAGTTTGCAAAGCCGTACATGACAGAATTTTAGGATGGTTTTGCATGGCTTTATACATGGCACGGATCCCTTCAATACTTGGTTTGACATTGTCTGGGTCAAGAATGTCACCAGCACGAATCACGTTGTCCAAAACAATCACTGTACCTGAATGTGACAGGTTTAAGCTTAATTCTAAATATTCAGGATAGCTTTGTTTATCAGCATCGACAAAAATAAAGTCAAAAGGTTCTGTAGCTTCAGGCAACGCTTTTAAAATATCGGCTGCACGACCACACTTTAATTCAACGGTTTGTTTGAGCTTGGCCTGATCTATATTTTCTTTACCTAGAGCAGCATGCGTATCACGACCTTCAATCGTTAAAATATAGCCATCATCAGGTAAGGCACGGGCTAACCACATGGTGCTATACGCTGCAAAAGTACCTAATTCCAAAACACGTTTGCACTTGTTCATTTGAATCAACATTTGCAATAACATGCCCTGATTTGCGGCAACAGCAAGGTGGTCTGGAAATCCTTTATCCTCAGTGTTTTTTAATGTTTGTATGAGGATTGGATCTTCAGGAATTAAATGTGATTCGATATAGGCATCGATGTCTGACCACATTTGTTGCATGTTATACCACCTAATTGGAGTCACTTCATTTATGTAATGTGCATTTTAATCTTTTAATCGAAGAGTGCAATTTTAATAGAAACTTTTGAGTTAAATTTAATCAACTGGGAAAAATTATAAATATATAGAGCGATACATTCAGGTTTTATTGTTTTAAAGAAGCCAGATCAACTTCTATAAAACATGGCAATGAAACTGATTTATGCGGCGAATAATGGGCTAAATCCAATTTTTCTTAATAAACGGCGATACATACTTGAACTGCGATCAGCAGGGAAGTGCGCTTCAATGGATAAATCTAAAGGTAGGTATTCTGGTTTTTGTGTCTCAACGATCAAACGGTCTTCTTCAAAGATTTTAAGGTTGTATTCATAAGCATCTTCTATTGGTAAATCTTGATCATAGTTACGACAAATGGGGGCAAATAATCGAGTACTACGTGCTGTCATGGGCGAGGCAGCATTCATAATGACCTGTTTCGCTTGATTGGGGAAATGAATGGTTAATGTTGCGGTAAAAGGCAAATGAATTTCAAAATGGCGTAACCATTGAAAATCCGCTTGTCCTAATTGATCTAGACCAATCGGGTAACGACCTACACTACTAATATAATCAGCACTAAAACCATAGTCTGTTTCTTGCGTGGTGTAATCAGGCACTTCTGTATTTTCTGGGTCACCAAAAGTTTCTGGATGTACCCATGCAAAATGGGCTACATCGATAAAGCCTTCCAATTGTCGCCCAGCAAAGCATTTTAAATCGACTTGAGGACAAACCAGTTGTTGGTACGTGGTCTCATCCCAATGCGGCATGTTTGGAATATTGGCTATATCCTGTTCTTTTGCTAAAAGTGAACACCAGATTAATCCATAACGTTCAACCGCAGCATAGGTTTTTAGGTGGAAACGGTCCGAAATTTTATGATTGGGATGCGCAGGGATACGATTACATTTACCATTTTCACCAAAGCGTAAACCATGATAACGGCAAACGATACCTTGACCATCATTTGTTCCGATGCTTAATGGAACACCGCGATGTGGGCAGGCATCTTTTGCAACAATAATTTCAGCACCTATTTTATAAATGACCAATGGCATATCTAGCAACATGGTTCCGAGTGGTTGCTCCGTAATGTCTCTTGCTAATGCAATTGGATACCAATATTGGGCTAAGAGCTGCCAATCATGTTCGGAGAAGCTCATATGAACGGGACGGTCTGGATTAAAGCTGTTCAGCGTTTTGCTATTCATATTCAAATCTTTTAGGGAGTGCTCATTTGAATATAAAACAATGCCGTGTTCTTTGAAATTTCAATTATTGTGCGGAATGATTAAGAAAAATAGAACACTTGATTGCATAGTAGGCATGCGCAGTGGTGGTCTTTTAGATCTGCTCAGCTGTAATAATCTTTTAACATTTTTCCAAAATTTAATAAAAATGAGCTGACTACAATAAGTGCAATTGAGAAACTGCTGCAAAAGAAAATAATTTTTTGATAATTTAACCTGCAACTATTCATTAAAGGCAAATAGTAGACCTGATACATTGAACGTAAGGTTTGCATGGTTAATATAAATAAACTGATGAAGCTAAAACTAATGACAATATTTTGGATCAGATTGTATTGGCTAATTTGTGCCAATAAAAAGTAAATAATCCAACAACTCATATAGATAATAAACGTGATCATGCTGGCTGAGGCTACCATTTTTAGAAAAGTTTCATGCCATTCTTTACGATTTAATCTGATCATTTAAATTGCTCTTTTTTATTTATTTTAAGGGTTTTTAGATGAGAAAATAAGGCTATCACGACATAGAGTGTCGCTTGAAATGGGTAAACCTTAATACATCTTTTGTGACATACACATGAAATATTACAATTTGAATTGTAATATCCTCAAATTTAAAAAATAGAACACAGTTGTTTACGTATTGAATTTAAAAGATTTTTAATAAAATCAAATGTGAGTTATCAAATATCATAAAAGCGTCATAAAGCTGTAACTTATTTGTCATATTTTAAAATCAAAATGCAGTTATCCGAAAAGTACGACACAACAAGAAGTGGTGTACTTCAAAATAGCAGTTTATTTAAGAGAGAAAAGAATGCGCATTAATCACATCGCACTTGCATTAGCAGTTTCAGGGGCAGCAGTAGCAGCAAACGCTCGTGATACGATCCAAATCGCTGGTTCTTCTACTGTACTTCCTTATGCGAGTATTGTTGCTGAAGAATTTGGTAATACTTTCCCTCAATTTAAAGCACCTGTAGTTGGCTCAGGCGGTAGTTCTGCTGGTCTTAAACAGTTCTGTTCAGGTGTAGGCGATAACACAATTGATATCGCAAATGCTTCACGTAAAATTAAAGATACTGAAATTGCAGCATGTAAAAAAGCTGGCCTAAATAAAATCCAAGAAATAAAAATCGGTTATGACGGTATCGTTTTTGCTTCAAATGCAAGCAAAGCAGCTTATAAATTACGTCCACAACATGTATTTGCAGCCCTAGCAGCTGAATTACCATCAAATGGTAAATTGGTACCAAACCCATATACACGTTGGAACCAAATTGATAAATCGCTTCCAAATGAGCCAATTACTTTAGTTGTTCCAGCTTCTAACCACGGTACACGTGAAGTGTTCCAAGAGAAAATGGTTGAAGCGGGTTGCGAAACTTACGATTACTTCAAAAAGTTAGACAAAGATGCACAGAAAAAAGCATGTTCTAACTTCCGTAAAGACGGTAAAGTAATTGAAATTGCTGGTGATTATACTGAAACTCTAGCACGTTTAAAAACATCTCCAAGTGCGGTAGGTGTATTTGGCTTAGGTTTCTATGACCAAAACAAAGATAAATTACGTGTTGCGACAGTGAACAACGTTGTTCCTTCTGAGCAAACTGTACTAAATGGTACTTACCCTGTATCTCGTCCTTTATACTTCTATGTTAAAGGTGAGCATTTACAGTCAATCAAAGGCTTAAAAGAATATACTGAATACTTCCTTAACAAGAAAGTATCTGGTAAAGGTTCTAAGCTAGACAAAGCTGGTTTGATTTCATTGTCTGACGCTGAACGTGCAAAAGTATTGGCTGGTTTTAAAGCTGGTAAATAATAAAACCGCAATAATGGAGCTGATGGTGGGTGACTACCATCGGCTTTCCTTGCTAAGTAGAGTTTTTTCAAATCATTAAAATTGAAAAAACGGTGGAGAATACATGAATCTGCTACTCATTGGCGTGTTATTGGCTTTAATCGCTATCGCATATCAAATCGGGCTACGAAAAAGCCGAAGCCTAGCAGGTAAGGGAAATAACACTGCAATTTTACATTCACGTCCTGGCTATTATGGCTCTTTGGTGGCGTTGTGGTGTGGAATCCCAGCTTTTTTAATTTTGATTGTTTGGAACTTGGTAGAACCAAGTGTTTTACAACATCTAATTTTAAAAAATGTTCCAGCAAATATTGCTTCATCGCTAGATACAGCTGGGGTAGATGTACTGGTAGATCGTATTAAAGCAATTGCCTCTGGCTTTGGTGTGACAGATACGCCAGCAGCTTATGAGGTTGCAGCTGCAGAACAACTCTCAAAATTTGAAAGAATTGGCTCGTCTGCAAAGTTTGCTGTGGTAACGTGTGCTGCGATCCTTGGATTGATTTGGGCAAGAAAAAGAATTAGTCAACAATTTCGCGCACGTAACGAAGTTGAAAAAACCATTAACGTTGTTTTGATTCTGTGTTCAGGTGTTGCGATTCTCACGACTGTGGGTATTGTGATGTCGATGTTCAGTGAAGCGATGCACTTTTTCCAGTTTGTAAGTCCAATCGACTTCTTCTTTGGTACAGAGTGGAATCCTGGCTTTAGTACTTCAGGTAATGCTGAAGGAAGTTATGGTTTATTACCATTACTGTGGGGAACACTCATGGTCAGTGGTATTGCACTACTGGTTGCTGTTCCACTGGGTTTAATGATTGCAATTTATCTTGCTGAATATGCTTCACCTCGATTCCGTTCATGGGCAAAGCCGACAATTGAAGTTTTAGCAGGTATTCCAACCATTGTTTATGGTGTTTTTGCCATGATGGTGATTGGCCCAATCTTCAAATCTATTGGTGATTCAATTGGTGTTGAAGTTAATGCGACCAGTGCATTAACCGCAGGTTTTGCAATGGGTATTATGATTATCCCATTCGTATCTTCTTTGTCAGATGACATTATCACTCAAGTGCCACGTGCCTTACGTGATGGTTCTTTAGGTTTAGGTGCGACCAAATCTGAAACCATTCGTCAAGTGGTTCTTCCAGCTGCCTTACCAGGTATTACGGGTGCATTCTTACTTGCAGTATCTCGTGCAGTCGGTGAAACCATGATTGTGGTTCTTGCTGCTGGTAATAGTCCATTGTTACATATCAATCCACTTGAAGCTGTTTCAACAGTTACTGTAACGATTGTAAAACAATTAACAGGCGACACAGACTTTGCAAGTCCGCAGGCATTGGTTGCGTTTGCGCTGGGTTTAACTTTATTTACCATTACATTGTGTTTAAACATTGTCGCACTTTATATCGTGCGTAAATATCGTGAGCAATACGAATGAGTACATCAAATACATCTCCTGTGGATCAAAATGTATTTGATCCTCAAGCTGCCGCTGAGTTGCGAGAAAAACGTAAAGCTAAAATCGCCAGCTCATTGTCAAAACGCCATCGTAAAGAAAAGACCTTCCGTTTTGCTGGTTTTTCAGCAGTGATTATTGGTTTGGCATTTGTTGCAATTTTATTTGGAAGTATCTTATACAAAGGGTTGCCAGCATTTTGGCAAGCAAGTATGACTGTACCTGTGTATTTTGATCCAAGTATGATTGATGCTGGACCAAAACCAACACAAAAAGTGGGCGAATCTCCTGCTGTATTTCAAGAGCGCTATGTCGACTGGCAAACTAAAATGGGTATGGTCGATTGGGATGCATTGATTGTAAATGCAATCATTGCAAAAGACCCTGCACTCGAAAGTCGTCGTGATGATCTGTCAAGTATTTACACCAGTTCAGAAGCATATCGTATCCGTGATATGGTCTTTAAAGACCCAGCATTGATTGGTAAAACGGTAGAACTCAATTTCCTTGCTGATGCCAATATTGATGTGTGGTTGGCTGGTCATATCGATCGTTCATTGCCTGATGAGCAGCAACAACTTAGTCCAGAAGTACGTCAACTTTCTGATGATTTGGCTGCGAAAGGGATTATTAACCGTACTTTTAACACGCAAATGTTCACCAATCCAGATTCACGCAGCTCACCAGCAACAGCAGGTTTGGCTGGTGCGTTTATGGGTTCATTGTTCATGATGTTAATTGTGATAGCAATTTCTATTCCATTGGGTGTAGCAAGTGCGATTTATCTAGAAGAGTTTGCACCGAAAAACTTTATTACTGACATCATTGAAGTCAATATCAATAACCTTGCAGCAGTTCCATCAATTGTATTTGGTCTGTTGGGTGCTGCCATCTTTATTGGTTGGATGCATTTACCTATATCCGCACCTTTGGTTGGTGGTTTGGTCTTAAGTTTAATGACTTTGCCTACAGTAATTATTACCACACGTGCTTCATTGAAAGCAGTACCACCATCAATTCGCCAAGCGGCGTTAGGTATTGGTGCTTCTCGTTTACAAACGGTATTCCACCATGTATTGCCTTTGGCTCTACCGGGGATTATGACAGGTGCGATTATTGGTATTGCTCATGCATTGGGTGAAACCGCACCATTACTATTAATTGGTATGAGCGCTTTCGTTGCAAATATTCCAGTATCTCCATTAGATCAATCTACGGCTTTACCTGTTCAAGTTTACTTATGGCAAGGTAATGAATTACGTAACTTCTTCGAAGGGCGTACGGCTGCAGCCATCATTGTGTTATTGGCACTTATGGTCGGTCTAAACAGCTTTGCAATTTGGTTACGTAAGAAATTTGAAGTTCGCTGGTAAAAGAGGGCAGAATAGAGATGAATACTGTAGAAACTAAAAATTCCTTAAGACAGGATACAACCGTGAATTCTGAACAATCTCAATTTACATCGACTGATAGTAAACAAAAGCAAGCAAGCACTTCTTTTGTCTCCCAGTTTGAGTCTTCGACACCGAAGAAAGAAAAAAATACAACTGTGAAACTTAGTGCTGAAGATGTGCATGTTTACTATGGTGACGCAGAAGCGATTAAGGGTATTGATCTTCAAGTTTATGAAAATGAAGTGATTGCATTTATTGGACCATCAGGTTGTGGTAAATCAACATTTCTACGTACCTTGAACCGTATGAATGATACGATTGATACTTGCCGTGTAACAGGTAAAGTACGCTTAGACAATCAAGACATTTATGATCCAAATCTAGATGTTGTGTTGCTTCGTGCTCAAGTTGGAATGGTATTTCAAAAACCAAACCCGTTCCCTAAATCAATTTTTGATAATGTTGCTTATGGGCCTAAACTGCATGGTTTAGCCAAAGATAAGTATGATTTAGAAGAGATTGTTGAAAACAGCTTGCGTAAAGCAGGTTTGTGGGATGAAGTAAAAGATCGCTTAAGTCAGCCAGGTACAGGTCTTTCAGGTGGTCAGCAACAACGTTTGTGTATTGCACGTACGATTGCGGTAAGCCCTGAAGTGATTTTAATGGATGAACCATGTTCTGCACTCGATCCAATTGCAACAGCAAAAGTTGAGGAGTTAATCTCTGAGCTTTCTACGCAATATACAATCGCAATTGTAACCCACTCCATGCAACAAGCAGCGCGTGTCTCTGATCGTACAGCATACTTCCATTTAGGTGACTTAATCGAAGTGAACTCTACAGAGAAAGTCTTTACTCAACCAGATCACCAATTGACTGAAGCTTATATTACCGGCCGTTTCGGTTAAATCGAATACTGATTAAGTCAAGTTTAGATGTGAAATTAAAGGGCCGAAAGGCTCTTTTTTCATAGATACAGTATATAAACCTCTGATGCAGTGAATTAAATTGATGAGAATGGTGGATCAAAAACTATTAAAAACTTAAGCTTTAAAATAATGAATGGATCGTCTAAATCTATTCATTGATGAGTACTGAAATAGGGGAGTAATACTGTTTTCGTTAAGTCTTTTGAATGAAGTATTTTTGTTTAAGTTTGGTATTGTCTGAATAAAACCAATCTATTGAGAATGGGTAAATTAGACAAATGCTTTTAAGAAATACATCATTTTAAGCTTTGTGTATTAAACATATTTTTCAGTTAGTGCTTTATTTTATATGCGAATAGCAGTTGATGGTTATGTGTAATTTTTTGATCAACTCATAGTTGCTTTATATAAAAAAGGAGCTCAAAAGCTCCTTCTTATTACAAATATTGCTTATCGGATGTTTTTAATCGATTGGATCTTCACGATGTTGTTCAACTGCTTTAGCATCATAGTGTGCTTTACTCGGATGAGCGAATGCAGCAGCCAGTTTGTCTTTGTCTAAAGCATTGTCCCAACGTGCCACAACAATCGTTGCACACGCATTACCAACTAAATTGGTCAGTGCACGGCATTCAGACATAAAGCGATCAATACCTAGAATTAAAGCCATACCTGCAACAGGAACTGCTGGTACAACAGATAATGTTGCTGCTAAGGTAATAAATCCGGCACCTGTAACACCAGCAGCACCTTTAGAGCTTAGCATTGCAACGAGCAATAATAAGATTTGGTCTTGAATACTCAAATCGATATTACATGCTTGTGCAATAAAGAGCGCTGCCATCGTCATATAGATGTTGGTACCATCGAGGTTAAATGAATAACCGGTAGGAATAACCAAGCCAACCACAGATTTTTCGCAGCCTGCTTTTTCCATTTTACGCATCAATGATGGAAGTGCGGCTTCAGATGAACTGGTCCCTAAAACTAACCATAATTCATCTTTGATATAGCGAATCAGATCTGTAATTCTAAATCCATTATAACGTGCTACAGCACCCAAAATAACCAGAATAAAGAGTAGGGCAGTGATATAGAATGTCATAATTAAAAGTAAAAGATTTTCAATACTTTCAATACTTTCAATACTTTCAATACCATACTTACCAATTGTAAATGCCATTGCACCAAAAGCACCAATCGGAGCAAATTTCATCAGCATTCCAACTAAATGGAATACGGGTGCTGTAAGGTTATTTAAGAAGTCTACAATCGGTTGACCTTTTTCGCCTACCGCAGCCAAGGATAAACCAAATAATACAGCAACAAATAGAACTTGTAGAATGTCACCACTTGTTAATGGGCTAACGATGGTTGTTGGAAGAATATTCAGTAAGAAGTCGACAATCGAAGCGTCATGTGCTTTTTCAGCGTACTCAACAACTTTCTCTGATTTCAATGATGTAGGGTCAATATTTAAACCTTGTCCTGGTTTAATAATATTGGCAACAATCATCCCGACGATTAATGCGAGTGTAGAGAATGTTAGGAAATAAAGCATTGCTTTACCCGTTACTCGTCCTACAGTTCCCATATGTTTCATGCCTGATATTCCAGTGACAACCGTCAAGAAAATAACAGGCGCAATAATCATTTTGACCAGTTTAATAAATGCATCACCTAATGGTTTTAAACTTGCACCAATATCTGGCCAAAAGTGTCCAAGAAGGATACCAAGTACAATGGCAAAAATAACCTGAACATAGAGGATTTGATAAAACTTTTGTTTTTTAGGGGGTAGGTGTTCATCGTGTGAGGAGATATCCATACTCAATCCTTATCCTTATCCTTATCCTTATCCTTATCCTTATCCTTGATGTTGATAAAATTAAACATTTTTTAAAGAAATGACATGGTAATGTTCATAAATTTTAAAAATGTAATTATTCTTTTTAACGTGTTGATTTCAAATAGTTTAATCAAAATAACAAATATGTTATTTAGATAAAAAGAGCTGGTAAATAACCCAATATAAATTTTTAAAATGTGTGATATATGATTATTTGTATTTTCTGTTTGATATAAACATGTCTATGTTTTTTTATGTGAATTTGTCATAAGAAAAGCCAGCAAAAGTTCTACCAAGTGGCATTTGCGTTATTTTCAAGATAAAGTCGCTGAATATGCTGAATATGCTGAATATGCTGAATATGCTGAATATGCTGAATATGCTGAATATGCTGAATATGCTGAATATGCTGAAATCTGCAAAGCTTGACTTAGATGTAAAAACTATTAATAAAATCTTAATTTATTCAAAACGCTTATCTTTACTCGAATTTTCATGCGTTTTTAACTATAAAAAAAAGCTATATATTTTATAACTAAAATTTAGTTATTGTTGTTTTTAAAAGTCTAGCTAAATCTTTTGATCATGCATCAAGTCGAAGTGAATTGAGTTTTGTCGAATTTTTCAAAAAGTGTATTGAAATTTAACTGATCCGTCCGCATCTTATTAGAAAAGCATTTCCTTAGATATTCGAGATTATAAATTCTATGTTATTTCATTTACCCAAAGTACCCGCAGAAATTCGCATCAGTCATTTAAATGCTCGAATTAATGAGCAAAGAAAAAGAATTGCTCAGTCAACTGCATCGAAATTGGAATTGTTTCAACTGACTCAACAGTTTGTAAAAGAAGCACGTGTACGTAAAAAAAATAATCAAAAAATCTATGTCTTAGATTTTAAAGGAGATGTACAGGCTTCAGCTGTAGAAAACTTAAGAGAAGAAATTACATTAATTCTTGCGACAGCAAAAGCAGGGCGTGATCGTGTCATTGTTCGTTTAGAAAGCCCAGGTGGTATGGTGCATGGTTATGGTCTTGCAGCTGCACAATTGGTTCGTTTACGTGATGCAGGCTTTAATCTGACGATTTGCGTGGATAAAGTGGCTGCGAGTGGCGGTTATATGATGGCGTGTATCGCAAGTGAAATCGTCTCTGCACCATTTGCTGTGGTTGGTTCGATTGGCGTTGTTGCGCAAGTCCCTAATTTTAATCGACTATTAAAAGAACATCATGTTGATTTTGAGCTATATACCGCAGGTCAGTTTAAACGTACTGTGACGATGTTTGGTGAAAACACCCCAGAAGGTAAAGCAAAATTTGAAGAAGAGTTACAACAAACGCATCAATTATTTAAGCATTTTGTTGAAAAATATCGCCCGCAACTCAATGTCGAAAAAGTTGCAACAGGTGAACACTGGTATGGTGAAGATGCGCGCAATTTAAATTTAGTGGATAAATTGCAAACTTCAGATGAATACTTGCTGAGCTTATTGCCACAACATGACGTATATGTGATTCAAACACGTCGTAAGCCAACACTTGGCGAAAAGTTAGGTTTACAAGCTGCACAAATGGCAGATGCCTTAATTCCATCCGTTGTGAATAAATTGATGAGTGAGATCACCAAGCTAAATTCTTCTTTACCGATGCTTAAAGATGATAAATTCTAAGTTTTAATTGTTCATTGACAACCTAAAGAGTAATTGGCGAAAGTTGATTACTCTTTTTTATGGAAAAGTCTTTTCTTTATTCGCAAAAATGCTCAGAAAAAATGACCTCATGTGGTCATGACAAGTCTGCAAAAAATGATTAGCATGCTAGGGATCATAAAATCAAAAACTCAGATTGAAAGGAATACAAGACATGTTGGCATATGATGCAGATTTAGAACTTTTTCGTGATAACTTTAAACGTTTTATGAGTGAACACGTGGCTCCATTTTATGAGCAATGGGAAAAAGAAGGCTTAATGCCACGTTCAGTATGGTCATTATTGGGCGAAAATGGCTATCTTTGTGTAGATGTACCTGAAGCCTATGGTGGTTATGGCGTTCCAACTGAATATTCATTGATGTTGGTTGAGGAGTCTGCACGTGCAGGCTATGGCGCATTGTCTACCGCGATTTCATGCCATTCAGAAATTGCAGCTCCTTATATTTTGCATATTGCCAACGAAGAACAAAAACAATACTGGTTACCGAAAATGGTGTCAGGTGAAGTTGTGGGCGCAATTGGGATGACGGAACCGGGTGCGGGTTCAGACCTACAAGGGATGCGTAGTAGTGCGATTTTAAATGGTGACCATTATGTTTTGAATGGTTCTAAAACGTTTATTTCAAATGGTCAGCATGCAGATTTAGTGGTATTGGCAGCAAAAACTGATCCTCAAGCGCGTGCAAAAGGTGTGTCACTTTTATTGGTTGATACACATCTAGATGGATTTAAAAAAGGCACCAACCTCGATAAAATTGGTTTGCATTCTCAAGATACCTCAGAACTGTTCTTTGCTAATGTTAAAGTTCCAGCAAATAAATTGTTAGGTAGCGCAGGTCAAGGTTTTGCCTATTTGATGCAAGAGTTACCTCGTGAACGTACTGCAATTGCAGCAACGGCACTTGGTGCAATTCGTGGTGCAATCGATATCACTACTCAGTATGTACAGGAACGTCAAGCGTTTGGTCAGAAAATTGGCAGCTTCCAAAATACTCGTTTTGTTTTGGCTCAAGCAAAAATTGATGAGTTGGCAACAGCAGCATTCTATAACCAAAATCTAGCTTTGTATAAACAAAGTAAATTGGATGTTGAAACAGCAGCAGCTTTAAAAAGTTTTAGTACGGATATGCAGATGAAAATCATCGACAGCTTGCTACAACTGTTTGGTGGTTATGGCTATATGACGGAATATCCAATTTCTCGTTTCTTTGTAGATGCACGTATTCAGCGTATTTATGGTGGAACAAATGAAATCATGAAAGAAATCGTGGCACGTGGCATCATTGGTCGATAGTGTATATGTAACAATAATATAAATATAAGCTGTTCATGTTTTTTATGAAACATGAACAGCTTTTTTATTTTGATGGGAATATATTGAGAAAAATCAAATGAATATATTGAAAAACAAATATTAAAAAGTAAAGGTAGAGCAAACAACAATTGATCAAATACCTAGGTGTAGGTCTTGTTTGCTTGATTGGATTTGTACAATAATAAGTCAGTGGTAATGTGCTCATGCCTTATCTAAAAAATAGAATTGGCGAATGAAGTAGATATAACAACGATAAGCTGTTTAAACTTTTGAGTGAAATTAAAATGATGGATCATGGAGTTTCTTTTCAAATTGAATCAACAGTCCAGCAGTATTTGGGTGTTGGTGGATGGCATTATGCTCTTATTTCCAAATTACAATCTGAAGAAATAAAAAAATACATTCATCAGAAACGAAGCTGGGGTGCTGTACCTATTACTGTCACACTGGGTAAAAGTATCTGGAAAACATCTATATTTCCTGACAAGCAATCAGAGGGCTATTTACTGCCACTTAAAGCAGAGATTCGCAAAAAAGAGAAGATATATTCAGGAGATCATATTTCTTTTTCAATTCTGTTATAAGTTTTAATGGTCAAGCTTTGATTATGTATATTTGACCACTAGTGAGGCTGTATTGAATAAGTCAACTCATATCGCTGTAAAGCCCTTACAACGTGATTTTAGCTTAAACGTTTAGACCCATTGGTACAGGCAATGATACGTGAATTAATGATTTCGCTTTTTGGATGGGCTTTTAAATTTTTATACTAAGCTTCAGTCGTAAATCCTTTTTAAAGCATAGATCAACATAAAAGCTCCGTCATCCTAGTCTTTTCCCAAATGAGGAATGGGCTTTCAATACTCATATGATTCATGCAATATGATTATTTTGACTTATAAAAGAGATACAAAATCTCATAAACAAGGTTAAAACTAATAAGCTAAGCACTTAATACATTTAAACATTCATTAATAAAGATAGGCAGTTCAAAAGTCGAGCGTGAAGAAATATATAAATTGTTGTCGTTTACCACTTCGCGATCAAAAACCACACCGCCAGCGTCTTTAAGTTCTTTGAGGATATCTTCAATCGAGGTTAAGCGTCGTCCAATGGCAATTTGTGCATCGATAAGCAAATGGTTACTGTAACAACATAAAAAAATAGGTTTTTGCGCATTGGCAAAATTACGTAAAAAATCAATAAATCGTTCATCTTCTTTAAGATGATAAGGGGAATATCCACCCGGAATCATCAACGCATCAAAATCCCGAACAGAGATTTCATCAATACCTAAATCTATACTGACCGAAGATTTTCTTTGTTTGCTATACACAATATTCCCCGCAGACTTTTCAATATTGCGCACAGAATGGCTTGCAGCTCGAAAAGCTTCAACGGGATGATGATATTCCGCATCTTCGAAATCATGGGTAATGAGAACAGCGATTTTTTTATTCATATTCTATGACTCGAAATGCGCTTATGCTTTTTATCATAGAGCGCAATGCTTAAAATTCTATAGCTGCTTTGTAATTCATTTAGTGGTCAGAAAAGTTATAAAGTGATGACATTTTATTCAATATATAAGTTGAAAGTGAAACATTGAAAAATGCACTATTGCCCAACAAATTAAACTGAACTATTGTTATACTGTCAGTGGTCTAAAACATAGACTTCTCGTAATTCTCGACTTTAAAGGGCGACATAACAATGATCAACGATGATCAAAAAACGACTTCTCTAGATCTTGCTCAAATCCGTGAAGATATTGACTCTGTAGATCAGCAAATCCAACAACTTATCAATCGCCGTGCAAAACTGGCGGAATCAGTTGCTAAAGCAAAATTTGCAGCAGAAGAGAATCCGTTATTTTATCGTCCTGAACGTGAAGCACAGGTTTTACGTCAAGTTATGGAGCGCAATGAAGGGCCATTGTCAGATCAAACCATGGCACGTTTATTCCGTGAAATTATGTCTGCATGTTTGGCACTTGAAGCACCACAAAGTATTGCATTTTTAGGTCCAGTCGGTACTTATACCCATTCTGCTGTATTAAAACATTTTGGTCAGGATGCTGTGGTTCGTCCACTACCAACGATCGATGAAGTGTTCCGTGAGGTTGAAGCGGGCAGTGCACATTATGGTTTAGTTCCAGTTGAAAACTCGTCTGAAGGTGTGGTCAACCATACTTTAGACTGTTTTAAAGCATCGCATTTAAATGTGATTGGTGAAGTTGAATTGCGTATTCATCACCAATTCCTGATTTCTTCAAATACTCGTAAAGACAGTATTAAACAAATTTATGCACATCAACAAACACTTGCGCAATGTCGTAAGTGGTTGGATGCACATTATCCGGGTGTAGAACGTGTGGCTTTAAGCTCAAATGCGGAGGCTGCACGCCGTATTCGCAATGAATGGCATTCAGCAGCAATTGCATCTGATGTGGCTGCAAGTATCTACGACTTAGAAGTTCTCCACGGCAATATTGAAGATAACCCTGAAAATACGACACGATTCTTGGTAATCGGCCGTGAAAAAGTACCGCAAAGTGGCAATGATAAAACCTCATTACTGATTTCAGCACATGACCGTGCAGGGGCTTTATTGGAAATTCTTGCACCATTTGCAAAACACAACATTAGTTTGACCAGTATTGAAACCCGTCCTGCATTACCTGAAAAATGGGCGTATGTATTCTTCATTGATCTTGAAGGTCATGTGGAACAGGACAATGTTAAAGCGGCGATTGAAGATATTCGTCCACTGGTTAAAGAAGTACGTGTACTGGGTTCATATCCGATTGCTGTGCTTTGATGTTGTTGTGAAATAGGTAGTTCAAAATCGTTATGTCACAACCTTTATTTAAAAAAGTTGCTTTTATTGGACTTGGACTGATTGGTTCAAGTCTAGCCCGTGTGATTGCAGCCGAACATCTTGCTGAAAATGTTGTTGCGTCAACCCGCTCAAAGAAAACGCTGGAAGATGCAAAAGCTTTAGGAATTATTTCTGCGGGTTTTAGTGATCCTGTAGAAGCTGTAAAAGATGCAGATTTAATCGTTCTGGCTTTGCCCGTTCGTGCAACTCAGAAAGTACTTGAAACGATTCAAGCCTATGTTTCTGAAAACGCCATTATTACCGATGTCGGAAGTACCAAAGGGAACGTGGTGGCAGCAGCACATGCTGTCTATGGTGAAAATCTTCCTGTAGGTTTTGTACCTGGTCATCCAATTGCTGGTGCAGAACATACAGGTGTCCATGCAGGTAAAGTTGACTTGTTTGTGAATCATAAAGTGATTCTAACGCCGTTGCCGACTAGTGCTGATTGGGCAGTTGAAAAACTGATTCAGCTTTGGCAGGCTGCAAAAGCAGAAGTCATTTGTATGGATGTGGACAAACATGATGAAGTGTTGGCACATACCAGTCATTTACCGCATCTGATGGCATTTAATCTGGTCGAACAGCTTGCAAATCGTGAAGATAACTTAGATATTTTCCGTTATGCCGCTGGAGGTTTTCGTGACTTCTCACGTATTGCTGCCAGTGATCCGCAGATGTGGCATGATATATTTTTTGCCAATAAAACAGCCATATTGAAAGCAGTTGATGGTTTTGAAACGCAACTTGCGACATTACGTCAACTGATTGAAGATGAGAATTCACAAGCCCTGATGGGATTGCTAGGACATGCACAAGCGGCACGACAGCATTTCAATCATATGCTCGCCAATAAACCTTTGATGGAGAAAAATAAGGTGACACAACAATTTACCATTTTGCCGGGTGAGAAGACATTTAAAGGTAAATTTACCGTGCCGGGTGACAAGTCAGTGTCACATCGTTCCATCATGTTTGGTGCAATTGCTGAAGGTACAACCCACGTTACAGGTTTCCTTGAAGGTGAAGATGCTTTAGCAACACTTCAAGCATTTCGCGATATGGGGGTCAGTATTGAAGGCCCTAAAAATGGTGAAGTGACCATCCATGGTGTGGGTATTCATGGTTTAAAAGCACCCAAAACGGCACTGTACATGGGTAATTCTGGTACATCGATGCGTTTGCTTTCAGGCATGCTTTCAGCACAACAGTTTGACTCTGTGATGACGGGTGATGCGTCTTTGTCTAAGCGTCCAATGGAGCGTATAGCAAAACCTTTACGTGAAATGGGTGCGCAAATTCAAACCACAGGTGAACGTGGTACTCCGCCTGTTTCTATCACTGGTGCTCAAGCACTGAAAGGCATTCATTACGATTTGCCAATGGCATCTGCGCAAGTCAAATCTGGGATTTTATTGGCAGGTCTATGGGCAGAGGGTGAAACCTCTGTGACTGAACCTGAACCAACCCGTGACCATACTGAGCGTATGTTACGTGCTTTTGGTTATGCTGTGAAAACGGAAGGTAATCGTATTTCATTACACGGTGGTGGCAAGTTAGTTGGGACAGAGATTCAAGTGCCTTCTGATATTTCTTCTGCTGCATTCTTTATGGTGGGTGCTGCCATTACTGAAGGTTCAGATATTACCCTTGAAGCTGTTGGGATTAATCCAACTCGTACAGGCGTAATCGAAATCCTGAAGCAAATGGGTGCAGACTTAACTGTTGAAAATGAAAGAATTGCAGGCGGTGAGCCGATTGCTGATATACGTATCCGTGGTACCCGTACATTGAAAGGCATTCATATGCCTGAAGATCAAGTACCGTTGGCAATTGATGAGTTTCCATCTTTGTTTATTGCTGCGGCATGTGCTGAAGGGCAAACGGTGTTGACAGGTGCCGCTGAATTACGGGTTAAAGAGTCTGATCGTATCCAAGTGATGGCAGATGGTTTAAAAACCATGGGGATTGATTGTACGCCAACTGATGATGGCATCATCATTGAAGGAAAAGGTAAATCGGGCGACTGGTCTGCTATTTTCTCTGGCGGTGAAATTGAATCGCACCATGACCATCGTATTGCAATGAGTTTTTCGATGGCGGGTTTACGTAACTCTGGCGAGATTAAGATTATCGGTACTGAAACTGTAGCAACAAGTTTCCCAACATTTACTGAACTCACCAATCAGGCGGGGCTTCAGATTGAAGTCACTGAATAAATCAGTCCTTGTCTAATATTTGTATAATTAATTAAAAACAGCCAAGCAAATGCTTGGCTGTTTTGTTTATATTGCTTATTCTAAAACCATACAACTATAAAGCCTTTTGGATGAAGCAATGAGAACATTACAATTTACAGCAAACTGTGAGAATCATAGTAACAGTCACAACCATGGTGAAAATGTATGTTATGTCACTCAGGAATATGTGACGACTTTGTTGTTAAAACAACTGTCTCAATATGGCTTTAAAGCGGAAACAACACACTCCGATGAAGACCTTGCTGTCAGCGTAGAAAATCATCCAATTGGTTTGGGGGTTAATTGTCATTTAAATGATCAAGGATTATTAACTTGTGAAATTTCAGCCCATGCTGATGAAGAACAAGCATGGTTTAAGAAGATTGCAACCCAGAGCATGATTAAGCAATTGGCAAATGCTGTAGAAAATACATTAAAAGAAGATGATGCGTTTAGTGGATTTGAATGGAAAGTATAAGCAGGGCTAGAGAAGATACTTATGCAATTACAAACATTTATCAATAAATTTTCAGTAGATCAGGCGGGAAACACAGTAAGCCCTGAAACTGTAAAAAAATATCAAGCATATTTACCTGAAGCGCTCTTAGAGCTTTGGCAAAATCATGGTTTTGGCTTCTATGGTAATGGTTTGCTACAGATCATTAACCCTGAGCTTTATCAAGATGTACTTTGGTCATGGTTAATGAAAGAGCAACCTGATATGACCCGATTACCCATTGCTATTTCGGCATTTGGTTTGGTGTTTTATTATCGTTTATTAAGCGAAGATGGCGATGAGGATGTATCCTTTATCGACCCGCACAACTCGGATATTGGGGTAA
>Ga0105249_10001410_pt1 | contig 21044 bp, 18 predicted proteins | sample KBSS44metaG_FD_81522 | JGI IMG/M metagenome (GOLD analysis project Ga0105249, IMG submission 81522) | Switchgrass rhizosphere microbial communities from Kellogg Biological Station, Michigan, USA - KBS S4-4 metaG | ecosystem: Host-associated > Plants > Roots > Rhizosphere > Soil | place...
CCTCCATCGCTTCGGCGTGGTGGCCGCGCGCCTCGAGCCCGAAGGCATGCCAGTGATGGGCGGGCGCGTAGTTCGGGCCGAGCGCGATGGCGAGCTCGTACTCGCGCTCCGCCGCCTCGGCGTCCCCCTGGATGTCGTGGATCATCGCCCGGGACACGTGCGCCTCACCCAGCGACGGGTCGATCGAGATCGCCCGGTCCGACGCGTCCTCGGCCTGCTCGATCATGTCCGGCGAAGGCGCGTACACCGACAGGTTGATGAGCGCGTCCGCGAGTCCCGCGTAGCTTGCGGCGTAGCCGGGGTCGCGGGCGATTGCCTGGCGGAAGTAGCTGACCGACTGCGACAGGCCGGCCGGCGTGCGATTGTTCCACTCGAAGCGGCCGCGCAGGTAGAGATCGTGGGCGAACGCATCGGCAGTCCCGCGCGTGCCGGACGCCCGCCCGAGGGCAGGCATCGTGACACGGAGCGAGTCGGCGATGACGACGGCCAGGTGCCGCTCGAGGCGAGTCTCTACGGCTGCATCATCAAGACCTTCCTGCACGCCACCGGCACGCTCACCGTGAGCGGGCCGCGACTGACGCTGACGCCGACGTCAGCGCGCAACAAGGTCACGAAAACGTGCGGTCGCAGCACGGACGAGCAGTTGACGCTCGACCCATCGAGCTACGCTGGCGCGTGGCGAGAGACGCCGATGGCTCCGCTGGACTGTACCTCACGTCGTCGGATGGCGAGGAGGCTGGTCCGTGCACACCGCGGTAGGAAACGGCGAAGGGGACGACGCGGAACGCAGGGGCATTCCGTGTCGTCCCCTTCGGTTCTGATCAAAATGCCGTCGCCGTGGGACGACACACCTTCGCATCGCCCTAACGCGAGTCGAGCCGCGTCACTGCGACACCCGAGCGGTACGGCTCTTCACGAGGCCCCGGATCTTTTCCGTCACCGGCTGGCTCCCCCCGCCGTAGTTCGACATCACCACGGCCACGTACCCGGTCCCCTTGAAGATGTCCAGGTTGGAGCTGATCCCTGGGAAACCGCCGCTGTGGCCGACAATTCCCGTCTGCGGATCGACGCCGAACCCGTAGCCATATCGGGGCGAATTCACGTCCGGCTTTGGCGTCGTCATGAGCTCGAACGTGGTCTTCGAGACCAGCTTCCCCGCCTTCAGCGCCTCCGCGAACCTGAGCAGGTCCTCGGCCGTCGAGTACCCTCCGCCGGCGGGGCCGCCACGCATCACGTGCATGAAGATGTTGTTGCGGTATCGCTTCGTCCCGTCCGCTGCGTACTCTCGCTGATAGCCGACGGCCAGGTTCGGATTGACCCGGTCAAGCTCGTACGCGTCCGTATTGTTCATGCCCGTCGGCTTGGCCAGATGCTCGCGGACGTAGTCGAAGTAATCCTGCTTGGTAACTACCTCGATCACCTTGCCAAGGACGAGCATCCCGGTGTTGCTGTACGACCAACGGGTGCCCGGCTCGAACGCGAGCGAATCGCCCTTGGCGAGCTGCATCATGTCACCGACGGTGCGGTAGCGCGCCCGCGATGACCGGTCGAACTCCTCGTTGAAGTAGCTGCCGAGTCCCGAGGTGTGGGTCAGGAGGTGCTTGATGCGAATCTTCTGCGCCGCGGCGGCACTGGGAAAATCGGGGACGAACTTCGACAGCGGGTCGTCGTAGGAGAGCTTTCCCTGCTCGACGAGCTGCGCGATCGTGACCGATGTGAACATCTTGTTCATGGAGCCCAGATTGAACTTCGTGTCGAGTGCGTTAGGCACGCCGAAGTCCTTGTTCGCCTGGCCGAACGCACCGGCGTACAGCGTCTTCCCGTCCTTTGCGAGGAGCACGCTTCCGGAGAAGAGATCGGCCTTGGCCAGCGTGCCCACGTAGCGCTCGAGCGCCGCCGCCATCTCGGCGTCGTTGGCCACGGCGGCTTCGGTTGCCGCGGCGCTGGGACGGGGCGGTCGCTGGCCGATCCCGCCGATCCGGTGTGGTGCCGCGGAGTCCACCTGCACCAGGACCGCCGTCAGATCGCCGGTGAGCTTCCGCCGCAGAAGCACGGTCGTGCGATCTGCGGCCTCTTCCTGCACCTCGATCCACTCGAGTCCGCCAGACTGCTCTCGCTGTCCCATGAAGAAATCGATGTGGGCTTGCGGCGGCATCCGTCGCATCCCGTCCGCAAACGCGGAGTCCACGTAGGCGCGTATCGCGGATGGCGTGGCCGCATTGATCAGCGCGACGACTTCGCGGGCGCGTCGCGTCGCCGGTGATGGCGTCTGGGCGAGCGCCGACGACGAGACGCTCGCGATGGCGGCAGCGGACAGCAGCAGCCGATGGCGATTCATACTCGTGCTCCGTTGAAGGCGGACGTGCAACTAGTCACCAGGACACTACATAAGGTTGCACGGGCCATCAACTCGTCATGTGGCGTAGACACTCGGATTCCTGGAGGACCTCGCAGCATGTCAGCCGACTGGCGCCAAAACCCCGATAGTGCCGCACTTCAGGAACGACTCGAACACGTCTACTGGATCGGCGGCGGCAGCGGTGCAGGCAAATCGACGATCGCTCGTCGCATCGCTGCTGAGCGCGGCTTGCGCGTCTATGCAACCGACGACGTGATGGCAGATCACGCCCGTCGGAGCACACCGAAAGACGCGCCGTTGCTGCACAGGTTCATGGCCATGGACATGGATGAGCGATGGGTGCACCGGTCCCCGACGACCATGGTCGAGACTTTCCATTGGTTCCAGGGAGAGGGCTTCACCATGATCATCGAAGATCTGTTGCGCCTCCCACGCGAATCCGGTGTGATCGTCGAGGGCTTCCGGCTGTTGCCACGGCTCGTCAAGCCTCTCGTGCGGGTATCTGGTCACGCCGTCTGGCTCCTTCCAACGCCCGAGCTCCGTCAAGCAGTGGTCGAGAGTCGCGGAGGATCGGCGTGGCGATTCCTCGGCAAGACGACCGATCCGGACAAAGCCTTGCGCCACCTTCTCGAGCGGGATCGGATGTTCACGAACATCCTGCGTGACGAGACGCAACGCCTGAACATGCGCGCCGTCGAGGTCGACGCCCCGATGACCGAAGACGATCTCGCTCAGCGGGTGGCGGGCATTCTGGGTCTCTGACGCGCGCCGGAGACGACGTGCTACGCCATCAATCCGATCGCCCGTGCGCGGCGTACAGGTGACGACGGGTCACAGTTCGTGACTCTCGGCGACGTTCGCGCTGACCGGCCGGCAGCGGCAAACGCGCTCATCTCGCCACCGTATCGCCGGAGATCTCATGTCGCCCCTTCGCGCTCCATCTCGGAGAGCCGCACTCACGATCGGCGCCCTGGTATTGGCGGGTGCCGGCTCGCTCAGCGTTGCCCTCCGGTCATCGCTCGCCTCGGATCACCAGGACACGCCCGAGGTCGAGCTGCATCCACGGTTGGATATCAACGACGTCTACGCGTTCCCAGGATCCAGCGCCGATCGCATCGCGCTGGTGCTCACAACCTCGTCGCCACTGACGCCTGCCGCGTCGAGCGGAGCGGTGTTCGATCCCGACATCCTGTACCAGATCAAGGTGGACAACACGGGAGACGGCGTCGAAGACCTCGTGCTTCAGTTCACCTTCGATGGCGAGGGCACGGGTCAGACCGTCACGATGCGCGGGCCTGTCGCGCCCATGCAAACCGGTGGACTCAACTCGTTTCTCTCGTCCGGGCCAACATTGACCGGGCCAATCAGCAACGTCCTGGGCTCGCCCGCCGGCGTTCAGCTCTTTGCCGGCATCCGGGACGATCCGTTCTACATCGACCTCGAGCAGTTCTTCAGGATCATTCCCGATCGCGCGCCCGTGACAGGGCCACTGTCGAAGATCGGACCGAAGCCGGAGGCTAGCGCGTTCCGCAACCCCGGCATCGACTTCCTTCGTGGCATCAACACGCTCGGCATCGTGGTCGAGATGCCTGAATCGATGCTCCTTCCGCCAGGAGCGGGAAGCGATCCCAAGCTCGGCATCTGGGCCACCACCAGCCGCTGACCACCTCGATGCCTAACGCCACAAGGAGACACTCATGAATGCTCGAACCTCCCGTCGCTCCGCGTCGTTCATCGCGGTGGCGGCACTCGCTCTCACGGCCGCGTGCAGCGACAGTGATCAACGCGGCTCCATCACCGCGATACGCCCCGCCACCTCCCGGGAAAACCGGGTCTTCACACAACGTGAACGTCTCGGCAATCCGCTCGTCAGCGAGGTGATGATTCAGAAGTCCCATCATCAGGAGCACAACACTGGTCAGCCGAGCACCGATGTCGGGGATTTCTCGGATGACCTCACGGCGTTCGTGACGGGCGTTGCCGGTCGCGATCCGGCCTACGCGAACGCCATCGCTGGTGCGCTTCTGCCAGACGTGCTCGTGACGTACCCGCGGCGCGACAACGTGAATCCCGCCACGCCGGTGTTCTGGTTGAGTTGGGTGTTTGGCGGCTACGGAGGCCGCCGGCTCACCGATGACGTCGTGGACATCGGCCTTGGCGCGATCTTCGGATCGCTGCTCGGCAACACGAACAACGTGTCGCCGGGCCTAACGACGGACAATGTGGGCAGCAACGACGTCACGTTCGGCGCGTCGTTTCCCTATCTTGCCGCCGCACATTAGCTGAGGGCCAGAGCCCGTCGTGCCGGTGGTCGACCGCACGACGGGCTCTCCGGCTCATTGCTGCCGCTTGGTGACCCCGTCGCTGTTGCGCTGATGGCGCGCTCGCCGTAGTCTCACCCAGCGCGAGGGGCGCATCCAGTCCGCGGAAAGGGCCGTGCCCACCCCGATGGTCACAACGGATTTTCACGAGCTTCTTTCAGCCTGGCGCGAGCGGACTTCAGGCGAGCACTGAAAGGAGTGTCGTATGGATGTCCTGCCTCTCCCGCCGCGTCCGAGTCTCGACCAGTACCGGAAGCGCGCGAAGGATCTCGTCAAAGCCTCGAGGTCGAGCGACGCCGACGCAGTGCGCCAATGGGCGAGCGCGTGGCTCGAGGCTCTCGCGACTCTGCACGACGAGCCTGTCACCCCGTTCGTGCAGGGCAGCATCGACCGCGTGGCCGCGGAGATCGAGCGGCGTGTGCGCGAGCATCGCACGAAGCGCGATGAACCCTTCGGTCTGTCGGACGCACAGTTTCTCATCGCGCGTGCACACGGCTTCGCGAGCTGGGCGGCGTTCAGCGCGCACCTCGAGGGACATGCGTTCGGTGGCGCCGAGGCGCGTGAGTTCGAGACGGCCGCGGACGCGGTCGTGACCGGCGACCTGACGACGCTCGATACCCTGTTGGCGGCGAATCCGTCGCTGGTGCGGGCGCGGTCGCCCCGGACGCACCGGGCGACACTGTTGCACTACGTCGCGGCGAATGGCGTCGAGGATTTTCGTCAGAAGAGCCCCGCCAACGCGGTCGCCATTGCGCGGCAGCTCTTGACCGCCGGCGCCGAGCCTGATGCGGTCGCCGAGACGTACGGAGGGGGGAGCTATCAGACGACGATGAACCTGCTCGTCTCGAGCACGCACCCGGACGAAGCAGGTGTGCAGGCGCCGCTCGTGGACGTCCTGCTCGACTTCGGCGCCGCGATCGACGGCCTGGACGACGACGGCTCCCCACTCATGACGGCGCTCGCGTTCAACTATCCGGACGCAGCAGAGGCGCTGGCGCGCCGTGGAGCGCGAGTCGACACGGTGCTGACGGCAGCGGCGTTAGGCGACGTGGAGAGGGTCAGGCGTATGGTGCTGGAAGGTCGGACCCTTCGGGGCGACGTGCCGTTGACGGCCCCCGCGTGGATGCACCTCGGACAGGATCCGCGTACGCACGTGGCACTCGCGCTCGTCTGGGCGTGCCGGTTCGGCCGCGCGCCCGTCGTCGAGCTGCTGCTCGAGAAAGGCGTCGACGCCAACTCGGCGGATACCGACCGAATGACCGCGCTTCATTGGGCGACGGCGAGCGGACGGCTGGAGCTGATCGACCTGTTGCTCGACCGCGGCGCGGCGCTGGAGGCGGTGAACGTGTGGGGCGGCACGGTCCTGGATTCGACGGTCTACTTTGCCGTTCGAGGCCCGAAGCGCGGCATCGACTACCTGCCGGTCATCGAGCGCCTGATCGCGCGTGGCGCCGATATCCGAGCCGTCGGTCCATTCCCCACGGGCGACGCTGCCATCGACGACCTGCTCTGCGGGCACGGAGCGCGCGGTGTAGGATAGCGGTGTCATTCCGAACGGAGCACCGAAGGTGCGGAAGCGAGGAACCGCCGGAGGTTGTCATTCCGAGCGGAGGCCCGAAGGGCCGGAGGCGAGGAATCGCCGGAGGTTGTCATTCCGAGCGGAGGCCCGAAGGGCCGGAGGCGAGGAATCGCCATCCTCCCGGTAGAGGGACAAGCCCCCCGGTCGGGACGAGTGCGATTCCTCATCTGCCCGCTGTTTGCGGGCACCCGCGCCGCTGCGCGGCTCCGCTCGGAATGACAACGTGGCGGCGCTGTGGGCCTCCGCTCGGAATGACAGCCGCTGGCCGTTATCTTGCCGGTCCCGAAAACGACAACCCTGCCGTTCCCGACTCCGACGATGCTCTACACCATTCTCTGCTACAACTCCGAGAACGTGGTCCACTCCTGGACGAAGGAGCAGGACGACGAGGTCATGGCGAAGCTCCTCGCCGTCCAGGACAGGATTGCCAAGCGCGGCCGACTCGGCCCCGTCGCCCGCCTCGGACCGACGAAGAAGGCGAAGACACTGCACAAGGATCGCGAGCCATTCCTGCTTACCGACGGGCCGTACGCCGAGACGAAGGAGCAGATCCTGGGCTTCTACGTGATCGACTGCGACACGGAAGACGAAGCCGTCGAGATCGCGCGGGAGCTTGGGCACGCGAACCCCGGTGGCGCCTTCGAGGTCCGGCCCATGATCTACTTTCAGGCAGGGGAGCTGCGCGCACTGAGCGAGCAGACCTGATCTGCCAGAAATTGGGGTCAGACTCGATCAAGGGGTCAGACGCGACCACCTCGCGCAGGAGTGGCGCGTCGAGCTCGACGAGTCGTTCGAGACCCCGTCGTCCATCATCGCCTACGGGCGCCGCGGCGGGCAGCGGGTCGTGCTCAAGGTCGTGCAGCGGCCTAACGACGAATGGCACGCCGGCGACGTACTCGCCGCCTTCGGTGGCCGCGGCGTCGTCCGAGTCCTCGAGCACACCGCCGGCGCCATGCTGCTCGAGCGCCTGGATCCCGGGACGCCACTGGTCGAGCTCGTGCGAAGCGGCGGGGATGATGCCGCCACCGCGATCGTCGCGGACGTCCTCGCCGCGATGACTCCTGGTGCCACGCCGCCGTCGTCACCCACTGTGAGCGACTGGGCGCGGGGCTTCGCCCGCTACCAGGCGACGTCGGACACGCGGGTTCCACGACCACTGGTCGAACGGGCCGAGCAGATTTATGTGGAGCTGTGCGCATCGCAGCGGAGCCCGCGCCTGCTGCACGGCGACCTGCAGCACTACAACGTGCTGCTCGATCGATCCCGAGGCTGGACGGCGATCGACCCGAAGGGCGTAGTCGGCGAGATCGAGTACGAGATCGGTGCGGCGATGCGGAACCCCGTTGAGCTGCCCGATCTCGTGACGGACCGCCGGACCATCGAGCGCCGGCTCGCGCGATTCTGCTCGGCCCTCGATCTCGACGCCTGGCGCGCCATGCGCTGGTGTTTCTCGCAGGCGGTGCTGTCGGCGATCTGGAGCGTGGAGGATGGGGATTTCGGCCCTGGCAACGTGGCCTTAGGCCTGGCAAGGGTGCTCGAGCCGATGCTTGCCTAACGGGCCCTTGTCATTCCGAGCGGAGCGCGCAGCGCGGAGGCGAGGAATCGCCGGTGCATTGTCATTCCGAGCGAAGGCGAGGAATCGCAGTCATCCCGGTAGAGGGGCCTCCCGGCCGGGACGAGTGCGATTCCTCGCCTCCGCCTGCGCTTCGCGCGGGCTGCGCTCGGAATGACGACTCAGCGGATCGAGAAACGGACCCCGCCATTCACGGTAAACCCGCTCAGCTCCGTCCACGCATCCGTCGTCCATCGACCACCCTTCCCGCGCGACGGCAACACGAGCGGATCGTAACGCGTCTGCCTCACGTTGCCGATGTTTTCGAGGTTGATGAACAGTCGCGCCATGCCGGCGCCGGTCTCGACCCAGCGCTCCCCCAACAAGCCGAAGATCACGTACGGCCGACTGGTGCCCCGGTACGGGTTGTCCTCGAGCGCCTGCTGTCCCGTGTAATAGGCCTCCAGCCCCACGCGGTATCGCTCCTGCGACTCCAGACTTCCCACGAGCCCGGCGGTATGTCGCGGAGCGAGTGGAACGTCACGCCTAACGTCAGCCGCGCCGCTGCCCGCGTCGTCGTCCCACTCAGTCGCGCGCAGATAGGCGTATGTCGCGGTCAGACGCGCCGGTCCACGCAGGAATCGCACGAGCGCCTCGGCACCCCACGTTCGCGCCGGCTCCGGCGCATTCACCAGCTCCAGGAATGGCGCACCCGACGGCGCGAGCGTGACGTCCTCCACGGTGGCGACACCATGCGCCAGGCGCGAACCGAACAGCGTGGCGTTGATCTCGAGCGCACCGGCCGACAGGTGCACCGGACCGCTCAGGTCGAGCGCACCACTGACCACACGCTCGGTTCGTAACCCGGACAGCGGCCGCACCGCGGTCAGTCCAACGACTTCCGTCTCTTCCGTGAACGGCACTGGGGCGAACGTGCCTGCACCACCCGAGAGACGCGCGGTCCATCCGGCGAGCCCGCCTGACGCCGGCGCGCGAACCAGGGCCGAAAGCCGCGGGCTGAGCGTGGTCGTGTAGGCGCTGTGGTCGTCGAGCCGCGCACTCGCCGAGATGGCGAGCCACGCTGTGGCATCGACATCCGTCTGTGCAAACACGGATGGGATTCGGAAATCATAGTCGAAGCCGGCGATGTCGCTGTTGCGATAGCGCTCCGACTGATACGCGCCGCCGAGCACGTAGGTCCAGCGCCCACGCGGCATCGCGATCGACGCCTCCGTGAACCACGTCCCGTGTCGATCGTGCTCACCGACGGCACCGAAGCGATGCGAATGGCGCTGCTCGACGCCGGACGCGCGCACGCTCACGACATCACGTCCGCCCACGGCATAGCGGCCCACGGCGCCAACATCGCCGCGACGCGTGCGCAGCCCTTCCTCGTATGGGTCGCCGTCCGGAGCGACGTGGCCCTCGAGTGTCCCGCCATCGCGGTTCTCGCCCGTGAATCCCGCCGTGACGAAGGCCGAGCGACCGTCGCGATCGTAGAACAGCCGCGGCCGCACGACGAGCCGATCATACCCAGCCATGTCGGCCCACCCGTCGTCATCGAGATCGTTCGCGCGCTGATGGTGGCCCGAGGCGAGGATCGTCGTGCTCCAGGGTGCGCCATCGCCGCCAAGACGCTCCCCCAGGAACCCGACGATGTCCGTGCCACCACGGGTGGTCTGATTGACCAGCAGCTCGCGCGTCGGCTGCTCGGCTGCGCGGCGCGACACGAGGTTGATGACGCCACCGAGCGCGCTCGACCCGTACAGCGCGGACGCGGTCCCCTTGATGACCTCCGCGCGGGCGAGATCCACCGGTGGAATCTGCAGCAGCCCGAGCCCGCCGGCCTGGCCCCCGTACAGGGGAAGCCCGTCGGCCAGGAGCAGCGTGTAGCGCCCGCGGAGCCCCTGCACGCGGACGCTGGCGCCACCTAACGACGGAGACGTCGTCTGCACGCGGAGCCCCGATGTCTCGTTCAACATCATCGCGATGTCACCGGGGGTCATCGCCGTCTTCTCGGCGACCTCTTCCTCGTCCACGACCTCGACGCGCAGCGGTGAGTCCTCGACGCGACGCTCCGTTCGCGTCGACGCGATGACGATGCTTTCCATCTCCGCTGCCTGGGCCTCGAGCGTCGAGACGACGGTCGTGTCCTGAGTCGTCGCAAGCGTCACGGCGATGGTGTCGGGCACGAATCCGAGACGGGTGACGATGACGGCGTGCGCGCCGAGCGGGAGTCGCAGGATCACCTCACCGCTGCTCGCGGTCTGGCCCGCCACCTGGCCACTGCGCACGATCGCTCCGGCAACGGGCAGCGAGTCGTGCAGCACGCGGACGCGAAGGTTCGCCGCCGATACATCCTGGGCACCTGCGAATCTCGCCGCGCCGACAGCGAGCAGTAGTACAACGCGCATCATTGAAGCGGAGGCGCCCCCGATCCGACGACCGTGTAGCGGTCCAACACGTCGAGCTTCGCACTGCGCAGCACGCGGCGGCCGTCCGGAGACGCGAGGTACACCGCGAACCGCATGGCGATGCCAGGGTGGGGAGCGTGCGTCGGAATCGTGAACGCGTACACGATCGGCTGACCGCGCATCGTCAGCGAATCACGCGGCGTCTTCCCGGCAACGCGGACCGACGCCACGGCGTACGTCGCGGAGTCGCTCGGTGAGCTCAGGTCGACCGCCGTGGGCAGCGTCACGTAGCGAAGCCCCACGCCCTGCGCGATCGACTCGTACGACCAGATGTAGTCGAGCTCTCCGGCCTGCAGCAGACCCACGAGGTCGGCCTCCTTTGGTCTGACGTTTCGTGGCGGCGCCGTTGTCAGCATGCGAGCACCGAGCCCCGGCTGCTCGTAGTGCCGCTCCGCCAGCTGCCACACGAGCAACGTCCGATATCCATTGGGGTCGAGGCTCGGGTCCGCTCGGCCAACCTGCACCCCGGGCCGCGTGATGACCTGCCACCAGTTGTCCGACGTGATCTCGGACGCGGCGCGCGAGCGGTCCGTGTACGCGAGCACCATGCGGTTGTGCGCGAACTTCGCGTACCACGTCGCGTGGTCAGGCATGAGAAGAAGCGGGATGACGTCGTAGTCGGCAACGGCGACAATGTCCGGAATCTTTCCGAGCTCGGTGAGCTTTCGGGCCGTCTCGAGGCTGCCGGCATTCTCCTGATCGAGGTCCACTTTCTCGATCGCCGCGAAGCTGTCGAGCGCCGCGCGGAGCGGGAGCGCGAGGCTGCCGGCGTTGTAGACCACAATGCGCCGTTCGCCGCCGCTGCCTGACGAGTCGGACGTGGTACGACGACCCTTGTCGGCGCTCCCACCGCTGCACGCGGCAAGCGCGAGGACTGCAATTACACAGCTGCGACGAAACATGAGTGCCTTCATTCGTTGTCTGTCATCCGAGCGAAGTGAGGAATCCTTGGCGTCCCGCCCGAGAAGGAAATTGGAAATTGGGGTCAGACTCGATTTACATCATTTTATTGCGTTTCGAGGGGTCGGAGCCGTTGAAAAACGATGTCGCCCTTTCAAGGGCTCTGACCCTCTTGGTTTCAAGGGCTCTGACCCTCTTGAAAACGCCGAATTGGGGTCAGACTCGAATTACCATCGTTCTGTCTCAGCCGCAGCATCCCGATGCTTTAGTTCGATTCTGACCCCAATTTCTCCACCGCACGGAGCAATCAGTCCAATCAGCTGTTTCAGCCGTCATCGATGTTCCTGACTCCGATGCCGGGTCAGGTCACCGCATAGCCCGAATCGCCACGCCAACCATGCCGGCCGAGACGACGACGATCGGCTCCGGCACTCGCCGCACACGCAGCAGGATTCCGAGCGTCGCGATCGCGATGAGGACAGTCGGCACGTCGGTGAGGGCCCGCTTGCCCAGCACGATGGCTGCTCCAGCGATCGCTCCCGTCGCCGCAGCCGTCACCCCGTCGACGAACGCGCGAACACCGCGGTTCGTCTTCCAGCGAGCGTAGTGCGGCGCGAGCAGGATCGTGATCAGGTACACGGGCGCGAACACACCCGCCGCCGCGGCGGTCGCGCCGAGTGGGCCGGCAACGAGATAGCCGATGAACGCCACGGCGATCACCACCGGACCCGGCGTGATGAGCGCGACGGCCACTGCATCCAGAAACTGGCGCTCCGTGAGCCAGTGATACTGCTGCACGACGCCGCCATGCAGAAACGGGACGATCGCGAGCCCGCTCCCGAACACGAACAGCCCGGCGCCGGCGAAGTAGACGAACAGCGTGGCGGCAGTCACGGCCGGCATCGTCGGTGTGGCGGCCAACAAGGTCGCGTGAGAAGCCAAGTGATCAGCCCATGGGATGAGCCAGCTCGCTGTGCCCTGACCCGTTAGGCGCCGATCGGTCGTGCGAGCGATCAGCGTTACGACGCCGCTTGCCAGAAACACCCAGACGATTTCGGACTCCGTCCACACCGTCACGGCGGCGGCAGCGAGGAACAGCGTCCAGAGCAGCCGGTCCCGTCCGAGCGATGTCCGCGCCAGCTTGGCAGCGCTGCGGGCGATGATCGCGATGACGGCGGCCCCAATCCCGTAGAACGCGCCCTGGAGCCAGGGCATGCCGCCGAACCGCAGATAGAGCGCGGCGATCGCGAGCACCATCACGAACGACGGACCCACGAACGCCACGCCGACGAGCGTCGCCCCCCTGCCCCCCGCACAGAGCCAGCCGAGATAGATCGCCAGCTGCGCGGCAAGCGGTCCGGGCGCGAGCTGCGAGAACGCGATGCCGTCCTTGAAGTCCTGCCGCGTTACCCAACCGCGCCGGTCGACGACCTCGCGCTCCATGTAGCCCACGAGCGCGATCGGGCCGCCGAATCCGGCGGTGCCGAGCCACAGGAAGAACCGTAGCATCTCGCCGAGGGGCGGCCGTGTCTCAGTCGTCATTCCGAGCGTCTCGGTTGTCATTCCGAGCGAAGCGCGCAGCGCGGAGGCGAGGAATCGCACTCATCCCGGCCGGGAGGCCCATCGACCGGGACGACGGCGATTCCTCGCCTCCGCGCTGCGCGCTCCGCTCGGAATGACAAATGTCCGGCGATTCCTCGCCTCCGCTCGGAATGACAAATGTCCGGCGATTCCTCGCCTCCGCTCGGAATGACACGGCTCACGAGAACAGCGCATACAGATCGTCGAACAGTTGACCCGCACGCTCGACGCGCACCGCGTCGTCATCGGATGCTCTGACGATCGCGGTCAACACGCGCTCTATGCCCGCCGCGTCGTCCCGGCCGAACTTCCCATCCTTGAGATCGATGTCGTGCACCACCTCGCCTAACGTTCGCAGCGCGGCGTCGTCGGGCACGAATCGACCGGCCAACACCTCGAACGTGCACCGATCGCCTTCGTGCGTGAACTCGCCCTCGAACATGTCGAAGCGCAGCTCCGTACGTGCGGGACGGTAGTCCTCTTCACGCACGAACCGGAACCGCGCGTCGCTGTCGATGAATCGGCGGATGAGCCACGCGCTCGCCATGCGATCGACGAACACGCCTGCGCGCGTCACCCACGTGCGGCCGTGGTACTCGTCACGCGTCACGCGCGCCGCCCGCTTCGCGCGCGGGGCCGTCCGCTCCGGCTGCAGCTCGGCCTCGAGGATGTCGAGCGCTTCGACGGCCGTCGCGCGCTCCGGCGCGTCGAAGAAATCGATGGCCGTGACGCTCGCGAGCCGCCGTCGAAGCTTCGCGACATCGTCCGCCGCGGGCGTCCGGTTTCGGGGGGCCGAGCGACCCGATGAGCGCAGGGTTGCCCAGAGCTCGCGCGCGGAGGCCGCGAGGGCAGCGTAGTCGCTATTGCGCGCGGTCCGGAACACGTGCCGGATCTGATCGCTCGTGAGTCCGTCGATGAACTCCGCGCGACAGATCGACGCGTCGCCGCCGCCATCGATGATCTCGATGCGCGTCCACTGAAAGTCCTCGAACGACTGGTCGCTGTCCGGCAGCACGTACACCGAGTTCTTGACGGGCACGGCGCCGATGCGCTGCAGCCGCCGGCCGATCTTCACGCGCAGGTAGTCGGGCTTTGGCGGGATCTGGTGGATGAGCAGGAGCCATTGCGGCGCGGGTGCATCGGGAGTCGCGCTCATGCGATCGCTCCGCTGGTGTGAGGTTCGTCGCGGCGATCGATCGCGGCGAGATCGACCGACATGCCGGCGCCGGCAGCGAGGGCGCGGCGATAGACCACCATGGCGGCAGCGACATCCTCGAGCGCGGAACCGGTGCTATCGAAGATGATGGTCTCGTCGGGAGATCGACGGCCGGGCTTCTGCCCCGAGACGATCTCCGCCAGCTCCGCGTGCACGTCGCTCACGCGCATCAGGCCGGCTTCGAGCACGTGGTGCAGATCGCCGATCGTCGCGCACTGATCGAGCACGTCCGCGATCACCGTACACTCGGCCAGGAGCTCCGGCTCGATCTCCTGCTTCGCGGGATTGTCGGCGCCGACGGCCGCGACGAACGCGCCGTGCCCGACGTGGTCTCGACCGAGCAGCCATCGCTCCGACGGCGTGCACGTGACCCAGATGTCCGTCGATCGAGCGGCCTCGCCGAGCGTGGTCACGACGCCGACGTCGAGGCCGAGCTCCGCCGTCATGTCGGCGGCGAACCGACGCGCACGCTCCGGCTGAACGTCGAGCGCGTAGACGCGCCGCACTGCGCGGACGCATGTCAGCGCACGAAGCTGGCTCCGACTCTGTTCGCCGCATCCGCAGATCGTGACCGCCGCCGCGTCGTCACGTGCGAGGTACTTCGCCGCGACGGCTGTCGCCGCGGCGGTGCGCAGGCTCGTGATCTCCATGGAGTCGAGCAGCGCGAGCAGGCGACCGTCCTCGGCGTCGAACAGAGCGACGACTCCCTGGATCGTCGGAAGGCCGCGTCGCTCCGGATTGCCGGGGAAGTTCGCGTTGATCTTCGTGACGTACACCGAGGGCTCGTCTTTCGACGCGAGCAGGCCGGCCGTCTTTACATGAAAGCCGCCGCCCTCGACGTGAGTGCCAAGGACACCCGGCGCCACGGTCTGCCCATGGGCGTGGCTGAGGAACGCCTGCTCCACGGCGTCGATGCAGTCCTCCATGGAAAGGAGGCGTCGAACGTCTCCGCGGGTGAGGACGAGCGTGCGCGTCTGCTGCGAGACGGAAACTGTGGCTGGCGTCTGCATGGCCGCGATGATACTATCACAACTGAATCATCGCCAGCTCCGACTCGAAGCCCGCCATGCCTGCTTCCCCCGCAGTCCTCTTCGTGTGTCTTCATGGGTCCGCCAAGAGCTTCATCGCGGCCCGTCACTTCGAGCGAATGGCCGCGGCTCGGGGCCTCAGGGCACAGGCGCGGTCCGCGGGTCTCGAGCCAGACTCGGTTGTCCCTCCCCACGTCATTGCGGGCCTGGCCGCGGACGGGATCGATGTCTTGCCAGCCACACCGGCGATGGCCACGGCAGAGCTGGCGAAGGACGTCTCGCAGGTCGTCGCGTTCGGCTGTGATGTCTCGGCCGTCGGGATCGAGCGCGACGTCATTCAGTGGACCGACGTACCTGCCGTGAGCGACGGCTATGGCCCGGCTCGTGATGCAATCGTGGTGCGGCTGCACGCCCTGCTGGAGAAGCTGGCCCCGACGTGAGGCGCCGGGTATCATCCCAATTGAATCCCTTGTCATTCCGAGCGGAGCCGCGCAGCGGCGGAGGCGAGGATCGCCGGCCCGTGTCATTCCGAGCGGAGCCGCGCAAGCGGCGGAGGCGAGGAATCGCCATCATCCCGATAGAGGGACAAGCCCCGCGGTCGGGACGAGTGCGATTCCTCGCCTCCGCCTGCGCTCCGCGCGGGCTACGCTCGGAATGACAGTGTACAGGCTAGCGAAAGAGGATCTATGACACTCTCCCACATCATTGCCGCCGCGACCGTGCTCGCCCTGCCGGCCATGGCGTCGACCGCCACTGCCCAGCGCGAAGTGGACTGGAAGGCCGTCGAGGCGGCCATCGGACGCCCCGGCGTCGCGCAACCCGGCGACGTATACCGGTTCAACTTTCCCCGCGGCGACATGCGAGTGACCGCCGCCGGCGTCTCGATCAAACCGGCGTTCGCGTTAGGTGGCTGGGTGGCGATGAGAGCGACGAGTGACGGCGTCGTTGCCATGGGCGACCTCATCCTCGCCGACGACGAGCTCAATCCGGTCATCGCGAAGCTGCAGGCGGGCGGCGTCGAGCAGACGGCCATTCACCACCACCTCATGCGCGAGTCGCCGCGCGTGTACTACGTGCACATCCACGGGCACGGCAACCCGGTGAAGATTGCCGAAACGGTGAAGTCGGCGCTGGCGCTCACGAAGGTGCCGCCACCGGCGCCACCCGCGGGGGCAACCGGCCCGCTCGGCATCGACACCACGGCCCTCGCCCAGGCGCTCGGCTACACCGGCCGCGTGAACGGCGGCGTTTATCAGGTGAGCGTCCCGCGCGCGGAAACCATTCGCGACGGCACGTTCGAGATTCCACCGTCGATGGGGCTGGGCACGGCGATCAACTTCCAGCCGACCGGCGGCGGCAAGGCCGCGATCACCGGCGACTTCGTCATGATCGCGTCCGAGGTGAACGCGGTGATCAGGACGTTAGGCGAGAACGGGATCCAGGTGACATCGCTCCACAATCATCTGCTCACCGAGGAGCCGCGCCTGTTCTTCATGCATTTCTGGGCCAACGATGATGCGCTGAAGCTGGCCCGCGGTCTCCGCGCCGCGCTCGAGAAGACCAACTCGAAGCGGCCCGCGGCCTAGCGGGGCTACTCGCCCCCGGCCTGGAGCAGGTCCACCAGGCACTCCTCGTTCATCGACTCGAGCGCCGCGACGGCCGCGCGCGTCTCGGCCCGTACACCCGGAACCTCACACCGGAAGAACAGCCCCAAACCGGTCTGCGAGCGGAACTCGCGCACACGCCACGCGCGCCCCGCATCGTCCGTGATTCGCCGGACGGCGACGCAGCCGAGTCCCTCGTGACTCGTGTGCCGGCTGCGTACCGCGCGCGCCGGCCTGGTCATGCGCAACCGGGACGTTTGAAATGACGCCATGATCTCCACCTCGAGCTTGGTCGTTGCGTGGAGAATCGGACGCGCGCGTCAGGCGGAGGCGACTGAGCTGTATCGGGCGGGTAACAACGCTGGTGCCTCGCCCGATCATCGTTCCATGAACATCCCGCCTTTCTCGTCGGCCGAGTCGTTGTAGACCGCCGGGACCGCGACGCCGAGCATCCGGAGGAACACGCCGAGCTGCGCGCGGTGGTGCACGAGGTGGTTCAGGATGAACGTGCGGTACACGAGCCCGCGCGGCTGCGAGAACACCGTGTGTCCCGCGGCCTTGAGTGCCCAGGGCTCGTCGAGCTGGTCATCCGTCACGCGCGCGAGTGCCTCGCGCACGCCGGCGATGTTCCGGTCGAACAGCGCGAGCAGCGCCTCCGTCGACGTGGCGATCGTGTAGTCCTCCTGCGATCCACCTGGTGGAGCGATATCGAACTCGTTTCGTGCGAGCGTCAACGTCCCCCAGCTCGGAAGGATCGCCGTGAACGTCGCCAGCCAGCCGAGCGTCATGGACTTGTCGTGGGGCTTGAAGTCCAGCCGATCCATCGGAACGCGCTCGAGATGACGGCGCGTATAGAGCGACTCGAGCTCGAGCTCCTTCATCAACAGGTCGATGGTTCGCACGATCGGCTCCTCGTCAGGTGATTGAATGAGAACTGCCTCGGGAGGCGTGAAGTGAGCCTCCCGAGGCAGTTTCAGAAGAAGAACGACTGCTTGCGTGATGTCCCGGATCTCAATGCTTGTGCGTGGTCGTCGGCTTGTGGTTCTTGCAGGTCGCCTTCGGGTTGAACTGCGCGTAGATCCCGTTCGGGTTGTCGCGGTACAGCCAGACGTGCCGGTCGTAATGAGCCTCGAACATGTGGGCCTCGTCGATCTTCGTCGCCGGGTCATCCCGCATGAGGTCGTACGGCACGCCCTGGAACGACGGCGGCGCGGTGTTCCCGGCCAGCTCCCACGACTTGATGAATACGAGATTCTCGACCGCGACGAGCTGCAGCGATTCGTCGGCCTGCGGCTCGTAGATCAGGATCGACGGCTTCAGGAAGTCGGTGTGCGTGCCCGTGCCGTTCACTTTGGGGTTGGGCGGCGCGGTGATCCCGAGCAGGTCCGGGCGGAAGAAGTGAATACCCATGACGCCGAGCTCGGCCGGCTTGCCCATCATCTCGGCGGCATCGCAGACGTTCATCGGATCGCGCACGTACCCCTCGGCGAGCGCGACGTTGACGTCCTTGTACTTGGTGGTAGCAGCCCGGACGGCCTCGAGGCTGGGCTCGGGCGTCGGGGCGGGTTTCAGTGCGGGAACCAGGGCTGCGGTCAGCGCGAGGCCGACGAGCGAGCCGCTGAGAATGGCTTTCATGGTAGTGATCCGCGAAGGGGCAACGCCGAGGCGGCGTGTTGTCGAAGCAGAGTCGCGCGTCGTCGCGCGAACTGACTGCCAATCTGCGAGTCGACGAAGGCTGGCGAATGGGTAGGATGACCCAACATCGAGGTCATCGCGAAGAGCGGCGGAAGCACTGGTAACGAGCGTGTGCCGCCGCCAGTGGGGAGTCAGTCATCGGGCAACAGTCGCCAGTCGCAGTGCCGAGCGGGCAGTCCCCAGGGGGCAGTCCCGAGTCCTGAGTACTGAGAACTGCCCCGTCAGCACTCCTACTGATCACTCATACTGCAGACTCTTGCCTGATGACTGACTGCCCACTGAGAGGTTGCCGTACGTACACCGATGCTTATTGGACTACTGCGGTCGTCGGGCGGACCTTCATGCCGAGGTGATAGGCGCTGAACGCCCAGATGTCCGCCAGCTCCGCGATGCGCCGGTCGAGGGGGCGGTAGCCGTGGCTTCCCTGTGCCTCGACGCGGAGTAGCACCGGACGCGTGCAGCCCGGAGTCGCGCTCTGAACCGTCTGCATCGTCGCCGCGAACTTGTACGAATGGCTCGGCACGACGCGATCGTCGTGGTCCGCCGTCGTGAGCAGTGTGGCCGGGTAGCACACACCAGGCTTCACGTTATGCAGCGGCGAGTACGCCCGCAGGTATTTGAACGCCGCCGAGTCGCTCGATGCGCCGTATTCGGTGGCCCACGCCGCGCCACCGGTGAACGCGTTGTAGCGCAGCATGTCCAGGACGCCGACCTGCGGCACGGCCACGCCGTACAGGTCGGGCCGCTGCGTCATGACCGCGCCGACGAGCAGCCCGCCGTTCGATCCGCCGTTGATGGCGAGCTTTTCGCGCGACGTGTACTTCTCGCGGATGAGATATTCGCCGGCCGCGATGAAATCGTCGAACACGTTCTGCTTGCGCTCGAACTGACCGGCGCGATGCCATTCTTCGCCGTACTCACCGCCGCCGCGGATGTGCGCGACCGCGTACACGCCACCCTGCTCGACCCACGCGATCACGTCGGGGCGGAAGCCCGGCCTCTCGCTGACGGCGAAGCCGCCGTACGCGTAGAGCATCGTCGGGTTCGTGCCGTCCTTCGTCATGTCGCGCCGATGCGTGACGAACATCGGGACGCGCGTCCCGTCCTTGCTCTGATAGAAAACGCGCTCGGTCGCGAAGCGCGTGGTGTCGAACGTGAGCCGCGGGGGATTGAACGGCCGGCTCGTATTCGCCTTGGCGTCGTACACGAAGGCCGTCGCCGGGTAGAGCGGGGACGTGAATGAGTAGAATAGCTCGGGCCGATCGAAGCGTCCGACGAGACCGCTCGCGCTTCCCAGTCCAGGCATCGGGACCTCACGCTCCAGCTTCCCGTCCAGGGAGTAGAGCCGGACGACGGACGAGACGTCCTCGAGCGACAGCGTGCCGATGCGTCCCGCGACGAGCGATGCGCCTTCGATCGGCATACTGCCCTCGGGAATCACGGTCGCCCACGAGCGCGGTCCGGGATTGGCGATCGGCGCCGCAACGATCTTTCGCTTCGGTGCGTCCTTGTCGCTCTGCAGGTAGAGCCGCCCGCGCGCGACGCCTAACGGGGAATAGTTGCCGTCCTGTCCCGTGACCACCGGCCGAATGGCCGCCTTGACGTTAGGCCGCACCGGGTCGCCGAGGTCGGCGACGTAGACCTCGTTCTTGTCGGTCCCGGGTGACGTCATGATGAACAGGTAGCGTCCCGATTCGTCGACGCCGCCGAATACGAACCACGTCGGATGATCGGGGCGCGCATACACTTTGACGTCGGCCGACTGCGGCGTGCCGAGTCGATGGTAGTAGAGCGTCTGGTGCTCGAGCTTGACCTTGAGCTGCTGTCCCTTCGCCGGCTCCGGGAAGCGAGAGTAGAAGAACCCCTGGCCATCGTTCGTCCACGACGCACCGCTGAACTTCACCCAGCGAATCGTGTCGGCGGTGTTCTTTCCCGTGCGCAGGTCGCGCACGTAGTAGGTGACCCAGTCGGACCCACCCTCGCTCTGGCCGTAGGCCAGCGACTTCCCATCCGGCGATGGCGAGAATCCGGACAGCGCGATGGACCCATCCGGCGACAGCTGGTTCGGGTCCAGCACTACCTGTTCGGCGCCGTCGAGCGTCGGGCGCGCATACCACACGCTCTGACGCTGCAGGCCGGAGTTCTTCGTGTAGAACCATCGCGAGCCTTCCCAGAACGGAACGCTCGTGCGCGGGAAATCATAGAGCGCGGTGATGCGCTGCTTGAGCAGGTCACGTCCGGGGAGCGACGCGAGATACGGCAACGTCACCGCGTTCTGCGCCCGCACCCACTCGGCGACGCTGTTGCTGTCGATCGCCTCGAGCCAGCGATACGGATCGGTGATTTTGGTGCCGGCGTACGTGTCGACGTGATCGACCGTGCGCGTGGCGGGGTACTGGACGCGCGCCGGCGGCGTCTGCGCAGAGGCCGTCGCGAGCGGCAGCGCGGCGATCACAGAGAAGGTGATGACGCGAAGGTGGACGCGGGACATAACGTTTCCAGTGTGAGGGGCGCGGACGTCGGGCAAAACCGACGAATCGACGCTACCGTGCCTGACGCCAGCGGTCAATCGTCCCGTGTGACGACGGACTGCCGACGGCGCACGGCCCGAACGGCGCAGCGCCCGAAGGGCGCAGGCCGAACCGCGCAGAGCCCGAACGGCGCAAGACCCGAATGGCGCAGGGGCCCGAACGGCGCAACGCCCGAACGGCGCAACGGCGCAGGGCCCAAACGAC
>Ga0105249_10001412_pt1 | contig 20997 bp, 18 predicted proteins | sample KBSS44metaG_FD_81522 | JGI IMG/M metagenome (GOLD analysis project Ga0105249, IMG submission 81522) | Switchgrass rhizosphere microbial communities from Kellogg Biological Station, Michigan, USA - KBS S4-4 metaG | ecosystem: Host-associated > Plants > Roots > Rhizosphere > Soil | place...
CTCGCCACCAGGAAGGTGACGTGGCTCAGCGGCGATATTCCGTGGGACGTGGAAGGCTTCGCCCTCTCCCGCGACGGGAGTCGAGTCGCGTTCACCACGAACGAGGCCGGCATTTCGAGACTGCACCTTCTCGATACGAAGACCGGCCGGCACCACCTGATTCAGGGTGTTCCAGTGGGCACGATCAGTTCGCTGCGATGGCACAGCAATAACCGGGATCTTGGCTTCACGGCAGGCAATGCGAGAGCCCCTGGAGATGTCTATTCGCTGGATGCGGGTACCGGCAAGGTGACTCGCTGGACCGAGAGTGAGCTTGGGGGCCTGGTCGCCGCCAATCTGGTTGAGCCGAGTCTGATCAAGTGGAACAGTTTCGACGGGCTGGAGATCACCGGGTTCTATTATCGCCCCCCTGCCCGCTTTACCGGCAAGCGACCCGTCATCATCAACATCCATGGCGGACCGGAAGGGCAATCGCGCCCCGGCTTCCTGGGACGCATGAACTATTTCCTGAACGAGCAGGGCGTCGCGGTGATCTACCCCAACGTCCGCGGATCTACCGGATACGGGAAGACGTTCGTGAAGCTGGACAACGGCCTCAAGCGCATGGACTCGGTGAAGGATATCGGCGCCCTGTTTGACTGGATCGCGAAGCAGCCCGAGCTGGATGCAGGCCGGGTGATGGTGACGGGAGGCAGTTACGGCGGCTTCATGACCTTGGCGGTCGCCACAACCTACAACGACCGCATCGCCTGTTCACTCGACGTGGTGGGGATTTCCAACCTCGCCACTTTCCTGAAGAACACCGAGAGCTACCGGCGGGACCTGCGTCGCGTCGAATACGGGGATGAGCGGGACTCGACGATGGCGGCATTCTTCGAGGCCACTGCACCGCTCAACAACGCCCGCAACATCACCAAGCCGCTCTTCGTGGTGCAGGGCGGCAACGATCCACGGGTGCCCCACACCGAGGCCGAGCAGATGGTGGCGAGGGTGAAAGCGAACGGGAGTCCCGTCTGGTACCTCATGGCCAGCGACGAAGGCCACGGCTTCAGGAAGAAGAACAATGTGGACTTTCAGTTCTTCGCCACCGTGACCTTCGTGCGCCAATTTCTGCTCGGCCAGACTCCCTCGGGACCAACGCCCTAGAAACTCACCTTCACGATCCGGCCTCCGGTTCCTACCAGCCATCCCGCCTTGGGACTGGCGAACGCGACGGCCCAGAAGTTCTTCGCCCCCGCCAGCAGGTTCCAGGTATCGCCTTCGTCGGGAGACCACGCCGCTCCTCCGGGACCGGTGATCACGACGGTTACTCCCAGTCCCTTTACATAGCTCGACCCGAAGATGGATCCGCGGAACGGAGCGTGGGTCGCGAGGGTCCAGGTCACCCCGCCGTCGCTCGAGCGCGCGACGTTGTCGCTGAAGGCATCTCCCGCGGCCAGCTCGCCGCCACCCAGGAAGCCATGCAGTGCGTCACGGAAGGCCACGGTGAGCCCGCCGGAGCTGGGCGTGCCTTGCACAATCGGGGTGTCATATGCGTTCCAGGTATTCCCGCCGTCGGTCGTCGCGAGAATCCTGGACTTGGCCGCACCGCCGGTCGTGATCCAGGCCCGCAGCTCGCCCTGAGTCGCGACACAGGTTCCGCTCGCGGCGAAGGCGGCCTCGCCCGGCTGAGCCGGCGGCATGCTGTTGCTGAGGAAGTGCCAGGTCTGGCCGTCGAGCGTTCGGATGACCGGGAAGACTCCGTTCACGGCGTCGCTCATCGCAACAGCGCGCCGCTTTCCCCAGAACGCGAAGCAATCGTAGAAGGCGAGCGGATCCTGATTGACGAACTGCAGGGTCCAGTGCGCGCCACCGTCGTTGGTGTAGTAGATCCGTGAGAGTTGGCCCGGTCCGGCCGCCATGAGGTACGCGATCTTGTCACTCTGGGCCTCGACATCACGGAACTGGAGGTCGCCCGCGCCGGGAACATGCGCGGCCTTCCAGGTATTCCCTCCATCGGTGGTAATGGTGTAGGTGCCACCGACGCCGCTCGCCCAGGCGACCTGATCGTTCACCGGGCTGATGGCCTGGAGCCGATTGGTGGTCCCGCTGTTCTGTGGTGTGAGAGTCGGTGTGTCGCTGGCTCGCACCGCTGGCAACTCCGAAGGAGCGGGCGGCGTCGAGTTGTCGGAACAGGCGAAGAGGACCGCACCGGCGAGGAGACCGGCGGCGGTGGAGAATGGCGAACGAAGCTGCATGGTTGCCTCCGGGTGGGGAGAACCCTTGATGTGGTCAGGATGAGGCTCTGCGCCACAGAGTTATCCCGCGCCGCTCCCCGGGGCAAGTCCGTTTTGCGAGGGCCCGGGCCAGGAGGAGAGATAGCGGAGCAGAGTGTTCTCTTCCGGCCCCAATCCCTCTTCTGCCGCGGTGCCGCTGCTCTGTTTCTGCCAGAGCCGAAAACTCTCCTCTCTGGTAAAGGCTTCGAGCACGGCTGGATGGATGTAGCACTTGCGGCAGATCGCGACGGTGTTGCCCAGTTGCTCCGCCACGATACCGATCGCCGCGAGCGCCGCTGCCTTCCCCGCACTGTTTGACTCGAAGGCTTCACTCACCGCCAGGCACTGCGCCGCGATCAGGGTGCCGCCCCAGGTCCGGAAATCCTTGGCCGTGAAATCCTGCTCCGCAATCAGCTTGATATAGGCGTTGACGTCCTCCGCACCGACCGGCTGGGCCTCGCCCGCTTCGTCCAGGTACTGGAAGAGATCCTGGCCAGGCAGGTCTCGGGAACGCGTCACCAGCCGGGCGAGCCGACGATCGGTCACCTGCACCACGTGGAACTTTCTGCTCTTTCCGCGGAACTTGAACCGGATGCGGGAACCCTGCACATCCACATGGCGGTTCTTGAGGGTGGTAAGCCCGAACGAGCTGTTGGTACGGGCGTACCATTCATTGCCGACCCGGATGAAGGTGGTCTCCAGCAGTTTGACGATGGTGGCGAGCAGCTTGTCCCGCGGGAGGCCCGGAAGCGCAAGATCCTCCTCCACTCGTTTACGGATCCTTGGAAGCGCCCGCGCGAACGGTACCAGCCGCTCGTACTTGGTCTCGTCCCGGACCTGGCTCCACCGCTTGTGGTAGCGGTACTGCTTGCGCTTACGCGCGTCACGTCCGGTGGCCTGGAGATGTCCTTCGGGAGCGGGAGCGATCCACACGTCGATCCACGCTGGGGGGATCGCGAGGGCGCGGATCCGCGCGAGGGTGGCTTCGTCGCGCACCGGTTTGCCGTCCGGCCCGCGATAGGAAAACCCGCTTCCGTTCTGGTGCCGGGTGATGCCGGGCTTGGCGTCGCTGACGTAGCGCAGCTGCGCGGCCTTCGCGGCCTCGACCGGTAGCATGAACGGGTCGGGGGGGGCTTTGCGGCCGAGATGCTTTGGCATCGGGGATGGGGAATAGGGAGTAGGGTGTAGGGTGTAGGGAGTAGGGTGTCAGTTGGAGCGGTGCGCGGAAGAGATCAAGTTTCCTCATCTCAGCACGCCCCACTCCCTACCCCCTACTCCCTACTACCCACTTACCTGCTCCTCGATCTCCCTCCTCCCTTCCTCGGCACCTTGGCCCCCTTCTTTCTCGCTTCCGACAAACCAATCGCAATCGCCTGCTTCCGGCTGGTGACCTTCCCACCGTGCCCCTTGGGGCCGCTGCGAAGCGTGCCGTGTTTCCTGCGCCGCATCGCGGACTCGACGCTCTTGCTCGCGCCTTTGCTGTACCGTTGTCCCTTGCTGCTCCGGGATCTGCTGCGTGCTGGCATTCGATACCTCACATTCTCGCAGCGGCAGTCCGCAACGCGAATCGCCGCATCATTGATGAGTTCGGGAGATGCACGCGCGCACCTCCATTCGCAATGTTGTCAATCGGGAATCGCGGTACAAGGGGCTGCAAGATTTCACGGCATGACAAGGTGTCCGGTAAGTTGAACGGGCGGCCCTGGTGAGAGCCGCCCGCTCAAAGAAGAACCGCCGTTCTTGCAGCTTAGCGGAAAATCTGGAAATGGCCCAGGAGCCACCAGAGCAGGAGAAAAATCAAAATTGTGCTGATGCAGCCGCCGCCCAGCTTCTTGGCTCCCCAGCCAGCTGCCAAACCGCGCAGGAGTTTGCTCAACGCTGCCCTGCCTTTCGCTTCAGTGTGTCCTCCCCGCGCTCATCGCGGTTCGCCCAATATAGTCGCTACCTCGAGGCTCCCATGCTGATTATCGCCATCGACTGGCACACGGCCTTCGTTCCGACGGTCAACCTTGCCGAGCTTTTCATGCGCGGGTCGATCGTCTACCTGTTCCTCTTCTTCGCCTTTCGCATCCTGCCGCGACAGGCCGGCGCGGTCGGCGTGTCCGACCTTCTGGCACTGGTGCTCATTGCCGACGCGGCACAGAACGCCATGTCAGCCGACTATCACTCGGTGCCGGAAGGCCTGGTGCTGGTAAGCACCATTTTGTTCTGGGACGTAGCACTCGACTGGCTCGCCTTCAAGGTCCCGGCGCTGCGGAAGCTGCTGCACGGCCAGCCACTTCCGCTCATTATCCGGGGTCGCTTGCAGCACCTGAACCTGGACCAGCAGCTCATCAGTGAGGAAGAGCTCGATTCTCACTTGCGGCAACACGGCGTAGCAGATCCTCGAGAGGTCGTGCTCTGCAATCTGGAGGGGGATGGACACATCAGTGTGCTGCAGGAGGAACCCGAAGGAAGACTCAAGCCAGGAGCAAGCGAGGGGACTGACCTGAGCGGAGTGTCCGTCAGCTCACTCCGGCCCGGGCCGTGAAGAAGGAGCGCACGTCGTGGGGAATCCAGAGCAGCCAGAGCGCCGCGAGTCGCAGCACGAGGCTCACCCCCTGCTCGATCGTGACACCGGTGACTTCAGCCGGGATCAGGGCGGACGAATCCCGGAGGAGTCCATATCCGGCTATCGTCCCGATCACGAGGGTTGCTGTAGTGAGCAGGCGGATCCAGCTCTTCCCCCGCGGCAGGACCAACGTGAGCCAGGCGAACAGGAGCGCCGCGGCGGCGTGGACAATCACACTGCCGATAATCGTCTGGTTGGCGGCGTGTTCGACTTGCTCCGGCGTCAGGGTCGGCTGGCGGCGCGCCCAGGAAGCCGCGACCTCCGGCCGATGATTCAGGAACAGCAGGGCCACGACCAGCTGGAGCAGAGCGAGGACGGCCAGCAGGATCTGGGTCCAGCGAATTTGTACGGGGGCCATCTCAGGACAAGAGTTGGTACGCCACTAGGGCGAGGGTTCGCAAGACATCATTGAATGTCAGCATCACATCCCTCCACGAGGATCACGTCCCAGTATAACCACGGTCCGGCGATGACCGGACGGGTCCCTGGCATGGGACCGTGTGACCATTCCCCTTGCGATTCTGGGGATACTTACTAAGCTGTTCTGCACAAATAACGGATGCCCTGCGCATCCACCCTTGTCGAGCGAGGCGTTTGGCCGGCCCGCGAGACGAAGGCGTAATCGAGCTCCAACGGGAGACTTCGGTTGCGCTTTTTTTATTGCACTTATTGTGGGAGGACAGGATGACCAGGACGATGACATTCATGACCGCGCTCCTCGCCATTGGGTTGAGCGCGTCGTGCAAAGGTGCCAGGACCGATCGGCCCGTTGCCACCAACGCCGGAGGAGACACCACGCTTTCACCATCGGGCGACTCGGCGGCCGGGCAAGGGCGGTCGATGGTGCGGCTGGTGAATGCGCTGCCCGCCAATCAGTCGATTGACGTCTCGGGAGACGACCGCACGATCTTCAGCGCGGTCACCTACAAGAAGGTCACGCCTTACGTCGAGGTGAAGGACAACCGCGTCACCTTTCGCCTTTTTCCAACGGCGAAAGACAGCGCAATCGCCGACAACAGCGAAATGATGACGGACGGCAACCGTTACACGATCGTAGCACTCCCCGACGACAAGGGCGCCGCGACGATGCGTATTCTACGGGACGAGGTCGTGCCGGACTCCGGCAAAGCGCGGATTCGGGTGATCAACGCCTCTCCCGGCGTCAAGGACGCCGATGTGGCGCTGCAGGGACAAAAGGACCCGCTCTTTTCCGATATCGATTACAAGAGCGAGGCGGGCTACAAGGACATCACGCCGATCACGGCGACGGTCGAGATCAGGGGCGACGACCCGAACTCCAAGCCGATCCTGGTCAAGAACGTCCACTTCGAGGCCGGGAAGGCATACACAATCGTGTTGACCGGCTGGAAATCGAAGCCGGTGGAAGTCATCACTTTCGACGATAGCGAGACCGGCGGAGTGGCCGGGCTGTCGCTGCACTAATGGAGTGTTCGATGATGAGCCAGGAAAACGCCTGGTTGACCGGCCGGGAGCTTCTGATCAACGAGATCGAGATCAGGGTCGAGGCGATAAGAAGCGAAGCGGAAAAGACCCGCGGGTTTAGAGCCGGAGTGCTGGTGTTTCTCGAGCGCAGGCTCACGCGGGCCAAGAGCGCGCTGGCCACACTCCGGCATCTGCCGAGTGCTCTTTCCGAAGGCCGGCGTCAAACCGTCGACCGCATGGTCTCGGCTATCATCGGCACCCTGCGTCACGCGGAGATCACGCTTCGGGGTGAGTCCGGCACACCACCTGAGCCGGATCAGGAGTTCATTCGTGAACGCCGTCGGGGAGAACGCAGGCAATCTCCCTCGCGGCGCGCAGGCAGAAGTCCCGTGCCGGCAGGGCAGGACGAGGATCCCGCGAGTCCACCCGAACCGGACCGGGACCGGGATGTAGGTGACGGGAGCTGACAGGCTGGCCCTTGCGGCGAAGCGGCTTGGTTCGTATTGTCGTGGCGCGGTAAAATAGCCGAACCTTGGCGCGCTGGCTTCCGGCCCGCGAGTCGAAGGCGCAGGAATCTTCGGATTCCTTGCGCCTTCTTGTTTTTCCGGGCCGGACCAGCCTGCCGCCAAGGCATGGAAAGTTGGAGAAATGGACGTGAGGGAACTCAACAGTTGTGCTCTATCTCTTCAGCGCTTCGACTGGTCCAGCGGAGTGGACCTAGCAAACGGTCGCCCGGTCCGGGTTCCTGCCAACGCCAAGAATCAGGATGTAGATAGCCGCAACATCTGTCCTTCCTCGACTGGAGCATGGGATAAGCAGCCAGCCGCATTCTCGCCCTGGACCGGGCCGTCCTACTCACCGACCACTAACCGTTGCACTCCCTGCCTCCGCGCCCTCGGCGCGCTGACCGATGTTCTCGCGCCTTGAGTCCGAGCCTTCCGTTGTCTGGAACGGATGGGGAGTCGCGTTCTGCCTGGCGGCGTTCATCCTCGGCATTGTTGCCGCCTCCGACAATGGGTCTTCTATGCCACAGGCAACCGAGCTTCGGGTCCGCCCCGAGAATGCGGTCGCTGCAGATCCAAAGTTGGTGAGCCGGAAGTAAGAATTGGGTCCTGCCGTCGGTGAGTAATCCCACCGTGAATTGATCTCCTAAGCCTCTCCGATTGGCATGTGCGCCAAGGCCTTGCGGTTCCCTATAACGGGCCGTATAGTCCCTCGCTAGCAGGTGGCAGGAATCCTTGGCGGGTCGGGCCTTCGGCCGACCAGTCGAAGGCGCGAAGGGGATCCCAGATCCTCCGCGCCTTTTTTTGTTTTCGGGAGGTGCGCCGCGACATGGAATCTCAAGTCGCCTCTCAGGAAAGCCCACCTCGGGACCCTCAAGGGCGCCCCAACGACCAATGGCTTCAGGCCATCTTCGGCCAGGCAGCCGTGGGAATCGCCGTCATAGACGGCGAGGGGCATTTCCTCCACTGTAACCAGAAGCTCGCGCAGATAACCGGCCGTGGCGTGGCGGATCTCATTGGCCTCAAGTGCTCCGAGGTCACCCATCCCGACGATTGGCCGGCCAGCCAGGCCATGATGGAGGACCTGCGCCGCGGTGTACGCAGCGAATTCTCCGCCGAGAAGCGCTACCTGCGCCCTGACGGCGCGGCCGTGTGGGTTAATGTGGCAATCTCGCCTTTGCGTGATGCGACAGGACGGTTCGATCGCCTGATCGCTGTGGTCGAGGACATTACCGCCCGCAAGCGGGCTGAGGAGGCAGTGCAGGAACGGGAGCACCGGCTGCGACGAGTGCTGGAGCGGATGCCGGTTGGCGCCTACATCTGCGATCGCAATGGGCTCATCACCTACTACAACCATCAAGCCGAGCTGATGTGGGGGCGCGCCCCAAAGCTCAATGATCCGATCGACCGCTACTGCGGATCGTTCAAGATGTTTGCCACCGACGGCACGCCCATGCCCCATTCGGAATGCTGGATGGCGCTCGCCCTCCGGAACGAAGCAGCATATGACGGGCACGAAGTCGTGGTTGAGCGTCACGACGGGAAACGCATGACGGTGCTGGCCCATGCCAGCCCGATCTGGGACGATGACGACGAGTTGATCGGCGCGGTCAACGTCCTGATCGATATCTCGGATCGTAAACGGGCCGAGGAGTCGTTGCGCGAGAGCGAAGATCGCTTCCGTCACCTGGCCGACAATGTTCCGGTGCTGATCTGGCTGTCCGGGCCCGATGGCTACGAGTTCGTGAACCGGGAGTATCTCAAGTTTGCCGGTTGTGATTTCAGCAAGCTCAAAGGCGCCGCGTGGCAGGACCTGCTCCATCCATCCGACGCGCCGGGATTCATCGCCGCCTATGACCGGGCTCATCGTCAGCTCCACCCCTTCGAGATGCAACTCAGGTTTCGGCGCGCCGACGGAGAATATCGCTGGCTCCGGGTTAGCGCGGTCCCCCGCCTCGAGGAGGATGGCAAGGTGGTCGGTTTCGTCGGCTGCTCGGCAGACATCACCGACATCAAGCGGTCGGAGGAGACCCTGCGGGAAGCGGATCAGCGGAAGGACGAGTTCCTGGCGACCCTGGCCCACGAGCTGAGGAACCCCCTCGCCCCGATCCGCAACGCACTCCAGATTATCCGGCTGGGCACCGACCAGGAGTCGGTTGGCAGAGTCCACGACATGCTGGAGCGCCAGGTGGATCAGATGGTGCGGCTGGTTGACGACCTGCTTGAAGTCTCCCGAATCACCCGGGGAAAGATCGAGCTGCGCCGGGAGCGGGTAGACCTGGGTGCCGTGATCCACGACGCCCTCGAAACCAGCAAACCATTGATTGACGCGGCCCGGCATGAACTGATCGTCGGGCTCCCCACCGAACCGCTGTGGCTCGATGCCGATCCGGTCCGGCTGGCCCAGGTCTTCTCCAATCTCCTGAACAACGCCGCCAAGTATACTGAACCAGGCGGAAGAATCTGGATCAACACCAACCGGAACAACGACCAGGTCGTCGTCTCGGTGTGCGATACCGGCATTGGGATCTCACCGGAGAAAATTTCCAAAGTCTTCAACCTGTTCGCCCAGGTCGATACCACGACGGCGAAGGCGCAGGGTGGACTCGGCATCGGTCTCGCCCTGGCCCGGCGATTGGTCGAGATGCACGGCGGGCGGATCGACGCCCGGAGCGGTGGTGACGGAGAAGGAAGCGAGTTCCGGGTCTATCTGCCGCTGGCTCGGGAGCAGGAACGCAAGCGGACCAGCAATCCCCCGCGCCTGGCCAAAGCGGACGAGGCGCCCTCAGTACACCGAGTCATGGTGGTTGACGACAACCGGGATGCCGCCGACAGCCTCGGAATGCTGCTCCGGCTCCGCGGGATGCAGGTGCAGGTCGCGAACGACGGCCGCTCCGCCCTCAAGACCTTCTCCACCTTCCATCCCACGGTCATCCTGCTCGACCTTGGCATGCCGGGGATGGACGGATACGAGGTCGCCGAGCAGATCCGGCGCCTGCCGGACTCCGGGGACGTCGCCCTTATCGCACTCACCGGCTGGGGGCACGCCGAGTTCCGCCAACGCAGTCGGGAGAGTGGATTCGCTCATCACCTGGTAAAGCCGGTCGAGCTGGATGCTCTGCTGAGCCTGCTGGGATCCCTTCCGCCGGACGCCCCGTTGGCGCCGGCCGACTAAACAGGATGGAACCATGACCGACGTCGCGAGGGGAGAAGAAGTAGGCCGGACGAATGGCATTGCGGGACAGGAGTTGGCCAAGTCGGCCACGGGCATTCAAGGACTCGACGAGATCACCGGAGGCGGACTTCCCACCGGGCGGGCTACTCTCATGTGCGGCAGTGCCGGATGCGGCAAGACTCTGCTCTCGCTGGAGTTCCTGGTGCTGGGAGCAGTGGAATTCGGAGAGAACGGCGTGCTCCTGGCCTTCGAGGAAACCGCCGAGGAGTTGAGCCAGAACGTCCGTTCACTCGGCTTCGATCTCGACCAGCTGATCGAAGACGGCAAACTCGTTGTGGATTACGTCCATATCGACCGCAGCGAGATCGACGAGACTGGCGAGTACGACCTCGAGGGACTCTTCATCCGCCTGGCAGACGCCATCGACCGGGTCGGAGCCAAGCGGGTTGTTCTGGACACGATCGAGAGCCTCTTCAGCGGCCTCTCGAACGACGCCATCCTCCGCTCCGAGCTGCGCCGGCTGTTTCGCTGGCTTAAGGAGCGCGGTGTCACCGCCATCATCACCGGGGAGCGAGGGGAGAAGTCGCTGACCCGGCAGGGCCTGGAAGAGTACGTCTCGGATTGCGTGATCCTGCTGGATCACCGGGTCTCCGACCAGCTCTCGACCCGGCGGCTGAGGGTCGTCAAATACCGGGGCTCGACCCACGGCACCAACGAGTATCCCTTCCTCATCGATCAATTCGGCATCAGCGTCCTCCCGATCACTTCGCTGGGCCTGAAGCACGGAGTCACAAACGAACGGATTTCTACCGGTGTCTCAGGCCTCGACGCGATGCTGGGCGGCAAGGGCGTCTACCGGGCCTCCAGCATTCTGATCTCGGGGACCGCGGGAACCGGGAAGACCACCGTCTCGGCACACTTCGCCGATGCTGCGTGCCGCCGGGGGGAACGCTGCCTGTACTTCGCTTTCGAGGAATCACCCAACCAGATCGTCAGGAACATGCGGTCGGTCGGCATTGACCTGCAGCAATGGGTGGACCGGGGCCTGCTCATGATCCATTCCAGCCGTCCCAGTATGTACGGCCTGGAGACCCACCTCACCACGATGTACCGGGAGGCTAGGGCGTTCAACCCTCGGCTGGTCATGATGGATCCCATCACCAGTTTCCTTCGTTCGGACGGGGGAGCCGACGCGGAGGCGATGCTGGTTCGCATGATTGATTTTCTGAAGGGTTGCGAGATTACCAGCGTCTTCACCAGCCTGACCGGGGGAGGGAGCGCGCTGGATCAGTCCGAGGTTGGGGTCTCGTCGCTCATCGACACCTGGCTGGTGGTCAAGGAGATCGAACAGCAGGGTGAGCGCAACCGAGGCCTCTACGTCATCAAGTCCCGCGGTATGAGTCATTCCGAGCAGATCCGGGAGTTCCTGCTTACCGACGAAGGAGTGCAGCTCAAGGATGCCTACATAGGACCCGGTGGCGTGCTCACCGGATCCGCCCGCCTGGCGCAGGAAGCCCGGGAAGAGGCGGCCAAGGTCAAGCGCCAGGAGGACATCGAGCGGAAGCAACGGTCGCTGGAACGCAAACGGCAGGTGATGGACGCCCAGATCGCCACGCTGCGCGCGGAGTTCGAGGCCGAAGAGCAGGAAGCCCAACGCATGCTCGCGGAAGATCAGCGCCGCGAGGAACGGCTCGAGGAGGACAAAGAAGACATGGCTCGCAGTCGCAAAGCGGACCCTCAGCCTCAGAAAGCCCAGGAACCAACATGACCGACATCTTGAACCGGGACAACACCGCGAAGCTCCCCTCTCCGCCGGCAGAGGCGAACGAGGAGACGTGGGAACTGCGGCTGTATGTTGCGGGTCAGTCCGCCAAGTCGGTAACCGCCTTTGCCAACTTGCGGGCACTGTGCGAGCGATACCTGCCGGGCAAGTACGAGATCGAAATTGTCGATCTGTTGCAAAAGCCTCAGCTGGCCCGCGGCGATCAGATCGTGGCCATCCCTACCCTGGTACGGAAGCTTCCGGAGCCAATCCGCAAGATCGTAGGCGATTTATCCAACACCGAGAAGACCCTGGTGGGTCTGCAGCTTCGTCCCCGAGCCTGGTGATTGATCGTGAAAGACCCTATCGGAAACCCAGACACCAAGGCCTTCGAGGACCTGCTCAAGAAACGGAGCGAAAGCCACTACAGCCTAAGTCTATATGTCACCGGCATGACGCCACGCTCTACCGACGCCATCGCCGCCATCAAGAGCATCTGTGAAGAATTCCTCCAGGGCCGCTATGACCTCGAAGTAGTCGACATCTATCAGCATCCGGAACAGGCGAGATCTGCGCAGATCATCGCCTCGCCCACCCTGCTCAAGCGCCTGCCCGTCCCATTGCGTCGCCTGATCGGGGACCTCTCCAATCGGGAACGGGTCCTGATTGGACTCGACCTGGCCGAGACTTGAGGCCGACGCCATGAAACCGCCCACCGAGCAGGGGCCGAACCGGGAGTCCCTCACTAACAACCAGCCGGGGAGCCATCGGGAGCAACTGGAAGCCGAGATCGCTGCTCTGCGCATCAGGCTGGAGGAGAGCGAGGAGACAATCCAGGCTATCCGGTTGGGAGCAGTGGATGCCTTTCTGGTCGAAGGTCCCGATGGAGAGAAGGTGTACGCCCTGGAATCGGCGGATCGTCCTTATCGGATCCTCGTCGAGTGCATGAACGAAGGGGCGATTACCCTGAGTGCCGAGTCAACCATCCTCTACTGCAACCCCCGCTTCGCCGAAATGCTGGGGAGGTCCGCCGAGAGTCTCATGGGCCGCGCCATGTGCGACGTGGTTGTTCCCACCGATCACGACGAGTGCACCAGGATGCTCGAGCTCGCCAAGACGGTGCCGACGGAAGGTGAAGTCCTGCTCGAGCGCGGCGATGGAACCACGATTCCGGTCCACCTCACCCTGAGCCCGCTTCCTATCGAAGGCGCCGCGGTCGTCTGCGGCGTCGTCACCGACCTCACGGAGCACAAGCACAACGTGGAGCTGAGGGTCGCCCAGGCCGCGTTGCATGATAGCGAGGCACGCTACCGGCAGGCCGACAAGCAGAAAGACGAGTTCCTGGCGATCCTCGCCCACGAGCTCCGGAATCCGCTCGCCCCGGCCACCAACGCACTTCACATTCTGCAGATCAAGGCGCCGCCGATCCCGGAGCTGCAATGGGCCCGGGAAGTCATCGCAACCCAGATCCAGCGGATGACTCGACTGATTGACGACCTCATGGATGTCAGCCGCATCACCAGTAACAAGCTGACGCTGAGAGTGGAACGGGTGGAACTGGCCAGGATCATCGAAGAAGCGCTCACTAACAGCCGTCCATTCATCGAAGAGTCGCAGCACGACCTGAGGGTGGTGCTCCCGAGGGAGCCGGTGCTGCTCAACGCCGACCTAGTTCGCATGGCACAGGTCCTGTCCAACCTGCTGATCAACGCCGCCAAGTATACCAACCCCGGTGGTACCATCACTTTGCGGGCAGAGCGGCAGGACGGAGAGGTAGTGATCACGATCAAAGACTCCGGAATCGGCATTCCCCCTGAGTTGCTGCCCAAACTCTTCGACATGTTCATGCAGGTAGACCGGACCATGACCCGCGCTCATGGCGGCCTCGGTATCGGCCTCACCCTGGTGAAACGACTGGTGGAAATGCACGGCGGAAGCGTCGAGGCCTGGAGCGAAGGGAAAGACAAGGGAAGCGAGTTCACTATCCGGGTCCCCGCCCTGCTGGATCCGCGCAACCGGGAGCGCCGCGCCTTCCCCGCAGACGACTCCATGCCGAAGGGTCACCGGCGCATCCTGATCGTCGACGATAACGAGCTGTCGGCCAACAGCCTGAGTATTCTGCTCGGCATGGCAGGGAACGAGACTCGGACTGCGTACGACGGAGCCGAAGCGGTTGCCACCGCCGAGGCCTTCCGGCCCGACGTGGTGCTGCTGGACCTCGGCCTTCCTCTGATGGACGGCTATGAGACCTGCACCCGGATCCGGCAGCAACCATGGGGCAAGGACATTCTGGTGGTCGCCTTGACCGGGTGGGGACAGGCCGAGGACCGCCGCCGCAGCACCGAAGCCGGGTTCGATCGCCACATCGTGAAACCGGCAGATCCGGTTCAGTTGATGAAGTTGCTGGCCGAGTTGGAGGCGGCAAAGGAGCAGGCTTCATGATCTGAGCAGTTTCCGCCGGCGCACGATACCTTGACATCCGACAACAGCGTTCGTATTGTCGGATGTCGAGGTATCGTCTTTTATGGGAGAAACCGATGGATCAGCGCGCCGACTTGCTCCAGGGCACTCTGGACCTGCTCATCCTCAAGACGCTGGTGCTGGGACCGCTCCATGGCTGGGGCATCTCCAAGAGGCTGCGCCAGCTGTCGGACGAGGTATTTGAAGTCGGACAGGGCAGCCTCTACCCCGCCCTCTACCGGCTCGAAGACCAGGGCTGGATCACAGCCGAGTGGGGCACCAGCCCGGATGGTCGTCGCGCCAAATTCTATACGTTGACGGCCGCCGGAAAAAAGCAGTTTGCCGCTGAGCGCTCTCAGTGGCGGCTCTTCTCCGGAGCAGTGGAGCAGGTCCTCAAGGCAACCTGACGATGGCGCTCTCCTGGTGGTCACGGCTGTCGCGTCGCTTCACCGCCCTTCGCAAAGGCGAGCGGCTCGACCACGAGCTGGACGCCGAGATCCGCTTGCACCTCGACTTGGAGGCGGAAGAGCTGACCCGCACCCGGGGCCTCGACCCGGGAGAGGCGAGGCGCCAGGCACTGGTCGCCTTCGGAGGAGTCGACAGATACAAGGAGGCACATCGGGACGCGCGGGGAGTTCGCTGGGCGAGTGACCTGGGACAGGACCTCCACTATGCCGCCCGCAGCCTCCGGCGCAGTCCCGGTTTCTCGCTCTCCGCGATTCTCGTCCTCGCCCTGGGCATCGGAGCGTGCACCGCGGTCTTCAGTGCGGTCAATACGGTTCTCCTCGATCCGAACTACGACAATCTGGTGCGGGTCTATCAGCAGAACTCACCCACCAATCTCTGGACCGTCTCGACCGTCGACTACCGCGCGATTGAAGCGCAGCAGAAGAGCTTCTCTGCCGTCGGGGTTCTCCAGTCTCGTAGCGTCGCAATCTCCGCCGGCGCGGATCCGACCAGAGCGCAGTCCGGCTGGGCCAGCGCCGGATTCTTCCGCGCCCTCGGCATCGAGCCGGGCCGCGGCCGCGGAATCGAGCCTGCGGACGAGGTGGTCGGCGCGCCGCCGGTCGTGGTGATCGGCTACCGCTTCGCGGTCCGCACCTTCGGCGATGATCAAGCCGCCGTCGGGCGCACCATCACCATTGATGGCGTCGCGTTCACGGTCATCGGGGTCCTCCCGCCTTCGGTTACCGATCTGGCTGGCCGGAGGGCGGAGATCTGGCCCGCGCTGCAACTGCGTCCTCCGGAGCGGCGAGGCCCCTTCGGACTGCTGGTCATCGGCCGGCTCACGCCGAACGCGACTCTCGAGTCGGCCCGTCAGGATCTGGCCGGAATCAGCGAGCGCATCTTCCCCGAGTGGGCGGCCAGCTTCCAGGACAAGACGGCGCGTCTTACTCCTTACCCACTGCGGACGGCGGTACTGGGGAATTCGAAACAGATGCTCACCATCTTCTCCGCCGCAGTCGGTCTGGTGTTGCTCATTGCCATCGCCAATGTCGCGAGCCTCATGCTGGTCCGGGTAACGGGCCGGGGACAGGAGATCGCTCTGCGCACGGTGCTGGGCGCGACCCGCAGTCGGCTGCTCCGGCTCCTGGTCACCGAGAGTGTCACCCTCGCGGCCGCCGGCGCCCTGCTCGGGATTCTCCTCGGCGCGCTGGCCCTCCAGGCGCTGGTGGCGTTCGGTCCTGCGCTCCCCCGTCTCAGCGAGGCTCGGCTCGATGGTCGAGCGGTGGCATTTGCGGCGGGGTTGGCGCTCTTCGCCGGGCTCATCATCGGCGCCTACCCAACCCTCTCACTGATGCGGGGCAATCCCGCTCCCGGATTGCGAGAGGGAGAACGAACCATTGGCGGTACCCGGCGGTCGCAGGCGATTCGCGGAGCATTCGTCGTGGCGGAGATCGCGCTCTCGCTCCCGCTCCTCGCCATCGCGGGACTCCTGCTCAACAGCTTCCTGCGGCTTTCCCGAGTGGATCCCGGATTCGATCCAAGGCAGATCCTGACGCTGCGGGTTCAGCTTCCCTCGTCGCGCTACGCCAATGACACCACCATTTCGGGATATTGGGCCCACGCCATTCCGTTAGTGAAACAAGTGGCGGGAGTCGTGGATGCGGGACTCGGGTCATCTATCCCACCCGATGACCAGGGCTGGAGCAACAACAATTTCGATCTGGTGGACCGGCCAGTTCCCTCAGGCACTGCCCAACCTACCTCGGCCTGGCCGAGTGTGACCTCGGAATACTTCGCTGCGCTGGGAGTCCCGCTGCTCGAGGGTCGACTCTTCACTCCGGGCGACACCGCATCGGGAGACAGCGTCTCGGTCCCTCCGGTGGTGGTAGTGAGCCGGACCTGGGCCAGGCGTTACTTCCCGGACGGCACCGCGGTTGGCCGGCGCCTCATTTCAGGCGGCTGCACGAGCTGTCCTTTCACGACGGTGGTCGGAATCGTGGGAGACATCAAATACGAGGGACTGAGCGGCAGAGCCGATGCAGTCTACGGCCCCGCCACGGAAGGCTGGGGGCAGGACATGACTCTCTTCGTACGTACCGCGGGCTCTCCCGCCGAGGTACTCGATCGAGTCCGTACAGCGCTCCGGTCGGTGGACCCCGATGTCCCGCTCGACGACGCCGCGCCGATGGAAGACCGGGTGTACCGGTCGGTGGCTCAGCCGAGGAATTGGATGGTGTTGTTGACTGGATTCGCCACGACCGCACTGCTTCTGGCCGGCGTGGGCATCTTCGGCATGCTCTCGTATACAGTGCGCGCTCGGCGTAGAGAAATTGGCGTGCGGATGGCGCTCGGCGCTCGTCAGCCTGCCGTGGTGGGCATGATCGTGCGGCGCGGCATGCGGCACGCACTGCTCGGTACGGCGCTCGGCTTGGCTGCCGCACTCGCCGGAACTCGCGCACTCCACAGCGCGCTGTTCGATCTCAGTACTACCGATCCGCTGACCCTCGCTGCCGTGACGCTCCTGCTCCTCGGCGTCGCACTCATCGCCTGCTGGCTACCGGCCCGCCAGGCGGCGGCAATTGATCCGGTTGAGGCGATTCGACTCGAGTAGCCGTCAGCCGTCAGACCCGAGCCGACAGTCTACGCCGATTGTTGAGTGTTGATGACTGACCGCTGACGGCTATCGGCTGACGGCTGCAGTTCCAGCTCCCAAACCTGCCCCACCAACCCCTCCCCGAAAAGCTGATGCGGTTCCTGGTGGACCAGTTGGTAGCCCGCTTCCTGGTACAGGTGTCGAGCGGCGTGGAGTACGTCGTTGGTCCACAGAGTGATGCGGTGATAACCGGCCTGGGTGGCGAAGCGAGTGCATTCGGCCACCAGCCTGCGCCCAATGCCACGGCCACGCGCGGAAGGTTCCACCAGCAGGAGGCGCAGCTTGGCGGTGTCTGATCGTTCCGGGTGCCTCACCAGGAAGACCGATCCCAGAAGCTCTCCATGATCACCCTCGGCAATCCAGCAGCGTTCTCTGGCAGGGTCGAACTGCTCGACGAAGTCGGCCACGATTCGTGAGACCAGCGCCTCGAACCGCCAGTCCCATCCGTATTCCTGCGCGTACAGCGCGCCGTGCCGCTGCACCACCCATCCCATGTCGCCGGCCCGAGGCTCGCGCAGCATGATGATCCCGGGCTTCGGGGAGGATTGCTCCGAGGCCGGATCGAGTTGCCGCTGAACCGTCTCCAACGCTTCGACCAGCTTCGCCTGACTGGGTGCTGAAAGATCTCGCAGCCAGGTCTCCACCTGGCGATCCGCCTCCGCGTCGAGCGAGGCAAAGGCGCGCCGGCCCTTCGGGGTGAGACGAAGGGAGCGCTGGCGGCGATCCGTGGGCGAGGAAAGGCGAGCGATGAGACCGCGGCGTTCGAGACCCCGAAGCATACGGCTCAGATACCCGGCATCGATCTCGAGTGCCCTGCCCAGCTCGGTAGCTGTTGAGGCTTCGCAATTGGCCAGCTCGTAGAGCAGGCGTACCTCGGCAAGAGAGAAGGGACTGTCGAGCAGTCCCTGGTTCAGGACTCCGATCCGGCGAGTGTAGAACCGATTGAACCGGCGGATGGCGTCGACGCGGGGATCAGGGGCTGCGGACATGGGGCCTCGACCACGTGGCTGATCAGGCCAATGTCAAGCAATTACTTGCTTCTGTCAAGTATATGACCGGAGCACCCACTCGGGGGGCGGGCCCCCTCACCGGTCCTGGTGCGGCGGGAAACGCTGCCTGGCGGAGTATGGCCTGCCGGGTCTGAGAACGATTAAGCTTAAAGGTGGCCGATTCCACTCGTCTTCCGGCCCCCGCGTTCGCTCTGACCCCGCGCGAGGAGCCGGCTGAAACGCCGAATGTGCGCCCGGGCCGCCCGCACCTCGTAGTGGTCGTCACCCGCGAGGTAGGCCGGAAGGACAAGGCGCCGGCCAACGCTCTGCTCATGACCCGCTTCTGGCACCCGCGGGATCATCGCTGGAGCGAGAATTTCTTCGAGTCGTTGGAGCACGCGGTGCGGTTGTTCGTGGATGAGAGCGGATGGGTTCTGCGCCAGCAACAGGCGCTGGATGGCACGCATGCCTATGAGCTCGTCTTCGAAGCGCGCCGGGAGGACTTCACCGGCCCCAGCACCAAGCAGATCCTCGAGGAAGTGGGTCTGGATCCCTCAGAGGTGGAACGAAAACTCTAGCCCCTCCCTCGAACACAGCTACCTCAACGACTCATGTCCCGAACGCTGCTCTGGCGTCTCGTCGCGCTCGCGCTTCCGCTCCTGACCGGCCTGCTCGGTGCCTTCAACGGCCCCGAGGCGTTCCGGGACGCGACGACGGCCGGCCAGCGGGTCGCCGCAGGGACTCAAACAGCATACGGAATCCTTGGCCTCACCAGTACGATCGGCCTCGCCCAGGGTCGCGCGTGGGCTCGGATATCGCTTATCGCATGGGCAATTCTGCTCTGCATTACCGGAGGCATGGCACCGGTGGTCTGGGGTGGCACGGGAGTGAGCACGGGGCTGCTGGCACTCCTCGCTACCGCGACAATCGCCGCCGCTGCGGTCTGGCTCGGGTGGCGGGCTTTAGAGGTGCGAAATGATTAATCCACCGATCATCGTGGATGCTCGCGGAGGCATACTCATCTTCCGCAACCCGGCGGAAGTCCACCGGGAGCTGGATCCGGCGCGGGTCCGCAATGGCGACTATCCGGCCGCCTACGACTGGAACGGCCGTCTGTTGCGCATTCAGGTCCGGCTCGAGGAACATTCGTTCTTTGGGATGTTCAAGCGGATCACGGAACACATCGAGATTTTCGAGACCGAGCACATCCCCACCCACGAAATCGCCTTGCGGGAGCTGGTGTCCCGGTTCATTCACCCCGGGCCTGCCGCCCAGCCGGACGGAACAGTCGAACCGCTGGCCGGCCTCATTCGAATCAAGGCCATTGCGGGAACCCGCTGAACGGCCACCAAGGATGGAGCCTGGCTGCCATGCCCCGGGGTCTACTGCTGTTCGGCGGATTCCTCGCGATGCTGGCCGGGCACCAGCCGCAGGCGATCATCGAAGGCCGGATCCTGGACGCCGCTGGGGGCCCGCTGGCCGATGCCGGCGTTGTCCTGATCCGCCCACCCATCCTCACCCTCGCCCAGTCCGCCTCGTCCGCGGACGGAACCTTCCGCCTGGAAGTCTCCGACACCGGCGCCGCGCAACTCCAGTTCTTCGCTCCAGGGCGAGGCTATTTCTATCTCCCGATTCTGGTTGACCCTGCCCTGCACGCGACGCTCGAAGTCCGCCTCGCCGCGCAGGACGACAGCTTCGCATCGCAGGCAACGGCGCTTCGCCCCTCATCGGCGTCGGCCCGGCTCCTGGCTGTGATGGCGGACGCGGTCTCGGAACAGAGTCGATACCAGTTCTGGTCCCGCCGCGGCCCTGATTCGGCCGGATACGACTGGAGACCGGCAGTTGCCAAGGCGACGAAACAACTCGGCCAGGAACGCTCGGCTCTGGTCCGTCAGGCCCTCTACCTCGAGCTGCTGCGCTTCAGGCGGCTGGGCGCTCCACTGTCCGAATCGCTGCGATCGCGTGCGCTTGGCGAAGTGCCCCCCACGGCAAGAGTCTGGGCGCTGGAACCCAACATGGCGGCGCTGGCGGGTGAGCCGTGCCGCCCTGACAAACCGATCGCTCCCTGTCTGAACTACTTCAGCGATGCGGCCACCTCCCATCCCGATACTCTGGTCCAGCAGTGGATGCTGGTGGAAGCCGTGAACCTCTCGATGGTCACGGGAGACTCGGCCCAGGCCGAGGACTTCCTGCAACGGCTGGAGCAGGAACACCCAGAATCTCCGCTGCTTGGCTTCGCCCGCGGCATCCTTGAGCCCAGACCCACCGCCAGCGTTGGAGGGCCACTTCCGGACCTGAGGGTCTCGGCTCTGGAAGACTCATCGGTGGTTTTCGACAACGAGTCGCTGCTGGGAAAGACGGTGTTGATCGATGTCTGGGCGACCTGGTGCGACAGCTGCGTGGCCGAGCTCCCAGGATTGCTGCAGGCCTATCGCGACTATCACGACAGGGGACTCGAGGTCCTGGGGGTGTCCTTCGATGATGACCGGCAGTTGGCCCGTGATTTCAGGCGGCAGCTCAAGATGCCATGGCTCGAGGCGTTCGCCGAAGGCAACTTCGAGTCGTCGGTCGCGAAGACCCTGGGGATTACGACATTGCCGCGCCGGTTCCTCGTGGACAGCGCAGGAATCATCGTCGCGGCTGATTCAGCGCTCTTTGGCCGGAACCTGATGCCGACTTTGGAGAAGATCCTCAGTCAA
>Ga0105249_10001420_pt1 | contig 20968 bp, 20 predicted proteins | sample KBSS44metaG_FD_81522 | JGI IMG/M metagenome (GOLD analysis project Ga0105249, IMG submission 81522) | Switchgrass rhizosphere microbial communities from Kellogg Biological Station, Michigan, USA - KBS S4-4 metaG | ecosystem: Host-associated > Plants > Roots > Rhizosphere > Soil | place...
CGGGATCACCGACACGATCCAGACCTATTTCGGCTCGTCCTATGTCAACGACTTCAATTTGTTTGGCAAAACATTCCGCGTGACTGTTCAGGCCGACGACCGCTTCCGTATGGGCACCGAGGATTTGCTGAAGCTGCGCGTTCGAAACACGCGCGGCGATACGGTGCCGCTAGGATCGTTCACTACTGTGCGAGACATTTCCGGGCCGTATCGCGTGCCGCGCTACAATCTCTATCCCGCTGCGGAACTGGACGGAAATGCCGCGCCCGGATATTCGCAGGGTCAAGCAATCGAGATCATGGAAAAGCTCGCGCGTGAGACGCTGCCGGCAGGCTTTACTTTCGAGTGGACCGGGCTTGCGCTTCAACAGATTAAGGCAGGAAGCACGGCAATTTTCGCGTTCACGCTAGCGGTGGTGTTCGTCTTCCTCGTGCTCGCCGCGCAATATGAGAGCCTGACCCTTCCGCTAGCGGTCATCATGATCGTGCCGATGTGCCTTGTCGCTGCAATTTTAGGCGTAGTGCTGCGCGGACAGGACAATAATATTCTCACACAAGTCGGCTTCATCGTTCTGATTGCGCTTGCGGCGAAGAACGCGATCTTGATCGTCGAGTTCGCAAAGCAGCTCGAGGATGGGGGCATGCCCCGACTCAAGGCAGCGACCGAAGCCGCGCACCGCAGGCTACGACCGATCTTGATGACGTCGTTCGCCTTCGTTCTCGGCGTCTCGCCTCTCGTTTGGGCGATTGGCGCTGGCGCCGAACTCCGTCAGACGCTGGGAACCGCTGTGTTTTTTGGTATGATCGGTGTCACGATTTTCGGACTGCTGTTCACGCCTGCGTTTTATATCATTTGCCGCTGGATCGCGGACCACGCCGAACGATTTTGGGCAAGTCAGGCGCCGCGCAAACCGTCGCGCACGCCCGCTGAATAGGAATCGAATTCCGAATGCGCCCCATCAAATTCGGCGTCGGTCAGCCGCATGTACGGGTCGAGGATGCGTCGCTCGTCACGGGTCATGGACGCTATGTGGCCGACGCGATACCCGCGGGCGCATTGCGGGCCGCTGTGTTGCGCTCACCGCACGCTCATGCACGCTTTAAAATCACCGATCTTGACGCGGCGAAGAAACGGCCGGGCGTGCGGCTCATTCTCACTGCAGCGGATGTTGCTGACCTGGGTTGGTTGCCCTGTTTTGGGCAAGTGAAGCCGAAGCATGAAGAAAAGATGTGGGTTCCGCCTTTCCCGGTGCTGCCGAAGGAAGAGGTGCGCTTTGTCGGCGACGCCGTCGCTTTCATAGTCGCCGATACGTTGGATGCCGCGAAAGATGCGGCCGATGCGATCGAAATCGATTGGGAGCCGCTGAGCGCTGTCGTCGAGATGAAAATGGCCGTAGCGTCTGGTGCGCCACTTGTGTGGAATGAGCGCGCCGAAAACGTTGCTTATCTCGCAGAGCATGGTGATGCGGAAGGGACCGCGAAGGCTTTCGAGGCTGCTGCGAAGATCGTAAAGACCGAGCTGGTCAATCAGCGCATTGTCACTAATTTCCTCGAGACCCGAGGTGCAATTGCCGAGCTGGGACCGGGCGAGGGCAGGCTCACTCTCACTGTCAGCAGCCAGGGCAGTCATATCATCCGCAATTCGGTTTGCGGTATCCTGAAAATACCCAACGAAAAGTTGCGAGTAGTGACAAACGATGTCGGCGGCGGTTTTGGCACAAAAGCCGGCCCCTATCGTGAATATGCGCTTGCGCTCGTCGCTGCGAAGAAGCTTGGCAAGCCGGTGGCCTGGATCGCCGATCGCAGTGAACATTTTCTCGGCGACTATATGGGCCGCGACAATCTGACGACCGCTGAAATGGCGCTCGACAAGGACGGAAATTTTGTCGCGATGCGCGTCGATACTCTCGCGAATATGGGCAGCTATCTATCGTTTTTTGCGCCGTTCATTCCGTGGAACGGCGCGACAATGCTGCCCGGCTGCTATCGCATTCCCGTTATGCATTCACGTATACGCGGCATCTACACGCATACGGCCCCCGTCGATGCCTATCGTGGTGCGGGGCGGCCGGAAGCGACCTACGTAATCGAGCGGCTCGTCGACGCCGTCGCGCGTGCAACGGGAAAATTGCAGGACGATGTACGGCGGCGGAATTTCGTTGCCGCCGAGCAGATGCCATATAAAACCTCGACAGGGCGGACTTACGACTCCGGCGAGTTTATTGGCCATATGGAACACGCGCAGGATATCGCCGACTGGAAAGGCTTCTCGAAGCGCGAATCCGATTCGAAGAAGGACGGAAAACTGCGCGGCATTGGGCTTGCGTCCTATATCGAAGCCTGCGGAGGTGCTTCGGCAGAGCGCGCTCGTATGAAGCTTGCGCCAGACGGCACGGTCGATGTTTGGATTGGTACGCAATCTAACGGGCAAGGACACAAGACGACCTACTCGCAACTCGTCGCCGAGCAACTCGACATCCCACTCGATCAGATCCGCGTGCATCAGGGCGACACCGACGAGATTGCGACCGGTGGCGGTACCATTGGCTCCCGTTCGATGCCAACGGGTGGCGTGTCTGTCTCCAAGGCGACAAAGCTGCTCGCGGACAACCTGAAGAAACTCGCGGCGGACGAACTTGAAGCATCGGCCGAGGATCTCGATATCGTCGCGGGCAGTGTGCGCGTTGTCGGGACTAACCATGCCGTGTCGCTCAAGGCGCTCGCTTCGAAGCCCGGTGTCGCTCCGGAATTGCTGAATGTCGAGGACTCCCATACTCCGTCGGTGGGCACTTATCCGAACGGCACACATGTCTGCGAAGTCGAGGTGGATCCGGAGACCGGGGTCACGAAAATTCTCCGGTATACCGTTGTCGATGATTTTGGCGTGACGCTCAATCCGCTTTTGCTTTCGGGCCAGGTGCAGGGCGGCATCGGTCAGGGCATCGGGCAGGCGATGCTGGAGCGAACGGTCTATGACGCCGAGGGTCAGTTGTTGACGGCGAGTTTCATGGATTATGCGATCCCTCGCGCCGATGATACGCCGGCCTATGTATTCGAAAGCCGCGACGTGCCGTGCAAAACCAATCCGCTCGGCGTCAAAGGTGCGGGCGAAGCGGGCGCGATTGGTTCCTGCCCCGCTATCATGAATGCGATCGTCGATGCGCTCGATCGCGGCTTCGGCATCAAACAGCTCGACATGCCCGCAACGCCGGAAAAAGTCTGGCGCGCGATCCAGGAGAGCCGTAAGACAAACTGATGGCGCGCAAGAACGCACTCGTCGGCATCGGTCTTCTTCTCGGGTCGACTCTCGCCTTCACCATCATGGCGGCGCTGATTCGCTATATCGGCGAACGCGTGCCGCTCGGTGAGATCGTTTTCGCCCGCAGCCTGTTTGCGCTGATACCGCTTCTCTTGATGCTGCAATGGCGTGGCGAGTTGCGCTCCGCGTTCCGGATGAAGAATCCATTTCGGCATCTCACGCGCGGAATTGCCGGCATTGCGGGCATGTTTTCCAATTTCGCATCGCTGTCGCGCTTGCCGCTCGCCGACGCTACCGCGATCGGATTTGCTACGCCGCTCATCAACGTCGCGCTGGCCGCGATTTTTCTCGGCGAAAAGGTTCGTATCTTCCGCTGGGCGGCTGTGTTTGTCGGATTTCTGGGCGTACTCGTCATGCTCTCGCCATATCTCGGGGGCGCGGAGCGCAACGAAACGACGGCGGCGGGCGCGCTATTCGCGATTGCGGGCGCGTTTCTTGTCGCTACAGCGATGACCCAAGTGCGTCAGATGAGCCAGACCGAAACGACGGCGTCGCTGGTGTTCTCCTTCACTGTGCTCTCAACCGTCGCGGGCCTCGCCACCATCACATGGGGCTGGGTGAAACCGTCTCCCTGGGATTCGATCCTGTTGGTCGCGGTTGGAGTTTTTGGCGGCATCGGGCAGATCACGATTACGGAAAGCTATCGACATGCCAGCGCGGGGACGGTCGCGCCGTTTTCCTACATGTCGATGATCTATTCACTCTTGATCGGATATTTTTTCTTCAGCGAAATCCCGGAGACAATCGTGCTCATGGGCGCGGCGCTTGTCGTCGGGGCGGGACTGTTCGTGATTTACCGCGAGCGGAAGCTCAGGATTGACCGCACGCGCGAGCGCGAGGCCGAGACGCCGGCGGGCCCGGCGGTCTAGAAAGCCTTGAACGTGATGATCGTGTGGGTCATGTGAATGCCGGGAATCGTCTGCACCTTCTCGTTGATGAAGTGGCCGATATCGGTGCCGTCATCCACATAGAATTTTACGAGCAGATCGTAGTCGCCGGCGGTCGAATAGATTTCCGAGGCAATCTCGGCATCGGCAAGCCGGTTCGCGACCTCGTAGGACTTGCCGAGCTGGCATTTAATTTGCACGAAAAACGGGGTCATCGCGTATCTCCGGCGGCTTCCTCGCTTTGAAGCAACCAGAAAGGCGCGAAGCAGGCAAGGGCCGTAACGCGCCACCACTGCAAGGCGCTTGCATGCAGGTGCTCGCTCTCCTAGTTTCTCGCCGCAATCTCGTTGGGGTGTCCGGGCGACCGGGCTGAGAGGCAAAGGCCAACCCATCGAACCTGATCCGGTTCACGCCGGCGGAGGAAATCGAGATGCGGAACGTTTCCAGCCGCAATCAGCGCGAAATAAAGAGCACCGGTTCCGCGAGAGGAATGGGCGGATGAAAATTGATCTCTCGCTCTATGTCCTTGTCGATCCGGCCGTCGCAGGCGGAAAACCGCTCGATGCGCTTGCGGCGAAGGCCGCCCGCGGAGGTGCCACGCTTGTGCAATTGCGCGACAAGACTGGATCGACCCGTACGCTGGTCGACGAAGGGATCGCGATCAAGCGCGCTCTCGGCCCGCTGAAAGTACCTTTTATCGTCAACGACAGGATCGATGTCGCGCTCGCGTCGGGCGCCGATGGCGTCCATATCGGACGTGAAGATCTCGATGCGCCTGCCGTGCGGCGGCTGCTGGGGCCACGGGCGATCATCGGGGTATCGATCAAGAACGAACATGATGTCGCGGCACTCACGCCGGGCGTCGTGGACTATGCGTGCGTCGGCGGAGTGTTCACGACGACTAGCAAAAACAATCCTGATCCGCCCATCGGCCTTGAGGGTCTGAAGCGACTACTGCGGCTCGTCCGGGAACGCGCGCCGGGAATTCCTGTCGGCGCCATCGCCGGGATCGACGAAAAAAATGCGGCCGAGGTAATCAATGCGGGCGCTGAGGGTATCGCAGTCATTTCCGCCGTCATGGCCGCGAAAGATCCGGAGGCGGCGGCAAGGCGGCTCCGTTCCATCGTCGATGGTGCAAAAATGCAAAGTGGGACTGCCGCGTGACGACGCCCATCGCCCTCACCATAGCGGGTTCGGATTCCGGCGGCGGTGCGGGAATTCAGGCAGACCTGAAAACGTTTTCCGCGCTAGGCGTCTATGGCGCGTCGGTGATCGCGGCACTCACCGCGCAGAACACGCGCGGGGTTTTCGGCATCTTCGATGTCGCGCCCGAATTTATTGCCGCGCAGATGGATGCGGTCTATTCCGACCTTGCCGTCGATGCGACCAAGATCGGCATGCTCTCTCGCACCGAAGCGATCGAAGCAGTTGCAGCGGGGCTCGACCGGCATAAGGCGAAAAATATCGTGCTCGATCCGGTGATGGTTGCTGCGTCCGGCGATCTGCTGCTGGAATCGAGCGCGATCGAAGCGCTAAGGCGAGAATTGATTCCGCGTGCGCTCGTCGTCACGCCCAATCTGCCGGAAGCGGCGGCTTTGCTTGGTGTTCCGGTGGCGAGCGACGAGGCGGCAATGGAGAAGCAAGGCAAGGCGATTCTAGCGCTTGGCGCTAAGTCGGCACTTGTGAAGGGTGGTCACGCCGAAGGGCCACAAGCACTTGATTTGCTGATCGACAAGGAAGGCGTGCGGAAATTTACGGCGCGTCGCATCAAGTCGAAAAATACTCACGGCACTGGCTGCACATTGTCATCCGCCATTGCGGCCGGGCTCGCGAAAGGATTGTCGCTTGGCGAGGCGGTTGCGATGGCTAAAAAGTTTGTAACCGCTGCAATCGAGGCATCGGATCAATTGTCCGTCGGAAAAGGTCACGGGCCCGTCCACCATTTTCATGCATTGTGGAAAAAGAGCGGTTCCCAGTAATCGGCTGCGCCTCAATCAAAGTAAGCGCAGTTCTATTACTTTTTTGCGGTTGGTCCAGAAGCCCGCAAAAGAAATGCATCGCGCGTTGCGAGCAGAAGTTCTGCGATGCGAATTTGCGCGCGATTTTCTTGCAACTTCGGTTCTGCCGTTTTGTCGAAGCGGAACGAAACCCACTGACCCTTCTTTTCAAATTTAACGTCAGCGCAGTCGGAAAATCGATCAACAAGATCGATGCGCGAATTCTTGTTCCAAATAATTGGGCGCCCGTCGACCACGTCGAAATTCCATTGGTGGAAACCCATATAATCTCCCTTTTCCGCCTCATTGGCATAGTGAATCAGAATCACCCTGCCGCCATTGCGGAGAACGAGAAGCATCTCCTCGATCCCGCGGACTGGATCGAACGAATGATCGAGCGCATTTCGGCAGAAAATCATGTCGAATGCACCGCGCGGGTAGAACGCGCTTAAATCTTCGGCAAAGCCAGACACGGTTTGCACGGGCCAGGTAACGCGATGGCGAGAGGTCATTTTTGCGTATAGCGGCGCGAGCGGATCACATGCGGAGAGTTCGATCGGCCTTCCATTCAATCGATGGCCGAAAAAGGATGCGGGGCCGGCGCCGACATCGAGAACTTTCAGACTCGTTGTATCGAATCCATCGAATAAGCTTGCATTCACCTCACGGTCGGGGTCTTGGCGCGCTGTAAAATCCTCGGGCCACTTGCCACCCTTGGTGGCCATCCACTCTCCCCAGAACGTAATTTCGTAATCGATGCCGTCGAGCCAGGCCGACAATTGACGAACTAGAGCTTCGTTCGATTGTGCAGGTGATTGATGCATGGCGTGGGCAATCGATTCTGGAACGAATCAACCCAAGCCTAGCGAAAGTGCTAAGCCTGTCGAGCGGGCACACTGCGGCTGCGGGTTCGAATTACTTCGCCGGCACGACCTTCTGCTTTTGCTCGCCAAGACCCTCGATGCCTAGCATCACGACATCGCCCGGCTGTAGCCATTTTGGTTCTGGTTTCATGCCCTGCGCGACGCCGGGCGGCGTACCCGTAGTGATGATGTCGCCGGGTTCGAGCACGAAAAATTGCGAGCAGTACCAGACAAGGTGCTCGGCGCCGAAGATCATGGTCTTGGTCGAGCCGTGCTGGCGCTTTTCGCCGTTCACGTTGAGCCACATTTTGAGGTTCTGGACGTCCTTGATTTCGTCACGGGTCACAAGCCAGGGGCCGATGGGTCCGAAATTTTCCGCGCCCTTGCCCTTGCCCCATTGCGTACCCCCGCGATCGATCTGGAAGGCGCGCTCGGAGATATCGTTACAAATCGTGTAGCCGGCGATGTAGTTTTTCGCCTCGGCCTCGGATTTGATGTAGCGCGCACGTTTTCCGATCACGATGCAGAGTTCGACTTCCCAATCCAGTTTGGTCGAGCCTTTCGGAATGATGACATTGTCGTTCGGGCCGCAGATGCAGTTCGGCGCCTTTGCGAAGACGATCGGCTCTTTCGGCAGCGGCATGCCGACCTCGGCTGCGTGATCGGAGTAATTCAGCCCGATTGCGATAAAGTGCCGCACGTTGCCGACACAGGGACCTAGCCGGGGCTTGCCTGGTACGCGCGGCAATTTCTCGATCTTCGCCTTTTTAATCTTGGCGAGGCCCGCAGAGGAAAGTGTTTCGCCCGAAATATCCGGCACGATCTTCGACAAATTCCGGATATGACCGTTCTGGTCAATAATGCCGGGTTTTTCGCGGCCGGGCGGGCCGAAGCGCACGAGCTTCATGGGCGTTCCTCTTGGCTTGGGATGAAAGACTAGACGACGGCCAGGATCATGCTCCGGCCGATTGTCCCGGACAAGAGCCGCCGGGGAAAATCAGTCCCCCGTGGGTGAAATGCGGAAGGCGAGCACGTCCTTGTGCTCCCGTAAGCGCTGAGCCAGCAGCGGCGAATTTTCGGGGTCGAGTGTTTGGATAGACATGCGGTATTCGAACGCGGGCCCGTCGTTGTCGAGCCGATAGCTCATGTTGGCGACGGAGAAGCCTTGTGAACTCACCAGCTTTCGCACTTCGTTCTCAGGCAACGTCTTCTCCTTGGCGAAGCGTATGACGAGATGTGCGTAATACTGCGACGGCATCTTCGCTTCGATCCAACGAAACGCGGAAAGCGTGCCAAGCGTAGCCAGCGTGCCGAGCAAAGCAGGGAAATAAAAACCGACGCCGTAGAGGATACCGAGGGCAGCCGTGATCCAGATCGATGCCGCGGTGGTGAGTCCGCGAACGGATAACCCTTCCTTGAAAATCACACCGGCGCCGAGAAAGCCGATGCCGGTCATGATGCCTTGTGCCATGCGTTGTGGATCGGCGCGGATGGTGTCCGATACGATGGTAGGCAGCCAGTCTGATTGATAAAGGGTGATCATCATCAGCAGGGCTGAAGCGAGACAGACGAGTGCGTGGGTACGAAATCCCGCCGGGCGGCCATGGAAACTGCGCTCAAGCCCGATCAGGCTACCGGCGACCCAGGCCGAAGCAAGGTGGAGGGTAATCTCAAAATAGTGCGAAGCCGACATGTGCTTGCGCCTCTTGCGAAACAGAATCGCTGACGCAGGAATTAGGCTGCGAAAGCGCCCACGTCCAGTCGAAATGCGATTGCAGACATGCGTGTGAGTATCGTGACAAGCCAAACGGCTCGGCCTAGTTTGCGCCAATGAACGCCCCTGATCTCACTTCCTCGCGTTTGCCGACTGCCGCCGATGTCGCCGACGCAGCGCGATTGCTTTCGGGCGTCGCCGTCCGGACGCCTTTGCTTTCCAACGAAACGCTCGATCGGAAGACCGGCGCCCGCGTTTTTCTGAAACCGGAAGTGCTGCAGCGCACCGGGTCGTTTAAATTTCGCGGTGCCTATAATCGGATCGCGCGCATCCCGGTTGACCGGCAAAAAGGCGGAGTTGTCGCTTTTTCGTCAGGCAATCATGCGCAAGGCGTGGGAGCCGCGGCGAAGCTTCGTGGCCTGCCCGCCGTTATCGTGATGCCACGCGACGCTCCGGCTGCAAAAATCGAGCGGACGAAATCGCATGGCGCCGAGGTCATTCTATATGACCGCGAGCGAGAGGATCGTGAGGAGATCGGAAGACGGATTGCCGTCGAGCGCGGTGCCGTGCTCGTGCCGCCCTTCGACGATCCGTACGTGATTGCAGGCCAGGGCACCGTCGGCCGTGAGATTTGCGAGGATCTGGCGACGCAGAATCTTGCCCCCGATATCGTGATGATGCCGGCGTCCGGCGGAGGACTGGCGGCGGGTATCGCGTTGGCGGTGAAGGAAAAGCATCCCGCAGCAAGGATCCTTACCGTCGAGCCCGCGGGTTTTGACGAGCACGCGCACTCGTTCAAGAGCGGCAAGAGAGAACGCAATGCGCGCGCGACCGGCTCGATTTGTGACGCCCTGCTGGCTCCGGCACCGGGCGAGATCACATTCGAGATCAACCGACGGCTCATCGGCGAGGGGCTCGCCGCAACCGATGATGAAGTGCGCGATGCCATGCGGTTCGCGTTTAACGAGTTAAAACTCGTCGTCGAGCCAGGCGGTGCGGTGGCGCTCGCGGCTCTGCTCGCAGGCGCGATCGACGCGCGCGGCAAAACGGTTGCGATTGTGTTGTCGGGTGGAAACGTCGACGCGAAACTGTTCGCGGAGATTATTCGCGGTTGAACTAACCGGTCGCCGATGAGAGATCCGAGAACTTCTTCAAGCCGCCTTCTTTTGCAGCGTTGAAAAGCGTATCGATCGTCCGATCGAGTTCGGCGGTTCGGCCCTGCAAGTCGCGTGAGAAATCGAGCACCGATTTCGAGGCTTCTTGGGTCTTGAGAATTGCACTTTCGACCGTCTTGAGCGCATCCGACACCGTCGATGCATTTGCGGCCGTGCGGCTCGCGCTCTCCGTGATGCTACCGGTGGCGCTGGTCTGCTCGTCGACCGCGGTCGCTACCGTTTCCACGATCGTGGCGATCTCGTCGATCGACTTTCCCGCGGCTGCGATCTCGGCGACAGAGCGATGTGTTGTCTCCTCCACCACGGCGATCTGCCGCCCGATCTCCTCGGTTGCCTTCGAGGTTTGCGTCGCCAGGGATTTTACTTCGGACGCAACCACTGCAAAGCCGCGCCCCGCTTCGCCGGCTCGCGCAGCCTCGATAGTCGCGTTGAGCGCCAGCAAATTCGTCTGTGCAGCAATATCGGCGATGAGATTGACTACCGAGCCGATCTTTCCGACGGCATCGGAGAGCGATCGGATCGCGGTATTCGCGCGCTCGGATGATGCAACGCCTTCGCGCGCCATCTGGGCGCTGCTTGTCGTCTGCTGATGGATCTCGGCGATCGACGTCGTGAGCTGCTCTGTCGCGGCTGCCATCTCGCCGGCGTTGATCGAAGTGTTATCGGCGGCCTTGGCTGCGGTGTTGGCGTTGGTCGAAGCATCCTCGGCGAGGCCGGATAACTTGGTGGATGCGTCGCTCAGCGAAGTGGCGGCTGAGTTTACGGTTTGCCGGACTTGTTTGGCGGCTCCGCCAAAATCCTCGATGGCTTTAGTGAGCGCTTCGCTGCGCTTCTTCGAATCCCGAAACGCGAAATGATAGTGCAAAGAAACCGCGGTCGCGCTGTCGAGCATTAACAGGCGCGAAGCGGTATCTACGAGTTGAAACCCACGGCGGCTCGCGAACAGACCGCGATTTCTCACGAGTTTGTTGAATTCCATCAAAATGGAGTGCGCGACGCCAGATCGGCTGCGCATATCGTGACCGAGTTCGATTTCAGTCTTCACGCGGTCGGCGGTATCTTGCACCCACGCGTCGTCAAGAGGATTTTGGAAAAGCCGCGCGGTGTATTTAAGCGCGAGTCCTTTGTAGATCCGGCCGCTTTCGTTCCGGAACATCTCGGAGAAGTATGGCGCGCCTTCGATCACGACCTCGAAGTGGCGATCCATGATGGCGTCGAGATGCGGCCCGAGAATTTCCCAAGCATCGCTGCGCATTGCCAAGGTGTCGTTGTCGATATTGTACAGCGCAATACCGACTTGGTATGCGGATGGAATCGGCATTATCGTTCAGGCTAACTGGCTCCACCGAAGGGACTAGAATGTCGGATCTCGTGGATAATAATTCGTTAACCCGAAGCCCGCGAAAGCGGCGGGCTGCTCAGTTGCTGAGCGAATTATCAGGTAAATAGCGCCAGACGTTCGGCAGGGGATAGCGCCTCAATCGGGTCGCGCGCCCGAACGCTGTTTTTCTTCGTACCTGTGGCGAGGACCGTTGGGGAAGGTTTGGGCGATATTGCGGGCGGGGTTGGAGCGGAGGCTGCCCCAGCCGATTCCAAGACTTTATCGTTGAGACCGGTACCCGATGAATTGCTGCGTTTGCCCTGGGTCACGCCCTCGCTACGTTCGGTCGCAAGAACTTCGTCGACTTCTACTTGCATCAGGCCTTCCCCGGGCCGGGGTTGGCCGTTGGTTAGCGGAGGTTTGCTGGTAATCGCTTCCCTGAGCGGCGTTGCGATTTCATTCAGACGCCATATCCGCGTCATGGCGTCGAGACGTTCCTCAAGGAAGTGCAGCACTTCAACGACCTTGCGAGTCCGCTGGCCCGTCAAATCCTGAAATGAACAGGCTGTGTATATTTCAGTCGCGTACTGGTCGAGTAAATCGCAAACCGCGGGATCGATTCCCTGCTCGCGCAAAGTCCAGGCGATTTCCTGCACGCGTTCGGCAGCAGCGAGAATGTCGGAAGTCGCCCGCTCGGTGGCTTCCACGATGGAATCGAGTTCGCTCGTCGCATCCCCGATCTTGCCCGAACCCTCACCATCAGGCTTGATCGCGGCGATTTCGGATTTGGTGCGCTCTATCGCGTTCGCCATCTCGATCAGGTCGATGCGGATTTTTTCTTCGGCCTGGGGCGTCACAGGCCGTTCAGAAAGACTGCGTTCGATCTTTTCGATCGCCTGCAGGACGAGCTTGGTATCCGTGTGCCGGTTACGCCGTGCATGTTCCGTGAGGAACCAGCGCCCGCGAGCGGTCTCAGCCACAGCTGCGGCAATCGCCTCGTAGTCGGCGTCCGATAAAGGTTTTCCGGTAGGAGGCTGCGGCATGGCGAACTCGGGTCCGGAAGGCGCAGGAAAGAGCACTAACCTGCCGCCCGAATCTTATAGAAGCAGTGTAGCGATGCGCGAAGCCTCGGCCAATGCAAGCTCTTCCGGCACGGGGGATATCCGCGCCCGGCTGGCGCTCGGCAGCGCCTTTTTGATGTCGTGCGCGATGCTGGGCATTCAGATGCCCTTCTTTCCGATTTTTCTGGCGGAACGCGGGCTTGGCCCTGATGCGATCGGCCTCGCGCTTGCTCTGCCCATGGCAATCAGGCTTGTTGCAATGCCAGCTGCGGGCGTCCTTTCCGATCATTCAGGCACGCCCCGGACTGTATTGGTCGGGCTCGGGCTTGCTGCTGCTGCGGCCTTCGCACTGGTTGGCTTTGCTCCAGGGGTGATCGCGATTCTGCTCACCGTCGGGCTGTCGGCGATTTTCTGGAGCCCGATTCTGCCGTTGCTCGAAGCCTATGCGGTTCGACTGGCCGATATAGGCACGGTCGATTACGGGCGCGTGCGGCTGTGGGGATCAATCTCCTTCATCGCGGCGAACCTTGGGGGTGGATTTCTGCTCGATTGGGTTCCCGTCAGCATGGTCATCTGGCTGATCGTCGGCTGCGTTTTTTTGTTCGCGCTGACAGCGCAGACGCTGCCCCGGCTCGCTCCCGCGCACGAACACGAAGCAAAGCTGCCGATGGGACGGCCATCGAGAGTGCTCATTTTAGGTGTCCTTGCCGCGGCCTGCGTGCAGGGGAGCCACGCTTTGCTCTACGCTTTTTCGTCGCTGCAATGGAGAGACAGCGGTCTTGATCCGAGCACCATCGGGATTCTGTGGTCGCTGGGAACCGGCGCGGAGGTGGTTCTTTTCTATGTTGGCACGCGCGTCGTCGGGAGAATTTCGGCGCTCTCCCTTATCGCGCTCGGCGGGGCCGCGGCGATGCTTCGCTTCGGCGCCTATGCTTTCGATCCGTCCGCCATTTTGATTGCTGCGCTACAACTGCTGCATGCTTTCTCGTTCGGCGCGACGCATCTCGGATTGATGGCGTTGATCGTGCAAAATACGCCGGCGCATATGAGCGGGCGCACGCAGACCAATTCCGCAGCTGTACTTGGCGCCGTGCTCGCTCTCGCTACCATCGTCGCGGGACCGCTCTATGCGCGTTTTGGCGCCGCAACTTACGGAGGCTACGCCGCGCTCGGCGCGATTGGAGCTCTGATCGCGCTCGTGGCGATTTTTCAGCCCCAGAGTTCCGCGTCCGGCGGGGAGACGAGGGCGCCTTCGTAGCGCAATTTCTCCGGACGGTCGCGCTCGAGCAGAAGCGGGCCGTCGAGGTCGACGAACCTGGCCCGGTTTGCGAGCAACAGCGCGGGCGCAACACCGAGCGAAGTCCCCACCATTGATCCGACCATAATCACGAAACCCTCGCGCTCGGCCGCGTCAACGAGCGCGAGCGCCTCGGTCAATCCGCCGGCCTTGTCGAGCTTGATGTTCACGGCATCGTACTTCCCTCGCAGATTGGGCAGGCTGCCGCGGTCATGCGCGCTCTCGTCCGCGCACACCGGCACCGGGCGTTCGGTTCGTGCAAGCACTTCGTCCAGATCGGAACGAACCGGTTGTTCGATCAGTTCGACGCGGGCATCCGCACAGGCTGCGAAATTCACAACAAGGTCTTCCTCGCGCCAACCTTCGTTCGCGTCAACGATCAGTCGCGCATTGGGCACGGCGGCGCGGACGGCCTTAAGTCGTTCTGTATCGCATTGCGCGCCCAGTTTGAGTTTCAGCAGCGGATACTTCACGCCTCGGGCCGCCTTCGCCATTGCTTCGGGCTTATCGAGCGAGATCGTGTAGGCGGTCGTTACCGGCTGTGGCGCGGGAATACCGGCAAGCTCCCAAGCGCGCCTGCCCGAGCGTTTTGCTGCGAGATCCCATAGGGCGCAATCGACTGCATTGCGCGCGGCACTCGGCGGTAGTGCATTTTGCAGCCCGGAGCGGTCGAGGTCTTCACCGATCCGCCCTTTAAGCCCTTCGACCGTGGCGGTCACACTTTCGATCGTTTCGTTATAGCGCGCGTAGGGGACACATTCGCCTCGGCCACGGAACTCCCCGTCGTGGATTTCCACCACGACGACGGTTGCCTCGGTTTTCGAGCCGCGGCTGATCGTGAAGCGACCTGCGATGGGCCAGCTTTCGACCTTTAAATTCAGGCGTGTAGACATGACGAACGTTCAGGAAAGGGGCCTCGACAGGTCTTGGCGGCGGCGAGTATGACCATCGGGACAGGCCGCCTCAAGGCGGACTTGGATGCGAGTTGGAGCGCGTTTCCGTGGGGGTAGTACCCGTCTATCTGCACAGCCAGCTCGAAGGCCGAACACTCATTCTGTCGGCCAAGGGTCCGTGGACTTCGGCCTATGCGAGCGAGATCGAGCCGCAAGTCGATGCAGTCCTGAAAAAGCGGCCCCGGGTCGAGCGCGTCGAAATCGATGCGGGCGAGGTCGAACGCTTCGACACGGTCGGCGCCTGGCTCATGGAACGGCTGCGGCGTGCGTGGGAGACGGGCGGCGCAAAGGCGGCCATTGTCGGGCTCAATCCGCGCTATCAGGTGCTGCTCGACGAGGTTTCCGCATCGAACAAGGAACGGCTGAGAAGACGCCGCCGTGAGCGGCCACTCGCCGACACGCTCGAATATATCGGTTGGGGTGTGGCAGATGCCTGGGCCGACTTCGTCGCGATTGTCCGCTTCGTGGGCGTCGTCACTATCGCGGTGGGACGGGTGATCATGAACCCGCTCCGGTTTCGGCTTACTTCCGTCATTCACAATCTCGATCGAGTCGGCTTCCGCGCCGTGCCGATCATCGTGCTCATCGAATTTCTGATCGGCGCGATCCTGGCGCAACAAGGCATCTTCCACTTCCGAAAATTCGGCGCCGAAACGTATGTCGTCGACATGGTCGGGATTCTGACGTTGCGCGAACTAGGCGTGTTGATCGTGTCGATCATGATCGCCGGCCGCTCCGGCAGCGCCTACACGGCGGAACTTGGTTCGATGAAGATGCGCGAAGAGATCGATGCGCTCCGGGTAATGGGTTTTGATCCGATCGAAATCCTGATCATCCCACGGCTGACCGCTCTCATTATCGCGCTTCCGCTTCTGACCTTCATCGGCAGCATGGCGGCGCTGTTTGGCGGCGGCGTAGTGACCTGGCTCTATGGCGGAATGCCGCCGGAAGTCTTCCTTGACCGGTTACGGGAAGCAATTTCGCCGGAGACATTCCAGGTCGGCCTGATCAAGGCACCGTTTATGGGCGCGGTGATCGGCCTGATCGCCTGTGTCGAAGGGCTGCGAGTGGAAGGCAGTGCCGAGTCGCTCGGCGAACACACCACGGCTTCTGTGGTGAAGGCGATCTTTCTCGTCATCGTGATGGACGGTTTGTTCGCGATGTTCTTCGCCGGGATCAATATGTGATGGCTGCCGCGTCGTCCGAAAACGTTATCAGTGTGCGCGACCTTGTTGTCGGCTTCGGCGAGACCGACGTCCTCAAGGGACTGAACCTCGACATCAAGCGCGGCGAGATCATGGGCTTCGTCGGCGCGTCCGGCAGCGGCAAGTCGGTGCTGACCCGTACCATTCTGGGCCTTCTGCCAAAACGAAAGGGCTCGATCACGGTATTCGGCAAGAACGTCGATGATCTCGAAGAGGATGAGCGCCAGGCGACCGAGCGGCGCTGGGGCGTCCTTTTCCAAGGGGGCGCTTTATTCTCGTCGTTGACCGTGCGTCAGAACATCCAATTTCCGCTCAAAGAAAACTTGCATCTTTCGCAGCGCCTGATGGATGAAATTGCACTCGCCAAGCTTGAGATGGTGGGTCTTTCAGCGGAAGTTTGCGACAAGCTGCCCGCGGAACTTTCAGGCGGCATGACCAAGCGGGCGGCGCTCGCCCGTTCCTTGGCGCTGGACCCTGAAATTGTCTTTCTGGACGAGCCAACCTCCGGTTTAGATCCCATCGGCGCAGGTGAATTTGATGATCTAATTCATGCGCTTAAGGAAACTTTGGGCCTCACCGTTTTCATGGTAACCCATGACCTCGATAGCCTTCATTCGGTGTGCGACCGTATAGCGGCTCTTGCTGACGGCAAGATCATCGCGGTCGGAACGATTGAGTCTATGTTGGAGGCCAAGCATCCCTGGTTGCGTTCTTATTTCCACGGAAAGAGGGCGCGCGGCAGACTGAATGGCGGAGGCAAGAAGTAGAAGCGCGTCATGGAAACCCGGGCCAATTACGTCCTAATCGGTGTCTTCACGCTAGCGGTGATCGCGGGCGCCTTCGGCTTTGTGTGGTGGTTCGAGCGCGCCAGCGATAAAGGCGCGAGAGTAAGTTATGAAATCGTCTTCGATGGCTCCGTGTCCGGATTGCGACCGGGCAGTGCCGTGCTGTTCAATGGCATCCGCGTCGGCGAAGTAGCAAGCATGTCGCTCGATCCAAGCGATCCGAGCCGCGTGATCACCAGAGTGGGTGTTTCGCCGCAGACTCCCATTCGTGCCGATACTCGCGCGGGTCTTGAATATCAGGGGCTTACCGGTATCGCTTCGGTCGCACTCACGGGCGGGCAGCAAAGTTCGCCGCCCATCGCCGCCGAACCCGGTCAGCTGCCGCGTATCACGGCTGAGGCCGGTCAGATGCAGGATCTCCTGTCGGGTGCGAAGCAGATCATGGGCCGCGTCGACTCGATCGTGATGAAAGTGGACCGGCTGCTCGCGACGAATGAAAAGAAGCTCAATCAGGTGGTTGACGACGTTTCGACCTTCACCAATGTTCTTTCCAAGCGCTCCAGCAATATCGACACCTTGCTCGTTGATGCGAGCGAGCTTGCACGCAAATTGAACGGTCAGGCTGACCGGCTCGACGGCATTCTCAAGAACGTCGAGAGTTTCACCGGCGGCGGCGACAAGGCTGGCTTCATGACTGACCTTTCGGAGGCCGCGAAGTCGGTTCGCGCGCTTGCGGACAGCCTCAGTCGCTCGGCGCCGAATACACTGAAGGACTATCAGTCGCTTGCCGCCGATGCGCGGCGGGCAGTCGGCGAAATCGAGCGCGTAGCACGGAATATCGGCCGTGATCCGAGAGGCTTTCTATTCGGCGGCGGCGGGGGAAGTTCAATACCCACGTATAGTGGGCGATAACTCAAGGCAACGGTTCTGAAAACGAAAAACAGCTTCAGGGGCATGGGGAGAGTGAAGGCGTTGAGTTCCGAGTTCGGCCGCGTGATCCGTTTGGGTCTTGCCGTCGGCGTCACGATTGTGGTCGCCGCCTGCGGCGGTGCAACTGCCGTTCCAACTTACGATCTCATCGCTCCGCACGAATTTGGGCAGATTCGCCCGGCACGCGGGCTTCTGGCCGTAGCGGTGCCGTCCGCCTTGCAGACGCTCGACACCGAGAAGATCGTGGTTGAACCCTCTCCCGGCGTCGTGACCTACGCTTCGGATGCGCAATGGAGCGACCGTCTGCCGCGGCTCCTGCAGGCGCGCATCGTCGAAGCTTTTGAGAACAGCACGCGCATTCGCACCGTGGCACGTACCGGCGATCGCGTTAGCGCTGATGCGCAACTCGTCACCGACATTCGGACTTTCAGCATTCAGGGGGGCAACGCGGTGGTCGAGATTTCGGCCAAGATCATCAGCGAGCGGGGCGGCCGAATTGCCGCCGCCCGCGTTTTTATCGGGCGCTTACCGGCACCATCGGCGAACGGCGCGGGAGCGGCGAGCGCGCTGAACGACGCACTTTCGATCGTGCTCGTCGATCTTGTGCGCTGGACATCGACGAAGATCTGATCTTCAAATATTTATTACGTTCGGGAGGAACCCCTATCGGGGTATTTCGTGTTATCTTTGATAACTGAAATCGAAGACGCGCATGGAGGATCGAATCATGCGGAAAATACTGTCCGTTACCGCAGCTCTGGCGCTTGTCGCGGGAGGTGCCGCCGCCCATCACGGCTGGGGCAGCTACGACGCAAGCAAGGTCGTCACACTCGAAGGACCTGTGATTGAGTCACGCTATGAATTTCCCCACGGCGAGATTGTTCTCGAGGGTGAAGGCAAAAAGTGGCAAGTGGTTTTAGCACCGCCGTCGCGACTTCAGGCGCGTGGCGTCGTGCGCGAGGATATCGAAGTGGGTAAGCGCGTAAAGGCTGAGGGTTATCCCAGCACCGTTCGCGATAATGAAATGCGCGCGGAGCGGCTTACGATAGCCGGCCGCGTGTTCGAGATGCGGTGATGGAAAGCGCCGCACACTGGCCTATATGGGCTGTAGCGCTGCAAGAGTCGGTGTTCGGCCTCGGCATTCGTCATTCGACGTGGATCTATCCCACAGCCAACATCCTGCACGTCATTGGCATAGCATTGCTGGTCGGCTCGATTATCGCGCTCGACCTGCGGCTTCTCGGTTTTGGCCGGAAGAACATTCCGGCCGCCGCGGCTTCGCGTTTTCTAACGCCGATTGCAGTCGTTGGAATTTTATTGATCGTGCCGAGTGGCCTGACACTTTTCACCGCCGATGCGGGTCCGCTCGCGGCGAACCGCGTTCTTCAAGTCAAGCTCGTGCTGGTGGCGCTTGGTCTTCTGAATGCAATCTTGTTTCGCCTCTTGTGGGAGCGGCGTCTTCCGCGCTGGGATCGCGAGCGGCCGGGACTCGGAATCGTGCAAGTCCTCGCATCGATGGCGATCTGGCTCTGCGTTCCCGTACTCGGACGGTTGATCGCGTATCTTTAGGACTGACGCGCCGCCTCGCGTTCCAACGTTTGCTTGATGGCAATCGCTCCCTGTTCCGCCATGGCGCCGATCGGGCCTGCGAGTTCGTTCGGAAGCAGGTCGATGGTCCAGACGAAGCGAGTCCGGTCCTTACCCTCGGCAAATATCTGAACAGATGCGTTGTAGTGCGTGGTGCGCCCGCCGACGGCGGCGTAAGCGAGTCGCCGCGCCTTTTCATCGATGCCGACAAGCGGCTCGCGCGCGACCATGCCGTTCGCAAAGGTGACGACGCGGGTGTCGCCCTCAAGGCGGCAGTCGGTGACGAAGCCCGGCACGAGACGCTTATGAACCGCGCCAAAATCGCGCACGGCGTCCCAAGCATTCTCGGGACGGACGTCGATTAGAATATCCTTGATGATGGTAGCCATTTTCTCCCCACAATGGGTTTGAGCCCGCCTAAATGCAGGCTTCGTGACATTCTGGCACCGATCGTAATCCTAAATCAAAATGGCCAGGACACGCCCGGCCATTTTTCTTTTCTGTCGCTTGAAATCGAAGGTCAGCCGAGCCGGACCGACGCATGGGCGAGGAGGGTATAGACCTTGCCCGTATCCGAAGTGAGATAGGTCTTGGTCAGCACCTGGCCACGGTCGTCGCGCGATACCTGCTCGAGCAAGCGTTCGAACTCCTCGATGTAGCGGTCAACCGTCTCGCGGAACTCCGTCGAGCGGCGATATTTGCGGCGAATATCCTCGAACGTCTTCTGACCCTGCGCAGAGTAAAGCCGGCGCGTGAAGGCGTTCTTTTCGCCGCGCTTATAGCGATCCCACAATTCGACCGCCGCATCGTGATCGACGAGACGCGCGATGTCGACCGAGAGCGAATCGAGCGAGTCGATTGCGCGCATGGGCGCATCGGCACTTCGAGAGAGGGGGGCGGCCGCGGGCGGGTCGCGGCGAATGGGACGCTCATCTTGCACTTCGTTGCTGTCGCGCTTGGTGCGAGTAAGCATATCGCTGATCCAGCCGCCGCCGCGCTCTTCGTCCCGCGTCTCACGACGCGGCGGACGCGCGGGTTCGGCTCGTTCGCGCCCCGGTGTTTCGTCACGGGGCAGAGGCGGGCGCGGTGGAGCGCGATCCACGATCGAAGGAGCAAGTTCGCGGCGTGGCGCAGTGCGCGCGTCCGCCGCCGCTTGCGCCAATGCATCCTCGGCAAGCGGAAGGCGGCGGGGCGTGGTGTTATCGATGTTGCGCGAATAGCGGTTCACGATCTCGTTCAGCTCAGCAAGCGCCTTGATCTGATCGGCGACCAGACGGCGCATGGCGGCCGTGCTCTCGCGTGTTTCATGCGGCAATTCGAATACGCCGCGCTTCAGCTCTTGGCGGGTCTGGTCGAGCGAGTGCTGCACCTCGTTGGCGACTTCGCGCAGTTCGCGGGCGGCGTCGGTGAAGCGCTGGTTCATGTCGCGGAACAGGGTATTTACTTCATTCGTTGCGGTCTCGTAGGTCGATCGAAGAGCTGCCGTCGTACGCTCGCGTTCCTCGTTCGAGGTGTTCTTCACGAGATCGTATTGCTTGACGATCGACTGCGTGGAATTCGCGGTCGTATCGGCGACGAGCTTGGCGATGTCCTGCGCCTTTTCCTCGGCAGCTGTGAGCTGCTCATGAAGGATCCGGTTGAAACGCGAAAGACGCTCCTCGAGGTCGCTTGAACGGGTCGACAGATTTCCGGTGAGCGCCTCGATCGCTTCGCGGCGCTCGGCGAGAGTCGAGTCTATGCGCCTGTGGGTATCGCTGAGACTGTCGACGGCGGTCGCGATAAAGCGGCCCTGATCCTCGAAGCGGGTTGTGAGCAAGGAAACATCGGTGAGCACCTTGGACGAAACGTCGCGCAAGTCGCGCAGTTGCCCGTCCA
>Ga0105249_10001422_pt1 | contig 20964 bp, 14 predicted proteins | sample KBSS44metaG_FD_81522 | JGI IMG/M metagenome (GOLD analysis project Ga0105249, IMG submission 81522) | Switchgrass rhizosphere microbial communities from Kellogg Biological Station, Michigan, USA - KBS S4-4 metaG | ecosystem: Host-associated > Plants > Roots > Rhizosphere > Soil | place...
GGATAATTAACAATAGCGCCATTGTATAATTTATCAGGCACTTCCTTTATTACTTCTAATATGCGAAATACTTTTAAGCCTTGCGTTTTAATATCCATTTCACCTTTCTCATCTATATGAGATAATTCAGTTATTTCTACCAATGAGCCATAGTCCTGAACTTTATTTTCTATTACAGGTGGAATACCAAATGGTTTTTTGCTATTGTAACATTCATTGATCAGTTGCTTATATCTTGGTTCAAAAATATGCAGGTTCAGGTTTTCGCCAGGATACACCACAATGCCAAGGGGAAATATTGGAATAAAATTGGTCATAGTTTATCTAATAGTACAGAATAGAAAGTTTGCAACTGCAAATTTAAGAAGTCTGCCCTGACTATCGGCTATTGACATCCGCCTGCCTGATCAGCTCTTTCAGTTTTTTATATTTTAAAAAAGTATAGTGTGCGATGATCTTTGCAGAAACAAATCCCTCAGGTCCATCCAAAAAACCAAGTTTTAAAATATAGTTTTTAAAAAAATTGAATACCGGAGCCAATGTCAATTTTATCCATGATGATTTTTTCCCCTGCCGGTAATATTTCTTAGCATTCAAAGCCGCATAATGCTTCATCTTTTCTTTATACATTTCTATACTCTTTACAGTACGATGAAGAACATATCCGTTTAATTTTTTTATAGTAACATCAGGTGGAATGATCAGTTGTTCATGCACCGGCGCATCATTCCATTTTACTATTTTCCGGTTAAATAAACGTATATGTTTATCGCTTCCCCATGCACCATGTCTTAAATATTTTTTCCCGATATAATTTTTAAAACACAATTCATAGACTTCTTTATCATCATTAAGTTGCAACGCCAGCAATGATCGTTTTAATTCTTCATCTATGGCTTCATCTGCATCGAGGCTTAATATCCAGTCATACTTTGCTAAAGCGATAGCTTTCATTTTTGTTTTACCAAAGCCTTCCCAGGCTCCCTCATGCAATCGGGCATTGAATTGTTTAACCTTATCAACAGTATTATCTGTACTGCCATTATCATATACAACAATATCATCAGTAAGACCCTGGAAGCTTTTTAAAGTGTCAGCGATTACATCATCTTCGTTTTTGCAAATAATAACTATTGATAGGGATTGCATGGCGCAAAGATTATATTTTTCTCCCGATAGGTAACAAAGAGCCTGGTGCTATGAAAAAAGAATAGTTTTCCGGTGTGTATTTGTCTTCATGTGCATTTGCAATTGCAGGAAATACTTTACAAGTTTTACATTTGATGCAATTATACCTATTCCATGTGGCAGGAATTATTAAAACAAGTACAGCGGGGAGATACAAAAGCTTTAGCACGCAGCATTTCATTGATAGAAAATGAAAGTAACGGGTATGAGACCTTTTTACAATCACTTCCGTTCAATAATACAAAGATCATTGGAATAACAGGTCCGCCCGGAGCAGGCAAGAGCACTCTTGTTGATGCATTGATAGGTTTATTGGTAAACGATGGAAAAAAAGTTGGAGTGCTCTGTATTGATCCTTCTTCGCCCTTTAATATGGGTGCGATACTTGGAGACCGGATACGCATGAGCAGTTGGTATAATCATCCCGATGTTTTTATCCGTTCACTAGCCACGAGAGGTTCGATGGGTGGTTTGCATCCAAAAATGATAGAGATAACTGACCTGATGAAAACTTTTCCATTTGATCATATCATTGTTGAAACGGTTGGTGTGGGACAAAGTGAAATTGAAATTGCCAGGCTTGCAGATGTAACAGTTGTTGTGGTTGTGCCGGAGGCGGGAGATGAGGTGCAGACCATGAAAGCCGGGCTAATGGAAATAGCCGATGTTTTTGTGGTAAACAAAAGTGACCGGCCCGATGCAGACATGTTTGTAAAAAATTTACGATTGATGTTGGCACCCACTTTCAGTACACACTATAATGAAGTGCCGGTAGTAAAAACAATTGCTACACAAAAAGAAGGAGTGAAGGAGTTGCTGGAAATTATTTTACATGAATTGCAGAAACACGGTTCTGATAAAAGATCATGGCTGCTGGCTGAAAAAGCTTACCAGCTTATTCAGCAAAAAAGAATGAAAGATATTGATAAAGAAGCTTTAAAAAAAGAAATTGAATCCGGAAGCCAAAAAGGTAATTTTAATCTCTATAAATTCATTGCTGATAAATAATAAGTATGGAATTGATACCAAACGAGGGATTACCAAGCATGAGGATTTGCGAACCGATAGCTGTAACAGTTGAACCTGGCAAAGTATATTCGTGGTGCAGTTGTGGTCTTACAGAAAAAAGCCCCTTTTGCGATAGCAATCATAAAAAAATAGAAGGCACTCCATATAAAAGTGTAAAAGTAATGTTTGATAAAGCCGAAGAAGTTTGGTTTTGTCAATGCAAACAAACCAGCACGCCTCCTTTTTGTGATGAAACACATAAAACCCTGAATTTCTAAAAGGACCTTGGAGGTTCTACGTCAGACTCTTCTTTCTTGCCATTTGGATACTGTTGAAAATGAAGTACCAGACACTTTTATAAGCTTCGGCTAAACGGTAAATCGTATAAACTACATTCCCGAAAGGAGTTTCTGCTGCGGCATTCCGCTATTTCACTACTGAGAAACACTTATTACTTTTAAGCTTCTTATGAAAGCCACTGCAGGAGATACTGCAAATTTTTTTATCAGAGCATTGAAAATAATTGGGTATCCTTTTATATTTTCATTTCTTCTTTTTTTATCTGCTTATGCTTATTCTCAAACGAGCAATATAAGTGGTGTTGTAAATAGTTATTATAAAGTTATTGAAATAATTCCTTCTAAAGCTGCAGTTCGTGTTGCAAATATTTCCGGATTAAATATGAATGATAAGGTCATGATCATTCAAATGAAAGGTGCTTCTGTTAGTACCGCTAATAACAGCAGTTTTGGAGATACAACAAGTTTGAATAATGCAGGAAATTATGAAATCGGAACTATTTGCTCAATACATGGTGATACTGCTTATATGTTTTTTAATCTCGCTAACCAATATACAGTAAGTGATAAAGTGCAGTTAGTAAAGTTTGCAGAATATTATTCGGCAAATGTGATTGATACGGTAAAAGCTGCAAGCTGGGATAGTTCGGCAGGTACAGGCGGAGTAATTGCAATAAGTGTAACAACTGATCTTACGCTGAATGCCCCCATTTTTGCTGATTCAAAAGGATATAAGGGAGGAAGCATCTTGCAATGTTCGAGCACATTTTGTGTAACGGCAAATGGATATGCCTATAATCCAACTATCACATCCTTTCAGCAATACGGGGCATGGAAAGGTGAAGGCATTGCCAGTATTGCTACTAGCATCAGCGGCGGAAGAGGTGCGCTTGCAAATGGTGGCGGCGGAGGAAATTTTCATAATAATGGTGGCGGTGGCGGAGCTAATCTTACAAAAGGTGGAGACGGAGGTGGTAATTCCAGCCTTATTGGTTGTTTAAGTAGTTATGTAGGTATTGCGGGAAAACCATTAAGCAGTTCGAGTGGGAAAAAGATTTTTTTAGGCGGTGGTGGCGGAGCCGGGCATTATAACAGCATCACACCTACCGGTGGTGGTGGCAACGGGGGAGGCATTATTTTTATAACCGCAAACAATCTGATTGGCAATGGATATAAAATCAGTGCAAATGGTCAAACAGGAGGTTCCACTTCATCGGATGGTGCTTCGGGAGGTGGCGCAGGCGGAACAATAATCATGGATATTCTTAATTCCTATTCCGGCAGCTTAATCATACAAACAAATGGTGGCACGGGCGGAACATCTAACGATGGGGGGAATGTAAACAGATGCTATGGGGCCGGAGGTGGAGGTAGCGGAGGTGTTATATATTTTACAGGATCTTCTTACGGAACTATAAATACAAATGGGGGAAATGCAGGCCCTGAAGTTTCAAGTGATGCTTCATGTACTGTGATCTTACCTAGTGCTGGAACAAACGGATCAACCATTTCTGATTATTCCTATATAAGGTCACTTGTTCCTGCTGGCTATTGCTCCACATTATTACCTGTAACTCTTTTATATTTTAAAGCAACAGCTGCGCAAGGCAAAGCATGGCTTCAGTGGAAGATCGCAAGCTCAGACTTAATTAGCCATTTTGTAATCGAAAGATTGGGGAATGTGAATGGCTGGAAAAATATCGGTAGTGTAAATGCAAACAATAATCTGAGTGTTTATGATTTTATTGATAATAATCCAACTACAGGCATTAATCAATACCGGATAAAAATTGTTGAAACGAATGGTAAAACATATTATTCCCCCATTCAAAAAATTTCTATTGATGTAAATAGTGAATTTGATATCTATCCCAATCCTTCTTCAGGGATAATAAACATTGCAGGCGATTTTTCTTCTTTAACCACGATTCAACTTTTTGATCTTGCAGGTAAGATGATTTGGGAAAAAGAAATATTTTCGAATAATAATATTGCAAGATTACAATTGCCTTTACTAACACAAGGCATCTATACAATGCGAATCAATAATTCAATTAAAAAACTGGTAATACGCTAAGTATTAGCTTCGGTTATTTTTCCACCAGCGATAACCAACAAATCCAACAATTATAAATGGAGTAAACGCAAGGTAAAGAATCCCGGCATTCATTCCTTTAGCAGGTTTTTCTCCCAGTTGCTGTGTTGTTTTAGTACAAATAGAACACTGCGCTGAGGAAAGATGGAAAGTAAAAAGTGAAAAGTAAAGAGTGAAAAGTAATATGGTAAAAATTTTCTTCATTTCACAAAAGAAAAAGCAAAGTTACAAATGAAAGTTTATGTCGCCTGTGCTTCCATTCTTTTTTGTACCTTCTTCCTGTCGTCTTCATTCAGAATAACCTTACGCATTCTTATATTCTTTGGCGTCACTTCAATGCATTCGTCGTCCTGTATATATTCCATGCATTCTTCAAGGGTCATTAATATTTTAGGAGCGATGCGTGAAGCATCATCGCTACCACTTGCACGGTGATTGGTAAGCTTCTTTGGTTCGGTTGCATTTACGACAAGATCACCGGGTTTTATATGTTCAGCAATGATCTGGCCGGTATATACTTCTTCACCCGGGTCAACAAAGAACCTGCCACGGTCCTGTAATTTATCTATTGAATATCCTGTTGTCCTTTCCTGGTTTTTTGAAAGTAAGACTCCATTATTTCTACCAGGAATTGGGCCTTTCCAAGGCTTATATTCTGTAAATCGATGCGCCATTACAGCTTCGCCTGCAGTATTTGTCAGCATTTGTGAACGAAGGCCGATCAATCCTCTTGAAGGAATATCAAATTCAAGATGCTGCATATCACCTTTTGTTTCCATGACATGCAATTCGCCTTTACGTTGTGTAACAAGGTCAATTACCTTACCACTATATTCCTGCGGTACATCCACCACAAGATTTTCAAAAGGTTCAGATCTTTTACCGTTTATTTCTTTTTCAATTACCTGCGGTTGACCTACTGTTAGTTCATATCCTTCCCGGCGCATGGTTTCAATTAATATTCCTAAATGCAAAATACCACGGCCAAATACCTGGAAGCTATCTGCCCCATCTGTATCTTCTACTCTTAATGCAAGGTTCTTTTCTGTTTCTTTCATTAACCTGTCCCGCAAATGCCGGCTTGTTACAAATTTTCCATCTTTTCCAAAAAAAGGTGAGTTGTTAATGCTAAACAGCATGCTCATCGTTGGTTCATCCACACTTATTACAGGTAATGCTTCGGGATTGTCAACATCGGCAATTGTATCTCCAATATTGAAATCTTCAAGACCTACTACTGCACATATATCACCAGCAATTACTTCTGTTGCTTTCTTTTTACCCATTCCCATGAAGGTGTAAAGTTCTTTTACCTTTGATTTTTTTATACTTCCATCTGCTTGTAGCAACACCACATTCTGCCCTTCCTTAATACTTCCTCTTGCTACTTTGCCTACAGCAATTCTTCCAAGGAAAGATGAATAATCTAATGAAGTGATCTGCATTTGCAATTGACCTTCATTTACTTTTGGGGCTGGAACATATTCCAGTATTGCATCTAATAGCGGCATAATATCTTCTGTCGGCGTAAGAGAAGTATTCATCCATCCTTGTTTACTCGAACCATAGATCGTTGGAAAATTCAATTGCTCTTCCGTGGCATCAAGATTAAAGAATAATTCAAATACTGCATCATGCACTTCATCAGGACGGCAATTCGGCTTATCTACTTTATTGATAACAACGATTGGTTTTAAATTTAAATGCAATGCCTTTTGTAAAACAAATCTTGTTTGTGGCATAGGGCCTTCGAAAGCGTCCACTAATAATAGTACACCATCGGCCATTTTCAATACTCTTTCTACTTCACCGCCAAAGTCAGAGTGACCGGGGGTGTCAATGACATTTATTTTTACTCCTTTATATTCAACTGCCGCATTTTTGCTGAAGATGGTGATGCCACGTTCACGTTCCAGGTCGTTACTATCCATGATTAGTTCACCGGTTTCCTGGTTGGCACGAAACACATTGGTTGTATGTAATATCTTATCTACCAGGGTAGTTTTTCCATGGTCAACGTGAGCTATGATGGCGATGTTTCTTATATTCATATACACTTTTTCAAACGAGCGGCGAAGGTACGCCAATTAAGCGGGGGAAGCAAACGAAACAGACAATTAATAAGGACTTAACTCAGTTTTAAACGGTCATTTATGTAGTTTTATAAAAAGGGCTGATATGAAATTTCTTAAATGGCTTGGCATCATTCTTTTAATAGTGATAATAATCTATTTCATGGGGCCCAAACCGTCTGCACCTTTATTATCATATCAATTACCAGTTATCCCTGCCGAATCCGCTGCCTTAGAAAAATATATTCATGATCATGAGGCTTTACATAAATTAAAACCAGATAATGAAGCAAGGATTGTATGGTTTAATGATTCATTGAAACAACCCACTGAATATGCTGTTGTTTATATTCATGGATTTTCTGCGAGCCAGGAAGAAGGAGATCCCGTGCATTATGAGTTTGCCCAAAAATTCGGATGTAATCTTTTTTTAAATCGCCTTGAAGAACATGGTATAGACACCACTGAACCTCTCGCTAATGTAACGGCTGATAAATTGTGGAACTCTGCGAAAGAAGCTTATGCTATCGGAAAACGATTAGGGAAGAAGATCATCCTGATGGCAACTTCTACCGGCGGAACATTGGCATTGAAACTTGCAGCAGAATATCCTGATATCAAGGCTCTCATTCTTCTTTCTCCCAATATTGCTATTAATGATTCTAAGGCATGGTTACTTAATAATCATTGGGGTTTACAAATAGCGAAGTTTGTAAAAGGAAACTATATACTTTCGAAAGACTCAACAGCATTGTATGCCCGATATTGGAATGCAAAATATCGTATTGAATCAACCGTGCAATTAGAAGAACTGATAGAGATGACTATGAAAGAATCGGTTTTCAAAAAGATCACCCAACCAGTACTGCTTTTATATTATTATAAAGATGAAGATCACCAGGATCCTGTAGTAAAAGTATCCGCCATGAAAAGAATGTTTATGCAATTAGGAACTCCTGAAAATTTAAAGAGACAAATTGCGATACCCAATGCAGGCGACCATGTAATAGGTAGCTATGTTAAATCAAAAGATGTAAAAACAGTGGAAGAGGAATGCGATAAATTTGCACGGGATGTGCTTCACCTGGATACAACAGTTCACAATTAATTATTTTTATCTTTTTTTATAAAAATTTCCAGCAACATTTTTACATTGTATACACTACATGAAAGCGTTTATTAGGAAACATCTTTTATCTTTTTTTAAATATTTTCCCTGGTACCTTCTTTTATGGCCTGTGTTTTATGCATTTAATATTAATGCTGCTTACAAAGGAGTGATTGCACAGGATGAAATGTGGATACAAATTTTAAAATGGCAGTTGTTGCTGGTAGCCGTATTCTTTTTTTTCAGAGTATTTTTTTCTAATAATATTCAACCGGCTATTCTTACTGTTTGGCTCGGGTTTTTATTTTTTTATATTCAAGGATTAAAGGTGTTGTTATCAAAATATCATTTTCTGCACCCATTAGACAATATATACTATATCGTGTCATTTTGGATCATTCTAACTATTGCCCTGTTTGTTTTTTTTATCAAAATCAAAAACAAGTTCCTGAAATTATCTCAATTCATGATGTACCTGTTTATTGTCCTTACTTTTTATGAGGGGATTAATTATATTATCATTATCAGTAAAAGACAAACGATTAGCTTTAAAGAAAAATACAGACCTGCCCGGGATAATCTTACCGCATCAGTAAATGACAGTTCCCTATACCCGAACATTTATCACCTTGTCTTTGATTCATACACCAATGCTGCCTGTTTCAAAAAGCAATTTAATTATGATAATAGTATACTTGATTCTTCCTTAAAAGAAAAAGGTTTCTATGTTTCGAATAATTCGAAAAGTAACTATTTTGATAGCCCTGTCTCTGTCGCTTCGATTTTTAATATGAATTATTTACCCGGTGCTGATGTTGCCGGTAGTGTAGATGAGTTGACATACTTTTGCGGACTAAGAAACCTGGATAATAATACTCTTTGGAATTTTTTACAACAAAAAGGTTATACTATTTATAACGAGAGTATTTTCAAAATAAAGAATCACCCTACTAATTTGAAAACAATTTACTTTGGCAATACAGATCACGATTTGCTTACTCAGAAAACACTTGAGAGAACATCATTCCCGCCAATAAAAGATTTTTTTGGAGTAAAAGAAACAAGAACCGGATTCGAATTCTGGGACATAGAAAAGAAAACGCTTTTACAGGATACACTCATTATTGAAAATGATCTGAAAAAGGCTCTTGCAAAAAATATTTCCGGACCGGTATTTTTTTTTAGCCATTGTATGATGCCACATCCTCCTTATGTAGTAGATAGTCTTGGAAGACTGAGCAAATCGGTCGCTAAAAGCGGTTATGACCCGGATGGTTATATTCAGCAAAGTGTTTACATGAGAAGTATTATTCTAAAATGGATACGATTAATACAACAAAACGCTAAAAGGCCTTATGTCATTATTGTCCAGGGAGATCATGGATACAGGTATTTCCCGAATGAACTTAATAAAAAGGAATGTTTTTATATATTGAATGCAATGTATTATTCTGACAAAGATTATGGGGGATTATATAATTCAATTTCTTCGGTAAATACTTACAGGGTGTTACTCAACAAATATTTCGGAACCAGGCTTCCCTTATTAAGAGATACATCTTATTACCCTACCGTATATCATTTACCCTGATTCCAAAAAAACCGAATTGATCAATTAGGCATTAACTCTTAAAAAAATTAATAAAAAAAATATCGTTGTTGCAAGGGAGAAAAAGTTTTACGAACTTCATTGTGTGAGTTCTGAATTATTTTTTTGATAATGTAAGTTTACCCCTGTTAAGTAGCTCCTGATTAGTTGTAAGCAATACAACATTTTCTGCACCTTTGAAAAACAAGACACCAAAGACTATCTATTATTTTTATGTCATTTATCATGGCGATTTCTGCGCCGGGACTTTACCCTGTCCACATGCTGATTTTAATTGAGTAATATTTATGAATCAGATAATAGAGTTTTTTAAAAAACTTTTTGACAGTTCAGATTGGCCTCCCCGCTGGCACTGCGGTCGCTGGACTGAATTTCACGGATGGCTTTATATTATCAGTGATCTTCTAATATGGTCAGCGTATTTCACTATCCCCATAGTAATTATCAGGTATATATCAAAAAAACAGGGAATACGGTTTGTACGATTATATTTTTTATTTGCAGCATTTATACTGGCTTGCGGTGCCACTCATTTTTTAGATGCTGTTGCATTTTGGATCCCGGCGTATCGCTTAAATGCCCTGGTACGTTTAATAACCGGAATTCTTAGCTGGACCACAGTTTTTTATCTTGTTAAACTTCTCCCTGCTGCCTTTTCATTAAAATCGCAAAAAGAGTTAGAAGTTGAAATAGCGCAACGAAAAAAAGTAGAAGAAAAATTCAAGGGGTTACTTGAAGCAGCTCCGGATGCAATGATCATTGCTAATAACAAAGGAGAAATCACTTTAGTCAATCATCAGGCAGAAATAATTTTTGGGTATCAAAGAAGTGAATTGATCGGCAAGCCCATTGAAATATTAATACCGGCCGCTTTCCACAACAAGCATGTTGATCACCGTACAAAGTATTTTGGAGATCCCAAGGTAAGATCAATGGGCGCAGGTCTCGAATTATATGCACAACGAAAAGATGGTACACAATTCCATGTTGAAATAAGCCTTTCTCCATTAATAACCGAAGAGGGCACATTAGTATCTGCTTCTGTCCGTGATATTACCGATCGCAAGCATATTGAAGCACAAATTCAAAAACAGAAACAGGAGTTACAGGATTTTATTGATAGTATGTCCACGCTTAGTGCAAAAGTAGCAACAGATGGGAGGCTATTAGTTGTAAATAAAATTGCTATGCAGGCATCGGGACTGGCGATGGATGAATTACTAAAAACTAATTTTCTTGAAGGTCAATGGTGGACGTTTGATCCGCAGGTTCAAAGCCGTGTGAAAGATGCTTTTGAAAAAGCTTGTTCGGGTACAATAATTAATTATGATGAAAATATTTTTGTATTTGGGCAAATACTTACTATAAACTTCAGCCTGACTCCTATAATGAAACCGGGCAAAAACGAGGTTGATTATATCGTTGCGGAAGCCCGGGATATTACTGCTCAGAAAAAAGCAGAAGAAAAGCTTAAAGAAAGTGAGCACATGTTCTCTTCCCTGTTTTATAAAAGCCCAATTATGAAAGCAATTGCGGAAGCATCTACAGGGAAATACCTGGAAACGAACGATGCATTGGCTAATTTTTTTGAACTGCCTAAAGAACAAATAATCGGCAAAACATCAACAGAGTTAAATATGCTTGTTCGTCCTGAAGAGCGGCAACAAATAATTGACAAACTGAAAACAGATGGATTTGTAAGAGATATAGAAACAGAGATCACTTCTAAAAGCGGCGAAACAAGATGGGTATCTACAAGTATCGATAAGATAAATTTAAATGGAAAAGATTGTTTCCTTACTGCTGCAATAGATATTACCGCAAGAAAGAAAGCTGAGGAAGAGATCAGGCAAATGAACCTGGAACTGGAAAAAAGAGTTAAAGAAAAAACGGAAGAAGTAATACAAAATGAAAAGCGCTTCCGGTCTCTTATTGAAAACAGCAATGAAGTGATTATTGTGACCGATCTGGAGGGAAATCGCATTTTTGTTTCAGAAGGTATCAAACGTATGCTTGGCTATACTCCCCAGGAGTACATGAAGCTTAATATTTTCAACATGGTGCCTCCGGAAGAAGCCCATTCTGTTCGACAATTGTTACAAAAGATAGTTGACAACCCCGGAAAATCTTTCTCAATTAATGTTCACGTGCAACATAAGAACGGCTCCTGGCGCTGGATAGAAGCAGTGCTATCGGGATTTTTAGATGTGCCGGGATTGAATGGTATTGTTATTAATTACCGGGATGTTACCGAGCGCAAAGAAGCAGAAGACAAATTGATGGTAAGTGAAAGCCGTTTTCGGTCGATCATAGAACAATTCCCTTATCCCGTAGTAACCTATACACCTAATGGTGATTATACCACAGCAAATATGGCCTGGGAAGTAATGTGGCAATATAAAAGGGAAGATGTAAAAGAATATAATATCCGGAAAGATCCGCAAATGAGTGCATCGGGTCTTTCTAAATATGTAGAAAAAGCATTTGCAGGTGAAGTAGCAACTTCAGAGCCTTATTTGTATGATCCCAGATTAATTGGGCACGATAGTCGCAAACGATGGATGCAAATGACATTGTACCCGCTTAAGAATGATCATGGTGAAATACTTGAAGTGATATTGATATTGCTTGATGTAACTGTCAATAAGGAGGCTGAAGCAGAAATCAAGATCCTGAATGAATCTTTAGAGAAAAAAGTTGTAGAGCGTACCATGCAATTAGAAACAGTAAATAAGGAGTTGGAATCGTTTGCCTATTCTGTTTCTCATGACCTTCGGGCTCCGCTACGGATCATAGATGGTTATTCGGAAATGATCGTATCGGATTATGCTCCGAAGCTTGATGAGGAAGGACAACGAATGATCAATATTATTATGGCCAATGCCCGTAAAATGGGACAATTAATAGATGATCTATTAAATCTTTCACGATTAGGAAGAAAAGAATTATTGTTTCATCCTGTAAACATGAACCAACTTGTACGATCAGTATTGGAAGAATTTGACCAAACTCAAAAGGAAAAAGCTGAAATAAAAGTGGGTGATCTTTTGCCGGCAAGCTGCGATACTAACCTGCTGAGACAGGTATGGATAAATCTTATTTCTAATGCTATAAAATATTCGGGAAAAAGGCAAAAACCGGAAATTGAAATAAGCTCTTATAAAGAATCTAAAGAAATTGTTTACTATATTAAAGATAACGGTGTGGGATTTGATATGAAATATGCCGGGCAGCTATATGGTGTATTTCAGCGTTTACACAAAGCCACAGAATTTGAAGGAACAGGGGTTGGGTTGGCGCTTGTAAAAAGGATTATTATTAAACATGGTGGAAGAGTTTGGGCGCAATCCGAAGTCGATAAAGGCGCCAGTTTCTTTTTCAGCCTTCCGGAAAATAGCTATTGATGAGTATAAAAATAAAGTTTCGTCAATCACCTAAACCTTGAAATAATATGGAACGCAACGAAATAGAAATACTGCTGGTAGAAGATAACCCGCATGAAGCCGAGCTTACTATTCGAAGCCTGAAAAAATATAACCTGGCCAACCGGTTACTTCATATTGATGATGGAGAAGAAGCGCTGGAATTTATTTTTTCAAAAGGCAGGTATGCTGCTAATAAATCGCCTTTTAGTCCCAAGCTTGTATTGCTTGATCTTAAGCTTCCTAAAGTAGATGGGCTCGAGATCCTTCGGCAGATCAAAGCTGATGAACGAACCAGGACAATACCTGTGGCTGTTCTTACTTCATCCAAAGAAGAAAAGGATATCATTGAAAGTTATAAACTAGGTGTAAATAGTTATATCGTCAAGCCAGTAAATTTTGACTCATTTACAAAAGCGGTGTCAGAGCTGGGCTTGTATTGGGTGATTTTAAATCAGAATCTTTCGTCGTAAGTTTAGTACGAAAATAATCCAAAACCAATAATAATATTATGGACTCTGAATTAAAGCTGCTGCTACTCGAAGATAATCCTGCAGACGCTGAGTTAATTCAATTACTATTGAAACGTTCAGGTATGCAGTTCGACGCCACGGTGGCCAGCGATGAAAAAGAATTTTTAAAAGCAATGGACGAAAAAAATTTTGATGCAGTGCTGGCAGATAATGCGCTGCCTCAATACAGTTCTATTGAAGCTTTAAAGCTTATACGAAAAAAAGATCCTGGTATTGCTTTCATTCTTGTAACCGGAACAGTATCTGAAGAGTTTGCTGTTAGCATCATTCAACAGGGAGCTGATGATTATATTCTTAAAACTAATCTCACCCGTCTTTCGCCTGCCATTAATAAAGCTGTTGAAAAGAAAAGAATTCAAAAAGAAATGGAGACTGCAGAAAAAAATATAGAAAAAGAAAAAGAACTGTCTGACTCCATTATTAATAGTTTGCCGGCAATATTTTATCTCTGCAATGCAAATGGAAAATTTTTACGTTGTAACAAAAACTTTGAAAAAATATCAGGTTATACATGGGAAGAAATAAACGGGATGATGCCGGAAAACTTTTTCGAATATGCACGCAAAGAGGACGGAAAAAATTGGGTAGAAAAAGTGTTGGATCGTAAACAAATGGAGACGGAAGCTTTGTTTATAACAAAAAGAGGAGAAAAAATACCCTATTATTTTACATGCTCAGCTATTCATTTTAACGATCAAAACTGTATCATAGGGGTAGGCATGGATATATCTGCAAGGAAAAGAACGGAGAAAGAACTTCAGCAACTGAATATGGCTTTGAGACGACTTTCTGCTCATATTCAAAATGTAAGAGAAGAAGAGCAAACACGTATAGCCCGAGAAATACATGATGAATTAGGGCAACAAATAACAGGATTAAAAATGGACGTAAGCTGGCTAAAGAAAAAAATAGCCAGCAATACCGAACCGCTTGCTATTGGCGAAAAGTTATCTTCAATGAATGACCTGCTTGATAAAACTATTCAAACGATCCGAAAGATCGCTTCAGAATTAAGGCCAAGCATTTTAGATGAAATAGGGCTGTATGCAGCATTGGAATGGCAGGGTCGTGAATTTGAAAAAAGATCACAGATACCTGTGCAATTTACTTCTACAGAAAAAGAGTTAGAAATATCCCCTGCGGTTGCGACCGGCTTATTTCGCATTTTCCAGGAATCACTTACTAATATAGGCCGTCATGCAGAAGCTAAAACAATTGTGGCTTCATTAGAAAAAGTGAGCAATGAGCTTGTATTGACAGTCACTGATGATGGGAAAGGGTTTATTTCCGATAAACAAAGAAAAACAATGGGATTGCTTGGAATGCATGAAAGAGCCTTAAGCATTGGAGGAAAGTTAGAGATACTTAGTGAGTTGGGAAAAGGAACTACTATCAGAATAACTGTTTCGCCCCAAGGCAAACAAGAATCTATATAAAACAATAAGGGCTTTGGTGTTAACCAAAACCCTTTAGCTCTCTGTATGTCCCTTCGCCGGCATTACCCGGATCAGGTATTGTGGGTATATTCTCAGGTTATTCCTTTGAAACCACCCCATAAAAAGAGAACTGGATTATTCTTGAAAATATCATGCCACTGCTTTTAATTGTGAATAAGTAATAAACTTTGTTTTACCTGGGGAATAATTTTATTTTGGAAATAACAATATAAAGAATTGCAAGAGCAAAGAGCCATGCGATAATAATAATTAGAATTGATTGTATGTTATTTTTCCAATTTTCCATTTATTCTTCTTATTCTTCCACTCTTCTTAAACGAATGGCACTGACAGGTGAAACGATCAAAGGAAATTTTTCAACCACTACATTGCCCGGATCTAAACCAAAACCTCTTTCTTCCGAAAGACTGATCTCTTTAAGCCAAAAATGAAACTTCATGATTATTCGTTCTATGATCGGCAATTCATTATCCTGGCTTAAATATTTTTCCATAACTATAAAATTAAAATCACTGACAACGGTACTTGCACCAGCCGTTTCATAACGATTCGTTATGCTAACTTCTTTATTGTTTATAAGGTCTTCTACCACTTTACGAAACATTAAATTGATGCGTGGCTGTACTCTGAATCCCAGGCGGAACTCTACCCGTATAATATCGTTGGGAATGATATGCGTTACACTATATTCTGTAGTGTAAGGATCATCAACCGTATCAACATGCACAAACCAATAAATATCAGCTCTCTTTGGTTTTTTATTTAAAATGGAATAGATGATCTTATGTTCGATCTCCTTTGGATTATCAGCGCTGGTGAGATAAACAAGATGTGTAGCATATTTTGCGATTGATCTGTCATTGCTTAATTGCTGGATCTTTGTAATATAGGTTTCAAGACGTACAAACTCCACATAACGATTTTTGATCTTTCTGGCTCTGAACCAATCATACATTACAAAGAATAACAAGCTGCCAACGATCAGAGTAACGTAGCCGCCATGAGGAAATTTATCCATGTTTGCGTATAAAAAACTGAATTCGATGGATAAATAGATAAACAGATATAGATAGATCAGAGATTGCTTGGCACGATGAATGACCAGGTAATTGGCAAAAAGAATGGAAGTTGAGATCATTGTTACAGTAATTGCAAGACCATAAGCAGCTTCCATATTAGAGGCTTTTTGAAAAAAAAGAACAATGCCGATACAGCCGCCAAATAATAAAAGATTGGTTGCGGGAACATATAATTGACCTTTTGCTTCTGTTGGATAATTGATTTTTAATTTGGGCCAAAGATTTAACCGCATCGCTTCACTTATCAATGTAAATGAGCCGGAGATCAATGCCTGGCTTGCAATGATGGTGGCCGCAGTTGCAATCGCTATTCCAAAATAAATGAACCAATGCGGCATTACACCATAAAAAGGATTGAAGCCAGACTCAATCATTTCCGAACTGATCAATTGATTCTTATGATTAGCTAAAAGCCATGCGCCCTGGCCTAAATAATTAATGACAAGGCATGTCTTTACAAATATCCATGAGTAGCGGATATTCCATTTACCACAATGCCCGAGATCAGAATACAAGGCTTCTGCACCTGTAGTGCATAAAAAAACACCACCTAAAATGTAAAACCCACCGGGATAAACTGTCAATAATTTTAAACCATAATAAGGATTAAAGGCTCTTAATATTGAAAGATCCCGGATCAAATAAACAGCACCAAGAATTGCAAGCATGGTGAACCATACTGCCATTACAGGTCCGAATGACCGTCCTATAAATGCAGTTCCGAATTGCTGTACAAAAAAAAGTATTGATAGAATGCCAATAACAATATAGATCACTGTCCATTGACTTATATCATGCAATACGGGTACCTGCTTCAAACCTTCTATCGCAGATGTTACAGAAATAGGAGGTGTGATCATTCCATCTGCAAGCAATGCTGCTCCTCCCATCATTGCCGGTATTACCAACCATTTTTTTCTTCGCCTCACCAAGGCAAACAATGAAAATATTCCACCTTCCCCTTTATTGTCGGCCCGTAAAGTGAGGATAACATATTTAACGGTGGTCTGCAGCGTAAGCGTCCAAATGATCAATGATAATGCACCAATGATAAGCTCATCTGTAATTACTTTTCCGTTGGTAATTGCATTGAGAACGTAAAGTGGCGAGGTTCCTATATCACCATAAATAATACCGAGTGCAATTAAAAGCCCTGCAAGGGTAACACGATTATGCGAAGACATTCACTTTTGGAGTTTGGGGATCAAAAGTATAATCAGTAATAGCAGGATTGAAGTACAGCTTTCAAATCTTTATAAAATCTTTATGCGGTAAACTGACTTTCATTATTACATAAACAGGATTGTACTTTTGCTCAGGTTATGCAAAAATTCTTATTCAATACTCTTGGTAAAGGAAGACAATATATTCTCAGTACTGTTATTATTTTATCTGTGTCAGCCATTTGTTTCTTTTTGTCTTCCTTCATGGGTTACAGGGTGGTTGCTTTAATATTATTGCTTTCAGTTTCCCTGCTTTCAATTTCATTTGATATCTGGCCGGTTATATTTTCGGCAGCCTTGAGTGCATTTATCTGGGATATCTTTTTCATTCCCCCAAGGTTTACCATTCATGTTAATACAACAGAGGATACGATCCTTTTGATCATGTATTTTGTAATTGCTATGATCAGCGCTGTATTTACTTATAAATTGAAACAGGTTGAAAAGGCTGCCAACCTGAAAGAAGAAAGAGCCAATAGTGTTAAACTATACAATACTATTTTAGATTCATTATCGCATGAGCTCCGTACACCTATTGCAGCAATTATCGGTGCTGCAGATAATTTACAGGCAAATCATAATCTTACCAACGAAAATAAAGAACAACTGATCTCTGAAATATCTAAAGCTTCGTTGAGATTAAATCAGCAGGTTGAAAATTTATTAAATATCTCGAGACTTGAATCAGGGCATATCAAACCTAAAAGCGATTGGTGCGACATTGTAGAATTGGTATACGAATCGGCAAAAAGAGTAGAAGAAAATAATGCCAAACGAAAAATTAATATAAGCATCAACCCGAACCTTCCTCTTTGCTATCTCGATAAAGGAATGCTGGAACAAATAATTTATAATCTTCTTAATAATGCCGCTGTACATACTGATCCAACCAGCAAAATAATCATATCTGCCTCCTGCCCTGCTGATCTGCTTGAGATCATTATCGAGGATAACGGCAAAGGCTTTGTTGCGGTTGATATGAAAGAAGCGTTTGATAAATTTTCCCGATCCAAAAACCCGAAAACACCCGGTTCGGGTCTTGGTCTTTCTATTGTAAAAGGATTTACCGAAGCTTTGGGCGGAACTGTCGAGTTGGGGAAACCTCCCGGTGGCGGAGCTAAGTTCTCTGTTTTGATCCCTGTTCGAACTTCAAATTTTAAAACAATGGAAGAATGACTAAAGCTGAAATTTTAATTATAGATGACGAACCTCAGATCAGAAAACTTTTAGAGATCACTCTTCAAAGCCATGATTATTCATTTAATGCAGCGAGAACAGCAAAAGAAGGATTGATCATGGCTGGCAATCATCCGCCTGAATTAATATTACTTGACCTTGGATTGCCTGATGAGAGCGGACATATCGTTTTACAAAAACTCCGGCAATGGTACACAAAACCCATTATCATACTTTCAGTTCAAAAAAATGAAGAAGACATTATTAAAGCATTGGATAATGGAGCCAATGATTATTTATCAAAACCATTCCGGCCCGGTGAATTATTAGCAAGGATAAGATCAGCACTTCGCAACTCTATCACAGAAGATGGTGATACAATGATCCACTTTAAGGATCTTGAAATTGACCTGGCAGCAAGAACGGTTAAAAAAAATAATCAATTGATCAGGTTAACTTCTACCGAATATAATCTGTTAGCAATTCTTATTCGCAATGAAGGAAAGGTATTAACACATCAATACCTGCTTAGAGCAATCTGGGGCCCTGGCTATATTAATCAATCGCAGTATTTAAGAGTGTTCATTGCACAAATAAGAAAAAAGATCGAAGATGATCCTAACAGGCCGGAATATCTTTTAACAGAATCCGGAGTTGGCTATCGGTTTATTAGTAATGAATAAAAATTTTAAACGTTCAATTACAAATAGAAACAAATAGCATTGGAAATCTGTGTTGATCTGCGTCATCTGTGAAAACTTGTTACTAACTTTCTTTTTTTAATGATTGTCTATGCTTAAGACTAAAATTTCAGGTGTGGGAATGTATGTGCCATCTAATGTTGTTGCCAATATAGATCTGCTAAAATACATGGACACAAGTGATGAATGGATACAGGAAAGAACCGGGATCAAAGAAAGACGTTTTGCACATAGAACCGAAGAAACGACAACTACAATGGGAGTAGCGGCGGCAAAGACCGCTATTGAACGGGCTGGCATTACTGCGCAGGACATTGATTTTATCATATTCGCTACACTTTCTCCTGATTATTATTTTCCCGGTTGCGGTGTGTTATTGCAACGGGCCATGAAGATGAAAGAGATTGGTGCATTGGATGTGAGGAATCAATGCAGTGGTTTTATTTATGCGTTAAGTGTCGGTGATCAATTTATTAAAACCGGGATGTATAAAAATATTCTTGTTGTGGGAGCGGAGAAACATTCATTCGGTTTGGATTTTAGTACTCGTGGCAGAAATGTAAGTGTGATCTTTGGTGATGGGGCAGGAGCCGTTGTTTTACAACCTTCATCGAATGATTCCAGAATACTTAGTACGCATTTGCATAGCGATGGTGAAAGTGCAGAAATATTAGCAATGTACAATCCAGGTACACATGCTAATCATTGGGTAGATCAAAAAGTTGCAGACTTTGATGATGCAGCAATCGCTGAAATGTTCATGAGTCATGCAATGATCGATAAAGCACAGCTTTTTCCTAATATGGATGGCCCAGCAGTTTTTAAAAAAGCTGTTGAAAAATTTCCAGAGGTAATAATGGAAGCGCTAAAGACAAATAATTTTCAGACTTCAGACATCAGGATTCTGATACCTCACCAGGCTAATCTTCGTATCAGTCAGTTTGTTCAAAGGAAACTTGGTTTAAGTGATGAGCAAGTGTATAATAATATTCAGAAATACGGAAATACTACAGCTGCTTCTATACCTATTGCCTTGTGTGAAGCATGGCAAGAGGGTAAAATAAAAGAAGGAGATCTTATTTGCCTTGCGGCATTCGGTTCCGGATTTACATGGGCAAGCGCATTAATAAAATGGTGACCTTTTTTTAATATTATCTAATGCGAAATATCATTTACATTATTAATCCCATTTCAGGCAAAGGATCAAAAAAAGCCCTTGAACTTCTTATTAATAAAAAAACAAAAGCCGCAGGCATATCTTTTCAACTGTTTCCATCGGTAGAAAGCGGTGATTATTCATTTCTCCTTCCAATTATTAAAGAACAAAAAATTACAGATGTAGTTATTGCTGGGGGCGATGGTACCATTAGCCAGGTAGTAAGCAGCCTGATGGATCATGATCTGAATTTTGGGATCATTCCTTGCGGTTCTGGCAATGGCCTGGCTTATACTTTAAAGATTCCCAAACAACACAGTAAAGCAATAGATATAATTTTTACCGGGAAAGCATCAGCCATTGATGGATTTTATATAAATGATCAATTTGCCTGTATGCTTTGTGGTCTTGGATTCGATGCTAAGGTTGCTCATGACTTTGCCCGGCAGCCACAACGGGGTCTCACAACATATATAAAACAAGTAGTAAAAAATTTTTTTGCTGCAAAAACATTTCACTTTGAATTGAAATTAAATGGCAAGGCTTTTTCAACAGACGCTTATTTCATAAGTATTGCAAACAGCAACCAATTTGGAAATAATTTTACGATTGCCCCTAAAGCAAGTCTTACGGATGGCCTGCTGGATATTGTGATCGTCACTAACCAGGGAAAACTAAGCATGTTAATGCAAACACTTATGCAGGTCAGCGGACGAAATAAATTAATGACAGATATTTTTATCGAAAAGAAAAAAGAAATAATTTATTTTCAAACAGATAAATTAAGCATTAGTAACCCATCGCAAGCTCTTCTTCATATTGATGGTGACCCTGCGGA
>Ga0105249_10001428_pt1 | contig 20939 bp, 19 predicted proteins | sample KBSS44metaG_FD_81522 | JGI IMG/M metagenome (GOLD analysis project Ga0105249, IMG submission 81522) | Switchgrass rhizosphere microbial communities from Kellogg Biological Station, Michigan, USA - KBS S4-4 metaG | ecosystem: Host-associated > Plants > Roots > Rhizosphere > Soil | place...
GCGCTGCACCTCTATCTCGGCCGCTACCGGTTCGGCGGGTTCGAGGAGGTGCTGAGCATCCTCACCTCGGTCACGCTGACCGTGATCGGGGTGGAGATCGCGGTACTCGCGTTCGGCCAGCCCAGACCGCTGCCGCTGTCGGTACCGCCGCTCGGCGGCACGGTCACCCTCTCGATCATGTTCGGGGTCCGGTACCTCTACCGGCTCACCGAGGAACGACTGCTGCGACCCGCCCCCGAGGGCGCCCAGGCCCTGATCGTCTTCGGTGCCGGCGAGGGCGCCGAACAGGTGCTCGCCGCGATGCTGCGCACTCCCGACAGCCCCTACTTCCCGGTGGCACTCCTGGACGACGACCCGCGCTGCTGGAACCTGCAGCTACACGGAGTGCGGGTGCGCGGCGGGCGCGACCAGATCGAGACGGTCGCCAGGGCGACGGGCGCCTCGACGCTGCTCGTCGCCATTCCCAGCGCGGACGCCGCGCTGCTGCGAGAGGTCGCCGGGCTCGCGGAGGCCGCCGGCCTCGCGGTCAAGGTGCTCCCCCGCGTCGCCGACCTGCTCGACGGCAACGTCGACGTCAGCGACATCCGCGAGATCGACATCGCCGACCTGCTCGGCCGCCGTCAGATCCGTACCGACGTCGCCGTCGCCGCCAGCTATCTGGCAGGGCGGCGGGTGCTGGTCACCGGCGCCGGCGGATCGATCGGCTCGGAGCTGTGCCACCAGCTCCACGACTACCAGCCGACAGAGCTGATCATGCTGGACCGCGACGAGTCGGCGCTGCGCGCCGTCCAGCTCTCGCTCTACGGCCACACCGGCATGGACGACGACTGCGTCGTCCTCGGCGACCTGCGCGACGTCGACATGATCACGGCACTGTTCACGGAACGCCGGCCGGAGGTCGTCTTCCACGCGGCGGCGCTCAAGCACCTGCCGCTGCTGGAACGTTTTCCCGGCGAGTCCGTGAAGACCAACGTGTGGGGCACGCTGTCGGTGCTGGAGGCGGCGGTGGCCAGCGGGGTGGAACGGTTCGTCAACATCTCCACCGACAAGGCAGCCGACCCGAGCAGCGTGCTCGGCTACTCGAAGCGGATCACCGAGCGGTTGACCGCATACGTCGCCGCCGAGCACGGCGTTCCCTACGTAAGCGTACGGTTCGGCAACGTCCTGGGCAGCAACGGTTCGGTGCTCACGATCTTCGCCAGCCAGCTGGCTGCCGGCGGACCGCTCACCGTCACCGACCCCGACGTCACCCGGTACTTCATGACCGTCCAAGAGGCCGTGGAGCTGGTGCTGCAGGCAGGAGCGCTCGGCTCCGGCGGCGACGCGCTGGTGCTCGACATGGGCGAGCCCGTGCGGATCGACGACGTCGCGCGGCGCCTCGCGGCGCGCGCCGAGGCCAAGCCCGGCAGCCAGAAGATCGACATCGTCTACACCGGGCTCGGCGTCGGCGAGAAGCTGCACGAGGCGCTGTTCGGCATCGCCGAGACCGACGACCGGCCACACCACCCGCTGATCTCCGAGGTCCCGGTGCCGCCACTCGACCCGCGCCTCGTCGTCGAGCTGGACCCGTGGGCCGACGACGAGAAGATCCGCACCGCGCTGCGCGAACTCGGCCGGGACGGCGACCTCGCCGCCCTCACCACGACCCTCGCCCACATCCCAGCCCAGCCCACCAGCCCCGACTCCACCGCCCCCCGCCGTTAGTTCTCAGGGCTGACGTCGGCAGCCCCCAGGGCCGGCGTCAGCCGGCCACGCGGACCAACTGAACCCGTAGGTCCGGTCGGCGCGGCCCGATCGGCGGGGCCCCGGCCCGCGTCACCGGCCACGTCGGGTGGTCACGTCGGGTGGTCACGCCCTGCCGCGGACCGGGGGCGGCGGTGTCTGGGGGGCGACCCGCTGACCGCCGCGGGCGGCGTACCAGGCGACGGTGGCGTCCAGCGCGGTCGCGAGGTCGACGCCGGACGCGTGCGGGAACAAGGCCCGGGCGGTCGTGACGTCGGCCTGCAGGTCCCGGACGTCGCCCGGGCGCGCCGGTCCGAAGGCGACCGGCAGCGTGTAGCCGACGATCTCCTCGAGCTGGGCGACCACGGTGAGCAGCTCGACCCGGTTGCCGAACGCGAGGTTCACGGGCCGCGGGTAGGCGAGCTGGCGAGTCGTCGCGTCGGCGAGCATCGCCGCGACCGGCTCGACGTAACCGATGTCCCTGGTCTGCCGGCCGTCGCCGAACACCGTCAGCGGACGGCCGGACAGCGCGGCGTCGATGAAGGACGGAATGACCGCCGAGTAGGCGTGTCCGACCGCCTGGAACGGGCCGAAGACGGTGAACAGCCGTGCCACCAGCACCGGCAGGCCGAAGCTCGCCTGATAACCGAGGGCGTAGGCCTCGGCGGCGAGCTTGCTCGCCGCGTACGGGCTGCGCGGGGCAACCGGGCCGTCCTCCCGGCAGGGCAGCGGGCTCGCGTCGCCGTAGACCGATCCGGCGGAGGTGACGATGACGTGCGCCTCCGCCCGCTGGGCGACGTCGAGCACGGTGAGCGTGCCGGTGACGTTCACGTCGTGGCTGGCCAGCGGATCCAGCAACGACCGCTCGACGGAGGGCCGCGCGGCGAGATGGACGATGCTGTCCGCGCCGGCGGCCGCCTCCTCGAGCAGGGCGCGGTCGGTGACGCTGCCGACCACGAGCTTCACCGGCAGTCCGGAGAGGTTGGACACCGCGCCGGTGCTCAGATCGTCCACGACGATCACATCGCAGCCGGCCGAGAGCAACGCCCTGGTCAGGTGGGATCCGAGGAACCCGGCTCCGCCGGTCACCACGACCTTCATCGGTACATCACACTCCGGAGTTGTATGGGTGCCAGCCGTAGTATGCGGGCCTACCTACCAATCTTCGATCACCATCGCGAGTCGACACGACTCATCTAGTGACTGATCGCGCGGACCGGACGCCGGGTTAGCGGCCCAAAGAAGTGACGCAGGCATAGAAGGTCACAGCGCACCGACGCAGCACTACCCCGACCACCCACCCATCCCAAACCACCTCAGCCACCCCGGACCGCCTCAGCCCCGACCCGAGCGCACCAGCCCCGCGACCAGCCCGGGAGGCCCCCTGAGGCCCGACCAGGCCGCGCCCGACGGAAGGCGCGAAGCGTCTGCCGCGAGACGGCCATTGAACTCGCTAGTGCAACGTTCCTCAAAGGAGGTACACAAAGCAGCGGCGGAGTCTTCGGGTCGGTGGAGCCGGCCGTCCCCAGACCCAGGGCTTGGCGTGGGTGTTGAGGTGGGCGGTGGCCGTCTCGACGGAGTGGATGATCTCGTCGGGGTCGGCGAAGGTCTGGCCGGCGAACGCGGCCCGGCGCAGCAGCCGCCACCAGCCTTCCTGCAGGTTGAGCCAGCAGGCCTTCTTCGGGATGTAGACCTGTTGGATGCGTGGGTGGCGGGCCAGCCATTGGCGGACCTTCCCGCTGGTGTGGGTGCCCAGGTTGTCGGTGACGACCCGGATCGGGCCGCGGGGGTTGGCACGGGCGATCTCGGTGAGCAGCCGTATCCAGCCCTCGCTGTTACGCGACGGGGTACAGCAGGTGATCTCGGTGCCGTCACGGATCCGCAGGCCGCCGAAGACCCAGGTCTTCTGGCTGCCGCGGGAGTACTCCAGGGGTGCCTTGATGCGGTGGCCGTCGGGCGACCAGCCCGGCGCCGGGGGAAACGTGCGCGGGATCACCGGGCCGAGCTCGTCGGCACAGATCACCGTGGTGCCCGCCGGCGGGTGGGTGTAGAGCTCAACGACTGCAGCCCTTTTGGGGCGAACTCGGGGTCGGGGCTTTGCGCCCAGGAGCGGGTGTGCCGCCAGCGCACCTTCTCCGCGAGCAGGATGCGCCGCACCTGACTGCGGCGCACCTCGATGCCTTCAGCCCGAGCCGCCTCGGCCAAGGTGCTCAGGGTCCACTGTGGTGGGCCGTTCTCGTCGACCGCATACAGCTGTCCGCCCTCGTCGCGGACCGGCCGGCCCGGAGGATCGGCACGGGCCAACGCGATGATCAGGCCCCGCTCGTCCTCGCTGATCCGCCGTTTGCGGCCGGCTCCGGGCCGATCCCCCAGCCCGTCGAGGCCCTCGGCGTTGAACCGGGCCAGCCGTTCGCGCACGGTCTGCATATGGCAGCCCAGCCGGGCGGCGATGGTACTGGTCCGCTCGCCGTCCCAGCTGGCCACGATCATCTTCGCCCGCATGGTCCAGTCACCGGGAGCGTGCCGCGCCCCGGCCAGCTTCCGGATCTTCCGCTCCTCATCCGCGTCCACGGGAGGGCGGGCATACAACAACTTCGGCATGAAAGACCGCCTCCTCACCAGCATCCCACCGGCAGCAAACGATCTACAACCGCAATGAGGAACGTTGCACTAGCGAGGCGTTCTACGGTCACCTTGTGTCAACAAGCCGCCACCGTCGGCCACTCGTCATCGTGGGAACCGGCGGTTACGGCCGCGAGCTCCTCGACGTGGTCGAAGCCGTCAACGCCGCCACGCCCGACCGTCCCGCCTACGAGCTACTGGGCTTCCTGACAGAGGAGTCGCGCGGAGAGCCAGAGGACCAGCAGGCCAAGGGATATGATCTTCCGTCGCCGTCCCGGCGGCCGCCACCGCCGCGATCGCTCAAGGTGGCGCCCGCAGTCCACGGCGAGCCGTATGTCGATCCGTCGACCATCAACCTGCCGGCCACTGCCCCACCGACCGCGCGCTCTCTGCCCGTGCACCCTTCGCCCGTGCACCCTCTGCCCGTACACCCTCTGCCCGTGCACCCTTTGTCCGCTGCCTCGCCAATCGGCGATCCAGCTACCTCTGGCTCGCCGCCCGCCCAGGACTCACTGGCTGCCCAGGAATCACTGGCCGCTCAAGGCTCTTTGGCCGCCAGCGCGGCGGCCGGCGTCGATCCACTCGCCGGACTCGAGGCGCCCATCGCACCGGGCTCGCCGCCCGCGCTCGACGGGCGGCAGCGAACTCTCACCGACCGTGGACGCGGTCAGCGGCCGCACCGGACGGAAGAAGATCTGCTGGCCCGGCGCGGCACCCGCCTGCTCGGCGGGCTGGACCTGCTGGCGAGCCTCGACGCGGACTACCTCATCGGCCTCGTCTCCGGGCGCGCTCGCGCCCGGATCGACCGAATCGCCAGTGCCCTGGGCCGGCGGCCTGCGACACTGGTGCATCCGCTGGCCGCGATCGGCGGCGACGTGCGGCTAGGCCCCGGCACGGTGGTCTGCGCGCTGGCCAGCATCACGACCAACGTAGCTACCGGTCGGCACGTGGTGCTGGACGTCGGCGCGAGCGTCGCGCACGACTGCCGGCTGCGAGACTACGCGACGCTCGCGCCCGGTGCCCGCGTCTGCGGTGAGGTCGAGATCGGTGCCCGGGCCTGGATCGGCAGCCAGGCGACCGTCGTACGGCTGCGTAGCGTGGGCGCCGGCGCGGTCGTCGGTGCGGGTGCCGTCGTTGTCGACGACGTCCTGCCCGACCGTGTCGTGGCGGGCGTCCCCGCGCGACCGATCGCCGCGACCGGCCCGGCTGCCCTCGCTGCCGGATGCAGCGCCGAGGCCGACGCCGCCGCGCTCGCGGGGCTGCCGCCGGACGACCGCCGCCCGCCCACCTGGCCGCCAGCCCGCCGCCAGCTGCCATCCGCGGACCACCTCACGGACCTCGCCGAACAGGTCGAGACCGGCTGAGCCGGTGTGGGTCGTGGCCGCGGAAGATCGGCGGAGCAGTCGGCGGTCAGGTGCGCGAACAGGATCAGGTGAATGGCGCAATAGAGACGCATGTGGCAGGCCGCCGACTAGCATCAAACGGGTGGATCGCTGGTACGAACTCGATGGCTGCGACAACGTCCGCGATCTGGGCGGGCTGCCCACCGTGGACGGAGGCCAGACCCGTTACGGTGTCCTGCTCCGCAGCGACACCCTCCAGCACCTGACAGCCGGCGGCGTGGCCCGCCTGCGCGACGAGTTCGGGCTGGGGACGATCCTCGACCTGCGGGCCGTCGAGGAGGCGGCGCGCGAGGGCCGCGGCCTGCTCGAGTTCGAGCCAATCAAGTACCACAACCTGTCGTTCCTCACCACCCGCTGGGTGATGCCGGACGACCCCACCCACGACGCGCTCGTGCGCACGCGGACCAGTGCCGACCGGGTGGGGCACTACCTCGACTACGTGCGCCTGGCCGGCGACTCGGTGGCGACCGCGGTCCGGCTGATCTGCGACGCGGACAGTGGCCCGACCTTGTTCCACTGCGCCGCTGGCAAGGACCGCACCGGCGTGCTCGCCGCCCTCGTGCTCACCATCGCCGGCGTCGACCGTGGCGCGATCATCGCTGACTACGTCGCCACCAACGAGCGCATCGACCTGATCGAGTCCCGGTTGTCCCAGCTGCCGTCCTACAAGCGCGGCTTCCAGACCAGGTCCGAGGCCGACCAGTTGCGCGTCCGCGCCGACGTGATGGCCGGTTTCCTCGACGGCGTCGACTCGACCTGGGGCAGCGCGAGCTCCTGGGCCCTCGAGGCGGGCATCCCCGAGGAGTCGCTCGACTCGCTGCGTCAGCGCCTGGTGACCACGGACGCGTCCTAGGCCCGGCGCACTTCACGGCCTGTCGCGGTCCCGGCGCGGCGCCGCGACCGAGATCGAGATCGAGATCGAGATCGAACGGGCTACCGGTCGCGGAGCTTGACGATCTGCGGGACTTCCTCCGGATCTGGTTCGTCCACGGCGAAGAAAGCCTTCAGACAGTCGACCGCGACATCGGGTGCGGTCCGCTTCAGACTCATTGTGAGCACGTTGGCGTCATTCCAAAGACGGGCATTCTTCGCAATCCAGGGCTCCCACGCCTGCGCGGCACGGATCCCCGGAACCTTGTTCGCCGCGATCGCGGTACCCGTGCCCGTCCAACACATGAGGACGCCAAACCGGTACTCGCCGTCGGCCACCCCCCTGGCGACCGCCTCCGAGAGCTCCGGCCAGCTCGTCGAGGCGACCACCGTCGTCTCGAAGTGGGCCCGGAGATACTCCGTCACTGCCGTCACGCACTCGTTGGTGTCGTCCGCGCCAAAAACTATCTTGATCTTTTCGGCGGTCACCAATTCTGCCGCACCTTTCCGCTACCCGACCAGCCGGCCTGCAGTCGGACGGCAAAATCCACGCCGACCCAGCGACGTCACCGCCAACTATATGACGGAAGGTCATTAATCGCCTACCACCCGAGACACCGCCGCCACTCGGTGACGCGGGGAGACGCCGCAGCGGGGCCCGGTCGACAAGCTGCCACTGAGCATCCTAAGTGGCCAAAGGCCGGATTCCGGCGCAGATCTTGTGGTGCCCCGTGTCCTTTCCGTCGCAGTCCGGACGGACACATCAGCCACAGCAGGCATAGCAGCCACGCCGGCCAGAGCGACCACGCCGGCCAGTCAGCCATGCCGGCCGCGCCGGCGTGGCGGACGCCGACCTCAGCCTGTGCCCCCCAGCGGTTGCTCATGGCACCGGACAGCGACCGCGGCAGGGCACAAGCAACGATCATGTCGGCGACGGGCTGCCAGCCGCCGGTCGCGGCCGGTGCTCCGGATCGCCGCCGCTACATCTGGATCGTCAAAGGAGCGGCGGCAGGGCGGCGGCCAGCGCGCGGAAGGCCTGGCCGCGGTGGCTGATGGCGTCCTTCTCCTGCGCGCTGAGCTCAGCGCTAGTGCGGGTCTCGCCGTCGGGGACGAACAGCGGGTCGTAGCCGAAGCCGTTCTCGCCACGGGGCGCGGCCAGCAGCCGGCCCCGCAGCTCACCGTGGACGACGTGCTCGCGGCCGTCCGGGCTCACGAAGGCCGCGGCGCACACGAACGCGGCGCCACGCCGTTCGTCGGGCACGTCGTCGAGCTGCGCGAGCAGCAGCGTGTTGTTCGCCGCGTCGCGGGCGAGCCGGCCGGTACCAACCGGGCTGCCCGCCCAGCGAGCCGAACGGACGCCGGGCATGCCGTTCAGCTCCTCGACGGTGAGCCCCGAGTCGTCGGCTACCGCCGGCAGCCCCGTCGTCGCCGCGGCGTCCCTGGCCTTGATCAACGCGTTCTCCGCGAACGTGCGGCCGGTCTCGGGGACCTCCGGGCCGGGCGGCAGCCCCACCAGCTCGACCGGTGCGCCACTGGCTGCGAGGATGCGCCGCAGCTCCGTGAGCTTGGCTTCGTTGCGGCTGGCGAGCACCACCCGGGTGCGCGTCCCCTCGGAGGTCGGCGTCACCTGCCGCCTCCGGGGCTCGCGTGCCGCGGAGGCGGGCCGGCGGGGAGCGGGCCGGCGAGCGACTCGTTCTGCAGCTTCGCGAGATCGGTGCAGCCGGCGATCGCCAGGTCCAGCAGCGCGTCGAGGGTGGCGCGGTCGAAGGGCGTCCCCTCGGCGGTGCCCTGCACCTCGACGAACGCGCCACCGTGGGTGCGGACGACGTTCATGTCCGTGTCGGCGGCCGAGTCCTCGACGTAGGGAAGGTCCAGCATCGGGACGCCGCCGACGACGCCGACGCTGACCGCGCTCACCCCATCGATGATGGCCTTCGGCCGGTTGAGCCAGCGACAGGCGTCGACGAGGGCGACGTAGGCCCCCGTGATCGCGGCGGTGCGGGTGCCGCCATCGGCGAGCAGCACGTCGCAGTCGATCGCGATCGTGTTCTCGCCGAGCTGCTTGAGGTCGATGCAGGCGCGCAGGCTGCGCCCGATGAGCCGGGAGATCTCGTGGGTGCGCCCACCGATCTTGCCGCGGACCGACTCGCGGTCGTTGCGGGTGTTCGTCGCGCGCGGCAGCATCGCGTACTCGGCCGTCACCCAGCCCAGGCCGCTGCCCTTGCGCCAGCGCGGCACCCCTTCGGTCACCGAGGCGGCGCACAGCACTCGCGTCCTGCCCGCCGAGATCAGCGCGGACCCCTCGGCGTGCTCCTGCCAGCCGCGGGCGATCGTCACCGGCCGGAGCTGATCGGCGGCCCTGCCGTCATGTCTGGTCACGACCGGGACCTTATCCGGACCTTCCCCCCCGATCCGTTAGCCGGGGACGCGCGAGGGGCAGGTGGCCGCCCCGCGGGCGGTCAGACCTCGTAGGAGGCGCCGGGAGCGGCGACGGTGAGCTTGCCGCTGTAGGCGGCCCTAGCCTCCGCCTCGCTGCGGGAGGCGTCGCCCCAGGGAACGAGGTGGGTGACCACCAGCTGGCCGACGCCTGCGGCCTCCGCGTGCAGTCCGGCTTCCCTGCCGGTTAGGTGCAGATCGGGCGGGTTGTCCTCATGGTCGAGGAAAGCGGCCTCGCACAGGAACAGGTCGCTGTCCTTGGCCAGGCGGACCAGCTTCTCGCACGGGCCGGTGTCACCCGAGTAGGTCAGCACCTTGCCGTCCGCGGCGATTCGCACCCCATACGCCTCGACGGGGTGTGCGACACGCGCGAGGTCGATCAGGAACGGGCCGATGTGGACCCGGCCCGGGCCGATCGTCTGGAAGTCGTAGATGTCGGCCAGCGAGTCCTCGGGCCAGCGCTCGAACGCGCCGCACAGCCGTTCCCGGGTGTTGATCGGCCCGTATACCGGCAGCTTGGGCGGCATGCCCTGCGGGTGGTAGCGGCGGGCATAGCTCTGCACGACAAGGTCGAGACAGTGGTCGCCGTGCAGATGACTGAGCAGCACGGCGTCGACGTCACGCAGGTCGCAGTGCTTCTGCAGCTCGCCGAGCGAACCGTTGCCGGCGTCCATGACGAGTCGGAACCCGTCGGACTCGACCAGGTAGGACGAACATGCGGAGGTCGGGCCCGGATAGGTGCCGGAGCACCCGAGGATCGTCAACTTCACCGGTGCACCGCCTCCGCAGCCCAGACCCTCGTCGTCATGTCGCCGCCCCCGTCTCGTTCCTCCGTGCTCCCGCCATGCTCAAGGGCGGAGGCGTTCGCGCGCCAGCAGTGCTGGGGCCACTGGGCTGGGTGACCGGCACTCCACCGATCTGTGTAGACGGAGCATCGCTGTCCGGATACGCGGGAAGGACGGTGGCGAGCTCGGGACCGAGGAAACGGCGGCCCACTCGGGTGAACGAGCGCGGGTCGCCGGTAGCCAGGAACCGATGGACGGGTGGCGGCAGGTCCGGATCGCGGAACAGCCCACCGCGGGCCAACACGCGGTAGGTGTCCTTCGCTGTCTCCTCGGCACTACTCACCAGGGTCACCCCTTCCCCCATCACGAGGCTGATAACCCCGGTCAGCAAGGGATAATGGGTACATCCGAGGATTAGGGTGTCGATGTCTGCCACCTGCAGTGGCGCGAGGTACGCCTCGGTGAGGCCGAGCAGCTGCCGGCCGGCCGTCGTGCCGCGTTCGACGAAGTCGACGAACGCCGGGCAAGCGACACTGGTGAGCGTCACGCCGGTCGCCGCCGCGACCGCGTCGTCGTAGGCGCGGCTGGTGACGGTCGCGGCCGTGCCGATCACCCCGACGCGGCCGGTGCGCGTCGCCGCCACGGCACGGCGAGCGGCGGGCAGGACGACCTCCACCACCGGGACGTCGTAGCGTTCGCGCGCGTCGCGCAGGCAGGCCGCACTGGCCGTATTGCATGCGATCACGAGGAGCTTCACGCCCTCCGCGACGAGCGTGTCCATCGCCGCGAGGGCGAGGCGCCGGATCTCGGCAATCGGTCGTGGCCCATAGGGGGCGAACGCGGTATCGCCGAAGTAGAGAAGCGGCTCGTGCGGGAGTTGGTCGAGGATGGCCCGGGCCACCGTCAGACCACCTACGCCGCTGTCGAACACCCCTATCGGCGCGTCACTCATGAGGGCAAAGACTAGGCCGGAAAGTCCGGGATCACTCTGTGGGTGTCATCACCAAAGCATTGGAGGGCTGCGGATCTGCGCACGGGACGTCCGCAAGTGTCCCGATCTTGCCCGCTATGCACCGCCCGTGATCCACGGCACGCCGTCCGTCAAGGCCGTCAGGCAACGTCAAGCCACCAGCCACGCCCAGGAAGGCAGCCAACCGTCCCAAGTCAGCCGGGCAGGCGGTAGGCGGGCAGCTAGCCAGGCGGGTAGGCAGGTAGGCGGGTAGGCGCGGCAGCCGCCGACACCGCGCGGATCGGCTGCGAAGGGCCCGGATTCGGCGCGAGCGTTGGGAATTGACAAGCCGGGATGACGTGGCCGCCAGCGGCCACGGGGACCGGTCCGGCAGGTCCGGCCCGGTCTGGCAGGTCTGGCCTGGTCCGGCAGGTCCGGCCCGGTCTGGCAGGTCTGTTCTGGTCTGGCAGGTCCGGCCCGGTCTGGCAGGTCCGACCGGAGCGACATTGGCGCTGATGGGCGCTTCAGCGCCGATATGGCGACCAAACGGTGTGTCATCCGGCAACGACCGGCATCAGGGTGTAGCCTGGAAACTGCCTGTAATCGATCAGTGACTATCAGCTATCGAACAGGTAGGTTGAGGACGCGACTGAGGTGTCCCGGGCCGATCCATCCGTCCCCGGCCCGTGGCACCCCAGTCGCATCCCTCGTCACCATGGTCAGCATCGAACCGCTTCGGCCGTTCTGCCACACCCCTGTTTCACCGGCCGGCCGACGGTGCCCGCCGATGCGCGCAGATGCGCGCCGGACATTCCCGCGAGGCATTCAGGCCGAGGCGTTCAGCCGGTACGACGTCGAGGCACGTCGAAATCTGTCACCCCTCGCCGCCAGGTCACCAACCGCTTCACGACCACCGCCACCGAAACGGGTCGTCCGGACACGTTCTGATGGCCAGGTCGGCGGCGGGTCAACTGGTTGGGATCAGTCCCGCGGAGGGCGTATCGCCGACGTCTGTACCGACATTTGAAGGCTCAGTACACCCGGCGCCGCCGAGGGCGCCGGTGGCGAGCCAGGCGCCGTAGGCCTGTTCGGCGAGGAGCCAGGCGCGGGCCGGCTCGGCTCGGCCGGAGGTCGGAGCCGCCTCCACGACGACCTCCAGCTCCGGCCCCCGGACCGCCAGGCCGACGTCGCGCACCGAGGCGGCGACGAACACCGCGGGGTCCAGCCGCCGGTCACCACTGATCACCCACCGGCTCGCGTAGGGCGCGAAACGCTCGGCGACCCGGACGTGCCGCGTCCGCGCCGGTCCGAGAGCGGGCACCAGCACCGCGTCGAGCATCAGCGGCGGCTGGGCCAGCCGGCCGACCCCGGCCGATGACCAGGTGACGATGCCGTCCGGCAGCATGTCGGTCTCGGCCAGCACGACGGGGTCGTCCACGATCACCCCTGGCGGCATCTCAGCCAGCCGTCGCAATGTCCGCGGGTAGCTCAAGGCCCCCAGACCGAACCGGGCCCGTCGCTCGTGCTCGGTGGCATCCAGGCGGAACACCGCGTCCACGATCCAGCCATCGAGCTCGACTCTCACCACCCGGCGCCCTGGGAAAAGGATGCCCATCAGCTCGCCGTCGACAAGTCCGCCGGCCCTGTCAGCTCGCGTCACCGGATACCCCTCCGGAGTGTGCGGGGCAGGGAGCACCGGAGAGGCGGGTGTTCTCGCGCCTCTCGTGCCAAAGGCATGCCGAACCGCCGACCGCCGACCTCCCAGATCGCCGGCCTTCCACCTCGCCTACCGCCCGGATCGTGCGCCTGCTTGACAGCGTTTCTCCTGGATCGACTTCGCCGATCCAGGAGAAACGCTGTCGCCGATCCGGCAGGATCCCCGTCGCCGATCCGGCGGGAACCCTACAGCTGATTTGGGAAGGACCTGTCGCTGATCCGGTGGGACCCATCGTCGATCCGCAGGCCTCGGGCTGGTGCTGGTGCCTGCCACCGATTCACCGCACCGACGGTCGCCGACGCGGGTTGTCACCTGTCGCACCGACCTGCCGCGTCTCAACACCGGGAGGTCGGACATCGTCTTGCCTCGGTCTTGTCTCGATCTCGGGTCGGTCTTGCCTCGGTCTCGGGTCGGTCTTGCTTGGTGCGCGACTCGGGACTTGTCCTGGTTCTCATCTCGAGCCATCAACGAGCGGCAGCGGGCTCGAAGCGTCGCCGTAGAGCCATGCCCAGGAGCCGGTCCCCGCCTCCCCGAATGCCGGTCCGGCTCTCGGATGTGGTGGCGCGCCGAGCCCCGCACGCCAGGGTTGCCAGCCGACCAGTTCGGTCAGCCTGACCCCCGTCCCCGACGCCCGTTCCGACGCGCACACTGCCAGTAACGTTGCTCCCTGCAGCGTGTCGCAACACTCTGGGACTACTGCGAAGCCACCGGCACGACGTCCCGCATGTTCCGCATCACCTATCGTGACCATTTACACCCGAGATCGAACCATCGCGTGACGCTCCCACCAGGCCGCCCCCGACCCTCCAGCCGATCGCTACGCTGGACCCACGCGGGAGTGGCGGAATGGCAGACGCAGCAGACTTAGGATCTGCCGCCTCAGGGCGTGGGGGTTCAAGTCCCCCCTCCCGCACCAGCTTGTCTGCCAGGAGTTTTGAGTCGTCGCGGCGAGGCCCTGACCTAAGACGAGATCAACTTGGAATAGATCGTGGAATATCAGGTCCCGATCGACTACCCTCCGCACATGCCCGAGGACTGCGCCGATGACGTTACGTCCGCCGAGGGCACGTCGAACGGCTCCCCAGCTGCTCGTTGCGCGTCGTCGTATTCGCCGGGCACGGCCCCGCCGCCGGCCGGGCCATACCCCTCGGCATGTCGCCCCCAGGTCCGCAAGATCATGGACCGCGGCCTCCTGAAGTTCCGTAAGGTCGGCACCCACCAGCGCGTATGCGTCTCCTCGATCCGGGCGTTCATCGCGACCGAACGTCCGCGACGGCGCGAGGCGCTCGCCGGCTTGGCCCTGCGGAACTACCTCGGCCTCGCCGCATGACCGGCTCCGCCAGCGAGAAGGACCTGATCCGCGTCGTCCTCGCCGGGTGACCACGCTCGGCCACGTCAATGCCGCGTTCGGGCCGGCTACATAGCAGGTGCCGCATCGGTTATACCGGGTTATACTTGAATCATGAAGACTGCTATTTCGATCCCCGACGACACGTTCGACGAGGCCGAGCGCCGCGCGGCCGTGCTCGGTGTCAGTCGTTCGGAGTTCTTCACGACGGCCGCCCGTCGCTACATCCAGGAGCTCGACGCCCAGTCGCTGACCGAGCGGATCGACGCCGCGCTCGCGCTCGCTGGTCCGGACGACTCGTCCGAGGCCGCAGTGCGCGCCGGCCGCCGAGTGCTGGACGACCTCGAGGACTGGTGATCACCCGCGGCGACATTCACTGGGTCGATCTCGGCGAGCCCGAGGGCAGCGGCCCGGCGAAGCATCGCCCCGTGCTGGTCGTCCAGGCCGGCTCCTACAACGCCAGCCGGCTGGCCACAGTCATCGTGGCCGTCATCACCTCGAACACGGCACTGGCCACGATGCCCGGCAACGTCTTCCTGCCAGCCGCCGCGACCGGCCTGGCCCGCGATTCCGTCGTAAACGTCACCGCCATCGTCACATTGAACAAGACCGAGCTCGGCCGCGCTGTCGGCACTGTGCCCGCCGGACTCATGCAAGAGGTCGACCGCGGACTGCGTCAGGTACTCGCGCTCTGACAGCGGCAGACGTCGACCACCCGACGCGTCAGGCGGGCATAGCCGGCTGCCCGCGGCGTCGGACGCCGCGCTTGCGCAGCGGCGTCTTGACCGCCGACTCGCTGATCGAGTACTTCTCCGCCAGACACCGGTTGGTTGTGCCTGCGAAGTAGAGGCCGATCAAGGTCTCGATCTCAGCTGCCGAAAGTCGGTCAGTGATCGCATGATGGCGAGGCACCTGACCGGAGCCGGTGAGGCCGTCCAGTCCAGGAGCGGCCCCTCGATTGTTGGTGTCGGATACCGCTGACCAGGCCGTATGGAGGTCGTGGAGCCACTCAGGTCGGTTCGAGTAACGGCCAAGGAGGTGTACCGTGCGATGACTCACGATCTTGGGTCGGTCGGCGGGCTGAAGAAGTCGGCCAGCTGGCGTCCTGTGGCGTCCTGGGAGAGCCCCGCCCCGTGCCGTGGCTCCGCTGTCCGAAGTGCAGAGAGGCGCCCTCAGTACCTTTGCATCTGTGAGCCGCGCCCGACAGGTCGTCACCGTCACCGCAGATCTCGTGATCCTCACAATCCGGGACGGCGATCTGTGCGTGCTGGTAGTCGAGCGCGGCAACGAGCCGTTCGCCGGGCGGCTGGCGCTGCCCGGCGGGTTTCTCCGGGGCGACGAGAGCCTCGACGAGACTGCGGCCCGGGAACTTTCCGAAGAGACCGGCGTGGACGCCTCATCTCTGCACCTCCAGCAGGTCGGCGTCTATTCCGCGCCCGACCGAGATCCGCGCGTACCGCGGGTGATCACGTGCGCCTACCTCGCGATCGCGCCCGACCTGCCCCTGCCGACGCCGGGGTCCGACGCGCGGTCAGCCCAATGGCTGCCCGTCTCGGGCGCGCAGCGCATCGGATTGGCGTTCGACCACGACCACCTGCTTGAGGACGCAGTTGAGCTGGCTAGGAACGACCTTCAGTTCCGTACTACCGCCACCGCCTTCTGCCGCGACGAGTTCACCATCGGCGAGCTGCGCGAGGTCTATGAGGTGGTCTGGGGCGTCGGCCTAGACAAACCGAACTTCTACCGCAAGGTGACGGACGCCGACGGATTCGTCGAGCCGACGGGCCGCAAGCGGCCGACCGGCAACGGCAGACCGGCCGCGCTCTACCGGGCCGGACCGGCCTCCAGCGTGACGCCTCCCATGATGCGACCGCGCCCGGCGGGCTCCCGGTCGAGCCGGACGGCCTGACGGGCGCCACGTCGACTTTTTGTCATCTAGACAATTGACTGCCCTGCAGTCACTCAGGCACTCGTCAAGGGTTGATGTCGTGATGACATTAACCTAGGCTGAGCACCATGACAGACGGGGGCCGGGACGGCCGGCGGAGCCCACCAAGGCAGCTGACCGTAGACATCGTGGTCTTCACGAGACAAGGTCACGCGCTGGCGGTGCTGGCGATCGAGCGGGCGAAAGATCCGTTCGCCGGCGCTCTTGCGCTCCCCGGAGGATTCGTCGAGCCGGGCGAGCGCGCCGTGGACGCAGCGATACGCGAACTTTCGGAGGAGACGGGCCTCGCAATAAGCCGCAGCCGCCTGCGGCGGCTCGGCCTCTACCAGGCACCCGGGCGCGATCCACGCGGGCGAATCGCGAGCGCGGCGTACCACGGGTTCCTGCCAGGAGCGCCAGCGGTGGCCGGAGGCAGCGACGCTCGCCTAGCCAGGTGGGTCGACATCCGCCGCTTCCTGGCCCCCCGGCAACAAATCGCGTTCGACCACCGTGATATCGTCGTAGACGCCGTCTCGAGAAGGCTCTCTTGACGGCCTGAATTTAAGGCGCGCCGGCGGCGCCGCACATCATCCGCCGAGGTATATCAGCTCTTGCTCTTGGGAACAACCAGACCAGGAAGCCAGCACCCACAGGTACACGACCCATCACCTCGGGCCGCTGCAGATCTTTTATCCGCGGCTTTGACATTCGCCAACTCTCCACCCTTACCTCGCTCCGCACCGTGCATTTCGTAAGGCCTCGCGACGCATCCTTTACCGTGCGCCGAGGCTTTCTCCGTCTTCAGCACACCACCATTCGGACTCGGCACGACGAGGAGTCCCCGCCGTGCTCGTTGTCGGCTTCCCACAAACCGGGAGTGAACTGTGATCGGAATTCTGACCGCACTACAGGTGGAACACGATGCCGTTCTGGCACACCTCACGGAGGTCAAGCGCCATACACACCGGCATGGAACGATCTTCGAAGTGGGGCGCCTCGCCTCGCGACCGGACCGATGGGTCGCACTCGGTGTCATCGGCGCGGGCGCAGCCGGGGCCGCCGCACTGACCGAGCGGGCATACGCAGAGTTCTCCCCCTCGGCGATGTTGTTCGTCGGCATCGCCGGAGCTCTCCGCGACTGGCTGGAGATCGGGGACGTCGTCGTGGCCACGAGCATCCTCGCGTACCAGGGTGGCCGCAGTGAGGACGCCGGCTTCATGGCACGTCCGGGTGCCTGGCCGACCTCGCATGCCCTCGAACAGCTCGCGCGCCGGCTGCCTCGCAACCCCGTGGTGCGCGCGGCGCTCGCCGGCCCGGAAAGCCAAGGTCCGGGAGCCACCATCTATTTCGAAGCGATTGCGGTCGGCGATGTGGTTCTAAACTCCAAGAAGTCACCACTGGCCCGCCAGCTCCGCCGCAACTACAACAATGCCGTCGCCGTCGAGATGGAAAGCTCGGGCTTCGCGCTCGCGGCCCACCAGCTCGACCAGGTACCGATCGCGACCGTGCGCGCCATCAGTGACCGGGCCGATGGCACCAAGTCGACGACGGACGGCCACGGCAGCCAGCTCCTCGCAGCCCGTAATGCCGCCGCGGTCGCAGTCGCGCTGGCAGCGGCGGCAGACGACCCCACGGACCCTGGTAGCGACGGGCCTGGTGCCGGCCAACGGCCATCACCCGGCGGTTCACCAACCTCCCACCACACGACCATTGGCGGCAACGCCCGCGTGGGCCAGCAGATCGATGTCAATCACGGATCCATCGAGAATACGTGGGGGGACTGGTCATGAACGAAGACGATCTCGACTCTCGACCGGAGTCACGCGCGGCGGACAGCTACACCGAAGTCTCCGGTGAGGCCCGCGTCGGCCAGGTATTCGGACTGAACTATGGCCCGATCACCTCTCACATCTCCAACGAGTACAAAGTACTCCCGGGGGACCCGCCAGAGCGCCTTCACGAAGTCGCGCTTCACCATCTGGAAGCCGGAGCACCAAGACCTGCAGAGAGAATATTTGGAGATCTTGTCAGGAGCGGCCACCTGTCCGCCGAGAGGGTGTATTACTATACCCTCTCGATCCTCAGCGGGCGATCATGGCGCGATCTGCGCGGAAATCTGACAGAAAGCGTCAAGGAAGCTCGAAAGATTGGCAATTCGTGCGAGCGGAGCGACTGGTCAGACGCGCTCGAAGGAGTGTGGCGACTGCTCGACCAGGCCCGCGCTCAGCTCGACAGCGAGGAGCGCCTCGCCGGGGCTGAGGAGCGCCTCGCCGGGGCTGACGAGATGCCGAACGTACTAGACGAGCTGCCGCAGGCCCGGCAGGAGGAGATCAGCCTCCACTTGGACGTCATCCTTGACGGAATGACGGGGCGCCAGCTTGAGGCCGGAGGCACGCGGTTCGTCCTGGCCCGGCGACTCCACGAGCGGCGGCAGAAGCGCGCCTGGCTGTTCTTCGAGCCGACACCCGCCGTGCCGGGTCCGGACCCGGTCCGACCGGTGCCCCGGGAGCTCGCCGACTGGGCGTACGTCGTCGGCGGCGGACTCACGCTAAGCGCTGTGGTTCTCCTCGCCAGGCCGTTCGGGCCCGGCGACATCGCCGGGATAGTCGGGCTGATAGGTGCGGGTTGCCTCCTGCTCCGGCATAGCATCGACCGCAAGATTCTGCGGTTGTGCTTCGAGGAGTGCCAGCGCGAAACCGTGCCACCGGCGCGTCGGTCTCCCGGGCACTGGGTGACGAACAGCTTCGTCGAGGAGATTCACTACCGGGTCGATACCCGTTTCAGCGCGGCACGGCCACACATTGCGGGGAACTGGCCCGCGCACACCGAGGCCGCTCGTGCGCGCCTGAAGCGGCGGCTCGTCGCCAGTTACGGCAACGCACAGGTCCAGCCCGACAAGATCGACTGGCTGATCCGCCGGCACGCGGACCAGACGGCAAAGGCATGGGATCCGGACGCCGTGAACCAAGATTCGGACGGTCCAAACCAAGAATCAACGCAGTCATACGGTCTTCGGGGGCTGGAGCCCGCCAAACGCGTAGGCCGAGTGCTCGGCGTCGCTTTTGTGATGGCCTCCGCGGGCCTGGCGCTCCTGATGGTCGACGGCCGATGGGCGACCGCGTTCCTCTTGTGTGTTGGCGGAGCACTCGTGATACGCGGAGCCTCCGCTATCCGGGCAGTGCATGGCCTACGTCGGTTCCTCGCCGCCCGATCCAGGCAACGGCACGACCAGGAGATGGAGTGGTACCTAGAGTGGGTCTCGCAACTCGAGGACCGGCCCACCGACGCTGAGATAAACCGGTGGCTCGTGATGGACAAGATCTATCTCAGAACCGACGCCGCGCAGCGAGCCGGCCTGACGACAGACGATCTCGTGACCCACGTGGTGACGGTCGAGGGCACGAAGGACGCCAGACGGGCGCGGGTAGAAAACGGACCGCTCCGCTACTCGGCCTATGATGTTCAGATTTTCCTGCTCAGTCAGAGTGGTGTCCGCGAGGTGACGGCCCACCTGGATTTTCTGACCGGCGAGGTGAGCAACGAGCGGCGCACACTGTTCCGATACAACACGCTTGCGTCGGCGCGGGTGGTGGAACGTGGTGTGCGCACCACGAAGGCGACCACACTGGAACCGGTCAAGGTGGAGCGGCTGCGGGCCTATACGCTGCGGCTGACGCTACTGAACGGCGAGGAGATCACCGTGATCGGCGAGAACCTCCGTAGAAACCCTGGCGACCTGCTGGACGGCGCCGAGCAGGACGACCGGCTGCTCACGCTCCAGAGCTCGGGGATCGAAGGCGCCCTTCCCATCCTGGAGTCGGTGGCGGCGGAAGGCTCCGAGTGGATAGCCAAGGAGCACGAGCGCCGACAGCGCTGGGCCCGCGACTGGGCCGACTGAGCTCGGTCGCCTGGCAGCCTCAATGCCCGCCTGATCAGGTGAGCGTCGCGCGACAGTTCCTCAGGGAACGCTCCAGACAGAGGCTGCCGTACTGCTGGGCATGTCGCGTCCCCAGGTCCGCAAGCTCATGGACCGCGGCGTGCTGGAGTTCCGCAAGGTCGGCACCCATCATCGCGTGCGCGTCTCGTCGATCCGGAGGTTCCTCGGGTCCGAGCGGCCACGGCGACGTGACGCGCTCGTCGACCTGGCCGCTGTACAAAACGACCTCGGCTTGACCGAATGATCAGCACGTCCGGCGAGACGGACCTGATCCGCGTCGTCCTCGCCGACGCAAATGTGCTGTACTCCCGAGTCCTGCGCGACTACCTTCTCTACGCGGCAGACCAGGAGATCATCGCCGTCGCGTGGAGTTCCAGGATCCTTACCGAGGCCACGGAACATCTCAGCGGCCGATCACATTCCAGCCATGCTCTTCCCATCCTGCACGTCCCCGCCGACGCCAGTTGGGCAACGTGGGTGACACGCTGGGCTTGTGAGCCGACGGATCCCCGAGCTTGGACCGGTGCTACGGGTGCCGTCGCCTGTGGTCGAGCTGTTCGACGATCGGGTGCGCGGGGTTCGGCTGCTGCTGAAGCGGGACGATCTGATCCACCCGGATCTGCCGGGGAACAAGTGGCGGAAGCTGGCCGGCAACCTGGCCGCCGCCGCCGAGCAGGATGCCGGGACGCTGCTGACGTTCGGTGGCGCGTATTCGAACCACATCGCGGCGACCGCGGCGGCCGGCTGGCATTTCGGATTCGGCACCGTCGGTGTGATCCGGGGCGAACAGCATCTGCCGCTGAACCCGGTTCTCGCCCGCGCCGCCCGGCACGGTGCGAGAGCCTCGACACGCCCTGACTCGGCACGCCCTGAAAGGAAGGGCAACGGGCAATGCGCGGGAGACCGTGCGCCGGGGTACGCGGTTCGCGCCGGATCTGCCACGCTGTGTCCCATGGGGGAAGGTCACACCGGCCCGAGCACACCAGCGGACGGGCTGTCCGGTCCGTTCACCGAGGCGGAGGTCGCGGCGCTCGAGCTCGCGTACACCGAGGCCGAATCGGCGAGGCAGATGCTGGTCCGGGCGGGCCTGGCGCGGAATCTCCAACCAGGCTTCGATGTGCCGAGCGAGTTCTGGTTCCGGGTCGCCGAGCTGATCGCACGCGGGAAGCTCACCGACGGCCGGCGGCGGCTGCTCGCCGCGGCTGCCGAGGACTTTCCCGGCA
>Ga0105249_10001431_pt1 | contig 20927 bp, 20 predicted proteins | sample KBSS44metaG_FD_81522 | JGI IMG/M metagenome (GOLD analysis project Ga0105249, IMG submission 81522) | Switchgrass rhizosphere microbial communities from Kellogg Biological Station, Michigan, USA - KBS S4-4 metaG | ecosystem: Host-associated > Plants > Roots > Rhizosphere > Soil | place...
CATGCAGTAGGCGAGCTGGCGCGCGACCTCGGTCTTGCCGACGCCGGTGGGGCCGGAGAAGAGGAAGTTGCCGATCGGCTTCTGGGGGTTGCCCAGGCCCGAGCGCGCCATCTTGATCGCTGAGGCGAGGGCGTCGATGGCCTGATCCTGACCGAACACGACCGCCTTCAAGTCCCGGTCCAAATTGGCCAGGGCACTGCGATCGTCGGTGGAAACGCTGCGCGGCGGGATGCGCGCGATCTTCGCGATGATCTCCTCGATCTCGGCCTTGCCGATGATGCGCTTTTGCTTCGCCTTGGGCGCGATGCGCTGCGCGGCACCGGCTTCGTCGATCACGTCGATCGCCTTGTCTGGGAGGTGCCGGTCGTTGATGTAGCGCGCGGAAAGCTCGGCCGCCGTGGTGAGCGCGTTGGCGGTGTACTTCACGCTGTGGTGCGCCTCGAAGCGGGTCTTCAACCCCTTCAATATCTCCACCGTCTCGTCCACGGAGGGCTCGACCACGTCGATTTTCTGGAAGCGCCGCGAAAGCGCGTGGTCCTTCTCGAACACGCCCCGGTACTCGTTGTAGGTGGTGGCGCCGATGCACTTCAGCTGCCCGGTGGAGAGCACCGGCTTCAACAGGTTGGATGCGTCCAGCGTCCCGCCCGAAGCCGCGCCGGCGCCGATCACCGTGTGGATCTCGTCGATGAAGAGGATCGCGTTCGGATTGTCGACCAGCTGCTTGAGCACAGCCTTGAGGCGCTGCTCGAAATCGCCGCGGTATTTCGTGCCGGCGAGGAGCGCGCCCATGTCGAGCGCATAGACCGTGCACTTCGCGAGCAGGTCGGGGACGTTGCCCTCGACGATGCGCCGCGCCAGGCCCTCGGCGATGGCGGTCTTGCCGACGCCCGCTTCGCCCACCAGGAGCGGGTTGTTCTTGCGGCGGCGGCAAAGCGTCTGCACCACGCGCTCGAGCTCCCTGTCGCGGCCGATCAACGGGTCGATCTTGCCGGCGAGCGCGAGCGCGTTCAGGTTCTGGGTGTAGTTGTCTAGCGGGCTGTTCGAGGTCTCGGCCTGGCCTTCCTGCTCGGCCTCCTGGTCGTTCTTGCCCTGGTGCGCTTGCGGCGTCTTGGTGATGCCGTGCGAGATGTAGTTCACCACGTCGAGGCGCGCGATTCCCTGCTGCTGCAGGAAGTACACCGCGTGCGAGTCCTTTTCGCCGAAGATCGCCACCAGCACGTTGGCCCCGGTGACCTCTTTCTTCCCCGAGGACTGCACGTGCAGGATCGCGCGCTGGATGACCCGCTGGAAGCCCAGGGTCGGCTGGGTGTCGACCTCGCGGTCGGCAGCGATGCGCGGGGTCTGCTCGGCGATGTGCTGAGTCAGGTTCTTGCGCAACTCGTCCATGTTGGCGCCGCAGGCGCGCAGCACTTCGGCCGCGGTGGGGTTGTCGAGCAGCGCAAGCAGCAGGTGTTCGACGGTGATGAACTCGTGGCGCTTCTGGCGCGCCTCGACGAACGCCATGTGGAGGCTGACTTCAAGCTCCTGGGCAATCATTTGCTGCCTTTCCTCCTGCCTGCCGTTAACACCTTTTCCTCCGCCTTCTCCGCTAAGTCTCTTCCATCACGCACTGCAACGGGTGCTGGTGCTTCCGGGAGTATGCCGCGACTTGCTGCACCTTGGTGGTAGCAACGTCGCGGGGATAGACCCCACAGACTCCGATGCCTTCGCGATGCACCTTCAGCATCACCTGCGTGGCGCGCTCCCGGCTCATGCCGAAGAACTTCTGCAGCACCACCACCACAAACTCCATGGGGGTGTAGTCGTCGTTCAGCAGCATGACCTTGAACATCGGCGGAGGCTTCAGCTTGCTCCGCTGGGCCTCCAGTATGGTGTCGTCCTTTGGCTGCGCCATGCCGCCTGACTACGCGCCCTCGAGCCCCCCAGAATCGGACAATTTCCGGGCTTGCCCGTTCCCCCCGGCGTTTCCGTCCCGCCTTCCGGTGCGTCCAATCGCCATACTGCGGACTATCGTAATCTTAGTGGGGGGTCGAATCAATGCGGCCCGACCGGCCTAATGGCCGAATTACGGCGTTTTTTCACGGCCTTGGCGCATTAGCGACAGGCCTTGGCGCTGGCGCCACAGTCCACTAGGGGATCCCTTGACGTGCCCGTGCCGGGCGCGTAAAAGGCGGGCTGTGTTTGGATTCAGGCTGTCTGTTTGCCATCTAGGGCGGCGGGGTCGTGGAGTTCCAGGCATGGCTCGGGTCGAACGCCCGGTAGCTCATCAATAACGACGACGAACTAGGGAGAGCGGCATGGCAACAGGGACGGTCAAGTGGTTCAACGACGCAAAAGGCTACGGGTTCATCACTCCGGACGACGGCAGCGAGGATCTTTTCGCTCATTTTTCGGCCATCAACATGTCGGGATTCAAGACGCTGAAGGAAGGACAGAAAGTAAGCTTCGACGTGGTGCAGGGGCCCAAGGGGAAGCAGGCCTCCAACATCCAGAAGGTCTGAGCGCGACAGCGGGCTAAATAACAACAAGAAGGCCGCCCTCGGGCGGCCTTCGTTTTTCTGCTCTTCCTTTCTCTCCTTTTCCTTACATCCTCTCGATCATCGCCTGGCCGAAGCCGGAGCACGACACCTGCTTCGCGCCCTGCATCTGCCGGGCGAAGTCGTAGGTGACGATCTTGTCCTGGATCGCCCTCTCCATCGATCGGATGATCGCATCGGCAGCCTCGACCCAGCCCATGTGACGCAGCATCATCTCGGCCGAAAGGATCTCCGAGCCGGGGTTCACGTAGTCCTTGCCGGCATATTTCGGGGCGGTCCCGTGCGTGGCTTCGAACATGGCCACGGTGTCGCTCAGGTTCGCGCCCGGCGCGATCCCGATGCCGCCGACCTCCGCCGCTAGCCCGTCGGAGATGTAGTCACCGTTCAGGTTGGTGGTCGCGAGCACGTCGTATTCGGCGGGCCGCAGCAGGATCTGCTGCAGCATCGCGTCGGTGATCACGTCCTTCACCACGATGTCGGGGCCGCCCCTGGGGTTCTTGAAGCTGTGCCACGGGCCTCCGTCGAGCGGCTTGGCGCCGAATTCCTTCACTGCGAGCTGGTAGCCCCAGTCGCGGAAGCCACCCTCGGTGAATTTCTGGATGTTGCCCTTGTGCACCAGGGTGACCGACTTTCTCTTGTTGTCGATTGCATACTGGTAGGCCCGGCGGATGAGCCGCTCGGAGCCTTCGATCGATACCGGCTTGATGCCGATTGCCGAGGAGGCCGGGAAGCGGATTTTCTTGACCTTCATTTCCTTCATCAGGAAGTCGATGACCTTCTTCGCTTCCGGAGAATTCGCGGGCCACTCGATGCCCGCGTAGATGTCCTCCGAGTTCTCGCGGAAGATCACCATGTCGACATCCTCCGGCTTCTTGAGCGGCGAGGGAACCCCGCTGAACCAGCGAACCGGGCGCAGGCAGACGTACAGGTCCAGTTACTGGCGCAGCGCGACGTTGATCGAGCGGATGCCGCCGCCCACAGGGGTGGTCAGCGGTCCCTTGATCGAGACCACGAACTCCTTCGAGGCTTCCAGGGTCTCGTCGGGCAGCCAGACGTTCTCGCCGTAGACCTTGGTCGACTTCTCCCCGGCAAACATCTCCATCCAGACGATCTTGCGCTTACCGCCGTAGGCCTTCTTGACGGCCGAGTCCACCACTTTCAACATCACCGGGGTGATGTCGACCCCGGTGCCGTCGCCCTCGATGTAGGGGATGATGGGAATGTCCGGAACCGCGAGCGAGAAGTCCTTGTTCACCCGGATCTTCTCTCCGCTCGCCGGGACCTTGATGTGCTTGTACGCCATGGGTTCTCCTGCGCGTGGGGGCTGTTGGAAAGTGCAGTGGACTCTTGAAAGGGGGGCGATTATACTCGCCTTTGACTGAGCTAGGTTATTGATTTGGAATAAGTTTGCACTGCGTCAACCCATCTCCAGTCAGGTCATCGTCAACCAGCGGCACACAGCCGCGTTACATGCGGTGGACCGGTCATTGCCGGTTTTTCCCAAACCACTCTAGAGAAGGGGATGAGAATGAAGCAGTTCATTTCGATGCTGGTTGCGGCCGTCTTCGCCGCCGCGAGCGTGACCGCGATCGCGCAGGACAAGAAGGACGACAAGGCGAAGGCCGGCCAGATGGACAAGAAGGACGGCAAGAAGGCAGCCAAGAAGTCGTCCAAGAAGTCCGACGGCAAGAAGAAGAGCGCCGCCAAGAAAGACGAAGCCAAGAAGTAACCCGCTTCAGAGAAAATCAAGGAAAGGCAGGGTCTCCCCTGCCTTTTCTATTGATGCGCTCCGTTATCCTTTTCGCGGCGCTTGCCGCCGCCCCGGCCCTCGCCGAGCCTCCGGTGACGCAGCTCAACGCCGGGATGCACCTCATTCGCGCGGAAGTGGTTTCCGACCCCGGCACGCGCGCTCAGGGCCTCATGTACCGCAAGACCATGGCCCAGAACGCGGGGATGCTCTTCATCTTCGACGAGCCGCAGGTTCACTGCATGTGGATGAAGAACACGCTGATCCCGCTCTCGGTCGCCTTCATCGACGACCGCGGCGCGATCGTCAACATCGAGGACATGAAGCCTCAGACCGAGGATTCGCACTGCGCGGCGCAGCCGGTGCGCTACGCACTTGAAATGAACCGCGGCTGGTTTGCCGCCCGGGGAGTCAAGCCGGGAAGCCGCCTCGGCGGCATTCCCGGGGTGAAGTAGGCCGACCTCCTCGGCTGGCCCGATTCGGCCTGCCTAGAAGGCCACGCCGCCGTGGCTCTGCGCCACCATGAAGTAGAGCATCGGAATCGACAGCATCGTGTTGATGCGCGAGGCCATCCCGGCGGTCTTCGCCGCCCTGGTTTTCTGGTCAGGCGGCACCTGCACGATGCCGAGCACCTTCTTCTGATTCGGCCAGATGACGAACCAGACGTTGAACCACATGATCGTGCCGAGCCACGCTCCCAGCCCGATCGCAGTGAAGGGCTTCTGCAGCGTAAGCGCCTGCACCAGGTAGCCGTTCATCAGGGCGAGGATCAGGCCGAGGACGATCGTCGCCATCGCGGCCCAGCGGAACCAGAACAGCGCCGCCGGCGCGATGACCTTGCTGATCGCCGGCTTCTGGTCGTCCGGAATCTTGGGCATCGACGGCGTCTGCACGAAGTTGAAGTACCACAGCAGGCCGATCCACATCACGCCGGCGGTAACGTGCAGCCAGCGCATGGCGAACAGCCACCAGCCGTGCTCGCCGAGCGCGACCTTTCCTCCGGCGGCGACGAGGATGATCAGCAGGACGACCAGCACGACGACGCCTGCGGCGATCGTGCGACCGAGCGATTGGAAGATGGCACCCATTGGTTTTCTCCCTGTCTTGTTTATGGGTTGCGGCAGCAAAAGTCTAGCACGCGTCAATGACCGGCCGCTAAAGCTCCGGAGGCGGCGACGAGGAGGACGATGATCTGGGCGGCGACGAGCGCGGCCTGCATCCGCTCCTCCAGCTTCATGAGCATCGGCAGGGTCGCGAGGTAGCAGACCAGCGTCACGGTGGCAATCAGGGCGACGCAGCCGAGGCTCAGGTAGTCGGCGTCGGGAAGGAGCCGCAGCCACCCCCAGCCCACGGGAGCACCGGTCCGCGCGAGGTACTCGCCGACCGGCAGTCGCCAGAGCGTGGGCAGCGCGTCGAGCGGCACGAACGACGGCAGGACGCCCCCTGCGTAGAGGACGAACGCAACGAGGGCGGCGGCGAACGCGATCCAGGTCGCCGCGCCGAGCCAGCGCGCATAGAGCTCCTGGAAGACCTGCTCGCGGCTCACGGCCACAGCCCCGTTCCGCGCCCGAAGGCGCGGGCGCCTGCGAGGAGGAGCACCACGATCACGACGCGGCGAACCACGGACGCGGGCGTGCGCGCGAGCAGGATCGCTCCCAGCCGCGAGCCGAGCATGACGCCGAGGATCGCAGGAACGGCGAGCGCGGGCAGCAGGGCACCGCGGTGGATATAGACCCAGGCCGCGGAGCTGTTCACGATCGAGATGATCAGGCCGCTCGTGCCCACTGCGACCTTGAGCGGCGCCGCCATCACGAGGTTCAGCACCGGAACGTTGGCAAATCCGGCGCCCAGGCCGAAGACGCCGCCGAGAAACCCGATGCCGGCGAAGGCCGCGAATCCGCTCAGCGTGCGCCGCGTGCGCCAGTCGACCGCGACGCCGTCGGACGGATCCTCGTAGCGGCCGCGCAGGCGCAGGATCGTGCCGAGGGCGTCGGCCTCGCCGGTCCCGGCGGCAGCGTCGCCCGTGCGCCAGACCACGACCGCGATCGCGAGCACCGTGGCGCCGAGCGCGGTCTGAACCACCTCGGTCGGCAGCGCGAGGCCCGCCAGCGCGCCGGCGAACGAGGCGATCGAGCCCGACAGCGCGAGCGGCACCGCGAGCCGCAGGCTGGCCAGGCGGTTGCGCAGCAGGCTCGGGCCCGCGGCGAGCGTTCCGGCCAGCGCGAAGACCAGTCCCACGCCGCGCACGAAGTCGAGGTGGAACGGGAAGAAGCCGCTGACGATGGGCACGAAAAGCACGCCGCCGCCGACGCCCGCGACGACCGCGACAATCCCGATCACGAAGCTTACGGCGAACACCGCCGCAAGCCAGATCCACCAAGCGTCCGCCATTTTTGGCGCTATGCTAACCCGATGCCTCGATTCGCCGCCAACGTTTCCACGTTGTTCACCGAAATCGGATTTCTCGAGCGCTTTGCGGCCGCGCGCGAGGCGGGATTCCGCGCGGTCGAATACCAGTACCCGTACGACGTCGCGCCGGCCGAGGTGGCGCGCGCGGCACGCGAGGCCGGCGTCGAGGTCGTGCTGCACAACATGCCGCAGGGCGACGCCCAGCGGAACGAGCGCGGCACGGCCTGCCTTCCCGGCCGCGAGCAGCGCTTCCGCGACGACCTCGAGCGCGCCATCGAGTACGCGCGTGCGGCGCGTTGCACGAGCCTGCACCTGATGGCCGGCGTGGTCCCGCCCGGCGCCGAGCGTGCCGCGCTGCACGCCACCTACGTGGCGAATCTCAAGCGGGCCGCGAAGCGCCTGGACCAGGAGGACATGCGTCTCCTCATCGAGCCGCTGAGCGAGCGAACCGTGGCGAACTGCTTCCTGCGCTCGAGCGCGCAGGCGGTCCAGGTGCTGGACGAAGTCGGCGCCGGCAACGCGCTCCTCCAGTACGACCTCTTCCACATGCAGATCATGGAAGGCAATCTCACCGCGACGATCGCGCGCCTGCTTCCGCGCATCGGGCACCTGCAGATCGCCGACGTTCCCGGGCGCCACGAGCCGGGAAGCGGCGAGATCAACTTCGATTTTCTCTTCGGGCATGTCGATGCCATCGGCTACGCCGGCTGGATCGGCTGCGAATACAATCCGGCCGGTGAGACGCTCGCGGGCCTGAAATGGGCCAGGCCTTACCTCTAGTCCGGCAAGCTGAAGTCGCGCGCGCGCTGCGGGCATTCCTGCCGGCGCGCGCCCTGCTGTGGGAGGAGGAGGACACCCGACCCTACGAATGCGATGGGCTCACCGCCTATCGGCAATTGCCCATGGTCGTGGCGCTCCCCGAGACCGAGGAACAGGTGCGCCGCGTCCTCGAGACCTGCTCCGCGATGAGCATCCCGGTCGTGCCGCGCGGCGCAGGCACGGGCCTTTCGGGCGGCGCGCTGCCGCGCGGCGACGGCGTGCTCCTTTCCATGGCCAAGTTCATGCGCGTGCTGCGCGTGGACGCGCGCGCGAGGATCGCCGTGGTACAGCCTGGCGTGCGCAATGCCGCGATCTCGGAAGCGGCCGCCCCCTTCGACCTCTACTATGCGCCCGACCCCTCGAGCCAGATCGCGTGCACGATCGGCGGCAACGTGGCCGAGAATTCGGGCGGCGTGCACTGCCTGAAATACGGCCTCACGGTGCACAACGTGCTCCGGGTCCGCGGCTTCACCGCGGCGGGCGAGCCGGTCGAGCTCGGCTCGCAGGCGCCTGACGCGCCAGGCTACGACCTGCTCGCGCTCGCCATCGGCTCGGAAGGCATGCTCGTGGTGGTCACCGAGGTGACGGTGAAGCTCCTTCCCAAGCCGCAATGCGCCAAAGTCGTGATGGCCTCGTTCGACGACGTGGAGAAGGCGGGCCAGGCGGTGGCCGACGTGATCGCCGCCGGGATCCTCCCGGCGGGGCTCGAGATGATGGATCGTCCGGCGACGCATGCGGTCGAGCAGTTCGTGGGGGCGGGCTACGACCTCGACGCCGCCGCCATCCTGCTGTGCGAATCCGACGGCACGGCCGAGGAGGTCGAGCACGAGATCGCGCGCATGCGCGAGGTGCTCGTCCGCGCCGGCGCGACCCGCATGAGCGTGTCGCGCGACGAGGCCGAGCGGCTGCGCTTCTGGTCGGGGCGCAAGAGCGCGTTTCCAGCCGTCGGGCGCATCTCGCCCGACTATTACTGCATGGACGGCACGATCCCGCGCAAGCGCCTGGGCGAGGTGCTCAAGTTCATCGGCGCGATGGAGAAGAAATACGGCCTGCGCTGCCCGAACGTTTTCCACGCCGGCGACGGCAACCTGCATCCGCTCATCCTTTACGACGCGAACGACGCCGACGAGCTGCGTCGCACCGAGCTCTTCGCCGCCGAAGTGCTTGAGAAGTGCGTCGAGGTCGGCGGCACGATCACCGGCGAGCACGGCGTGGGGGTGGAGAAGATCGACCAGATGTGCGTGCAGTTCAGGCCCGACGAGCTGGAGCTGTTCCTTGCCGTGAAGCGCGCGTTCGATCCGGCGATGCTGCTCAACCCAGGGAAGGCCGTTCCCACGCTCGCGCGCTGCGCGGAGTTCGGCCGCATGCACGTGCGCGGCGGCAGGCTGCCGCATCCCGAGCTGCCGCGCTTTTGACTCTCGAAGCGCTTCAAGACCGTATCCGTCAAGCCGCAGCGCGCAAGGCGCCGCTGCGCCTGCGCGGCGGTGGCAGCAAGGACTTCTACGGCAACGAGCCGCGCGGCGAGCTTCTCGATACGCGCGGCTACGCCGGGATCGCGAGCTATGAGCCCACCGAGCTCGTGGTGACGGCCCGTTGCGGCACTCCCCTCGTCGAACTCGAGCGTGCGTTGAAGGGGCACAACCAGTGCCTCCCTTTCGAGCCGCCGCACTTCGGCCCCGAAGCCACGCTGGGCGGCTGCGTCGCGGCGGGCCTGTCGGGGCCGCGGCGCGCTAGCGCCGGGGCGCTGCGCGACTACGTCCTCGGCGTCAAGCTGGTGGACGGGCAGGGTCGCGCGCTTGCGTTCGGCGGCCAGGTGATGAAGAACGTCGCGGGATATGACCTCGCGCGGCTTGCGGCCGGCTCGCTCGGCACGCTTGGCCTCATCGCCGAGGTCTCGCTCAAGGTCCTCCCGCTGCCGGCGAGCGAGCTCACGCTCGAGCTGGAAATGAGCGAGACCGCGGCCCTCGAGGGCATGAATGCCTGGGCCGGCCAGCCGCTGCCGGTCTCGGCCACGGCGTGGCACGCCGGGCGCCTGCGCGTGCGGCTGTCCGGCGCGGAGCCTGCGGTGCGCGCCGCCGCCCTGAAGATCGGCGGCACCCGGGTCGAGGCGGGGTCATTCTGGGACGAGGTGCGCGAGCACCGGCACGCGTTTTTCGGTGGACCGGAGCCGCTGTGGCGTCTCGCGGTTCCATCGACTTGCCCGCCGCTCGGCGCGCCGGGCGGCACGCTGATCGAATGGGGCGGAGCGTTGCGGTGGATTCGCACGCCGGACGCTCGGGAGCTCGCCGCTCGGGCCGGGGGGCACGCGACGCTCTTTCGCTCGCACGACAAGCGCGAGAGCGTTTTCACGACGCTCGACCCGGTCGCGATGACCTTGCATCGCCGGCTGAAGGCGGCCTTCGATCCGGCCGCCATCCTCAATCCCGGCCGCATGTACGCCGAGCTCTAGGCCTTGGTCAGGTTCTTTTTCTGCGCCTCCACCGCCGCGCGTGCCTGCGCGGCGAACGCGCTGTCGGGATACCGGGCAAGGAGGCGGGCGTACAGCTGGATCGACAGCACTGGCTCGCCGGCCTCGCCGGCCTTGGCGGCAGCCTCGAAGAGCAGCCGCTGCTTGGCGAGGTCCGCCGCTTTGGCGAAGTCTGCAGCCTTCGCGACGTCCGCGGTTTTCGCGACATCCGTGGCCCGGGCGAGCTCGGCGGCCTTGGCAAAATCGGCCGCCCTGGCGAGATCGGTCTCGGCCTGGGGCGGGGCAGGGCGCGACTTGGTGGTCGCCATGACCTCGGCCATCAACGCCGCGCTGCGCTCCTCGGAAGCTCGGCGCAGCTCCTCGCTTCGCCGGCGCCACTTCACGAGCCCGTACACGAGCACGCCGATTGCAGCAGCGCCGAGCAGCCAGACCACGACCTTCATGCAAAAAGTATAGCGGCACATGCAGACCCGGCTCGCCGACTTCATCCGCGACACGCCCGAAGGCCGGGAGGCCGAGGCCATCCTGCGCAAGTGCGTGCATTGCGGCTTTTGCACCGCGACCTGCCCGACCTATCAGGTGCTCGGCGACGACCTCGACAGTCCGCGCGGGCGCATCTACCTCATCAAGCGCGCGCTCGAAGGCGCGCCGGTCAGCGCGAAGACCCAGCTCCATCTCGACCGCTGCCTCACCTGTCGCGCGTGCGAGACCACCTGCCCGTCGGGGGTGCGCTACGGCAGGCTCGTCGACATCGGACGCGGCGTGGTCGAGGCGCGCGCGAAGCGCCGCCCGTCCGAGCGGCTGGTGCGGCGCCTGGTCGCCTCGGTCGTGCCGCGCCCGCGGCTCTTCAAGCTGCTCGCGGGATTGGGCCGAGTGGTGCGGCCCGTGCTGCCTGCTGCCGTGAAAGCAAAAGTTCCGGGACCGATGGCGGACCCTGGCGAGTGGCCGGCGCCGCGGCATGCGCGCAAGATGCTCGCGCTGGGGGGATGCGTGCAACCCGGTCTCGCCCCGTCGATCAATGCCGCGGCGGCACGGGTGCTCGACCGGATCGGCATCTCGCTCGTCGAAGCGCCGCGCGCCGGATGCTGCGGGGCGCTGCGCTTCCACCTGAACTATCAGCAGGAGGGGCGCGACGATATGCGCGCCTTGATCGACGCGTGGTGGCCCCTGGTCGAACGCGGCGCGGTCGAGGCAATCGTCATGACGGCAAGCGGCTGCGGCGCGACGGTGAAGGAGTACGGCCACCTGCTCGCGCACGATCCGGCGTATCGCGACAAGGCCGCGCGGATCGCCGGGCTGACCAAGGACCTCGCCGAGGTGATACCGGTCGACGCGCTTCCCCCGGGCATCGCGGCGGGCCGGATCGCCTTCCACTCTCCCTGCACGCTGCAGCACGGCCAGCAGATCCGCGGCGCCGTGGAGTCGCGGCTGGCGCGCGCCGGGTTCGAGCTCACGGGAGTGCGCGACGCCCACCTGTGCTGCGGCTCGGCGGGCACGTACTCGCTGCTGCAGCCGGCGATCGCCGGTGAGCTTCGCGGCCGCAAGCTCGCCGCGCTGAGCGAGGGGCAGCCCGAGCAGATCGCCACGGCGAACATCGGCTGTCTGACTCACCTGCAAGGCGCATCGCAAGTGCCGGTGCGCCATTGGATCGAAGTCCTCGACGCGGCGCTGCAGCGTAAAATGCAAGCATGAGCGCCAGACCCGCTCCCGAAGTCGCTCCCAATGTGGTGCGTGTGGCTTGTCCGCACGATTGTCCCGACACCTGCGCCATGCTCGTCACCGTGGAAGACGGGGTCGCGACGAAGATCCAGGGCGATCCGTCGATGCCCTTTACCGACGGCACGCTGTGCACGAAGGTCGCGCACTACCTCGAGCGGACCTACGCCCCCGACCGGCTGCTCTACCCGATGCGTCGCGTCGGGAAGAAGGGCGGGGGAAAATTCGAGCGAATCACCTGGGACGAGGCGCTCGATGAGATCGCGGCGCGGCTGAAGAGCCTCGCAAGCGAGAATCCCGAGACCATCCTGCCCTGCAGCTACGCCGGCACCATGGGCATGGTCCAGTACAGCTCGATGGACCGGCGCTTCTTCCATCGCCTCGGCGCGACGCTGCTCGACCGCACGCTCTGCTCAACGGCGGGCAAGTTCGGCCTGCGCGCGACGCTTGGCGGCTCGGTCGGCATGGACCCCGAGCGCTTCGACGAGGCGAAGCTGATCCTGCTCTGGGGCGCGAACCCGGTGGTGTCGAACCTGCACCTGTGGTCGCGCGTGCAGGAAGCGAAGCGTCGCGGGGCCAAGGTCGTGGCGATCGATCCCTACCGCAGCCTCTCGGCGGAGAAGTGCAGCCAGCACGTGGCGCTGCTGCCGGGCACCGACGGCGCGCTCGCGCTCGGCATGATGCACGTGCTGATCGCCGAGGACTTGATCGACCTTGACTACGTCGCGAAGTACACCGTCGGCTACGAGGCGCTGCGCCAGCGGGTTCTCGAGCGCTATTCCCCGGAGTGGGCCGCGCGCGCCTGCGGCCTGAGCGTCGGCGAGGTGGTGCAGCTCGCGCGCGACTACGGCCGCACGAGGCCGGCGGCGATCCGGCTCAACTACGGCATGCAGCGCCACGCCGGGGGCGGTATCGCAGCGCGCACCATCGCCTGTCTCCCCGCCTTGATCGGGGCCTGGCGCGAGCCCGCCGGCGGGATCGTGCTCACCACCGCCGATTTCTATCGCTTCGACCACGCCGCGCTGGAGCGTCCCGACCTCCTCGCCGGGAGGCGTCCGCGCGTCATCAACCAGTCGAAGCTCGGCGACGCGCTCACCTCGGCCGAGCCGCCGGTGCGCGCGATCGTGGTCTACAACAACAACCCGGTCGCGGTGTGCCCGGACTCCGACAAGGTGATCGCGGGGTTCTCGCGCGAGGATCTGTTCACCGTGGTGATGGACCACTTCCAGACCGACACCGCGGATTACGCCGACATCGTGCTTCCCGCGACCACTCAGCTCGAGCATTACGACGTGCACAAGTCGTACGGGCACCTCTACGTGCTCGGCAACAACCCCGCCATTGCGCCGGTGGGCGAGTCGCTGCCGAATTCGGAGGTGTTCCGCCGGCTCGCCGCGCGCATGGGCTTCGACGAGCCGTGCTTCCGCGATTCCGACGAGGATATATGCCGCACGGCGCTCGGCTCGCACTTTGACTGGAACGAGCTCAAGCAGCGCGGGTGGCAGCGCCTGTCGAAGCCCGAGCGCTTCGCCCCGTTCGCGCAAGGCGGCTTCCCCACGCCGTCGGGCAAGTGCGAGCTCTACAGCTCGGTGCTCGAGAAGCAGGGCGTCGACCCTCTGCCTTTCTACAATCCGCCCGCAGAGGTGGCTGACGAAGCGCTGGCGGGGCGTTTCCCGCTCGCCTTCATCTCGCCGCCGGCGCGCCACTTCCTCAACTCGTCGTTCGCCAACCTTGCGCGCTTCAGAGAGTTCGAGCGCGAGCCGCATCTGGACATGCATCCAGACGACGCCGCGGCGCGCGGTATCCGCGAAGGCGACCGCGTGCGCGTGTTCAACGCCCGCGGCGGCTACACGCTCAGGGCGCGCGTCAACGGCAAGCCGCGCCGCGGCGTGGTGGTCGCGCCCTCGGTATGGTGGAAGAAGTACGCGCGCGACGGCGGCAACGCCAACAACGTCACCTCGCAACGCACCACCGACCTCGGCGGCGGCGCCACGTTCTACGACTGCCGCGTGCAGGTCGAGCGTGTCGACGCATCTCTTCCTTAGCCCGCAGCTCGGGCGCTACGGCTTTCCAGAAGGCCATCCGCTGTCCGTAGACCGGCAGGGCGCGTTCTGGCGCCGCGCCCGCGCGACTGGCCTCGACCGCAAGGTGACGCTGGCTGAGTCTCCCGCGGCGCCAAGAGAAGCCATCCTGCGTTTTCATACTGCCGAATACATAGACCGTGTCGTCGCTGCCTCGCGCCAGGGCAGCGGCTACCTCGACTACGGCGACACGCCGGCGTTCCCCGGCTGCTACGAGATCGCCGCGCACGTGGTCGGAGCCGCCCTCGAGGGCGCGCGCCGCATCATGGCGGGCGATGCGCGACGCACTTTTCAGCCGATCGGCGGGCTGCACCACGCCAGGCGCGGCGGCGCTGCCGGCTTCTGCGTGTTCAACGACCCCGGCGTCCTGATCGAGGCGCTGCGGGCCGAACACGGCTTGCGCCGCGTCGCGTACGTCGACATCGACGTGCATCACGGCGACGGCGTGTTCTACGAGTTCGAGCACGACCCCGACGTCGTCTGCGTCGACATTCACGAGGACGGGCAGTTTCTCTATCCCGGCACCGGCAGCGTTCACGAGACCGGCTGCGGCGCGGCCGAGGGCACCAAACTCAACCTGCCGCTCGCGCCGGGCTCGGGCGATCGGGAGTTTCTGCGCGCGTGGGAGAAGGCCGAGGGCTTCGTCGACCGGGCACGTCCCGAGCTCGTCATCCTGCAATGCGGCGCCGACGGTCTCGCCGGCGACCCGCTCGCCGACCTCCGCCTCACGGCCGCCGCGCACGCGCATGTCGCGCGGCGCCTGGTCGCGCTTGCCGAGCGCCACGCCCGCGGCCGTCTGATGGCGTTCGGCGGCGGCGGCTACAGCCTGGAAAATCTCTCGGCGGCCTGGTGCGCGGTCCTCGAGGTGCTGGTTGAGCCGCGCTAGCGCCCTGCGCCGGGTCGCGCGCTTCCTGCTCCCGTACCGGGCGCGCGTGGCGGTCGCGCTCGCGGCGCTGGTGGTCGCCGCCGCCTGCTGGCTCGCCCTCGGCCAGGGCGTGAAGCACGTCATCGACGGCGGCTTCGCCGGCGGCGAGCCCCGGGCGCTCGACCAGGCGCTCGCCGGAGTGCTCGGCATCGCCGCGGTGCTGGCGCTCGCCACATGGCTGCGCTTCTACCTGATGATGAGCCTGGGCGAGCGCGTGGTGACCGACCTGCGCCGCGCGGTGTTCGGACACCTGCTCGGCCTCGAGCCGGCGTTCTTCGAGGCGACGCGCACCGGCGAGGTCATCTCGCGCCTGACCAACGATGCGACGCTGCTTCAGCAGGTGATCGGCTACGGCCTGTCGATGTTCCTGCGCAACGCGCTCATGATGGCCGGTGCCGCCGCGATGCTGTTCGTGACGAGCTGGAAGCTCGCCGCGCTGGTGCTGGTGGGCGTGCCGGCGACGCTGCTGCCGATCCTGCTGCTCGGCCGGCGCGTGCGCCGGCTCTCGCGCGCGAGCCAGGACCGCGTCGCCGAAGTGTCGGCCTACGTCGACGAGGCGGTGCACGAGATTCGCACCGTGCAGGCGTACGTGCACGAGGACGCCGATCGCGCGAGCTTCGGACGCTACGCCGAGGCGGCCTACCGCGCGGGCGTGGCGCGCGTGCGGCAGAAGGCCTGGCTCATCTCGTCGGTCATGCTGATCGCCTTCAGCGCGGTCGGGGTCATCATGTGGATCGGCGGACACGACGTGTTCGCCGGGCGCATCAGCGCCGGAGAGCTCTCCGCGTTCGTGTTCTACGCCGCGATGCTCGCCGCGGGCGCCGGCACGGTGGCCGAGGTTTGGGGCGAGCTGCAGCGCGCCGCTGGCGCCGCCGAGCGGCTGGTGGACCTCCTCGACACAGTGCCGAGCATCGTAGCCCCACCATTGCCAATCCTTGTGCCCCAAGTCGGCAAGGCACGGGCGATCGAATTCGATGAAGTGAGCTTCGCCTACCCTTCGCGTCCCGGCGCTCCGGCGCTGCATCGCTTCGGGCTGAGCATCGCGGCGGGCGAGCGCGCCGCGCTGGTCGGTCCGTCCGGCGCCGGCAAATCGACGCTGTTCGCGCTGCTGCTTCGCTTCTACGACCCGCAGCGCGGGGCGGTGCGCATCGACGGCGTCGACCTGCGCGACATGGACCCGCGCGTCGCGCGCGGCCTGGTCGCGGTGGTGCCGCAGGATCCGGTGATCTTCGCCGCGAGCGTGCTCGACAACGTGCGCTACGGCAGCCCCGGCGCCGGACGCGACGAGGTGCTCGCCGCCTGCGAGCGGGCCTTCGCGCTCGAGTTCATCGAGCGCCTGCCGCAGGGGCTCGATACCGCGCTCGGCGAGCGCGGCGTCACGCTCTCCGGCGGGCAACGCCAGCGCCTTTCGATCGCGCGCGCGCTGCTCGCCGACCGCCCGATCCTGCTGCTGGACGAAGCGACGAGCTCGCTCGACGCCGCGAGCGAGCTCGTGGTGCAGCGCGCGCTCGAGGCGCTGGAAAAGGGCCGCACGACCCTCGCGATCGCGCACCGACTCGCCACGGTGCAGCATGCCGACCGCATCATCGTCATGGAGCGGGGCACGATCGTAGCCGAAGGCAGCCATGCGGAGCTCATGCGCGAGGGCGGGCTGTACGCGCGACTCGCCTCGCTCCAGTTCCTGGGCGACCTGGGCGCGCGCAACATCGAGCGCGCGGCGTAGCTTGCGCGCACTGCTCGTTCTAATGCTGGCCGCGGTTCTGCCGGCACATGCGGAAACCGTCAAGGTCGGCTCCAAGCGCTTTACCGAGTCCTACATCCTCGGCGAGTTGCTCGCGCGCGCCGCCGGCGGTGAGCACAAGCCAGGGCTGGGCAATACCGCGATCCTCTACGAAGCGCTGAAAAACGGCGCCGTGGACGTCTATCCCGAGTACACGGGCACCATCGCGCGCGAAATCCTCAAGACCGAGGAGAGCCTCGATCTCGCGCAGCTGAACCGGCGGCTGCAGCCGCTCGGGCTCGCGGTTTCCGTGCCGCTGGGCTTCAGCAACAGCTACGCGCTGGGCACGCGGTTGCCGCTGAGGACGATTTCCGAGCTGGCGAAGCGGCCCGAGGCCCGCATCGGCCTGTCGCACGAGTTTCTCGGCCGGCGCGACGGCTGGCCGGGCCTCAAGCAGGCGTATCGCTTGCCGCAAACGCCGCGCGGCCTGGATCACGGCCTCGCGTATGAAGCGCTCGCCGCCGGCGAGCTCGACGTGATCGACCTCTATTCCACCGACGCGAAGATCGAGCGCTACCGCATCGGCGTGCTCCAGGACGACCGGCATTTCTTTCCGTCCTACGACGCGGTGCTTCTTTACCGCGCCGACGCGCCGAAGCGATTCCCGGAGGCTTTCGCCGCGTGGAAGAAGCTCGAAAACCGGATCGACAACGCCACGATGGTGCGCCTCAATGCCCAGGCGGAGATCGACAAGGTGCCCTTCGCGCAGGTCGCCGCGGAATATCTTGGAGGCGACAAAGGGGGACGGCGCTCGTTCTGGTCGGCTTTGTTCGCGCCGGACTTCGGGCGCCTGCTGGCGCAGCACCTCGCGCTGGTGTTCGCCTCGCTCGCCGCCGCGATCCTGGTCGGGGTGCCGCTCGGCATGGTCGCGGCGCGGCAACGCTGGCTCGAGCAGCCCGTGCTCGTCGCCACCGGCCTGGTCCAGACCATCCCATCGCTCGCGCTGCTCGCGTTCCTGATACCGCTGACCGGAACCATCGGCGTGTGGCCCGCGCTCATCGCCCTGTTCCTGTACGCGCTGCTGCCCATCACGCGCAATGCCCACGCCGGCCTCGTCCAGGTACCGCGGGGATTGATCCAATCCGGCACCGCGCTTGGCCTGACGCCTTCCCAGATCCTCAGGCACGTGAAGCTGCCGCTCGCGCTGCCCACGATCATGGCCGGCATCAAGACCTCGGCGGTGATCAACGTGGGCACCGCGACCATCGCCGCGTTCATCGGTGCGGGCGGCTTCGGCGAGCGCATCTCGCAGGGCCTGGCTCTGAACGATCACGCGGTGCTGCTCGCGGGCGCGCTGCCCGCCGCCGCGCTCGCGCTCGCGGTCCACGGCCTGTTCGAGGCGATCGAGCGCTCGCTGTGGCGGTTGCCAAGGTAGAATCCGCCCACCTTTTTCCCGGAGAAGGTCCCTACATGCTGATCGGAGTTCCGCGCGAAACCGCGGCGGGCGAGAAGCGCGTCGCCACCGTTCCCGACGTCGTCGAGAAGCTGGTCAAGCTCGGGTTCAGGGTCGCGGTCGAATCGGGCGCAGGCGACGCTGCGAACTTCCCCGACGAAGCGTACCGCGCGGCCGGGGCGGAGATCGCCGACGCGGCGCGCATCTGGGAAGGCGCGGACATCGTGTTCAAGGTGCGCGCTCCCAGCATGGCCGAAGTCGCGCGCATGCGCGAAGGCGCCACCCTGGTGAGCTTCATCTGGCCGGCGCAGAACCCGGAGCTGCTGCAGGCGCTCGCGGGGAGGAAGGCCACGGTGCTCGCGATGGACAGCGTGCCGCGCATCTCGCGCGCGCAAAAGCTCGACGCGCTGTCGTCGATGGCGAACATCGCGGGCTACCGCGCGGTGATCGAGGCCGCTCACGCCTTCGGGCGCTTCTTCACCGGGCAGATCACCGCCGCGGGCAAGGTGCCGCCGGCGAAGGTGTTCATCATCGGCGCCGGCGTGGCGGGCCTCGCGGCGATCGGCGCGGCCTCGGGCCTCGGCGCGATCGTGCTCGCCAACGACACCCGGCCGGAAGTCGCCGACCAGATCAAGTCGCTCGGCGGCGAGTTCGTCGGCGTGGACTACGTGGAGGAGGGCTCCGGCGCCGGCGGCTACGCCAAGGTCATGAGCGAGGGCTTCCAGAAAGCCCAGCGCGAGGTATTCGCGGCGCAGGCGAAAGTAGTCGACGTGATCATCACCACCGCGCTCATCCCGGGCAAGCCCGCCCCCAAGCTGATCAGCGCCGAGATGGTGCGCTCGATGCGTCCCGGCAGCGTGATCGTGGATCTCGCCGCGGAGCAGGGCGGCAACTGCGAGCTGACCGAGCCGGGGCAGCTCGTGGTGAGGCACGGCGTCTCCATCATCGGCTACACCGACCTTCCCAGCCGGCTCGCCAGGCAGTCGAGCACGCTTTACGCCACCAATCTGCTGCGCTTGAGCGAAGAGCTGTGCAAGGCGAAGGACGGCAAATTCAACGTCAACATGGACGACGAGGTGATCCGCGGCACGACGGTGATCAAGGATGGCAACGTCACCTGGCCGCCGCCCGCGCCCAAGCTCTCCGCCGCGCCGCCCGCCAAACCGGCGGCCGCAAAACCCGCCGTACCTGAAAAAGGAAAAGCCAAGCATGGAAGCGCGGGTGCGCCCGCCTCGGCAAGGGCAACGGCGATCGCGTTCTTGGTCGCAGCTGCGCTCTTTGGGTTCCTGGGCGCCTACGCCCCGCCGGCGTTTCTCGCCCACTTCACCGTGTTCGTGCTGGCCTGTTTTGTCGGCTACATGGTGATCTGGAACGTGACGCCCGCACTCCACACGCCGCTCATGAGCGTGACCAACGCGATCAGCAGCATCATCGCGATTGGCGCGCTGGTGCAGGTTGCGCCCTTCCAGCCGGGGGCAGGCGCCGCCGACCGGCCCACGGCGTGGATCGTCGGGCTGGCGGTGGTGAGCATCGCGCTCGTCGCGGTCAACATGTTCGGCGGCTTCGCCGTGACGCAGCGCATGCTGCAGATGTTCCGGAAGTAGGGCGCCGCCATGTCCCCGACGCTCCTGACGGCGTCCTACCTCGCGGCGACGATCCTGTTCGTGCTCAGTTTGGGAGGCCTTTCCAGCCCGGAGACCTCTCGCCGCGGCAACCTCTACGGGATGATCGGCATGGCGATCGCGGTGCTCGCCACGGTGCTCGGCCCGCAAGTCACGCGCACCGCCTATCCGTGGATCCTCGGCGCGATGGCGCTCGGTGCCACGATCGGGCTGTACGCCGCGCGCGTCGTGAAGATGACGCAGATGCCCGAGCTGGTCGCGCTGATGCACAGCCTGGTGGGCCTTGCCGCGGTGCTGGTCGGCTACGCGAACTACATCGACCCGGCGGCAAGCGCCGGCTTCCAGGGCGCCGAGAAGACCATTCACGAGCTCGAGATCTACATCGGCGTGCTCATCGGCGCGGTGACCTTCTCCGGCTCGCTCATCGCCTTCGGCAAGCTCTCCGCCCGGATCAGCGGGAAACCGGTGCTGCTCCCCGGACGCCACTGGATCAACCTCGCCGGCCTGCTGGTGGTTCTGTGGTGCGGCGGCTGGTTCGTCGGCGCGCACCCGGTCGACGAAGGCCTGAAGCCGCTCGCGATCATGACCGTCATCGCGCTCCTCTTCGGCGTCCACATGGTGATGGCGATCGGCGGCGCCGACATGCCGGTGGTGGTCTCGATGCTGAACAGCTACTCGGGATGGGCGGCGGCCGCGACCGGCTTCATGCTGAGCAACGACCTCCTGATCGTCACCGGGGCGCTCGTCGGCTCGAGCGGCGCGATCCTCTCGTACATCATGTGTCGGGCGATGAACCGCAACTTCGTCAGCGTCATCGCCGGCGGGTTTGGAACCGGGGGCGGAGCACCCGCAGCCTCGGGTGCGGCACCGGCGGGCGAGGTCCAACCCGTTTCTGCAAGCGAAACGGCCGAGCTGCTGCGCGGCTCCAAGAACGTCATCATCGTTCCCGGCTACGGCATGGCGGTGGCCCAGGCGCAGCACGCGGTGTACGAGATCACCAAGCTGCTGCGGGAGAAAGGCGTCAACGTGCACTTCGGCATCCACCCGGTGGCGGGCCGCATGCCGGGCCACATGAACGTGCTGCTGGCCGAGGCGAACGTGCCGTACGACGAGGTGTTCGAGCTGGAGGAGATCAACAACGAATTCTCCACCGCGGATGTGGCCTATGTGATCGGCGCAAACGACGTGACCAATCCGGCAGCGAAGACCGATCCGTCCTCGGCGATCTATGGCATGCCGATCCTGGACGTGGAGAAGGCAGGCACGGTGCTGTTCGTAAAGCGCTCGATGGCGTCCGGCTATGCCGGCGTAGACAACGAGCTGTTCTTCCGGCCGAACACGATGATGCTGTTCGGCGACGCAAAGAAGGTGACCGAGGAGGTCGTGCAGTCCCTGAACCACTGATCGGGGCTGAGGGTTGTCGTAGTGGCC
>Ga0105249_10001432_pt1 | contig 20917 bp, 20 predicted proteins | sample KBSS44metaG_FD_81522 | JGI IMG/M metagenome (GOLD analysis project Ga0105249, IMG submission 81522) | Switchgrass rhizosphere microbial communities from Kellogg Biological Station, Michigan, USA - KBS S4-4 metaG | ecosystem: Host-associated > Plants > Roots > Rhizosphere > Soil | place...
CAGGTTGTGCCGATGCAGCGCATGCACGACGGTCGCGCTGCGGATCGCGCCCGTGGCGCCGAGCGGATGGCCGAGCGCTATCGCGCCGCCCATCGGATTGACCTTCGCGGGATCGAGGCCGACAGAGTTGATCACCGCGAGCGACTGCGCCGCGAACGCCTCGTTCAGCTCGATCCAGCCCATGTCGTCGAGCGACAGCCCGGCGTACTTGAGCGCCGCCGGGATCGCCTCGATCGGACCGATGCCCATGATCTCGGGCGGCACGCCGCGCGCCGCGAAGCTGACGAAGCGGGCGAGCGGCTTGAGGTCGAACTGCCTGACCGCCTTCTCGCTCGCCAGGATCAGCGCGCCCGCGCCGTCGCTCGTCTGCGAGCTGTTGCCCGCCGTGACGCTGCCCATCCCGGTCGACTTGCCTTGCGGATCCTTCGCCGCCGCGAACACCGGCCGCAGCTTGGCCAGCCCCTCGAGCGAGGTGTCCGGCCGCGGGCCTTCGTCGAGCTTGACGGTGCGCGTCCTGGTGCCCTGCTCGCCGGTCGCGAGGTCGGGGAAGCGATCGACAACGTCGATCGGCGTCATCTCGTCGCCAAACTCGCCCGCCGCCTGCGCCTTCAACGCACGCTGGTGCGACTCGAGCGCGAACGCGTCCTGCGCCTCGCGGCTCACCTTCCATTGCAGCGCCACCTTCTCGGCCGTCAGGCCCATGCCGTAGGCGATGCCGACGTTCTCGTCGCGAGCGAAGATCTCCGGGTTGAACGATGGCTTGTTGCCGCCCATCGGCACCAGGCTCATCGACTCGGCGCCGCCAGCGATCAGCACGTCGGCCTCGCCGACGCGAATGCGGTCGGCGGCCATCTGCACAGCGGTCAGGCCCGACGCGCAGAAGCGGTTGACCGTGACGCCACCAACCGGCTTCGGAAAGCCGCACAGCGCGACGGCGATCCGCGCCATGTTCATTCCCTGCTCCCCTTCCGGGAACGAGCAGCCGACGATCGCGTCATCGATCGCCGCGGGGTCGAGCCCGGGCACCTGCTTCATCGCGCTGCGGATCGCGGCGACGAGCAGGTCGTCGGGCCGGGTGTTGCGGAAAAAGCCCCGCCCCGAGCGGCCGATCGGCGTGCGCGTCGCCGCGACGATGTAGGCGTCCTGCACTTGCTTGCTCATCTGTCGTCCTTCAATTGCGGACCGGCTTGCCGGTCGAGAGCATCCCCATGATCCGTTCCTGCGTCTTCGGGTGGTCGAGCAGCGCGCAGAAGCGCGTGCGCTCCATCGCCATCAGGTACTCCTCGCTCACCATCGATCCGGCGTCGACGTCGCCGCCGCACACCACCTCGGCGATCAGCGAGGCGACGTGGAAGTCGTGCCCGCTGATGAAGCCGCCGTCGCGCATGTTGACGAGCTGGACCTTGATCGTCGCGATCGCGTTCCGGCCGGCGACGGGGAAGGTCGTCTTCGCCGGCGGCCGCCAGCCGCTCTCGCTCATCGCCTTCACCTGCTGGCTGGCGACGTGGAGCAGCTCGTCCTTGTGCGCGACGATGACGTCGCTCCAGAGCAGGTAGCCGAGCTTCCTGCTCTCGATCGCGCTCGTGCCGACCTTGGCCGTCGCCGCGCTCGTGAAGCCGTCGGTGAGGAACTTCATCAAGTCGGCGTTGGCGTTGCCGGCCGACGCCATCTCGGCGGCGCGGCGCGCCAGGTAGGCCAGGCCGCCGCCGGCCGGCAGCAGCCCGACGCCGACCTCGACGAAGCCCATGTAGCTCTCCATCGCCGCGACCCGGCGCGCGCAATGGATCGCGATCTCGTTGCCGCCGCCGAGCGCGATCCCGCGCACCGCGGCGACGACGGGGACCGTCGCATAGCGGACTCGCAGCATCGCGTCCTGCAGCTTCTTGACCTCGGGCAGGATGCCCTTGCCGCCGCTCTTCATGAAGACCGGCATCAGCGCCTCGAGGTTGGCGCCGGCCGAGAACACGTCGTCGGGCGACCAGATCACGAGGCCACGGTACGAGCTCTCGGCGAGGTCGACCGCCTTCAGCAGCCCTTCGATCACCGCCGGGCTGATGAGGTGGAGCTTGGCGGTGATGCTGGCGATCAGCACCTCGCCGTCGAGGGTCCAGACGCGGATCTCGTCGTTCTTGAAGACCTCGGTGCCGGCCTTGAGCGGCGCCGGCGCGTCGGCGCCGAACACGGCGTCACGGAACGGCTGGCGCTGGTACACCGGCAGCGTGCTCGGCGCGACGAAGCGCGCGAAAGCCGCGCTCCACGACCCTTCGGGGTGATGGACGCCGCCGTTGCTCGCGACCGCGCCTTCGAACACCCAGGCCGGCAGCGGCGCGCTGCTGAGCGCGCGGCCGGCATCGATGTCTTCCTTGACCCACTGAGCGACCTGCAGCCAGCCGGCCTGCTGCCAGAGCTCGAACGGCCCCTGGCTGGTGCCGAAGCCCCAGCGCATCGCGAAGTCGATGTCGCGCGCACTCTCGGCGACGTCGCCGAGGTGGACCGCGGCGTAATGGAAGCTGTCGCGCAGGATCGCCCACAGGAACTGCGCCTGCGGGTTCTTCGAGTCGTGCAGCAGCTTGAGACGCTCCGCCGGCGGCTTCTTGAGCATCCGCGCGACGACCTCGTCGGCCTTGCCGCCGCCCGCGACGTAATCGCCCTTCTCGGCGTCGTAGCGCAAGATGTCCTTGCCGACTTTCTTGTAGAAGCCGGCGCCGCTCTTCTGGCCGAGCGCGCCGGCGTCGAGCAGCTTCTGCAGCACCGGCGGCGTCGCGAAGCTCGCGAAGAACGGATCGTTGCCCTGCTCCGGGCCGAGGTTGTCCTGCAGCGTCTTGATGACGTGCGCCATCGTGTCGAGCCCGACCACGTCGGCGGTGCGAAACGTTCCCGAGCTGGCGCGGCCGAGCTTCTTGCCGGTGAGGTCGTCGACGACGTCGTAGCTCAGGCCGTAGGTCTCGGCCTCCTTCATCGTCGCCAGCATGCCGGCGATGCCGACGCGGTTGGCGATGAAGTTCGGCGTGTCCTTGGCGCGGACGACCGACTTGCCGAGCGCGGTCGTCACGAACGCCTCGAGCGCGTCGAGGATCTTCGGATCCGTCGTCGGCGTCGCGATCAGCTCGACCAGCGCCATGTAGCGCGGCGGGTTGAAGAAGTGGATGCCGCAGAAGCGCGACTTGATCTCCTCGGGCAGCACCTCCGAGAGCTTGGTGATGCTGAGCCCGGAGGTGTTGCTGGCGATGATTGCGTGCGGCGCGATCGCCGGCGCGACCTTGGTGTAGAGGTCGAGCTTCCAGTCCATCCGCTCGGCGATCGCCTCGATGACGAGGTCGCAGTCCTTGAGCTTGTCGAGGTGCTCCTCGTAGTTGGCCTGCTCGATCAGCGCGGCCTCCTCGGCGACGCCGAGCGGCGCGGGCTTGAGCTTCTTCAGGTTCTCGACCGCCTTGGTGACGATCCCGTTCTTGGGGCCTTCCTTCGCAGGCAAGTCGAACAGGATCACCGGCACGCGCACGTTGACGAGGTGAGCGGCGATCTGCGCGCCCATGACGCCGGCGCCGAGGACGGCGACCTTCCTGACGTTGAATCTTGGTTCCATCTTGGCTCCCGTGCTCATTCGGCCCGAATCCAGGTCTGCGTGCGGCCGAGCATCGGCACGCCGATGTAGCCGCGGACGTCGAGCTTCGCGCCGTTGTCGACCAGCTTCAGCTTCGACTTGTAGACCTTGCCGTTGTTCGGGTCGAGGATTTCGCCGCCCTCGAAGACGTTCTTGTCGTCGGCGCTCTGCTTCATGTTGCGAAGGATCGTCATGCCGAGGATCGGCTTGTCCTTGCGGTCGTCGCTGCAGTCCTTGCAGACGGCATCGGGCGGCGTCGCCGGATCGAGGAGCTTCTCGACCTTGCCGCTGTAGACGCCGTTCGCCTCGACGATGCGGATCAGCGACTTCTCCTTCTGGGTCGCGTCGTCGACGGTCTTCCAGACGCCGACGGGCGAGCTCGCCTGGGCGGCGGCGGCAAAGGAGGCGCCGGCGAGCAGGCAGGCAACGACGAGATTCTTCTTGGTGAGGATCATGGTTCGGGTCCGATCAGAAAAGAGCCGCATCGAGCGCCATCATCGGCGCAACGCCGGCGCGGGCGCTGCGGATGAGCCCTGCCGTCTCGGGCAGCAGCTTGGCGAAGTAGAAGCGCGCCGTCGCCAGCTTGGCGACGTAGAACGTGTCGCCCGACGATTCCTTGTCGAGCGCCACCTTCGCCATCCTCGCCCACAGGTAGGCGAAGACGAGATGGCCGCAGACGCGAAGGTAGTCGACCGCCGCGGCGCCGACCTCGTCCGGGTTCTGGAACGCCTTCATGCCGATCTCGGTGGTGAGCTTGGTGACCTTGCCGCCGAGGTCGGCGAGCGGGTTCACGAACTCCTGCATCGCCTCGTTCGTGCCTTCCTCCTCGACGAAGGCTTCGATGAGCTTGCCGAACTTCTTCAGCTTGGCGCCGTTGTCCGAGAGCACCTTGCGGCCGAGCAGGTCGAGCGACTGGATGGTGTTGGTGCCTTCGTAGATCATGTTGATCCGCGAGTCGCGAACGAACTGCTCCATCCCCCATTCGCGGATGTAGCCGTGGCCGCCGAAGACCTGGAGGCAGTGCGAGGTCGCGATCCAGGCGTTGTCGGTGAAGAAGGCCTTCACGATCGGCGTGAGCAGCGCGACCAGGTCGGCGCATTCCTTCTTCTCTTCGTCGTCGTCGCTCGCCAGCTCGCGGTCGAGGAGCAGCGTCGTGAACACGGCGAGCGCGCGTCCGCCCTCGGCGAAGGCGCGCGCGGTCAGCAGCATCTTCCTGACGTCGGGGTGGACGATGATCGGATCGGCCGCCTTGTCGGGCGCCTTCGGGCCCGACAGCGAGCGCATCTGCAGCCGCTCCTTGGCGTAGACCGCCGCGTTCTGGTAGGCCACCTCGGTCAGGCCGAGCGACTGCATGCCGACGCCGAGGCGCGCTGCGTTCATCATCACGAACATCGCCGACAGTCCCTTGTTGGGCTCGCCGACGAGCGTGCCGACGGCGCCGTCGAGGACGATCTGCGCGGTCGCGTTGCCGTGGATTCCCATCTTGTGCTCGAGGCCGCCGCACCAGATGGCGTTGCGCTCGCCGAGCGATCCGTCGGCCTTGACGTTCCACTTCGGCACGACGAACAGCGAGATCCCTTTCGAGCCGGCGGGCGAGTCGGGAAGCCGGGCGAGGACGAGGTGGATGATGTTCTCCGCCATGTCGTGCTCGCCGGCGGAAATGAAGATCTTGTTGCCGGTGAGGCGGTAGCTGCCGTCGGCCTTCGGCTCGGCCTTGGTCCGGAGCAGGCCGAGGTCGGTGCCGCACTGCGGCTCGGTGAGGCACATCGTCCCGGTCCAGTGGCCGCTCGTCAGCTTGCCGAGATAGAGGCGCTTCTGCTCGTCGGTGCCGTACGCGTGCAGGCACTCGTAGGCGCCGTGCGAAAGGCCCGGGTACATCGTCCACGCCTGGTTGGCCGAGTTGAGCATCTCGAACAGGCACTGGCTGACGACGTGCGGCAGGCCCTGGCCGCCGAACGCCGGATCGCAGCTCAGCGCCGGCCAGCCGCCCTCGACGTACTTCGCGTACGCCTCCTTGAAGCCGGTCGCGGTCTTGACCTCGTGCGTCGTCTTGTCGAGCACGCAGCCCTCGGCGTCGCCGATCGCATTCAGCGGTGCCAGCACCTCGCTCGCGAACTTGCCGGCTTCCTCGAGAACGGCGTCGATCGTCTCGGCGTCGACCTCGGCATGCGCCGGCAGGCGCTTCAGTGCGCCGACGACGTCGAGCACTTCGTGCAGCACGAAGCGCATGTCGCGCAGCGGCGGGGTATAGGACGGCATGGGAGTGGACTCCTTGGAAGCTGGAAAGCGAGACGGGTCAGGGAAGGTCGGCCGCGGGCGCCGAACCTTGCGGCGGCGTCGCCGCATGGGCGAGCAGCCGCGCGAAGGCAGTGCGGGCACGCTCCTCGGCGCCGGCGTGGCGCAGGAAGCGCGCATCGTGGTGAAGCGCAAGAATGAGGCCGTGGATCTCGAACAGGAGCTGGCCGGCGTCGGTGTCTGGGCGCAGGTGGCCGGCGTCGACCGCGGCGCGAATGGCGCGCTCGAGCGCGTCCTGCCAGGTCTGCACCATCGTCACGAGCGCATCGCGCACGGGACCCGGCCGGTCGTCGAACTCGACCGCGCCGCTGATATAGATGCAGCCGGAATCGATCTCGACCGAGACCCGGCGCACCCAGCGGTCGAAGAGGGCCCGCAACCGCGGCAGGCCGCGCGGCGCGCTCATCGCCGGGCGGAAGACCTCGTCCTCGAACTTCGCGTGGTACTCGCGGACGACCGAGATCTGCAGCCCCTCGCGCGAGCCGAAGTGGGCGAAGACGCCCGACTTGCTCATGCCGGTCACCTCGGCCAGGGCGCCGATCGACAGTCCTTCGAGGCCGATGTGCGACGCGAGCGCGAGCGCTGCGTCGAGAATGGCGGCGCGCGTCTGCTGGCCTTTCATGAGCAGGCGCGGCGGCGCCGTCTCGGCCGAGCCGTCGGTGCTGGTGTCGTCGGCATTGAGGAGCGAATCCACGTGCAACCTCGGGGAGCCAGGAAATCGAACGATCGTGCTATTTTGCCGGAACGCTGCCGACCGGCCCTGGGTCGCGGCTACTAATCGTGCGTATTTGTAGCCTTTCGCCCGGAGGCGGCCGATGAAGGTCGCGGTGGTCGGCCTGGGCGCGGTCGGCGGCCTGATCGCGGCGCGCCTGGCCCGCGCCGGCCACGAAGTGTCGGCACTCGCACGCGGCGCGACGCTCGCCCGTGTCCGCGCCGACGGCCTGCACGTCGAAAGCGCGCGCGGATCGTTCTCGGTGCCGCTGAAGGCGAGCGACGACGCGGCGACGCTCGGCGAGCAGGAGCTCGTCGTCATCGCCGTCAAGGCGCCGGCTCTGCCTGTCGTCGCCAACGCGATGAGGCCGCTGCTCGGCCCGACGACGGTCCTCCTGCCGGCGATGAACGGTGTGCCCTGGTGGCTCCTTCCCGCCGCGATGCCGGCGCAGGCGCCGCTCGCGAGCGTCGATCCCGGCGGCGCGATGCTCGCCCGGCTGCCGCTCGAGCGCGTCCTCGGCTGCGTCGTCCACCTGGCGGCGTCGAGCCCTTCGCCCGGACGCGTGCGCCACACCATCGGCGAGCGCCTCATCGTCGGCGAGCCCGCGGGCGGCGTCTCGGCGCGTGTCGACGCGGTCTGCGCCGCGCTCGCCAGCGCGGGCTTTCAGGCCGAGGCCAGTGCCGACATTCGCATCGACGTCTGGTACAAGCTCTGGGGCAACATGACGATCAACCCGGTCTCGGCGCTCACCGGCGCGCTCACCGATGCGATCCTCGACGACGCGCTGGTGCGCGACTTCGTGCTTCGCTGCATGACCGAGGCGGCCGAGATCGGCGCCCGCATCGGCTGCCCGATCGTGCAATCGGGCGCCGACCGGCTCGACCTCACGCGCGAGCTCGGCGGCTTCCGCACTTCGATGCTGCAGGACGCCGATGCCGGCCGCACGATCGAACTCGACGCGCTGGTGACGGCGGTGCACGAGATCGCCGGCCGCGTCGGCGTCGCGGCGCCGAACATCGGCGCTCTGCTCGGCCTGACTCGGCTGATGGCGCGCGGCCGCGGCCTTTACGAGTCGTAACCCGCGCCCTGCGGCTGCGCGTCATGCTCCGGCGTCGTGCCTGCGCATCGCCTTCTTGAGCGAGGCTGCGCCATGCATTACGCTCGGGGGATCATGGAAGTCCTGCAGCTCGACATGTCCGGTCGTCCGCAGTCGTGGATCTCGGCCAAGGAAGCCGCCGTGATCTACGCCAGCGACGGCGTCGCATGGACGCTCGGCGAGGCCTTCCACGTGCTGCGCGGCGGCACCCAGCGGCGCACCGGGCTGCAATCGAAGATCGAGGTGCACCCGATCATCGCCGTGCGCGGCGCGGTGCCGAGCCGCGCCTGGCGCCGCTCGCCGGCGCTCAGCAACCCGAAGCTGTTCGCGCGCGATCGCCAGACCTGCGCCTACTGCGTCGGCCACTTCCACGTCGACGACCTGACGCGCGAGCACATCGTGCCGACGTCGCGCGGCGGCGACGACAGCTGGATGAACTGCATCACCGCCTGCCGCGCCTGCAACGGCCACAAGGGCAACCGGCTGCCCGAGGAAGCGCGGATGTCGCTCCACTACCTGCCCTACGTGCCCAGCCTGCACGAAGACATGATCCTGCGCGGCCGGCGCATCCTCGCCGACCAGATGGAGTTCCTGCTCGCGAGCGTTCCGCGCTCGAGCCGCCTGCACGGCTAGACCGGAAATCCGTCACGGCGCGGCGCGTCGTTCACAGTTCTTTGCGCGGGCTTTCCCAGGCGGCGAAACAGCAGCGCTCCGGCTGTGGTCAACTCGACGCGATCACGAGTTGGTCGTCAACCGACCGGGCAAGGAATCCCATGAGAACCCTCTCGATCCTCGCTGTCACGCTCACGCTCGCGGCGTGCGCGACTTCCGATCCCAACGTCGTTCCGGTGTACGGAGCGCAGCGCATGTCGCACGTCTACGATGCCACCGTGCTGTCGGTCCGCCCGGTCACCATTGACGGCAGCCAGAGCGGGGTCGGCGCGGGCGCCGGAGCGATCGTCGGCGGCATCGCCGGCTCGGCGGTCGGCGGCGGCAACGGCGCGGCCATCGCGACCGTCCTCGGCGCGGTGGTCGGCGGCGTCGCCGGCAACGCGATCGAGCGCGACTCGACCCGGCAGAACGGCGTCGAGATCATCGTCCAGATGCGCGACGGACAGCGCCGCGCCGTCATCCAGGGCGTGACCGCCGATGCCTGGGCGCCCGGCGATCCGGTGATCGTGATCGTCACCGGGGGCAATGCCCGCATCGCGCGAGCGCCGCAGGTCTCGCCGGCGCCGGCGTACCCCGCGCCGACCGCCTACCCGGCGCCGCACGGCCTTCCGGTTCCGGCGGCTTATCCCGACGCGCCGGTGCAGCCGGTCTATCCGCCCTCGGGCCCGGTGCCGCCGCGCAGCTGAAGCGACTCGCCGAGCGTCTCGACGAGCGTTCGGCGGATCTTCGGCCACGCCGGCCCGCCGGCCTCGACGTAGCGCTGGTTGACCTCGAGCTCGATGCCGACGTAGCGCTCGGGCGGATACCTGCGACGCATCACCTGCGTCACGCCGTCGCTCTTGCCGATGTAGGGATAGTTGCGGCGCAACCGGAGCGACGGGTCGGCGCGGGCGAGCGCATCGAGCCAGGCGGTCGCGAACGCGACCTCGCCGGGCCGGCCGGGGTCGTAGAGCATGCCGATGTCGGCGGTGCGCACGTGGCCGTTGAGCTCCGGGGTGAAGCTGTGCGAGGCGATGTGGACGACGCGATCGCCGGTCGCGACGGCGTCGGCCATCGCGGCGTCGACTCGCACTCGATGCGGGTGGTAGTAGGCGTCGAGAAGCTCGCGTCGCTCACGCAGCGACAGGTGACGCGTCGCTTCCGAATGCAGCTCGGGGTTGCCGATCGAACGGTTCAGGTCGGCGAGCAGGCGCGTCGTCTCGTCGTAATAGAGCGGCGCGTGAAAACGCTCGGCCATTTCGCGGGCGAGCAACAGCGCACCCGGGTCCCAGCCGCGATGCGTCGGCAGCAGGTGCTCGTGCCCCGCGAACAGTGGCTGGTACCGCTCCGGCACGATGTTGCCGGCGTGCTCGCAGGTGATGACGAGTCGATCGGGGCCGACGGGCATGGGCTGCGATTCTGGCCGAACCGCGCTGCGCACGCGCACGCTCGCGAGCGCCGGCGGGACCCGGCGCCTCAGGTCAGAAGCGGACGTCGTAGTTGACGTAGGCCCGCAGCTGCGGCGCCGTCTGCGGCGAGCCGTCCTGATGCAGCCACGAATATCTGAGCGTCGCCACCAGCCCTTGCAGCATGGTTCCCTTCGGGAACGCGTAGTCGGCGCGGACATTGGTTTCGTCGCGATCGGGAATTGCCGCACCCGTGGTCGCGTTGACGCGGCGGCTGCCGCTCGCGTAGATGGCACTCGCCGTGAACCCGGGCGCGCCGAGGGTCGCGAAGTCGACCGTGCCGCCGATTCCCCAGGCCTGTTCGCCGGCGGTGTTGAATGCGACCTGCATCAGGTAGAGATACGAAGGGTGGTCGCCGTACGGGTTCTGGGTGTCGAACCCCTTGCCGGTCTGCGTATAGTAAAGTTGCCCCCCGAACGGCCCGCGCGTGATCGCCGCCTGCACCCCCGCGCCCCAGGTCGAGAAGTTGCCGATCTGCGCATCACCGACCGACTTCTGGTGGATGTATTGCGCACCCAGCACCAGCACGGTCTGGGCGTCGAGGGCGATCGGGTACTTGCCGTCGGCGTAGAACGTGTTGAACACATCGGTCGTTTGCTGGAAGTCGGCGCGGACGTAGCCGTTCTTGACGAAGTCCCAGGTGGCACCGGCGAACGCGGTGCCCTTGTGCTCGCCGCTGCCGCCGGCGCCATCGGACATCCACACGAAGTGCTCGCTGTCGCGCTTCTTGATCTTCGTGATGTACCCGCCGGTGTACGACACGTCGCTCGCGGCGCCGGTCAGCGTGTACGCCTCGAAGGTGTTCGGCACCATCCGGTTGTCCTGGATGTTGATGAACGGGCGATTGATCCGCTGGCGGTAGCCGGTGAAAGTCTGGCCGAGCACCCGCAGCGAGCCGAACGCCTCGCCGAGCACCGCGATCGACTCCTGGCCGGGCCCGAGCAGTCGGGTCCCGTCCTTGTCGTCGGGACCGTATAGCTTCAGCGAGGTGTAGCCGACGACGCCGAGCTGGAACATGTCGCCCCACCAGGGACTGCGCACGCCCGCCCATCCGCCCAGCGCCCACGCCGAGGCGGGCACGCCGGTGAGGCTTTCCTGATCGAGGTAGAACGTGCGCAGGTGCAGCACGGGCTCGAAGCCGCCGAACGGCTTGTCGCCGGCCGGGGCCGGCGGCGCGACACCTTGCGCGGCCGCGGCGTTCGCCAACATCAAGCTGAAGATCGCCAGCCAGCGCGCCGGCGCAAGCGATCGGGCGGACGCCAATCGGGCACACGACACCATGCGACTCCTCCGCAGTTTCCCTGCGGGGATTCTGCGTGCCGTCAACGAACCGGCAACAGCCCTAAGGTGCTAGTGCGGGACGGGGCGTCGCCGACGCGCAGGCTGCGCTAGCGGTTGCAGGCGCGGCGCGCGTCGGTGTCGCCGGTGGGGTCGCAGCTCTTTGCCGACGGGACGTACACGCTCCCTGAGTTCGCCGCGCAGGCGGTGAGCAGCGCTGCGCCGATGCAGAGGCTGGCGAGCAGCTTCACCAGTTTCAGGCTCGATGTGTTCATCGATCAAGCTTGCCACAAAGCGGTTGGAGATGTCTGCATGTTTGCCAGATACCTGACGACAACGGACACCTGACGACAACGGACTTCGCGAAACCACGGTGCCCTGAAAACATGGTTGACATGTCAACCATTACCTTTTAAAGTCTGATCATGCTTTAGTTCTAAAGCATTCGGCAGGGCGATTCCTTGCAACCTTTGGAAGGGCTCACCATGAACGCCTCGAAACTCACCATCGTTCTCGTCCACGGCGGCTTCGTCGACGGCTCCGGCTGGGGGGGCGTCTACAACATCCTAAGGAAGGACGGCCACGACGTCGCCATCGTTCAGAACCCGACGACGTCGCTCGCAGACGACGTCGCCTTCACGAAGCGGGTCATTGCCGCCCAGCCAGGCAAGACACTCCTCGTGGGCCACTCGTACGGCGGTGTCGTGATCACCGAGGCCGGGACCCACCCCAACGTCGCGGGCCTGGTCTACGTGGCTGCGTTTGCTCCCGACAAGGGCGAGTCCGTCGACTCTCTCATCAAGAACCCGCCGCCCGGTGCTCCGGTGCCGCCGATCCTTCCTCCTCGTGATGGCTTCCTGCTGCTCGACCAGAACAAGTTCGCCGAGTCGTTCGCCGCCGACGTCGACGCGGCGAAGGCCGGCTTCATGGCGGCCTCGCAGGTGCCCTGGGGTGTCGACGCTTTGGCGGGCGAGGTGACCCTCCCGGCGTGGAAGTCCAAGCCCAGCTGGTATCTGGTCGCCTCCGACGACAAGATGATCCCGCCACCGGCACAACGTCAGATGGCGCAGCGGGCCGGGTCGATCGTCGGCGAAGTGGCGGGCAGCCACGCCGTGTACGTCTCCCAGCCGCAGGCCGTGGCCTCGCTCATCGAGAAGGCCGCTGAGTCGCTCCTCAAGTAAGGCGAGGCGCCGAGCTGCATACGACCCGCTCGTGAGGACGGCGACCGCGTTGCGCAGCAGCGACCTCGACGCTGAGAAACTGCTGCTCGACGGGTTGGTCGGGAACGCAAGCGGTGCGGCAGCGGTCGCTCGCCTTTCCGGTCGAGCCGATATTTTCTTTCAATGCGGCACGCGCGGCGACGCCGGGATCTTGTCCACCGTCGCTGTGCACAAGCCTGTGGATAGAAGCCGAGCAACGGCCCGGCCGCCCCGGTCGGCGGCACCCGGCGGCGATCGAGCGAAAAAGCAGCAATCCGCGCTGTGCTCCGATCGCCCCGGTGTCGTTTTCGCATCGCAGTAGCGCGAGCTCTTGCGATCGATGATTCAGTGGCTAGGATGATCTCCCATCGCTATCGACGTGCATCGCGCGTGTCAGCATGAGAACTCTATCGACCCGGATCTTTCTTTCCGCCGACATCGGCGTCCCGATCGAAGTCGAGGCCGCGGGCACCGGTCTCGAGAATCCGTATGTGTACGACAGCGTGGCGCGCGACCTGAAAGCGATGGAGCGACAAGGGCTGCTGCGAGTCGTCGACGAGAAGTGGCGGCAAGGAAACTCCGACGGGCCGATCGACCGCATCAGCTTTGTCCGTCTGCGCTGAGCGCGCGGCGAGCGTCGGTCGGCCGGCCGATCCGCCCTCAGCCGGCACAGTCCTGTCACAGGCCACTTGAAGCGTGGCACGACCGCGGCACGGGCGCCGAAACGGCGCTGTGTTGCGGCATTCCGCGCAGCACGAGGGGCGACCGTCGGGGCGCTAACGAACCTCAGCCTGCAAGGTCAGGTCTTAGCGGCTGATGCATGTGCCGGTGAAGCGCTCGCCATTGCAGAGCAGCGACAGAACCCGAATAGCAGATGTTGGCGGTAGCGGAGACGGCTGCGATGGCCAATTTGAAGGGCGATTGGAGGAACGCGATCACATGCTGCGCCCGGGCGCTGGAGCTGGCGGAGCGCTATGGCATGAAGGTTTTTGGCTCGTGGACGAAGTCTGCCTTCGGGCGAGCCCTGGTCGCGACGGGACAGGTTGAAAAAGGCGTGCAACTACTTCGCGAAGGGTACTTGGCATGGACGGCGTTGGCCGGCATCGCCAGCACCGCGTACGCTGCTGATGCCGCCGATGCGTTGCTCGACGCCGGGCGCAGCGACGAAGCGATCGAGTTCATGCGGTCGGGCGAGAAGATCCAGCACGAGACTGGGGAGGTGTACCAGGCAGCCCTTTTCCTCTTGGTGCGCGGCCGGTTGGCGCAACTCGACGGCGACGCTGCGGCAGCCGAAGCCTCGTACCGCCGAGCGGTCGAGACCGCGCAGCAACAAGGCGCGCTGCTGTATGCGCTCCGTGCGGCCACTGCACTGGCACAACTTTGCCAATCGCAAGGCCGCGCCGAAGAAACCGATGCGATGCTGCAAAGCATCTACAAGAAGTTCACTGACGGCTTCGATTATCCGGCCTTGATCCGGGCACGGACCGTGCTCCACGACGTCTAATCACCGACGCGCGATGCATTCAAAGGCAGGGACCTGAACTGTCGGGTCCAAACTATCGCTGCAGCGTGACTCCTGGACTTTGCCCCACACGTCTTCCGGAGCCTGATGGCACCTTCGTAATGACAAGCTGAGCTCATGCCAACTATCCGTGAATGGCAACTCGAGTTCGGCGGCGTAGCTTCGCGAAGTCGCACAGATCAACGTGTGCAGCGTGCGACGGTCGTGTCGCCGCTGCGACGCCGCATTTCAGCAGTCCTGGGCGTCGGCTTGTTCGTGAGACTCCTGCCAGCCGTCGCCGAGGAGAAACGAGTCGCACGCGTCGCGGCCATCGTTCAAGGCTCGATCGTTCCTGGTGGTCCCGCCGGCCCTCTCTCCCGGGCGCTGCGCGACCTCGGCTGGATGGAGGGCCGCAATATTGCATTCGACCGACGCGGGGCGGATGGGGACAAACTCGGCGTTCCCTGCGCTCGCGGCGGAGCTCGTCGCGCTGCAGCCCGACGTGATCGTGGCCCGGCGCACTCGCCGCAAAGGCGGCCACGTCGACCATTCCGATCGTTTTCTGGAACGTGACGGATCCAGTCGCTACCCGGCTCGTGTCGAGCCTCGCCAAGCCCGCTGGCAACATCACCGGCGTCGCCGACCTGGGCGTCGAGATGGTCGTCAAGGACTTGGAGCTGGCCCGTACGCTGATGCCGCGGGCGACTCGCATCGCCGTGCTGATGTCGCAGAACCCCGTTCACCATCTGCAACTGGAGGGGCTCCGCAAAGCTGCAGTCACCATGCGCCTGACGCTTGTTCCGACGGCGGTGGTCTCGGCAGACGATTTCGAAACCGCATTCATGTCGATGCGCGGGATCGATGCGGCCATTGTGCTCGGTGGCCCGCCATTTGATAGAACACACTGCGGGCGCATGGTAGACCTGCAAAACAGGACGGGTATTCCGCTCCTCGGGCTGTGTATCGGAGCAGGTGGACTGGCCGGGTACTTTCCAAATTCGCCGGAGATGACGCGGCAAGCCGCGATCTACGTCGACAAGATTCTGCGCGGTGAGCGGCCGGGTGACCTGCCCGTGCAGCAGCCCACCCACTTCGACCTCTTCTTGAACGCGAGCACGGCGCGGCGCTTCGGGCTCGCGATCCCGTCAGAGGTTCTGCTGCGGGCGCAACAAGTCCTTAAGTGACCGTTTCCGGGGACTCTGGTCGGGCTGGCAAAGGGACTCGGAACCGAAATGGCCTGGAGGAAAGCCAGTATTGCGACTGCACCTCTGCCATTGATGATGAGAAGCGCCCCCGGTGCAGCGAGGTCTCAATACAACGGCAGCATGCGACCCGAACCGGACGTCCATCGTCAGCGAATCATCGAGAGCCAGGGTCTCTGCGGCGATTCCCAGCGCGTGCTTGGAGGTGCGTGACAGGCAAGAGTCAGCTGGCGTTCTTGTTCAAGCAATCTTGCGCCCTGCTCGGAGGCCGTGCTTTTCAGCGCGGCCACGCGTTGCTGTCAGCGGATGACTTCGTTCGCGCGCAGCAGCAACGATTGTGGGATCGTCATCCCCAGTACCGCGGCCGTCTTGAGATTGATCACGAGGTCGAACTTGGCCGGCTGCTGAATCGGGAGCTCAGCGGGTTTGGTGCCGCGGAGAATACGCGCCACGTATTCGCCCGACCTGCGAAACAGATCGATGAAGTCGGGCCCGTAACTCATGAGCGCTCCGGCCAGTGGAAATTCGCGCACGGCGGCCATCGTAGGTAGCCGGTGCTGAAGTGCGAGCGAGGCGACGCGTTCCCGAGCGGCGTACAGGACACCACCCGTTGCCATCAACACCGAGTCGGCGTCGCTGCGCTTGACCTGCGCAAATGCCGCTTCCAGCCCCTGCGGATGGGCGACGTGGATCGGCGGCGGGACGTCCACGTCCAGGATCCGCGCCGCTTCGCCAATCGGAGTCGCCAGTGTCCGACGATAGAGTTCCGGATCGATGTCCGTGAGCACGGCAATACGCGACAGGCGACCGACGGCTACCTTCAGCAACTCGAGTTCCTTTCCGAAGCGCTCAGGCGTGGCAGCGTACGTGAAACCGGTGATGTTGCCGCTCGGCCGCGCGAGGCTTGTCGTCAGCCCCTCCAAGACGGGGTCGCTGCTGCCACCCATCATCACGATTGGGATCGAACTCGTCGCTGCATGCGCCGCCATGATCGGCGCGGGTCCGGCAACGACAATGACATCGACGCTGCGGCTGACAAGATCGGCGGCGTTCTCGAACAGCCGCTCCCGGCGGCCTTCCGAGAAACGGAATTCGGGCTGCACGGTCTGTCCAAGGACATGGCCGCCGTCGCGCAAGCCCTGAATGAATGCCGCGGTCAGCGGATCCGGGTCGGGCGGTCGGCCACCCCACGCGAGAAGACCGATACGCAACGTCCTCGACGGCGACTGCGCATGGGAGACGCGCTGCGCCGCCAAGAGAGCAAGTGAGCCCACGATGGCGCGCCGACGGTTGACCATAATTCTCTCTTGTCCTGTGTGCCAACACTACATTCGCTGAGTACTCGCCCCTTGCTCGAAACGCCCCTCCCTGATCGTGGCGAGGCGGTCGGGCTTGGTAGCTCCGACCTCACCGAGGCCGCTAAGCGCACCTGAAGGGACTGGCCTACAGCCGATTGGACCGCGGGCTGCTCTGAAATTCAACCCGTCGTCCACGCCAATGCCAAGGCAGGAGGTCGACTCGACCAGGACGCTGCTCGATCGCGTCGAGCAGCGCTTCCGTCTCAAGCCCGTCGCCTGGTTGGCGACACCGCGTACGGCACGGGAACGATGCTGGGCTCGCGAGCGGGGATGCCCTGCGTCCTAAACGATGGTCAAACTGCGCGTTAGGTAAGAGAGGGTTTAACGGCGCAGCCTAGGGCGTCGCAGAGGGTGTGTTGGGGGTCGAGTGCGTCCCCCTCCGAGACGACTGGTAGATTTCAAGGAATTCTTTCCTAACGCCTCATGAGCGACGGAGACCGAAGTGATCGATCGACAGTGCATATCGTCGATGACGACGAATCCTTTCTGATCGCAACGTCGCTGCTCTTGCGCGCCAGCGGATTTCCGACGAGGACGTATTCATCGGCGCGCGAGTTTCTGGCCCAGCGTTCGGCCGACGAACCGGGATGCGTGGTCGTCGACCTGCGCATGCCGGATATGAACGGCCTCGACCTCCAGTCGGCCCTCGCACAGACCCAATCTCGGCTTCCGGTCCTCTTCCTGACCGGGCATGCGGACACCGTGTCGACCGTGCGCGCGATGCGCGGCGGGGCCGAGGACGTTCTTGAAAAGACGGCGCCGAAGGAGTTGCTGCTCGAGGCCTTGCGGCGGGCGTTGGTGCGCGACGCGCAGGAACGCCAGGAAAGGTCCCGCCGGCAGAAGCTTCGCGCGCGCTTCGCCGCGCTCAGTGCTCGCGAGCGCGAGGTCCTCGGCCACGTCTTGCGCGGCCGGCTCAACAAGCAAATCGCCGGCGACCTCGGCATTCACGAGCGGACAGTTAAGGTCCATCGCCGGGCGATCATGATCAAGTTGAGGGTCAAGTCCGTGGCCGCCCTGGCGCGGCTGAGCCAGGATACCGGCTGGCCGGCCCCTTCTGAATCCTTGCCGCCAAGCCGCTTTATCTAGCGCTTATCGGTTTTCGCAGCGTTGCGCGCTCGAGCTTGCGAACGGAGTTTTTCAACAGAATCGGGCCAGTAGCAGACGCTGGTTGGACGTCGCGACCGACACAGCGAGCGCTGGCGCTTGGCCCAGCAGAAGACCGGTCAATCGTCAAAATCGACTTGCCCCGTGTGAGTGAAGCTAGGTCTGGCAAGCGGAGGCCTGCGGTGCTCAAATGCACCGCCTGAGAAAGGGGGTCGCATGGAGTGCCGCACGGACCTGAGGGCTGCAGGTGTCATCGCGGCGCGGTCGCTCGTGCGTATGCAGGCGCAGAGGCGTATGCGCCGCGTTGGGGTGCGGTTTAGCAACCCCCGCCCCGGAGCTCTCACGCCGGGCGCCTTTGCAACCGGAACCTCGACGACGACTCCGCGCGGAGGCACTCCAACAGCGACCTGGGCCAGAGTCATCCGCTTCGCGGCTGCCCTAGCCGTTCTTACGGTGGTATCCGTCGCTCACGCCCAGCCAGGTGGGAGCGTGGCTCGCGTTGGGTATCTCTCGCCGTACTCGGCGTCGGACCTTGACATCCAGCGTGGTCGCGACCTTTTCCTGCAGGCGCTTCGCGAGCTGGGCTACGTGGAAGGTCATAACGTCGCGGTCGAGTACCGGTGGGCCGAGGGGAAAGACGAACGGCTTCCGCGCCTTGCCGCCGAGCTGGTTCATTCGGCGGTCGACGTCGTCGTCGCGACAGGAGGTGTGCCATCGGCGCGGGCTGCCCAGCAAGCGACGAGGACGATTCCAATCGTCATTGGCGGAGCAGTCGATCCAGTCGGTGCTGGGCTCGTGGCCAGCCTTGCGCGACCGGGGGGCAACATCACTGGGTTGACTCTCATCCCGGAGGCTTTGGTGAGCAAGCAACTGGAGCTCCTCACGGAAGTCGTCCCCAAGGCGTCCAGGGTGGCCGTCCTGTGGAACCCGGACAATTCCGGAAACGCGCGGCAGCTGCGAGCCGCCGAGGCGGTATCGGGACTACGGCTTGAGCCCGTGGGGGCACGTAGTTCCGCCGAGATCGACAAGGCGTTCGCGACGATGGCACAGCAGCGCCCGGATGGATTCGTCGTCCTGCTAGATCCGTTCTTCGTCGGCGAGCGAGAAAGAATCGCGGATCTCGCGATAAGGAACCGCCTACCCGGCGTCTACGGCTTTCGCATTCATGCGGACGATAGAGGCCTCATGGCGTATGGGGCGAGCCGTGTCGAGCTAGCAAGACAAACAGCCTACTACGTGGCCAGGATCCTCAAGGGTGCCAAGCCCGCCGACCTACCCGTGGCGCAACCGACGAAGTTCGAACTGGTGATCAATATGAAGACCGCGAAGGCTCTGGGCCTGAAGATCCCGCGATCTGTGTTGCTCCGAGCAGATGAGATCATCGAACGATAATTGCGCCTCACACGGAAGGCTGACTGAGCCGCGTCGTCGAGGCGCCCGCTTCGGGTCGAAAGTCGCCGCTTGCCAAGCGAGGCCAGTCGGCAAAGAGCGGCGTCCACACGGGCCCGCTTTCGGCGCAAACAGCTGAGGGTCCCAGCACCCGGATCCCGTGTCACAGCCGACGTGGCACGCCAAGGCTGGCCGCAGGAGGGGTGGCGACGAGGCCGTCACGAGGACTGGACACGGCGGCAATGGTCGATGCCCAATTCAACCACGATGGCGGGACGACGCATCTTCATCTCCTATGCCCGAGACGATGGGCCGCGTGTAGAAAAGGATGCCGCGCTACTGCGAGCCGGCGGCGCCCGGGTCTTCATTGACGTGCAGGACATTGAAGCCGGCTCGCCCTGGGAACCTGCGCTGGAGTCGGCCTTGGCGAAGTGCGAACGGGTCATGGTCTTCTGGAGCCGGGCGGCCAAGGGGTCTACCTGGGTAGATCGCGAGTGGCGGACGGCGCTCCGGCTCGGCAAGCGCGTGATTCCGGCGCTGCTGGACGACACCCCGCTACCCCGCGAGCTGGCAGCGCTCCAGGGAATCTCTCGGTCATCCGATTCGGTTGGTGTAGCGAATCGCATGCCGAAGCTGCTGGGAGCGGCCTGGCTCGGTGCTGCGGTCGTCGCGGCGGCTGTCGGCTGGGCGACGTTGAGGGTGCACGACGAGGCGCCTGGCCCTCTGCCTGCCGTCGTCGATCTGGCCGCCCCGGCGAGGAGCGCTTCGGATGCGGCCGTTGCCGCAGCCGCGGTCGACAGTGTGCGTGACCAAGCACTGTTGCTGCGATTGCGGATCAACCGCGCGGCTGACAATGAGGCCTCTGCAAACTCATTGCGCGAGGGACGAGAAAAGCTGGCGGCCGCGATTCGGAACCTGCCAATCGACCGCATGGCCACGCCGGACCTTGTCCGTCTACACGCTGAGACCGAAGCCTTGCGCGCCGCGCTTGATGCTCGTGGCTCCCAGTTTCCCGATGACAGTGCCACTGGCCAGGAATTCAGGTCCTTGAAGGGGTTCCTAACGTCCGCGACGATATCGGATCCCACGTCGGCCCCGCCCTACCCACAGGACGACAGGTCTTTTAAGCTCAGTGTGCTTGCGGTCCTCGCGACGCTGATCATTGCGTACCCGTTGGTGCATGTGTGGCACAAGCGTCGGCGGGCGCGAGCGTTCGTCGAAGCAGTCTTATCAGTCTGAGAAATCGTGGGCGCCTGCGAAGGGTTCCCGTGGCCGGGACGCATTGCGGGCCACTGTAGGGGCTGGTGGTGCATGCAGTTTAGCGTGTACCGCGGTATGTAGGAAGGCTGGCTACACCGTGGCTACATGACACATTTGGCCACGCCGGCATTTTCGGTGCGCTCGATCGGCGTATTGGTAGGCCGTGTTGGGATCGAACCAACGACCAAAGGATTATGAGTCCTCTGCTCTGACCGACTGAGCTAACGGCCCCCAGCAAATATCTTCGCATGCGCCGCCGAATTGAGGCGTGCTGAGCGTCCGTCCTTGCGGTAGCGCATATCGACGCACCCGCCGACACACTTGTCGCGCAGGACGGGTGCTACGATTTGAGCGCAGACCATCAGCGCAGATGCGAGGGGGAGCGATCACGTGAAACTGGCCCAGTACGTCAAGTTTCGAGAGGAAAAGTTCGGCGGCGTGCTGTTCGAGACGCGCTCCGAGAAGGTCTTCACCCTCAATCCGACGGCGACGGCGGTGATCCGCGAAATCGCCAGCGGCGATGAAGCGACGATCTCGTCGCGCCTCAAGGATCGCTTCGTCGGCCAAGGCGACGCGATCGAGCGCGAGGTCTCGGCTTTCCTCGCCGAGCTTCGCCAGCGCGGCCTGATCGAAGGATGACGCGGTGAGCGGATCGGCCGCCGCCGAGTCGGAGGATCTCGCTGCGCCGCTCTACGTCGCCTGGCAGATCACCAACGAGTGCAACCTCGCCTGCCTGCACTGCATCGAGGAGAGCGGGCCGGGCAAGGCGTTCGCCGACGAGCTCGACCGCGACCAGGTCTTCGCC
>Ga0105249_10001433_pt1 | contig 20904 bp, 10 predicted proteins | sample KBSS44metaG_FD_81522 | JGI IMG/M metagenome (GOLD analysis project Ga0105249, IMG submission 81522) | Switchgrass rhizosphere microbial communities from Kellogg Biological Station, Michigan, USA - KBS S4-4 metaG | ecosystem: Host-associated > Plants > Roots > Rhizosphere > Soil | place...
ATATTTACTCTTGCATCAAAGGCCAATTTTGTTGATAATTTTACACAGATTGTTTAATACTCCCACTTTACCAGTGTAGCACCCCAGGTAAATCCACCACCGAAAGCAGCAAGTACAATAAGATCACCTTTATTTAATTCTTTTCTATAATCCCAAAGACAAAGTGGAATTGTTGCAGCCGTAGTATTTCCATAACGTTGAATATTCAGCATTACTTTATCCTGACTAAGTCCCATACGGTTTGCAGTGGCGTCTATGATTCGCTTATTGGCCTGATGTGGAACAAGCCAGGCAATATCATCGCCGGTAAGATTATTTTTTTCTAAAAGTTCAGCGCTTACATCTGCCATTCCCTTAACTGCAAATTTGAAAACAGGTTGTCCATCCTGGTAAATAAAATGTTCTTTGTTGTTAACCGTTTCATGTGAGGCAGGTCTTTGTGAACCACCTGCTTTTTGATATAAATAATGTCGACCACTGCCATCACTCTTAAGAATCGTATCCAATATGCCGTAGCCATCATGATTAGGTTCTAACAGAACCGCACCGGCACCATCACCAAAAAGAATGCAAGTGGTACGGTCAGTATAATCAACGATCGAACTCATTTTATCTGCGCCTACTACTACGACTTTTTTGTATCGTCCACTTTCAATAAACATCATGCCTGTCGACAACCCATATAAAAATCCGGAACAAGCCGCGTTGAGATCAAAACCAAAAGCATTTGTTGCGCCTATTTTGTCGCAAATAATATTAGCAGTTGCGGGAAATAGCATATCTGGAGTAACAGTGCAGCAAATGAGACAATCAATTTCCTTGGGATCAATTCCTCTTTTATGACAAAGTTCCAAAACCGCAGGAGCGCCAAGATCAGAAGAAGCTTTGCCTTCGCCTTTCAGTATTCTTCTTTCAGAAATCCCAGTTCTTGTTTTTATCCATTCATCATTTGTTTCCACCATTTTTTCCAGGTCGGCATTAGTAAGCTTATCCGGAGGAACATATCCGCCAACAGCTGTAATGGCTGCAGTAACTTTCTTAGTCATTAAAAAAAATTAAGTGCACGAAGATAAGATAGTTCGAGGTTTGAAGTTTGAGGTTTGAAGTTGGGGGTTGAAGTTTATGAGAATAAATAGGTTACAATATTTTTAACCTCCAACTTCAAACCTCGAACTTCAAACAGTTTCCTTTATTTTCGCAGCTATGTTTGCTTATCTTGATGGAAAATTTGTTTACAAAAGCCCCGCTATGGTTTATGTGGATGTAAATGGTGTTGGCTATGAAGTGCAGATAAGTTTAAATACATATTCAAAGATTCAGAATTTGGAAAAAGGCGTTTTGCAAACAAGCCTTCTTGTTCGTGAAGATGCCCACATTCTCTTTGGTTTTTTTGATAAAGCTGAAAAAGAAATGTTTCTCCATTTAATTTCTGTTTCGGGAATTGGTGCAACAACTGCTCGTATGATGTTGTCTTACATGAAACCTGACGAGGTAATAAGAGCGATCTTAACCGGGGATACACACACACTTGAAAGTGTGAAAGGGGTTGGTAAAAAGACCGCTGAAAGGTTAGTGCTTGAATTAAAAGATAAGCTGGCAAAACAACCGTTGGATTTAAATTTTTCTCCTTTGAAACACAATACATTGCATACAGATGCGTTAAATGCCCTGATGGCTCTGGGAATAGCCCGGAATACTGCCGATCAGGCAATCCAAAGGGTCACGCAATCTGACCCTTCATTAACCTCCCTTGAGGGTGTTATCAAGAAAGCTTTAAAAACTCTGTAAGCCTATCGATTGACATTTTTACCTAACTAATTCTGTTGAGAAAGTTTTGAGCCCTAAGTTAACCACCATATTCCGGACGCTGGTAGCAGTTGTCATTTTTGCTTTCATTACCATCAAGGTAGATGCTTCGCCTTTTCCTTGGGTTGATTATAAATATTTTCCCGGCGATACAATACGTCCTACACCCACTGATCGGTATGGCGATCCTTATAATTATCCTGATCGCAATCCTTTTAATTTAAAGGATACAGGTTTTATAAAAAGAAATATTGAATACGATCCTGTAACAAAGCAATACTACATCATTGAAAAGATCGGCAATCACTATTATCGTACCCCGATGTCATTTACAATGAAAGAATTTCTTGATCTGAAAGGAAAGGAAGACGAGAATGAATATTTCAGAAAAAGAGCAAGCCTGCTTAGTAATCTTAACCGCAGAACTTATAAACCAAAATTCAATTTTGTAAATGATTGGGTAAATAGAATTGTTGGGAATGGTAAAATTGAAATTAAGCCAACAGGTTTTGTTGGTCTTACTCTTGGCTACCAGGGGCAAACAATAAATAATCCAACCCTGCCGGAACGGTCACGTAAAAACGGGGGACTGGATTTTGATATGAACAGCCAGTTCCAGGTCGATGCAAACATTGGCGATAAACTTAAACTGCCTATCAACTATAATACCCTTGCCAATTTCAATTATGAAAATCAATTGAAATTGGATTACCAGGGAAGAGATGATGAGATACTAAAAGTTTTCCAGGCAGGTAATACGAGTTTTACATCTAAAGGAACATTGATTCCCGGGGCACAATCATTGTTTGGTTTAAAAACACAACTACAATTCGGAAAATTATTTGTTACCTCGGTAATTGCCAATCAGCGATCACAACGTCAAACAGCGGGATTACAAGGCGGCTCATCAACACAAGCGTTTACTTATAAAGCTGACGAGTATGAAGAGAACCGTCACTTCCTGATGGCGCAATATTTCAGGAAAAATTATAACAAAGCGATGAAGGAGCTTCCTATAGTTAATTCGCTTGTACAGATCCTTCGGGTAGAAGTTTGGGTAACTAACAGAACAGGTGCTACAACTGATACAAGGGATGTTGTCGCATTAATGGATTTGGGTGAAGGACAACCCTACGGTCCATGGAGTGGGTTAGGAGATGTGCCTCCGAGAAATGATGCAAATACACTTTACTCAACGATTTTGGCTACACCGGCAGCACGAAGTTCCTCAGCTGTAACAAGTATATTGTCAGGAGCAGGTCTTCAACCAGTTCAGGATTTTGAAAAAACATTTGCCCGTAAATTATTACCAACAGATTATTATTTCAATCCACAAGTTGGTTTTATTTCATTGAATCAGCAATTGCAACCAGATGAAGTATTAGGTATCGCATTTCAATATACTTATAATGGAAAAGTTTATCAGGTAGGCGAGTTTTCAACTGATATTCCGCCAGATTCCACCGGAACAACTCAACCGGTACTTTTTCTCAAGCTTTTAAAAGCAACTTCACAACGAACTAATCTTCCCCTCTGGGATTTGATGATGAAAAACGTTTACTCTGTTGGTTTTGGCCAGCTTGAACGGTCAGATTTTAAATTAGATGTTTTATACGAAGAGCCAAGTCTTGGTGAAAAAAGATATTTGCCACCTGCAGATGTAAGCGATCCTTACAAAGGACAGCCATTGATCTCTTTATTAAACCTTGATCGTTTAAATAATCAAAATGATCCGCAACCTGATGGAGTGTTTGATTACTTAGAAGGCTTTACAGTTATTTCATCGCAAAGCCGGATCATATTTCCGGTGTTAGAACCATTTGGACGAGATCTGGAATATGTTTATCGAGGACCAGATAGTGTACAGCAGCGACAGAAATATCTGTACTACCCACTATATGATACGATCAAGGCCATAGCTCAAACTTACGCCAACCTAAATCGCTTCAAGTTTTCTGGTAAAAGCAAATCAGGTCTTGGTAATTCAGAATATCAACTTGGATTTAATATTCCCCATGGATCAGTAACTGTAACAGCCGGCGGACAAGTGCTTCGTGAAAATATTGATTACGAGATTAACTATGATCTTGGTTCTTTAAAAGTAATTAACCAGGCTATTATCAACTCAGGAGTTCCTGTAAATGTGCAATATGAAAATAATGCGACATATGGATTACAGAACAGGAACTATATGGCACTGCGACTGGATTACCTTGCAAGCAGGAAACTTACCATTGGCGGAACGATCGTAAGACTAAGTGAAAGACCATTTTTTATAAAACAGAATTATGGTGATGATCCGATCCGCAACACGATGTATGGCGTCGATTTCGATTATCAAAATGAGATACCAAGGCTTTCCCGCTGGCTTGATAAACTTCCATTCTATTCTACAAAAGCAATGTCAAGCATAAAAGCCTATGGCGAAGCAGCATTGCTGGATCCGGGTCATGCAAAACAAATCGGGAAAGGAGATGAAGGAGTGATTTATATTGATGATTTCGAAGGAACCAAAAGCAGTATTGACCTGAGATTTCCTTTGATCAGTTGGACAATGGCTTCGACTCCACAAAAAGCAGTGGATAAGAATGGAAATATTTTATTTCCCGAAGCAACACTGCATAATAATCTTGCTTATGGTTATAACCGAGGCAAGCTCGCATGGTACAATATTGAGCAGGTATTGCAGGAATCAGAAAATCAAAATAACCCGCTGCGACATGACCTGGATGAATTATCTAAGCCAGAAACACGACAGGTTTATTCAAGTGAAATTTTTCCAAATAAATCAACTGATTTTGGACAATCACTTATCACCACCTTTGATCTTGCATATTATCCAAAGGAAAAAGGACCTTACAATTTTGAGTACAGGAACACAAGAGTAAATGCAAACGGAAATTTATTGAACCCAAAACAGGCATGGGGTGGATTGATGCGCAATATTGATCAAACAGATTTTGAAACAGGCAATATTGAATTTATAGAATTTTGGTTGCAGGATCCTTTTATCAACAAACCTGGCAGCACAGGCGGTGACCTATATTTTAACCTTGGAAATATTTCAGAAGATGTTTTAAATGATGGTAAAAGAGCTTATGAAAATGGTTTGCCAACATTAAAAAATCCTGCTATTCCTGTAGATACGAATACTGTATGGGGCCGTGTACCATCTAACCCAATACAGGTTACCAATGCATTTAGCAACGATCCTGAAGATCGCCCTTACCAGGATGTTGGTTATGATGGGCTAACTGATTCTTTGGAAAAAACCAAGCAGTCGGCTTATTTAACCAGCCTGGCGGCAACATACGGAGCCAATTCTCCAATTTATCAAAAAGCACTTGCAGATCCATCTGCAGATAATTTTAAAAACTATCGCGATCCTTCTTATGATCAGTCGCAAACAGGGATTTTGGGCAGGTATAAAGAAGTAAATAATCCACACGGCAATTCACCGATTTCAGATAACAATTCGGAATTTATTAATGCATTCACGTTGTATCCTGACCAGGAAGAATTGAACCGTGATAATACACTGAATGAAGTGGAAGAATATTTTCAATACAGAGTTGAGCTGAAACCATTCATGACGGTAGGCAATGAATTTATCACTGATAAAAGAGAAGTGGATGTTACACTTGTAAATGGAACAACAAGAACAGAGCATTGGTATTTATTCAGAATACCAGTGAACAAGTTTCAAAATAAAGTGGGAAATATTCCGGATTTTAAATCGATCCGTTTCATTCGTATGTTCCTCACTGGTTTTGATGATACAGTTGTTTGCCGGTTTGCAAAACTTGAATTGATACGCAATCAATGGCGCAGGTTTTCTTATGAAATAGATACAACCGGCATTTTCAAACAATTGCCGGCCAATGATCCGGTAAAAGTGGATGTATTGGCTGTAAACGTAGAAGAGAACGATCAGCGGCAACCCATACCGTACAGACAGCCACCCGGTATCATAAGACAACAACAACTCAGCAACAACAATGTTCCTTTATTATTAAATGAACAATCACTAAGTCTTAAGTTCAATGGGCTTACTGAAAAAGAATCAAGAGGTGTATTTAAAACTATGAATTTTGACCTTCGCCAGTATGGTAAGCTCGATATGTTTATTCACGCAGAAGAAGTGTTTAATCCGGGATTCATAAAGGATAATGATCTGAATGCAGTGATCCGCATTGGAAATGATTTTGTAAGCAATTATTATGAGATAAGGGTACCATTAAAAATAACACCATGGGGAACTACAGATTCACTTGGCATTTGGCCTGAAGCAAATAATCTTGCTCTTGATTTGCAGGAACTTGTTCGGTTAAAAACAAGAAGAAATAAAGCTGGTTTTTCGCCGGCGCAATATTATAGTGAAATGATCGGTGACAGAAAGTTTGCTATCATAGGAAATCCGAACCTTGGTGAAGTGAGAGGTATTTTTATGGGCCTTGAAAATTTAAAGCTTGAACCGATAACTGCTGAAATATGGTATAATGAATTGCGTCTTTCACATCTTAATGAGAAAGGAGGCTGGGCTGCTATTGGACGATTAGATATCATTGGAGCCGATCTTTTCAACATCAGTGCATCTGTTGGAGCAAGAAGTACTGGCTTTGGTACGTTGGAGCAAAAAGTAAACGAAAGAAGCAAGGAAGACTATGCACAGTTCGATATATCAGGCAACATTGATGCGGGTAAATTATTGCCTCGCAAATTCGGAATGCAGATCCCGATCTATACCGGCATTAGTCATACAACTTCCACACCTGAATTTGATCCCTATGATTTAGATATAAAGCTTAAGGATAAGTTGAAAGGAAATCCGAAACAGGTACAGGATTCGATAAAAAGAGAAGCTGTTGATGAAACAACGATCAAAACAATTACACTTACTAATGTAAAGAAATTAAAACTTAATAATAAACAGCCACAGTTTTGGGATATTTCGAATCTTGATTTTAATTATTCTTATACAAACATTACCAGAAAAAACCCATTGATCGATCATGATGAAACGAAAAGAACCCGTGGCGCGATTGGCTATAATTATGCACCCCGGCCAAAATATTTTGAGCCCTTTAAATATTTAATAAAATCAAATTCGAAATGGGTGGCGTTCATCAAAGATTTTAATTTGAATTATTTACCATCTCAAATTTCTATAAAGGCAGATGTGTTCAGGCAGTTTGGAGCTTTACAACCAAAGAATGTAGGAGGTGGCCCGTATAAAATTCCCGAGAGCTACGATAAATACTTCACTTTCGATCGCTACTATATTGTTCGCTGGGATCTGACGAAGTCGGTGAGTCTTGATTACAATGCTATCAATAATGCAAGAATAGATGAACCCTATGGCCGCATTGATACAAAAGAGAAAAAAGATACCGTAAGAAAGAATTTCTTTGATGGAGGCAGAAATACCCGTTTCCACCAGGATGTAACCTTTACTTATAATTTCCCGACAATTAAATTCCCTCTTATTGATTGGACTTCTTTAAGGGCAAGTTATAGAGCAGAATATGATTGGATCGGCGCATCCCTGTTGGCAAAAGATCTTGGTAATACAATTGTAAACGGGCAAACCAAAAATTTAAATGCTGATCTGAATTTTGAACAGCTTTATAACAAGTCACGATTCTTAAGGGCAGTTTATTCTAATTCACCGGTAACTGCGCAACAAAATAACAATCCTTCAAATAACAAGACTACAAAAAATAATAAGACAACAAATAAAACTGTAAACACTGATTCGCTTTCAAAAAAAGAAGCAAGAAAACTCAGAAAGCTTCAACGCAAACAAGAAAGAAAAGCAAGAAGAATTCAGAAACAAAATTCTTTACCAACTGTAAGTGGAATAGCGAAGGGTGCTACAAAACTGGTTACTTCATTAAAGAGAGTAGGAATTCAATATACAGAAACTTCGGGAACCTCTTTACCGGGTTATCTGGACAGCACCAGGTTTTTAGGACAGAACTGGAAGAGCATGCAGCCGGGCTTTGATTTCATTTTAGGTTATCAGCCTGATACAAATTGGATAAACAGGAAAGGATTGGAAGGAGTTTTAACAAAAGATCCGCGTTTCAATACATTGATACAACAGCGGTATGATCAACGGTTAAATCTGTCAGCACTTGTTTCGCCTGTTAGAAATCTTACTATCGATGTCAATATGGACAAAACATTTTCGAAAAACTATACTGAATTATTTAAGGATACTACCTTATCTGGCATAGAAGCACCTGTAAGAGTCAATCCTTATGCTCTTGGTAGTTTCAGCATCAGTTATATTTCTTTTCAAACGTTGTTCAAAAAATTTGATCCGAATATTGTTTCCGGTACATTCAAGCAATTTGAAGCCAATAGGATATTCCTTTCAGAGAAGCTTGGTAAAGGAAATCCGTATAACACAAACCCAACACCTGGTGCTGATGGCTATTACCAGGGTTATGGCAGGTATGCACAGGATGTAATTATCCCGGCATTTATTTCTGCATACACTAATAAAGATCCTTTGAGCATCTCGTTAATAAAAAATTCAAATCCGAGCACCAGTTCAAATCCATTCAGCGGATTAAAAGCAAAACCAAACTGGAATATTACATACAATGGAACTAATATAAAAGGTCTTGAAAAAGTATTTACGAATCTTACGCTACGTCATGGATATCGCAGCACTTTAAGCATGAATAGTTATAATTCGGCCTTATTCTTCCAGGATCCTTACCGTTACGGGTTTCCTTCCTTTATTGATCCGCTAACTAATAACTATGTTCCTTATTTCTTTGTTCCGAATGTTACGATCACCGAAGAATTCAGCCCATTGTTTTCAGTTGATATGACATTTACCAATAGGCTTACTGCAAGAATGGAGTATCGCAAAACAAGACAATTAAGTTTGAGCCTTATCGATTATCAATTGGCAGAGAACCGTTCTACCGAATTAACCGTCGGCGCTGATTGGACAGTGAGAGGCATGCCATTAATTAAGAAGATCGGAAAAATGAAATTGGATAATGATGTTACATTCAAACTTGACTTCAGTTTGCGTGATGATGCCACTGCTAATAGTAAGCTCGATCAGAATACTTCATTTGGTACGGCAGGACAAAAGGTAATTAATATTAATCCTACTATTGATTATGTTGTTAACAGCCGTATTAGAGCAACATTATACTTCCAGCAACAAAGAACTATTCCAAAGATCGCTACCACAGCGCCGATCACAAATACAAGAGCAGGGGTACAATTGACTATTTCGTTAGCGCAATAGTGAGGTCAGAAATATGAAGTCGGAAGTATGATTTTCGAGGTTGATCAGATTAAAATGTTTTCCAGTTATCATAGAGCTTATAAAGTTTGGCACCAATCTCGTCAAATTTTAATCGAAATTCTTCGTATACCGCGGACTTAATATATCCACAATCTTTGGAGAATAAAAGCCAAATCTTTGTTTCTTCAAGCGAACCCATTGCATAAACCAAATGCTTCTTAAATTCTTTTTCCCCAACCTTCGGCGATATTAGCAGAAATAGAGCGGGATGATCTTATTATCTGATCTGTTAATGAATACCTTTCTTCTTTTGGAAAGGTTCTTGTTAAAATAAAAACGTCCTTGGCGAAATTATAAGACAGATTAAAAACTTCAAGATCAGAAACTGCTTTTATCATAAAAGAAAATAGATTACAGATGATGAGAAAAAATCCAGTTCTCAAATTATGAATAAAAACGTTTAGGTATTTAGGTAACCGTCAGATTTCGGACTTCGTACTTCTGCTTCAATAGAACTACTTTACTTTCTTAAACATCATTACATAACCGCAGAGATTCTTTTTCTTTTGCTTATTAACCTGTACAGGTTTCATCATGTGGAATTCCGAGAACTGAGGTTGGTATTGGTAGGAGATTACATTACCATCAATTTCACCCCATCTATTTTGTTTGAAGACAACTTGTTTTTCATTCCAGTCGAACATACGAACTTCATAAAGGCGGCTGGTATAATCACCAATAAAAACAAATTGATAAAGGCTTCCCTGATTCAATGGAACGATCACTGGCATTTCATATTCACTTTCCATTGTGATCGAAGCTTCTTTCATTAGCACAAAGCCATCATCAGAATATAATTTTTTGAGGCTGTCAACCTGGTGAGCAATCAATCCATCACTACATGATTTTACCTTGATCACTTCTTGTGATTGAGCAAGAAAACTAAGCATCAGTGTAAGCAAAACCAGGTACGGCTTTTTCATAAAGGTTCTTAACAGGTATTGAAATAATAACCTCATAAAAATAGATTCTATTAGACTTTGCTCTAAATTTTTAGTTAACAATATTCAATTCCGGGTACAAATTCCAGGGTCTACTACGTACATTTAAAAAGGTGGATTTGGTAAAAACAATTAGTACTTAACGGCGGGGGTGGAACCAATAATCGTAAATCTACGAAAAGGATTTAACTCGTTGAGAAAATGTTGATTGTCGTCAACCTATTTGCGATTAAAGTAGATAGCATTGGCCTGTTGCGTACATGTTAACACAAGATCATTAATACAAACATGAGAGGGGAGAGTGGTGCAGTAGTAGATCACATCAGCTACATCTTCGGCAGTAAGTGGTACCAGGCCATCATATATTTTTTTTGCTGTTGTTTCATCACCTTTAAAACGAACAAGTGAGAATTCTGTTTCTGCAGCGCCGGGATGGATGGCTGTAACTTTAATTCCATGTCTTAAAAGGTCGACACGCATCGATTGTGAAAGAATATCAACCGCAGCTTTTGTGGCACAATAAACATTTCCTTTTTCATATACATCTTTTGCTACTGAACCAAGATTGATAATATGAGGAGAAGGACTTTTCTTAATATATGGCATCAGTGCTTTTGTTGTATAAATCAAACCTTTCACATTCGTATCGATCATAGTGTCCCAATCATCAAGATCTGCATCATCAAAATAATCGCGGCCGAGTGCAAGGCCTGCATTATTTATTAATATATCGATGTGCTGCCATTCAGCTGGGATATTTTTAACTGCTTCAAAAACTTCATCTCTTTTTCGTACATCAAAAACTGACACAAGAATTGCTGTGTTGTATTTTTTTTCGAGATGCTCTTTTAACTCAAGCAGCCTGTCTTCCCGTCGCCCGTTAATGATCACATCATAGCCATGACAAGCAAATTTTTCTGCACATGCCTTTCCAAAGCCAGATGATGCACCTGTAATGAAAACAATTTTTGCCATTTTGATTTTTGATTTCAGATTTTAGATTTTGGGCTTATGCTGAATAAGGTCCTGCTAAATTTATAGCAAATCTAAAATCTGAAATCTGCAATCTGAAATTTACCTTATCAGCGTAGCTGTTCCTTTTTGAAAAACAGGTTTACCGGTGTAGTCAACACCTTTAACCATCCATACGTAGGTATTTGTAGTTTGCGGTTTGCCTCCGATCTCTCCATTCCATCCCTGGCCATTTATTGTTGTGCTAAAAACAAGTTGACCCCAGCGATTATAAACTCTGAAATATTCAATTCGCTCAATGCCCACAGCAATTGGTTTTAAAACGTCATTCAAGCCATCACCATTTGGAGTAAAGCCAGTGGGAACAAATATTTGCGGATTCGTGCGGAAGATCTTTACGAGAACAGATGCCGAATCAAGACAGCCTTGAAGATCGGTTACTTGCACTTTGTAACGAATGCTATCTATAATTACGTTGATCTTGGCAATTGGATTTACAACGGCTGTATTATTTAAATAGGTTGATGGTGTCCACAAATAATTTTCACCGCCGCTTGCATTTAATTGTAATGGCTGACCGAAAACTATCATTGTATCCCGGCCTGCAGATGCCTTTACCTTTGGACGCACCGTTACGGTTACGGTATCATATCCGGGTTTGGGACATCCAAGGGTATCTGTCGCAGTTAAAATATATTTAGTAGTAGAAGAAGGATGAGCAATCGGATTCAAAATATTTGGATTGTTCAATGATCCTTGTGGTCGCCAATAAAAATTGCTTGCCCGAATGGTTCCGTTCAATTGAACCGATGTATTATAACAAATAGAAACATCAGGTCCTGCATTTACAGATGGGTAAGGAACAACGTATACTCTTACGTCATCTGTTGCCCAGCACTTTCCAATTCTTGCAGTAAGTTGATAAGTAGTACTGATAGGTGGATTTGCAATCGGATTAATTATGGTAGGGTTGTCGAGGTTTAAATTTGGCGTCCATAAAAATTGTAAACCATCGGTAGTAGCACCTAACTGAACTCCATCGCCGGCGCAGAATGTTGTATCAGTTCTTACACTTAATGTAACCCGGTCAACAACCCGAATTCTTACAGAATCATTATTAATACAACCATTATCATCCAATTGAACTTTATACCAGGTTGTGACCTTTGGATAAACAAGTGGATTGGCAGTGTTTGCTAAAAGAATATTATAATTCGGTGTCCATAAAAATACACCCGAACCTGAAGCAGATAATCGTAAAGTGTCGATATCACAAATAAGTGTATCACGAAAAGGAAGTGTGATCGGAGGTTTATCAATAATCGTAATAGCTTTTGATACCGTATCAATACAACCTTTACTGCTTTGTACAATTAATTGCGCATTCTTTATTCCAAGAGTTGGATAGCTGTAAACAGGATTTCGCAAACGGGATGTATCATTGTTAACAGATAACTCGCCAAAGTCCCATCGCCATCCGCTTACTACTCCATAAGCTGTCATAGTAGCATCTGTAAATGAAGTCGGTTTATTTACACAAATACCCGACGAAACAAAATCTGGGAAAAAACCGGGGTAAAGACCTATTTGCATAGAAGCAGAATCAGAACAGGGATCACCGGGATTGACAACAAGTTTTACATTATAAATTCCAGTATCTGGATAAGTAAATGAAGGTGCTTCGATATTTGAGGTATCATTCAACGTGCTATTGATACCAAAATCCCAGTGCCATGAATAAATAAGCGAAGTTGGAGTTTGATTTGCAAAACTAACATTGAAATCATCACAGAAAACCGCTGACAGTGGTAATTGGGCAGCTACAAAATCACAATCAGCAACTTTTAAAATAAAATCTTTGCGATGAGTATTTATAACGCTTCCGTTTCTCCATTCATTTACACAAACAGTAATAACATAAGAACCTGCTCCCGGCGCAATGCCTGAAATAATACCGGTGGTCGGATTAATAGTAACACCAGAGCCCATTGGTGAAGATGCACTATAACCATTGCCATAAGGAACGACACCGTATGAGGGCGGAGCCGGATTAATTACAACAGGGCTGCCTTCACTACCACCAGAGTATGCTTCGCAAAATCCATATGTCAATACATCTCCGTCAGGGTCGGATGCGCTGAAGTCAAGTGTAAAATTTCGGTTTTGACAAACTAATGCGGTATCTCTTAAATAAAACACAGGACTTGAATTATGATTACCTGCGCCCAGTGTGTTAGTGCCGGCTATACTTCCAACATAAGTAGCGCCTACACCAACGGCAACGCCAAGGTTGGTGATATTATCAACACGACAACAACGTTGGAATGATATCCAATAACCCATTTGATTATTAGGAAGAGTAGCTGTGAGATAATAAAACCCTACCTGGTAACAAACCTGTGGAGGATTGATAATACAGGGAATATTTCCGCTTTTCTGTATTTGCTGAATATGGTCAAGATTTACAGCAAATGCGGAGCCAGGAACAGCGGCGCCGGAGGCCTTATCAAATATTCCAATGTTTGCAATCGGATCAAGTGCTGCACCGCCTGAAAAGCAATCCCTGAAAAGTCTTAATGTAATTTTATATTGACTTGTACCTGCAGTGATTCCGGGGCCTAAGTATTCATAAAATATTTCACCGCCAGTGATATGACGTGCAAACGAAGATGTTGTTAAACAGATGAAAAATATAACCAATAATTTTTTCATACCGGATATGGTTCGGATGCTCGGGTTGTTAGCAAAACTAATTGCAGAATTCAAATATGATGACCCTGAGGAAAAGTTTCCACCAGGTCGGAATTCGGCTTTGAAATTACGAAAATTTTATTGCATAACTAATTGCAAGGACAGTTGTTGATTCGTTAAAAGACCTTGATAAATAAACGAATGCTGCACCATAAAGTTGTTATATAAAAAGAAAAACCTCCGTGTACTGCCAGTTTTAAAAAGTCATTTGAAATTTGATCACCTGATCAGCAGAACAGTTCCTTTTTTGAGATGGACATTACCTAAAATATCAGTAGCCTTTACCATCCAGATAAAAGTGCCTGTATTTTGTTTAAGGCCTTTGATAGTTCCATCCCATCCCCGTCCATCATTCTTATTATGAGTATATATAAGAGCACCCCAACGATTGTACACCTGGAAGTAATCAATCGTTTTCATTCCTACATATATTGGTCTGAACAGATCATTTCTTCCATCGCCATTTGGTGTAAAACCCGTTGGTATAAAGATCTCAGGCCCTGTTTTATAAACGTGTATGGTAATGCTTGCAGTATCAAAACAACCTGCCCGGTCAGTAACAGTAACCGAATAACTTACAAATTCCGGGTTGCTATTCAGGATCGTAATTGGTCCTTGTATGTTTGGATTGTTCAATCCTGTCGCAGGCGACCATTGATATTTTACACCGCCGGTTGCATTTAATTGCAAAGGGTGATTCGCTATGAATGCGGTATCGTTACCGGCGAATGCATTCACTTTTGGCAACACAATGACTGTAACAGTATCATAAGAAGGTTTGGGACAGCCGGAAGAAATATCAGTTGCTGCTAATATATATGATGTAGTATTTGTTGGAGTTGCAATAGGATTCAGCACTGTTGCGTCATTTAAACTTGAGGCATTAGACCAGGTGAATGCTGTCCCGTTTGTTTGTGCATCCAATTGTGCTGTAGTATTGTAACAAATATCAACATCAGCACCCGCATTTATAGTTGGTTTTGGTATAACTGTTACAATTACATTTTCAGTTGCACTGCACCCGCCAATTCTTGATGTGATCTGGTAAGTTGTAGTTGCAATAGGGGTTGCGATCGGGTTTAAAATATTTGGATTACTTAATGATGGGTCCTGCGACCATGCGTATTGTAATCCATCAGTATTTGCATTTAGCTGCACAGGGTCATTTGCGCAAATAGAGGTATCGCTACTTGCCGATAGATTAACCAAATTAGTAACTCTCACTCTTACCGAATCTGTATTACGACATCCACTATCATTAAATTCGACTATATACCAGAAAGTTGTTTTTGGAAATACAGATGGTGCCACTGACGTTGAATTAATGATATTGTAATTCGGCGTCCATGAAATGACACCGCTGCCACTTGCATTTAATTGTATTGTATCTATATTACAGATAAGTGTATCACGAAAAGCCATTAGGATAGGGGGCTTATCAATAATAGTTATCGATTTATAAATAGTATCACGGCAACCTTTTGTACTGCCTACAATAAATTCTGTAGTATAACTTTCTACGGCCGTAAATGTATATTGAGGGTTTCGCTGTCGCGAAGTATCACTTAAAATAGAAGCAACACCAAAATCATATCGCCAAAAATTTACATTACCATAAGTTGCCGTAGTAAGATCGTTGAATTGTACAGGTACATTCATACAGATACCTGTAGTACTAAAATCAGGAAAGAAACCAGGATACACTCTTACTTGTGCAGTAGTTGAATCGGAACATGGCTGGTTTCTATTGGCAACCACCTTTACAGTATAAATTCCTGTATCAGGATATGTATAGCCTGGTGCTGGTAGTCGTGATGTATCAGCAAGTGTCGTCACATTTCCAAAATCCCAGAAATAATTATTGATAAGTGCACTTGGAGAGAGATTGCTGAATGCAACTGTATAATCATTGCAGTTGATATAACCGTTCGGATCAAGTGTAACAGTTGCTACATCACAATCAGCAACTTTAATTTGAAGATCCTTTCGCTGCGTTGCAAGAAGTTCTCCATTTCGCCATTCTTTTACACAAACTGTAACAACATAGATACCGGCTGCGGGAGCTGTACCTGATATCATTCCATTTGTGGAATTAATTGTGACCCCGCTTCCCATAGGAGAAGCGCCACCATATTGAGAACTATAATCAAGAGGTATATACGGCGGTGGGGGAGGAGGATTTGGAATTGTACCACCAGTGTTAGTATATCCTTCACAAAATTCATAGGTCAGCAGATCTCCGTCATCATCAGTAGCACCAAAGTTGTATGTAAATGGATAGCCTGCACAAATGATTACTGTATCGATACCCAGGAATTTTGCGCTATTATTTGCTGGTCCGGTAGGGTCAACTGAATTGCCAGGTATTTCGGCAGTATAGGTAGCGCCAAAATTTGAAGAAGGAGAAAGAATATTTGTGATGCTGGTAACACGACAACAGCGTGCCCAAGTTATAGTATAGCCAAATGGAGAAGCAGGAAGAGCGGGAAGATCAAAAGTATATAAGCCTACCTGGTATGATACCAATGGAGGGTTAATGATACAAGGACCTGGTGTTGCAGTTATAGTAGTGAGGCTTGTTTGAGTTATAGAGCCAATCCATGCAGGCGTGTTACTCCCTTTCGCGTAAACAGCAACATTAATAGGGTTATCTAATGCGACACCAATTGATGCGTCTTTAAACAATTTGATCGTAACAGTATATATGAAACTGTTTCCTGACTGGCTTTTTAAAGTATAGTAGATTTCTCCGCCCGTTATATGGTTAGCAAAAGAGGTCAGCGCCAACGATAAAAAAATAATAAGGTTTAATAACTGTCTCTTCATTTCTCAAGCTGATAGTTTTCATTTATTCTCCAGAAATTCTTCAAGCATCCCGTTAGCTTTATCTGTCTCTTCCATCATTCCCATGTGGCCGGAATTTTTCAAGACTTGAATGTAAGATTTTTCAGGCAGATGACATTGCTTCAGGACATCGTTTAGAGGAACGGCATTATCATGTTCGCCGGCAATGAAAAGCACAGGATTTTTTGTGTTTTTTAATATAGCTGTTCTATCAGATCTCTTCATCATTGCTTCGTAATATGAGATGAGAGATACGGGCGTAAAATCTTTTAAGCTTTCAATGAATTCATTAATGGAATTTGAAATTTGTTCTTTGGAACCTGGAGAAAATAAGTTAGGTGTGGATGTTTTTAAAAACTCAAAAGCTCCATGTTGCTTTATAAATTCAATGCCTTTTTTGCGGGTTTGTTTTTTTTCCTCAGTATCTGGAAAAGCAGAAGAATGAAAAAGACCAAAAGCATTTACATGGTTCCAATAACTTTCAACAAGAGCTAAAGTAATATAACCTCCCATACTATGCCCGATCACTGTACACTTGTCAACGTTTTCTTCGTGAATAATTGTATGTAATACTTCTGCCATTCCTTCCATGCTCATATCATCTATCATTTCTGATCTGCCGCTGCCGGGAAGATCAGGCACGAGGAGATGGTATTTGGTTTTTAAATATTCAACTTGTTTATCCCAAACATTTCCATCTTCACCAAAACCATGTACAAGCATTACAGGATCACCACTACCAATGCTTCGGTAAAATATTTTTTTGTTTTGGTATAAAATTGTTTTTTCCACGATCATTTTCTTTTACTCAAACAAAAGCTTCTTATCAATATGATACCGACAACGGATAATAAAGCGGTATTGAATTGTTGTGGGAGAAAGAACCATGCCACTAACAAAGCAACCGTATAGAAAAAGATAAACCGAAAATAATTATTAACCCAACTCTTTTTACTAAACAACATAAATGCAACTGGCAAATGAGTCGGTAATGCCCATAGCAAATTGAAATTGTTCTTGCACATCGCATGCTCGGTTCCAAACCACATGAATAATATTAAAATGCCAATTAACCCAACAGTAATGAAGAAAAAGAAATCAAACACTTTGAAAAATAAGTTCCATTTTTTGAAAACAAATATGCTTAAGATTGCTACCAGTATAAATAAAATCCCAAAAACAATAAAAGGTGTGATACCGGTTTTTGTTTTGTATGCGTCAAAATAATTCAGCAGGATCTTTTTCTCACTTACTACGGGATGTCCATTCAATGTGGAACTATCGAAAGCCATTAATAAATAGTCCGGCAAAAACATAGCTTCACGATTAGTTACTTTCTTATCCATTGGATTGCCCAATAACATATCAATGCCTAGTTTACTCCATTGCTGGCCGCCTTTATCAAGATAGCTATGAATTAGATTTCTGAATGTTGTGTTTGGTGCGGGTAAAATATTTTTTGTTTCTAACTGTTTACCGACTGCTTTTTCCAGCATATCACGTAATCGGGTGGTGCAGTTGTCATAATTAAAATCGTAGCGGTAATATTTGTTTTCTTCTTTTGCATTTTCAAAAAGTAAAGCAACCAATCGTTGTTTTTCTTCGCATGAAATATTGATCACCTGTTCAGTGATCCCTCTTTTGTAATATTCATATTCTTCCATGAATGAAGGCAGCGAATCAATAGAAACAAAATACAAGAGCTTTCCTTTTACAAATTTGTTATAAAATTTGGGATCATAAAAATCAAATGTGCCATAGTTGAAAACAAGATCGGTGTTATTGATGTTGTCAACGACTCTCAGCGCACTATGGCCAAATGTTGAATAAAGTTCTGTGCCGGGTGTGCAGGTAAGCAAACTAATGCGTATGCCACAAGTGTCTGTTTGTGCCGGTGAAAAGTAAAAAGTAAAAAGTAAAAATGAAAAGAGCAGTCGCTTCACGTAGATATATTTTGGTAAATGTAAAAGTTTATTTCACGCAAAGACACAAAGAAAAGCTAAGAACGCAAAGAGATTTCGCTAATGACATGCTGAATAGAATTGTTGTAGCATAAGAGTGTGACGCAACAAAAGAAGATAGTAGTAATGAAGTTGATTTAATAAACCTCATCCTCCATCTTCTTCTCCTTTTGGAGAAGAAGATGGAGCTTTAGTAAAATACCAAACTACATATCTTCCATTTCATCATTATAATAATTCCAAACCAGGTGTGAGGAATAAATCTAAGTCACCCCTTTAGGGGGACAGGGGGTTGGGTTTTATTTCCTGCTATAATTCGGCGCCTCTCTGGTTACCTCCACATCATGCGGATGACTTTCTTTCATTCCGGCATTTGTTATTTTAATAAACGTCGCTTTCTTCAGATCATCAATACTGACCGCGCCACAATAACCCATACCTGCCCGAAGCCCGCCTGTATATTGATAAACGATCTCTTTTAATGTGCCTTTATATGCGACCCGACCTTCAATGCCTTCAGGAACAAATTTCTTTACATCATCTTCCACATCCTGGAAATAACGATCGCTGCTGCCAGTGCTCATAGCGCCAAGTGAACCCATGCCACGATATTCTTTGAATTTTCTTCCTTCATAAATGATAGTTTCACCGGGACTTTCTTCTGTACCGGCAAACACACTTCCCATCATCACACAATCAGCGCCTGCAGCCAAAGCTTTCACCATATCACCTGTGTAGCGAATACCACCATCTGCAATGAGAGGAATATTTTTTTGTTTGAGTTCGCTGTATGCTTCCATTACTGCTGTGAGTTGTGGTACACCAGCACCGGCAACAATACGTGTGGTGCAAATTGATCCTGGACCGATACCAACTTTCACGGCATCTGCACCTGCTTCGGCTAATGCTTTTGCACCTACCGCGGTGCCTACATTACCTGCGATCACATTTATTTTTTTAAAATTCTTTTTCACATCTTTCAATGCGCTGATAACTCCTTTGCTATGGCCATGTGCACTGTCAAGACCAATTATATCAACACCTACATGTTGTAATGCAGCAACACGATCAAGCATATCTCTTGTAATACCAACGCCTGCACCAACCAATAATCTTCCGAAGGAATCTTTTACTGCATTGGGATGACTTTTTAATTTCAAAATATCACTGTATGTAAAAAGACCTTTTAATTTTCCCTGCTTGTCAATGATAGGAAGCTTTTCAACTTTTGTTTTCTTAAAAAGCTGTTCGGCTTTTTTAAGATCAGTTCCTTCCGGTGCTGTGTACAAATTTTCTTTTGTCATCACTTCACTTACTTTTCTTTTCGGATCATCTTCAAAACGAAGGTCACGATTAGTAAGAATGCCTACCAGCTTACCTGCTTTATCAATGATCGGAATACCGCCAATTTTATTTTCTCTCATCAATTTCAATGCATCACCAATCGTTGCATTTGCAAGCAGGGTAACCGGATCGAGTATCAAACCACTTTCACTTCTTTTTACTTTACGTACTTGCGCAGCCTGTTCTTCAATGCTCATATTTTTATGCAGAATGCCAAGACCGCCTTCTCTGGCCAATGCAATTGCAAGATTGGCTTCTGTTACCGTATCCATCGCAGCGGAAAGCATGGGAACGTTCAGCGTAATGTCTTTTGTAAGTCTTGTTTTTATTTCAACATCTCTCGGGAGCACCTGGCTATAGCCGGGTAATAAAAGCACATCATCAAATGTGAGTCCTTCGCCGAAAAATTTTTGAGATTGATTGTCTGTGGAGGGAATATTTCTTGTTGCCATGTGCAAAGATAGGGTAGCAGGTAGAAAGTCGAAAATGAATTTTTGGTAACCAACTTTTGTAATTCTATTGGGCTTCTGTTGCGTCGCACACTTCTGCGTTTTATTATCCTTTTCAGCTTTCTTATTTCTCTCAGCGATCGCAACGATCAAAATTGTTATTAAATTTAACGGATCAATGTCACTGTGCCTTTTTTAAATACTTTTTGTTTAGTATCCCGGTTTATATAACTAAGCATCCAAACAAATACTCCGGTTTGTTGAGGCATTCCTTTTATTGTTCCATCCCACCGGTCTTTCCAGTTTGTTGACTGAAACACTAATTGACCCCAACGGTTATAAACTTTGAATTCATAATTATCGGCTTTCAGTGCATTATGCGGACCGAACTTATCATTCAGCCGGTCATTATTCGGGGTAAATGCAGTTGGTATATCGATAGTACAAAAATCAAGTACAGTGAGTATTTTGGTTACACTATCACTACAACCAAGAGCCTG
>Ga0105249_10001434_pt1 | contig 20879 bp, 15 predicted proteins | sample KBSS44metaG_FD_81522 | JGI IMG/M metagenome (GOLD analysis project Ga0105249, IMG submission 81522) | Switchgrass rhizosphere microbial communities from Kellogg Biological Station, Michigan, USA - KBS S4-4 metaG | ecosystem: Host-associated > Plants > Roots > Rhizosphere > Soil | place...
CTTCATCAGCGATAGTGTAGACAAGCCTCACTTGTTCTTCGTTGTTCTTTTGCGGCAACTCGACGATAGAGAAGTCGACGCGCGCATTCCAGTACCCCTGGCGCGAGTAAAGCGTCGCCACTCGATCCGCATCGGTGCGCGCCAATGAACGCGAGTAAGGCGCGCCAATCACAGTCCGCAGCGTCCGACGAATTCTTTCGTCCGTGTAGATCTTGTTTCCCTTCACTTCGACGCCGGCGATGCGCGTCAACGGGCCTTCATTCACCTGGAACGTGATGATCAGACTGTCGCCATTGATCGAGACGCCCTGTAGAACCTGCGCGCTTGCCTTGCGATATCCAAGGTCGCGCATATAAGCCTCGATCGTGCGGCGGTCCTGTTCGAGCAACGTGAGACTCGTATAACCACGCCCGTAACCCAGAAACGGAATTAAACCGATCGCATTCGACTTCTGAGTTTTTAAGTCGGCCGCAACGTCGTCGTACGTCACGTGGTTCGTTCCGGTGATGCGGATGTCGGTGAGATGGAAACGCCTGCCACGCTCGACGTTGTATTCGATCGTGACGTTGTGGCCGGTTAACGAAGTCGGGTTGAGGTTCTCGCAAGTCTCTTCGGTACTGTTCTGACCGAGATCGGCCGGTGGATTACTGACCGTGCAGATCGCTGTTACGTCCGCGAAGAAGTAACCGTCTTCCTGTAACTTGTTCCGCACGCGACGCGCGCCTTCGACGATCGCCGAGAAGTCGACATTTCCCTCGCGCTTCACCGGCAACAGATCGCGCTGCGACTTCTCACTCATCTCATAGTTTTTAACGGAGACGGTGACTTTCGGACCAACGGCGCCTTTGAGCGAGATCCTGATTGTATTCTTCTCCGCATCTCGCTCGACACGTGCATCGTCAAGCACAGGCGAAAGAAAGCCGAGGTTGATCAGCGCGTCACGCACACGTTTCACGTCTTCACCCAAAGCGTCGCGCGTGAACGGCACTCCCGCTTGGAGTGTCAGCGAATTGCGAACTGTCGACGCATCGAACCCTGCGACCTGGATGTCGAACGCTTCGACTTTCGCCTGTTCGCCAGGCGTGACCTTGTACGTCACTGTTGCGCGAAGTCCGCGCGGTCCGAGCTGCTCTACCGGCTCGACAGTGGCGTTGAAGTAGCCACGATCGCGCAGGTACGTCTGAATCTCATCGGCATTGCGCACTATGAGTTGTTTGGTGAGACGATTTCCCGACTGAGCAAAACTGATCCGCGCGCGCAGCTCGTCGGTCGAGATTGGCGAACCCGTAACGGTTCCTAAATCAATGCGCACTTCGCCAACCTGCACTTGTCGCTGCACGACGAAGCGAAGCCTGACTGGACCAGTACGAGCCGCACCTTCTTCGATCACTTCAACACGTGCATTTGCCACACGACCCGAGTCAAACAGAGCTTGCAACGACTCGCGCACGTGAACCGCCGAGTAAGTTGTGTTGGGTGCGACTTTCAGGAGGGCAATGAAGTCAGCCTGTGCCGCGGGAGCATTGGCTGTTCCTTCGAAGACTAGCTCGACGGCCGTGATCTGTCGCCCTTCGTAATCTTCGATGCGCGCGTCTTTCCCGCCACTCGCGCGCGCCACCGTCAGAAGAGAGAAACCGAGCATGACCACAAGCAACAGTTTGTGTGTTTTGTGCTTTTTCGCGGTCAATCGTTAACTTACCCCTTGCTCAGAATCTCTTCCTGAAACGGATTTCAAAATTGAAGTTGTTGGTGCGCGCCGTCAGTTGTCTCGTCGACGCCTGCTCATACTGCGCGACAAACGAGAGCCGATCGGAAACGCGATATTCGAGCGCCAGAATCTGGTTCGGGTCGGAAGTGACGTTCGTCGAATATGTGATTGTCACTTCCTTGCTGATTCGTCGTCCGAGTGTTAGTCGGGCGGCGGGAGTCGAGCCCGTCGTGCCGCCGATCACGGGATTGATCTCAAAAGTCGTCAGGCCAAAGAGCTTGCTCGTCGCTCTTTGCGCAGGCGCGTTGATGAGCGCGTCAGTCAATAAACTCGTGGCGGCTCCGACTTCCGATTGACCGAGAATCGACGAGCTCGTATCGGCATTTGAAAGCTGTCCGGTCGTGATTAGCGAAACAACGTCGGACTGTGGCAAGGCAGGTTCTGAACGCACCGAAGCCTGCGGGTGCGTCAGCGGACCGGTCAATCCGACAATCACGCGATAACCTCTGATTTGCGACTCACCCTGAATGTTCAGAATCGGATCGGCGTTGCGGCTCGGCGGCAGATCGACAAGGGCTCTCGTAATGTCGTAACGATCGTTGCGGAAGTTAAGCGTGCCGCTGGTGGCCGTGATTCTTCCGGAGATCGTCGGATCGTTTACCGGTCCATCCAACTGAAGCGAAACAGAACCGACGAGGTCGGCGAGATTGTTTCGCACCACGAGCGCGTTTCTTCCTTCAACTCGCAGCGCGGTAAATAACGCGGTCCGTGTGAGCGCAATCTCAGCGCCTTCTTCGATCGACTCTCGCCGCGTGTTAATCAGATCCGCAAGCTCGATATCTTTCGTGTATTCCGTGCGACGGAGATTCACGACGCCGCCGATCAACTGCTCGCGCGAGGAGCCGCGAATCTCAACATCGGCGTCGAGTGTCGAGCGGAAATCAGGCGGGAACGGCACGGTCATGTTGGCGCCGTGTAAGGCGACACGAAAAGCTGAAACCGTAAACCCATCCAGCAAGGCGCCGCCGGTCGCTGAGATACGTCCGCCACCGAGCGTGCCTTCGAGCGAATCGATCTGCGCCTGGTTCGCGGTGAATCTCAATGCAGCTTTTAGATTGGCGACGGTCCAGCGCTCGTTTCCGAGCAGCACCGAAACAGATGCGTTTTCGAGAGACGCCGTGCCGATCATGCGTGGCGCTTCAAACGTGCCGTTGATGCGAACGGCGACCGCTGCTGTGCCGGACGAGAAGAAGTCGGGCGAGATGCCGTTGAGCACGCGCATGTTCAGATCGCCGTTGATGTTCAGGTTCTGCTTTCCGCCGCTCGCAGTCGCCAGCGTGCCGTCGAGCACGATGTTTGTGCCCGGGCCGGTAAATCTCGCACCTTCGAAGACCATCTCGCCGGGCGTAAACTTAACAACCAGAGGCGCCGTCGCATCGAGCTGCACGTCTTCGACGCGGAAACTGAGCTCGCTAAAATTCGCCGTACCGGTTAACCCTGCGAGCGAGAATTGAGCATCATCATCAAGCAGGTTTCCGGTAGCCTTGATCGTTCCGTTCGCGCGGCCAGCTACACGCACACCAGTTCCGGGCATCAGGATCTGAAACAGGTTGGTCAGATCGGCGTTCGTGAAAGTCGTTTCGACAGTCGAGGCCAACGCCGGACTCGCGAGATTGATCTGGGCGGCGACAACTTGCGGCGGTCCAAAGACGCCGGTCGTGAAATTGATGTTGAGCTGACGGTTTTCTGTTCGGCCGGTGAGCGCGACTGTTCCTGCCGGACGACCATTGATCGTCACGTCACGTCCTTGTCCGTCAAACGTGATCTGGTACGCCGAGAAGTCCTGGTCAGAAAGATTGCCGGAGACGTGGGCGTTGAAGTCCGCGGCTCCGGTGACTGACGGCAAACCGGGCCTGTTCGCGAGCGCAGTCAAACGCGCTAGCTGAATGTTCTCAGCCCTGCCCTGGAAATCAAACGCTTTGCTCTTCGTGTTGAAGTTGCCATTCGCGACGATGTGTCCCGCCACCAGTTGAACATCTACGCTCTCAATGTTGACGTTTGGTCCATTGAACGTCGCTCGTGCGGACATGCCCTGAAGCGGTTCGCCTGCGAGACGTCCGGGTCCGAAACGCAGATCGGCGCTGCCACTCATCGCATCGGGAATTCCAGTCACGCTTATCTTGCCGGAGAGATCGGATTCCGTATCGGAAGTGAGCTGCTTGTTACTGTTCAATGGCGAGAGCGCGAGAAGATTTCGCGCGCTGAAGCGATCGAGAGTCGCTTCAACAGACATGTTGTTCTCGCCTATGCGCGGCTTAACAAGCGAGAACTGAACGCCGCCACCGTCGCGTTCCGCGAGATTGCCGTCAGGAATGCGGATCTCGGTATCATTCATCGCAACTGAGGCCGACAACGCGCCCAGCTCATTGCCGTTCACGATGAGGGTACCGATCGAAACACGGCCATTAAGATTGGGCGACGTGAGTTTGCCGCGGATGTTTCCGTTGAACGCGAGCTGCCCGCCGAGCTCGATTCCATAAGCGCGCATCTGCTCTTCGACTTCGGGCAACAACCCTGACGAAATCAAAACAGCCTGTAGCTCAGCCGCGTCCGATGAATTTAAGTCGACCTGGAGATTGGAATCGTTTTCAAACGAGAACTGCCCGGTTGCGGTCAATCGCGTCTGTGGTGTTTGCAGGTTTACCTGTTGGATATCGAACGTGCCGCGATTTGCGCGCATCGCGACTTCGCCCGTGATCGGGATCTTGTCCGCTTCACCCGCTTCTGCGGTTAGGCGAGTCGTGATCGTTCCCGATGCGAGCTTGTAGTCAGTGCCCGGAAACGTCAGATCGACTCGGCCAGTAGCACGTCCGGCAAGTGGAACGGCACTGCCGGCCATCGCAGTCAGCGGTCCGGAAATCTCCATGTCGTTGAAGTCAGCCGTGACCTGCGACGTCCCGCCTTTACCGATCGCCACGCGAGCGTTTCCACTCGCGCGACCGCGAAACACATCCGCCGTAAAGTTGTTGAACTGAATCTCACGATTTGTCGCAACGACACTCGCGCGCGCCTGGCCCATGTTCATCCGGCCCATCACGCCGCCGCCTATGCTCAGATCCGCAGTCGCTCGATAACTTCCCGACGGCTCGACGACAAACACCGGTTTCGCGAGTTTCACGTTCTCAGCCTGGCCATCCGCGAACTTCACTGTGCCCGCGTCAATATCGGCAGTCGATCCTTCGATTCGCCGGTTGCGAACTGACAGTCGCACACCCGCGATATTCAAACTTCCAATCTCCGCACCCGCGGCGCTCGTCGCCCCCACCTGCACATCTTTCACGACAACGCTCGTCACTCCATCGCGATCCGTTACAGAAATATTGTTTGCCGTCACGCCTTTGACCTGCGCGCCCGACGCTGAAACCGTTCCGGCTTTGACGTTCGCAATCGTGCCGGTCGTGACGTTGTTCTGATTCTTGAATTGCAGGTTTGAAGCGGTGATGCCATCTACTTTCGCGCCGCCGGCTGCCATACCACTCGCAGAAAATTGATTTGAGTGCGCGTTCAGCACACCGTCGTTCATCTCGACACGCGCATCACGAAGAATCAGGCCTGTCAGCGTCGTTCCATAACTCTTCTCTGCAGCCGCGCGAAGCTCGCCAATCCAGCGGAAGTTAGTTCCGGTGCCCATCACGTTGCCGGCGATCTGCAGCGAGTCGAGCTGAAAGTCTCCAGCGTTTAGCAGATCGGCAACAGCCTTTCCGTTTATCTCGTAAGTCTTGCCCTGCACCGAGCCGCTAGCGCTGACGTTCAGTCCCTGTAAACGGAGGTTGTCAGCAGCGAGCGCGTCTGACTGCATCTGCCCGTTGAGTTTGAACTGATCGCCCTCGCCCGTGATCGTGCCGCTGAAATTGCCCGCGCCACGAAGCGTCGTTCCGGCCTGCAACGTATCGGAGAGCTGTGTGAGGTCGACGGACGACGTGACATTCATCGTGTAACGAAGCGCACGCCAGTCGTCCATGACGCCGCTCATCTTCGCTTCGGCGACTGGCGACTTCAGTTCGAGCTGGTCAATCTCCGCTTTCTCCTGATTGAAGCGTCCCTGCGCCTGAATATCGATGTTGTTAATCGGACGGCCGTCGTAAGTGAAAGTCGAATTCGAAAGCGCGAGCTGGACGGACGTCATGCGCGTCCCGATCGGAACGTTCGGATCGGCAGGCTGAATATTTACCTGAAGATTGCGTCCCTCGCCTGAGATGTCGTGACGCGCATCGCCGTAATGGACCACACCGTTTTTGATCTCGATAGTTGCGGCCGCATAGGCAAAGAGAATGCGCCGGTTGGGCTCAGGCGGCGGAATGTGGATGTTGCTGAAGTTTGTGCGGCCCTGGTCGTCAAACATGACCCAGAGCTCTAAGCCCTCCATCTTGAGATCCTCGAGATTGATGTTGCGCTGAAGATTGAGCGCGTAGAGGTCTTGAATCTTGACGCTCGCCAACAACTTATCGATCTTGCCGATTTGCGCGCCCGTGGCGGAGTCGTAGAGCTCGACGCCGTTCATTTCCACTGTACGCGGTGGAAACGTGGCGTGAAACTCGCGAATCTCGGCGCGAATTCCGTAGTTAGCGAACGTGTTCTTGATCTGGCTGGCGACGTAACGGTCTACAAAACCGAGCCGAAACAGGAATAGGACCAGCAGGATGAGCGCGAGCGCAGCAATGCCGACAATACTCGCCGCGATAAAAGCATGACGGCGAGTGAAGTAACGCCAACGTGTCCGTATGGGAGGCTTCTTCTCTACACTCATAACCTACAGTCGCCGCGAGACGCCGGGGAACTCTGAATTCTAAGAGGGAGAGATTGTAAGTGCCGCAAAGAGGCGCCAAAAGTCACAAAAAGATCAAATGTGTCTTTTGTGCCTATTGGTGGCAAACCTCATTTAGGTTTATCGCCCACGCCCTGCTGGTCCTTCAGTGATGCAGGATGGCCCAGCGGAACGTTGCCTACCACTGAGAGCTCAAAACCTTCCAGAGCTGTTACTTTGGGGGGATGATTCGAAAGCAATAAGATCTTGCGCAACCCGAGATCGTGGAGAATCTGCGCCCCCACGCCATAGTCGCGATCGATTCCGTAACCAGTCTCCAAACTGGCGTCTCGTTTGCCGATTCCTCGTTGCTGCATGACGTTGTATGTACGCAATTGGTTGACCAGATCCAAACTGTGCTCGCGCTGGCGCAGGTATAGGACCACGCCGCGCGCCTCCGCCGAGATCTTTTCGAGCGCCGTGTGAAGTTGAAAGCCGGTGTCGTCGATCAGTGAGCCAAACATGTCGCAGGTCACATTTTCCGTGTGGACGCGCACGAGAACTGGATCGTCAGTCTCCACGTCGCCCATCACCATCGCGAGGTGGACGTCGCCGTTAATCACGTTTTCGTAAGCAATCGCGCGAAACCTACCGTAGACGGTTGGTAAATCGGTTTCGACCACGCGGCGGACGAGCTGCTCCTTGCGAATCCGGTACCGCACCAGCTCGGCGACACTAATCATCTTCAGATTGTGTTGCGCGGCAAACTCCTGAAGCTGCGGCAGACGCGACATCGTTCCGTCTTCATTCATGATTTCGCAGATTACACCGGCGGGATAGAGACCGGCGATACGTGCGATGTCGACGCTGGCTTCTGTTTGTCCGGGACGAACGAGCACGCCACCATTCTTGGCTCTTAGCGGAAAGACGTGACCGGGACGCGCGAGATCCTGTGGCCGCGAATTGGGATCGACTGCGACCAGGATCGTCGTGGCGCGGTCGGCGGCGGAGATTCCAGTCGTGATGCCGCGACGCGCGTCGATTGAAACTGTGAAGGCTGTGCCGAGATACGACGTGTTGTCTGCGACCTGCGTGGTCAGGTGGAGATCGTCGCACCGCTCTTCGGTGAGCGGCAGGCAGATCAGACCGCGGGCGTGCCTGGCCATGAAGTTGATGATTTCGGGGGTGACCTTCTCGGCGGCGCAGACCAGATCGCCTTCGTTCTCGCGATCTTCGTCGTCGACGATGATGATCATGCGGCCGTCGCGGATCTCGGCCACGGCCTCTTCAATAGTCGCTAAAGTCACGGGCTCATGTTAACCGGAAACGAGCAAGTTTACGAGTCAGTCGTAGACAGGATTTACAAGATTTTTCGGGATAAACATGTAAATCCTGTCTAATCTTGTAAATCTTGTCTACGACTGACCTGGGATATGCGCCAGCAGCCTTTCGACGTACTTCCCGATCACGTCGACTTCGAGGTTCACGTCGTCGCCGGGCTTGAGGTGCGAGAGATTGGTGACTTCCCAGGTCTTCGGGATGATGGCGATTTCGAAGTATTCGTCGGTCAGGCCGGCGATCGTCAGGCTGATTCCCTCGACTGCGACCGAGCCTTTGAACACGAGATAGCGTGCGATTTCCGGCGGATATTTGATTCTCAACGTCCACGACTCGCCGTGATCTTCGACGCCGGCGAATTGACCGCGCGCGTCGACGTGGCCCTGGACGATGTGACCGCCGAGTCTAGTTGCGGGCGTGACGGCACGTTCGAGATTCACGGGCGCGCCGGGTTGCAGACGGCCGAGTGTCGACCGCGACAACGTCTCACGCGAGACGTCAGCCGCAAAAGCATCAGGCTCGATATCAAGCGCCGTCAGACACACACCGTTGACGGCAATCGAATCGCCGTGGTTCGTGCCTTCGGTGACTATGCTTGCGGCAATCACGATTCGCGCGTTCTCACCACGCTCCTCGATACTGCGCACGCTGCCAAGTTCTTCGATTATTCCCGTGAACATCGTTAACTAATTCTTCTCAACATCTCTTCGAAAACTTCGTCGATGCTCTTTCCTGTCGAGTCGATGACGATCGCGTCGTCAGCAACTCTCAACGGTGAATCAACACGTGTTGAGTCGCGTCGATCGCGTTCGATCATATCCGCAAGCGTCTCAGCATAGGTCGCCGACGAAGCGGCAGTCATTTGATCTTCTTTGAAACGACGCTCGGCACGCTCCTCCGGTGCTGCAGTCAGAAAAAACTTAACGTCAGCGTCGGGAAAAACGACCGTACCGATATCGCGGCCGTTCAGCACCGCTCCTCGTTTACCGATTGCTCGTTGCCGCTCGACCATTGCGCGCCTCACGCCGGGAATTGTTGATACGACCGACGACATCTCAGTGACGCTTTCGGTCCGAATCTTCTCAGTGACGTCGTGGCCGTTGAGCGACACGATGAGCGAATCAGGATCACCCCTTAGATCGATCTCAATCTCGTCTGCGAGCGCAGTCACGGCGTCCTTGTCGCCCGGATCAATCTCAGCATCAATTACAGCGAGCGCCACCGCGCGATACATCGAACCGGTGTCGATGTACAGGAGCTTCAGCGCACGCGCCAGCATGCGGCCCAGGGTCGACTTGCCTGAGCCTGATGGACCGTCAATCGCGATGATCATGTACAGTCACACAAACGCCGCGAACACTTCGTTTGATAACAAAGCGCCCGTGCGTGTCAATCTAATCAAGTCGCCGTTCAGCTCAATCAATCCCGCTTTGCAGAACCGATCGAGATCCTCCGCGTGCTCGTCCCGCAAATCAACACCAAACGACTCACGATACCGACGCAGATCGACGCCCTGCATCAAACGCATACCGAGAAACAACGCTTCCGCGCGAACATCGGTCTCCTCTAGGTGCTGCTCTTCAACAACCGGCGACGCGCCACTCTCGACCATCTCAACATATTTCAAAACATCGCGCTGGTTTGACCAACGCCGAGCGCCGCCATCGTAAGAATGTGACGAACATCCAAAACCGTAATAAGGCGTGGCAGTCCAGTATTTAATGTTGTGTCGCGAATGAAAACCCGGACGGCAGAGATTCGAGATCTCGTAGTGCTCGTAACCCGCCGCGGTGGCATGTTCGAGCATCCACTCATACATCACACCCGCCAGATCGTCGTCGGGCTGCGGCTGAATTCCACGTCGAATGTGTTCGGCGAGCGGCGTCCCTGAATGGACCTCGAGCAAATAGAACGAGAGGTGTTCGGGAGCGAGGTCGAGCGCCTGTTTGATGTTTCGCTGCCAGCCTTCAAGTGTTTGACCCGGCAGTCCGGCGATCAAGTCAAAACTTATATTTGCGAAACCCGCGTCGCGTAGATGAGCGAAAGTTCTCAATGTATCAGCGGAATTGTGCGAACGGCCCAGTTTTGCGAGCTCAGCATCATCGAAAGTCTGCGCGCCGAAGCTGGCCCGGTTAACTCCCAAAATCCGAAACGCACGCAGTTTCTCGGGTGTGGCGCTTCCCGGATTTATCTCGATAGTGATCTCCGAACCAGTTACGATCTTAAACCGTTCATACAAACTCGTTAGGATGCGTTCGAGTTGTGCCGGCGCAAGCAACGACGGTGTGCCACCACCAAAATAAATTGTGTCAACAACCTCACCGGCATATTGCGACGCGCGAATCTCATTGATTAATCCTTGAACATATCGCTCCGCGAGCTCGCTTTGATAGAGCCCGGTGGCGAAGTCGCAATAGGAACAACGCGAGCTACAAAACGGAATATGAACGTAGAGACCTGCGGCTGTCATTTTTTATTTGCGAGGAATAATAACACGCGTGTGTATTAATTCATTTCCCGCCCGCCGTATTGTGTCAGGACTCTTCGCTACACTCTCTGTTGCAATCAGCGCGATTTACTGCGTAGTCATAAATGGCACGCTGGTTGATTAGTTCAAAACCGCTACTAACCATTCGAACATGGGAGGATAGACAAAAGATGGCAGATGACAGAATGAAGAAAGACGAGCTACAGAGAAACATGGGTGGTGCAGGTCATGACGAGGGCCAGAACCTTGGCCAGCAATCGCCAGGACGCTCCGGTCAGGGCCAGCAAGGTGGCCAGCAGGCTGGTGGCAAGCAAGGCAATTTCGGGGGTGGACAAGACCAGAACGATATGGAAGACGACGATCTCGGCGCCGGCAATGCACAGAGCGGCGGACAGGGACGCGGCGGCCAGAATCGCTAATTCGTATTACTCTCTTCTTTTCTGCTTTGAGCACGGCCGTCATGCGCCGTGCTCATTTTTTTAGACAGGATTTACAAGATTATTCAGGATAGACAAGATCTATCTTGTCAATCCTGTCGCATCTTGTTAATCCTGTGAAGACTACCATTCCCACTAATCGTTTTCCTGGACCTACGCGCGACTCGTTCTGCCTCAGTCATCACTCGCAACAAGTTCTCGCCGAGTATCTTCCTGATATCTGCTTCACTGTAACCACGCTTGAGCAATTCGTACGTGATATTCGGCAACATCGAAACATCCTGCGCGCCTTCGGGCAGGTCGTTCGCACCGTCAAAATCCGCACCGATGCCGACGTGATCGATGCCTGCAACCTTCACGATATGATCGATGTGATCGATCAACTTCGAGATCGGCAGCGGTGGCAACGGATTCGCCGCTTCGAGTTTGTCGCCCTCTTCGGCGCGCCGTTCCGGATCGTCTTTGTATTTCTCGTCGATCGCGTCCTGCTGGGACTTAAGTCGCTTGTTGCGCTCGGCATTCTGCGGTGCGACTGTCTTCTCATCAACAAACACGCTGTAGAAATTAACCTGGACCACGCCGCCGTTCTTTGCGATCCGCTTCAACACATCATCTGGGATGTTTCGCGGGACATTGCTGAGCGCGCGCGCCGACGAATGCGACGCGATGACCGGCGCGGTGGACACGTCGAGCACGTCGTTCATCGTGTCGTCGGAAACGTGCGATATGTCAACGAGCATTCCCAGACGGTTCATCTCGCGGACGACTTCCTTACCGAAATCGCTCAGACCGTTGTGCTTCTTCGGAGGGCGATTGGCGTCGGCCCAGTTGTTTGTGTTGTTCCAGGTGAGCGTCATGTAGCGAACGCCGAGGCGATAAAACTCGCGCAATGTCGGCAGCGAGTCTTCAATCGCGTGTCCGCCTTCGATTCCCATCAACGCCGCGATCTTTCCGGTGCGTTTCGCGCGGCGAATATCGGCGACTGACGTCGCGATCATCAGGTCTCTTGGATGTCGCTCGACGGCTCGATAAACGGAGTCGATCATGTCTAAAGTGCGCCGCGCTGAGCCGCCGTGTTCGACGTACCAGGGTTTGATGTAGAGCGAGAAGAACTCGGCGGTCAGGCCGCCCTTCTTCATCCGTTCGATGTTAGTCCGGTACGGCGCCGGCGGCTCGCCACTAAGATCGAAATCGTCGTTGGTCATCGGCGTGGTCACGTCGTTGTGCGTGTCGACGACGATCGCGCGTCGATGTATTTGCAGTGCGCGTTGCCACAATCGCTCATCGCGTGTCTGGGCGGCAACAGGTATCGCAAGGAAACATACTAGAAGCAGTTTTAGCATCATTCACCTCTGAGTGAACTTTAACCACGGATCACACGGATCGCTTTGCACTCGGATTATTTCGCATTATCATCAGGCGTAATGTCAATCCTGATTGCTGAAGATAACATGGCCCAGCGCCATTACCTCCGTGAGATTCTCGAAAAGGAGTTTCCCACGCACGTGCCCGTCTTCGAAGCGGGCGACGGCGAGGAGACCGTGAAAATCGCCCTCGACAAGAAACCGGACGTCTGCATCCTCGACATCCAGATGCCCAAGCTCTCTGGCGTGAAGGCCGCGCGCGCGATCTGGCGCGACTTCCCAACCGCGCGCATCATCTTCTGGACGCAGTTTCCCCACGAGATCTACATCAACGAGATTCGCAAGATCGTAAAGTCTGTAGATCCGCCGCCGGCCTACGGCTTTATTCACAAGAACAATCCGGAGTCGCGGTTTCTCCGTTTTGTCGCCGCCGTGCTCGAAGACGGCGCTGACATGATCGATCCCGCGTTCAAAGATTCGTTCAAGCGACCGCTGTTGACCGAGTTTGAAGCGGAAGCACTCTATTATCTCGCGCTCGGTCTTTCAAACTGGGCCATCGCACGCAAGTGTTCGTTGAGTTTGCGTGGAGTCGAAAGCAGGCTCGCGACGCTTTACGAAAAACTCTTCTTGTCGGTCGCTGAAGGCACGGACATGGAAGCGTACGACAAGCTCGCTTACAACATTCGCACCCGCGCCTTCTTTGAAGCATTGAGACGCGGACTACTGAACAGCGACGAGCTCGAGAAAGCCTCGAACGATCTCGAAGCTTGGATCCAGAAAGATCAGAAACGTTTCAACGAAGAACAGAAGCGAGAAGCCGCCTCGAAGAAGAGATGAGGCCACAAAAAGGCACAAAAGTCACAAAATGGGTTTATTTAATCGTTTGTGCTTTTTGTGCTCTTTTGTGGGTTCTGTTTACTGGTGGTTCATTAGCTCAAACAGGTGAGCCACAGCCGCAGGCCTCGCCGTCGCCATCACCTTCACCGTCTCCATCACCATCGCCGACTCCGATCACAGGACTACACCAGTGGGGCGCAGTCACCCTCTTTCATGGTCTGCCTTCGGACCGCGTTCGCGCGATCGAGCAGACGTCTGACGGCGCGATGTGGTTCGGCACTGAAACCGGTCTCGCAAGGTTCGACGGCCGCAGAACACAGTCCATCAACGATCGCGCACTGCCTACGCCCGTCCGCATCCTCGCGCTGCAAACCGACAAAGACGGCGCGATGTGGATCGGCACTGACGCCGGGGCGCTACGTTACAACGCCGGTGAGTTCCTGAAAGTAAACGAGACCTCGGGCCAGACGATCACCGCGATCGCCACGGATTCGTCCGGCTCAGTGTTCATGACCTCGGACCAGGGTCGCGTTTACGAGAGTCGAGGGCGCAACACACGCGAGCTACTCAACCGGCCGCTCGAAAGCAGCGATCGTGATCACCCCGGTCCACTGCCAATCACCAGTATCAACGTTGCGAACGGCCGTGTATTCATCGGCACCAACAGCCGTGGCGTTTTGGAAATCGCAAACGGGGCGGAGAGAGAGAGCCAGATGAAACCCGTCGCGTTCTTCATTAACGCACTCGACCGCGATCGAGAAGGCAAACTCTGGATCGGCGCGCGTGCGAAAAAAGAAGAGCCGGGGATACTGTCAGGCGACGAGCTTTCGAATCTGAAACGTCTCGAAGCTCCGACTGGTCCAGTGATGACGTTGAAGCGGATCGAAGACGAGATGTGGGTGGGCACTGACGGTCGTGGCGTTTTTCGAATCTCGAACACGAAGACCCAACGGTTCACATTCGATGGAACTGCCGGTGGCTTGCGCTCCGATCACGTCTACGCGATCTTTGCGGATCGCGAAGGCGTCATCTGGTTTGGCACCGATCGCGGCGTCTGTCGTTATGATCCGCACGCCGCTCGTGTTGAGACGGTCGGCAATTCCGACGCAAACTTCATCAGATCGCTATTTCAGACGAGCGGCGGTCGATCTGTCGCTGGCACCAACCGCGGGCTGTTTGTTTACGACGATGAAACCGCGACCTGGAACCCTGTCCCTGCGCTCGGGCGTAACGTTATTTACGCGATTGCGGAAGACAAATCACAACGCTTGCTGATCGCTTCGGCGAGCGGTTTCTACATCGCTCCCAAACAGTCCACCCGACTTGAAGAACAATCGTTCACGCGCGTCGAAACCGGCTCCGGCGCTCCTGATACGACTGGCAGCATACGCGCGATCGCCCAGTTTCATGGCGCGACTTATTTCGCGATCTTTGGCCGCGGCATCGATCGTCTGGACGGCGGTCGCAGCAGTCTAACGTGGCCCAACACCGCCGGCACCGCGCGCGAAGTGTTGAGTCTACTCGCCGACGGTGACGATCGACTTCTGATCGGGACGAATCGAGACGGCGTGTTTGTGTCCGATGGAAAAACGATCCGCGAAGAACCAGCCTTCGCCGCGATAAAAAGCTCAGCCGTAAGATCGATGGCGCGCACACCTGACGGCTCACTCTGGTTTGGCGCCGGGTCAGGCGTCTTTCTATGCCCGGCTGGTGCGAGCTGCAATCTAATTATCCCGAACGTCGACGTGCGTAATCTCTTCGCCATCCAGTCAGACAAAACAAACGAGCTCTGGTGCGGCACGCGCGGCAACGGTCTCTTGCGAATCCTGCTCGATCCCGTTGTTGGTCCAGTAGTTTCAGAGCTCGACTCCGAACAGGGCTTGCCGTCGCAAAGCGTTTTCGCAGTTGCGCCGTTGCGTAAGTCAGATGGTACTGACGTGCTTTTGATCGGCACGAATCGCGGCGTCGCGCGTTATGAGCCGGGACGACTCGAGCCAACGCTTTTCGCAACGCGCATCTTGAGCAAACGCATCCACGCGCCGTCTGAGTTACAGGCGGGACTCAATCTCGAATACCCGCAGAACAGTTTGCTGCTCGATGTAACCGCGATCAGCAGCCGCACGTTTCCGGAGCAGTTTCAATACGCGTTCACGCTGATTGACAGCAAAGGGCAGACGATCAAACAAAAACTTTCGCGCGAATACCAGTTCACGATGGAAGGTTTGAAGCCCGGCACCTACACAGTGACCGCGCGCGCCTTCACCAAAGATCTTACGCCGTCCGCGCCACTGACTTTCTCGTTCACGGTTGCGAAGGCGCCTTTCCCGTGGACTTCGACAGCGCTCGCGATCCTTTTGGCGCTCGCGTTGCTGGCGTTGTTGTGGGCCATACTCGAACGCAGAAGAATCGTCGCGACGAGCGCGGCTTTGGTTGGCGCAAACCGTGAGCTCGCAGACGCACGCCTCAATCTCGCGAACGAAGCGGAACGTGAGCGACGCCGGATCTCTCGCGACCTGCACGATCAAACACTCGCCGATCTGCGTCACCTCGCGTTGTTGACCGATCAGATCAAAACCAACGGCGACTCAACCGGCAACAGTCCGCAGGTCGCGTTGCGAAAAGAGATCGAGGTGATCTCGCAGGAGGTGCGAAGGATTTGCGAAGATCTGAGCCCGTCGGTGCTGCAAAACGTTGGCTTCGCTGCAGCGCTCGAGTTTGCGTTGTCGCACGCGGTCCAGGACGCACCGGCTGAGAAGCGTTTTGTTTACGAGTTTCACTGCGACGACGGTATTGAGGACCGTAGCGGTCTTTCGCCGAGCGTGCAGATGCAGATCTATCGCATCGTTCAGGAAGCGGTGAGCAACATCTGGCGTCATGCGGAAGCAACGGAAGTGAAGATGTTTGTGACCGGCGCTGACAACGGCGACTTCTCTTTGAAGATCGAAGACAACGGCCGCCCGTTCAAATCGCAGCATACAAACTCAGAAGGACGCGGCCTCGCAAACATGCGCGCGCGTGCGAGCATGATCGACGCGCGCATCGAGTGGGAGCCACGTGAAGAAGGTGGGACTTTGTTTACTTTGACGAAAGCTGCAACTGCTAATGCTGTCGCTTCTTAACATCGCTCCTGATGTTGCCAATGAGATGCTGGCACAACGTCCGGTTGTCGCGCTCGAATCGACTGTGATCGCCCACGGTTTGCCGCGTCCGCAAAACCTGCAAACAGCGAATCGCTTGCAGGAAGTCGTTCGTGAAACAGGCGCGACGCCGGCAACGATCGCGATCATCGAAGGCAAACTATCTGTCGGACTCAACGACGATCAGATCGACGCGCTCGCAAACGGCAGCGGCATCCGGAAGATCAGCACACGAGACATTTCTGTCGCGGTGGCCCAGGGCTGGAACGGCGCGACGACAGTCGCTTCCACAACCTGGATCGCTCATCGTGCCGGAATCAAAGTCTTCGCGACCGGTGGCATCGGCGGTGTTCATCGCGGCTTGCTGCCTGACGTCTCCGCCGATCTGCCGGAGCTCGCACGCACACCGATCATCGTCGTCTGCTCCGGCGCGAAGATCGTTCTCGATTTGCCTGCGACGCGCGAATGGCTCGAAACACATGCGGTGACGGTGGTTGGTTATCAATGTGACGAGCTGCCCGCGTTCTATTCGCGCAAGAGCGGTTTGCCGGTGGATGCGCGAGTTGACTCGCCTGGGGAGGTTGCGACGATTTATCGCGCTCAGAGAGATCTCGAAATCGCATCAGCGTTGCTGGTGGTTGTGCCGGTGCCGCCGCAGTTTGAAGTGCCCGCGGAGGAGTTGCAGATCGTGTTGACCACGGCGTTGGAAGACGCCGAGTGGAAAGGAATCACGGGACCTGCTTTAACGCCGTTTCTGCTGAGCCAGATGGCGGAGCGAAGCGGCGGATCGACGTTGCGAGCCAACATCGCTTTGCTCGAAAACAACGCGCGAGTTGCAGCCGAGATTGCGAGAGCGGTGTGTTAGTTGTTACTCTATTCATCCCCAAACAGTTGAATAAAGTTTCAGGAGGACCCATGGCGGACGATAAGAACAAGTGCAAGAATCCGAGCTGTACCTGCCCACCCCAACCCGGCGGCAAATACTGTAGCGCATCATGCGAAGGCACGGGCGACACGATCGAGCTAGATTGTGATTGCGGGCATGATGAGTGTGGCGGAAACTTCTAAACGCAGATTAACGCGGATGGCCGCGGATTGATCCGCGTTCATCTGCGTTAATCCGCGGCTAAGTTTCTGAATTTTGCCGCGAGCTTTGGCCCTGTTCCCTCATCTTCGTGTTTGAAGAACACGTAAGTATCTTTCCATTTCTGCGCTTTGATAAGCTTCGTCCATTTGACGAGCTCGGCTTTCGTGTAGCGCACGCGGCGCAACCGCACGTAACCCCAATCGGCAGTTTTGTAGTCGTAACTCTCAGGCAGCTCTTCAATGTCTGACATACAGAACACGCGGTTCTGACTGCGCAGCAACTCGACCACTTCATCGTCAAACCACGTCGGATGCCGAAAGTCGAAAACGGCGGGCGTGTCTGCCGGCAACACCTTCAGAAACATCTCCAGCCGTTTGAGGTCTTTCTTCATATCGTCCGGCAGTCGAAAAATCACCGCACCCAGACGATCTTCCAACGCTGAAATTGTTTTCAACATGATCCGCGTTTGTGGTGCTGCATCTTTGAAACGACGAAAGTGCGTGATGCTCTGCGGCGCTTTCACCGAGAAGCGAAAGTCTGCCGGAACCTGGGCCTTCCAACTTTCAATCATCGCCGGCTGCGGCATGCGATAGAACGTATTGTTCAGCTCGACCGCGTGCAGGCGCGACGCGTAGTACGAGAGCATGTCTTTCGGCGAAATCGTCTCCGGATAAAAGCGTCCCTTCCATTCCTTGTAACTGTAGCCGCTGGTGCCAACGTAAAGAGTCATAGTCAAGATTTGTGGTTTTGTGCTTCTTTGTGGCTATAAAGTATGGTACACAGGCACGCATGTCGAGCGTTACCGCAAACATCGAATCAGTATTACAGGAAGAGCGGATCTTCCCGCCGCCGCACTCGTTTTCCGAGCAAGCACACGTCAAGTCAATGGAGGAGCTCGAGCGACTTCGCGCTGAGGCTGCTGCCGATCCGGAATCGTTCTGGGCGCGCATGGCGGAAGAGCTGCACTGGTTCAAAAAGTGGGACACGGTGTTGAAGTGGGATCCGCCGCACGCAGAGTGGTTCGGCGGCGGGAAGATCAATATCTCTTACAACTGTCTCGACCGTCATCTCACCACCTGGCGACGCAACAAAGCAGCACTCATCTGGGAAGGCGAGCCCGGCGAAACGCGTACGTTCACTTATCAACAACTGCACACCGAAGTTTGCAAGTTTGCGAACGTGCTCAAGCATGCCAACATTCAACGTGGCGATCGCGTTGCGCTCTACATGCCGCTGATTCCTGAGCTCGCGATCGCGATGCTCGCGTGTGCACGCATTGGCGCCACGCATTCAGTCGTCTTTGGTGGCTTCTCCAGCGCCGCGTTGATTGACCGTATCAACGATGCGAGTTGCAAGCTCGTCGTGACGGCGGACGGCGGTTGGCGTCGCGGCAACGAAGTAAAACTCAAAACAGCAGTTGATGAAGCGTTGAAGTCAACGCCTTCGGTGCATGCGTGTATCGTGGTCCGTCGCACCGGCTCACCGCAGCAAATGGAGCCCGGTCGCGATTTCTGGTGGCATGAGCTGATGGAAACGGTGGACGCGAAGTGCGCCGCGGAAGAGCTCGACAGCGAACATCCGCTCTACATTCTTTACACGTCAGGCACGACCGGTAAGCCGAAAGGGATTCTCCACACGACCGCCGGTTATCTTTTGCAGGCGCATCTGACGACAAAGTGGGTCTTCGATCTTAAAGACGAAGATCTTTACTGGTGTACTGCCGACATCGGTTGGGTTACGGGCCATAGTTACGTTGTGTATGGTCCACTCTCGAACGGCGCTTCGGTTTTGATGTATGAAGGCGCGCCCAACTGGCCTGAGCCCGATCGCTTCTGGAAGATAATCGAGCGACATCGCGTCAACATCTTCTACACCGCGCCAACCGCGATCCGTGCGTTCATCAAGTGGGGCGAACAGTGGCCCTTGAAACACGATCTCTCCAGCTTACGACTACTCGGCACGGTCGGCGAACCGATCAATCCCGAAGCGTGGATGTGGTATCGCGCGATCATCGGCAAGCAACGGTGTCCGATTGTCGATACGTGGTGGCAAACGGAGACCGGCGCGATCATGATCACTCCGCTTCCGGGTGCGACGCCCACGAAACCGGGCTCCGGTACACTTCCATTTCCGGGAGTCGAGGCCGATGTGATGACGCGCGACGGCAAGCCTGTTGGTCCAAATGAAGGCGGTTATCTGGTGATCAAGCGGCCGTGGCCGTCGATGCTGAGGACGATCTGGGGCGACGACGATCGTTACAAGCAGCAGTACTGGTCGCAGATTGAAGGTATCTATTTCGCGGGCGACGGCGCGCGCTGCGATCAAGACGGCTATTTTTGGATAATGGGCCGGATCGATGATGTTATTAATGTAAGCGGACATCGACTCGGAACTGCGGAGATTGAGAGCGCGCTCGTCTCGCACACAGCGGTCGCGGAGGCTGCGGTTGTCGCGCGTCCGGATGATATGAAGGGATCGGCGGTGGTTGCTTTCGTGACGCTCGAAGGAACGCACAGACCGTCAGACACGTTGAACGAGGAGCTGCGAGCACACGTCGCGAAAGAGATCGGCGCGCTCGCTCGACCTGACGAGATTCGCTTTAGCGACGCGTTGCCGAAGACCAGATCGGGAAAGATCATGCGACGGCTCCTGCGCGAGATCGCGACCAGCGGCAATGTCGCCGGAGACGTCACAACGCTGGAAGATTTTTCCGTGTTGGAGAAGTTGAGAGCCGAGGAAGAGTAGTCGCGCAACTTGGACCGGGTCCAAGCACAATAACAGAAAAGGAGGGCGCCCCAGATGCCCGCACAAACAGAGAACCGCTCCGGCCCACGTTACCTCGCCAGTCTTGAGGTAAAAGCGGAGTGGGATGAGCCAAGCGGCACGCACATCATCGTGGAAGGCACGACTGAAAACGTTGGCCCGGAGGGCACGCTCGTACATCTCCCGCGACATCTACCCGACGTCGGTAGTCGTGTGCGTCTCGAAGTGCTCGGTGAAACCGGTGAGAAGCTGCAAGTGATCGCGGAGGTGCTGCGTATCGAGCGTCATCCCGGCCATCCACTCGCCGCGCTTCAGCTACTCGGCGAAACGGATGAATGGCGCGGACTCGTTTGGGAGCCGGCCGCTCCGCGCGTGACGCCGCCTCCCGCGCCCGAAGGCGAAGGCGAAGGCGAAGAGGAAGCTCAATCCGAAGACGATGTAGCTCATTGAGGACGCTTCACGATGACAAACTCCGACGACAATGCCTTACAGTCGCACGATCGCCGGCGTCACCCTCGTTACTACGTGACCTCGCGAATCACCCTTGCCATCGAAGACGAGAGTATGAAAGAGTCGCTCGGTATCGGTGAGCCACAGGACATCAGTCTCGGCGGTTTGCGCGTCACAAATCTTCCCTCGTGTCCAAACGTGAAGATTGGAGATCACCTCGGACTCTTGCTGCTCGACGGCGAGGACGCATTGTCACTGGCCGGCGAAGTGATTCATCATTCCACCCCTGATACGTTTGGAGTTGAATTTCGTGAGCTGAGCAATCATGATCAGCGAGCGGTAGTCGATTTGATCGGGAGATTGCACGCGCGGTTATAAATTCGTGGATCGACAGACGAGCAAAGATACAGCAGCAGTAGCGGCGAAGGCGGCGGTGGAAGCCTCTCAGGGCCCCTCGACACGCGTC
>Ga0105249_10001438_pt1 | contig 20821 bp, 5 predicted proteins | sample KBSS44metaG_FD_81522 | JGI IMG/M metagenome (GOLD analysis project Ga0105249, IMG submission 81522) | Switchgrass rhizosphere microbial communities from Kellogg Biological Station, Michigan, USA - KBS S4-4 metaG | ecosystem: Host-associated > Plants > Roots > Rhizosphere > Soil | place...
CAGGGCGCTGAGCGACGAATACCACACAGGATTTGGTCTCGAAGCGGTCGTCGTCGTCGAGGGCTCAGACCTCGAACACCCCAGCGTCACGCTCGAATCGGCGGTCTCTGAGCACTCGACGCTTGGAATTACAGTCGATGGTGCGGAGCTCTGTGTTCGCAGCAAAGGCGCGGTCGATTCGAGCGAAAGCATGCGTTGGGTTGCCCTCGACCGCACCAACGAGGACATCGCGGCGTACTTGGTACAGGACTGGATGGAGCGACTCTAGTGAGACTGCCCTCGCGATTGCGAGGAGAGCGTGTCCACGTCAATCCGAGCGACCTTCAGAGGAAGCGGGCGTCGGAACGAAGGCTGGCCGCCGCTCAGAGAGTCCCAACAACCCTTCCCCCACGGCAGTACCAAGGACGATCCTCACCTCATGTTCCTCAGCATCATCCTGCAGCGGGATCGCACGTGCATCAATGGCGATGCCATCGAGCGTCGCCGACGCGATACCTTGAGATCGGTGATCCGGATTCAGGACAGTGAAGCGATAACGCGTGCGGCCGATTCTCCACTCCAAAGTGTAAGCAGGCCATACCGCCGGGATGCACGGGTTGAGACTCACGGTCGCCCCGTGCCGGCGGAGGCCCAGCAACGATTGAACAGCCGCCTGGTACATCCATCCCGCTGAACCGGTGTACCACGTCCAGCCGCCGCGGCCGATATGCATCGGGTGGGCGTAGACGTCAGCCGCGACAGCGTACGGCTCTCCACGGTATCGCTCCGCATCTTCGGCTGTTCGCATGTGATTGATCGGATTGAGCATGTGGAACAGTTCCATCGCCTCGTCGCCCATACCGAGGCGCGCCAGAGCGATCACGGCCCAGAGCGCGGCGTGCGTATACTGCCCGCCATTTTCCCGAACACCTGGCAGATATCCTTTGATGTAGCCGGGATCATGCGCCATGCGATCAAAGGGTGGCGTCAGCAGTAGGACGATCTGTGCGTCGCGTCGGACAAGATTGGCGCGGACGGCGTTCATGGCTCGCTCCGAACGGCGTGGCTGCGCCGCGCCAGATAGTACGGCCCATGACTGCGTCAGCGAATCGAGCTTGCATTCCTCGTTCTGCACAGACCCCAAAGGGGTCCCGTCGTCGAAGTACGCCCGCCGATACCAATCGCCGTCCCAGGCCAACTCCAACATGCCGGTCAGCCATCGCACCTCGTCTCGATACTTTCGAGCGAGATCGTTCCGTCCACGGCGCTCGCACAGAGGGGTGAAATCATTGAGGACGGTCACGAGAAACCAGCCTAGCCACACGCTCTCACCGCGGCCGGCATGGCCGACGCGATTCATCCCATCGTTCCAGTCTCCCGAACCCATGAGCGGCAGACCATGCGCGCCATATTTCATGGCATGCCCGATGGCCCGCACAGCATGCTCGAACAACGACGCCCGTTCCGACGACGTACGCGGCACGATATAGGTCTCGGATTGATCGGCTTGCAGTGGCGGTGCCTCGAGAAACGCGACCTCTTCATCCAGCACCGATTCATCGCCACTCTGCGAGACGTAGCTCGCGACCGCGTACGGCAGCCACAGCAAGTCGTCGGAGCAGCGCGTTCTGGTTCCGCGTCCACTGGGCGGATGCCACCAGTGTTGCACGTCCCCCTCAACGAATTGCCGCGAGGCCGCGTGCAGAATATGGGCGCGACACAATTCCGGCCGCGTGTACATGAGGGCGAGCACGTCTTGAAGTTGATCGCGAAAACCGAACGCGCCTCCCGGCTGGTATGGACCGCTGCGCGCCCAGACGCGACACGCCAATGTCTGGTACAAGAGCCACCGGTTCACGATGAGATCGAATGAATCGTCGGGAGTACTGATTTGCACGGCGCTCAGCGTCTCGTCCCAGAAACGCTCGGTCTCGGCAAGTGCTGTCTCCGCCTGATCGAGGGTGGCATAACGAGCTGCAAGCTCGTTTGCATGTAGACGATCCCGTCCCTGGCCAAGGACGAACGCCACACGCCGGGATTCACCAGGTTCGATGTCCAGCACGAGTTGCAGGGCGCCGCACGCGTCGAAACCCGCACCAGTGCGTCCCGCGAGCTGAGCCCGGAAGAGCGCGGCTGGCGCGTCCAAGGTGCGGTTGCGGCCGACGAACTCGGCTCGATCACACGTGTGGGATCGTGGTGGTGTCGTCGCTCGCCAGAACGCGACGCAGTCGCCGAACTCCGCGTTGTAGGTGTTGCGCGCGATGACGACCCCGGTCGCGTCGTCCATCTCCGTGACGACGAAACGGCGCTCGCCGGCACGCGGCGGCCCCAGGCACCACTCGACATATCCGAACACACTGATGCGCCGTGTGACGGCCGAAGTGCTCGTCAGCGTCAGCACTGCCAGCTTCACCGGATCTTCACGGGCTACGAAGACGGCCAATTCCTGCTCAATGCCAGCCACCGCATGTTGATAGCGTGTGACCCCAGCGCCGTGTCGGATGATCCAGCGGCCGGCATCTGCTCGCCGCGGGAGCGGTCCCGGTGTCGCTCCCCACACCGCGCCCGAATCGTCATCCCTCAGATAGAAGGCTTCCCCTGTCGGATCGCTCAAAGGATCGTTGGCGAATGGTGTCAGCCGGTTCTCGCGGCTGTTCCCGGCCCACGTGAAGGCTGAGCCAGAACTGCTCACGATCGTGCCGAATGCGGAATTCGCCAGAACGTTCGACCACGGCAGCGGCGTCTCGCGTTCGCCGTCGAGCACGACGACGTACTCGCAGCCATCGTGCGCAAAACCGCCGAACCCGTTTTCCAGGACGGTTGGCGGGACCGTAACAGGCGTGGCGGCCGGCTGCGGCGCGACGAGAGTCGCGGACTGTGGGACATCATGTTCGTCGTACAGCCACGATGCCGGCCGCTCGAGTTGTGACACCAGATCGCCGAGGTCGCTCAACAACACGACTTTGGCCACGGCAGAAAAGAGCTGGCGGTCCGGTCGGGGCATCCCATCAGCTCGCAACAGGAATACGCCTCCCGGCTTTCCGAGCCACCCCGCCCACGGGGGCCGCTGAACGAGACTTGCCAGAACGTTCTGCATCTCGTCGAGGTAGTCTGCGGGATGTTCGTTCAGGATGACGACGTCCGCGCGAAGCCCTTTGATACGCCAGTACTCCTGCGCTTTGAGCAGTTGGCCCGCCAGCGGCAGCGAGTCACCCTCCGCGACCCGAAGTAGCACGATCGGGAGATCGCCGGAGATGCCATATCCCCAGAGGTTCTGCTGACCGTAAATGTTTCCGGCGAGATCGTCCCGACTGATGCACGACGGATCAGATCCAAACACGCGTGACGCGAGGCGCTCGAAGAGCATCGCCTGCTCGTCACTGAGTCCCAGATGTTGCAGGGTACTGTGCACGTGGGTGAACGCCATGGAGAATGCGCGTGCAGCAGCGCTCCCGTCACGATACTTTCGCGCCAGCGCCAGCGCGGCGCCGTGATCCGGCGCAACACCAGTGGCAAATGCCACGCGGATCACCGCGCCCGGCGCGAGGCGGATTCGCTCCCGAAGTGCGCCGATCGGGTCGAGGACCGCGCCGGTTGTGCCCGACAACGCACGGCCGTCCATCACAATTGGACTGGCTGCCGATCGTCCGCGTCCGATGAACCGTGCCCGGTCTGTCTCCCATTCAACCGCGCCGCCCAGGCGCGGACCGTCGACGCCCAGCACGTGGAACGCGACCATTCGCGATTCGTCGGCCGCTCGCGGTCGGCGGCTGAAGAGCAGACCGGCACTCTGCGCATCGAACTCGGTCTCAATGAACAACTTTCCGAACGCCGCGTGAGCCAGATCGTCTTCGGGACGAGCGAGAACGATCTCTGCGTAGCTGGTCACTTCGATTTCACGTGTGTGCCTACTGTGGTTGGTCATCGTGAGACGCCGCACTTCGACGTCGTCTTCTGAGGAGACAGTGATTTCCAGCTGGGTCTCGATCTCCGTATCGCGGCGGCGAAATGTGACTTTGTCGAGATCAAAGATCGCATCGAACCGATCAGGCTCCTGACAAACAGGCTGGTACGTGGCGGACCACACCCGGTTCGACCAGGGATCGCGCAGATAGATATAGTGCGCTCCGGAGTCTGATGTGGGCTCGTCGCGCCGCCGGGTAATAGCGATGTCGCGCCACATGCTGAAGCCGCCCCCCGCATTCGTGATCGCCATCCGATACCGGCCGTTTGAAAGAACATGCGTGTGCGCGCTCGTGGTGTGGGGTGAACGGAAGCGTCTCGAGGCCAACACGGGCAATGAGGGAAGGGCCGAGGTACTCTCTGCCGGGCGCGGCTCGGACAGAATGGCCTCGCGGGGAACGCGCTCTTGCAGCAGTAATTCCGTCGCCTGAATTCTGGGGTCGGCGTGGAACCGCGCGACGAATGTGTCCTGACAAATGACGTTGGCCAAAGCGACGAGTGACATGCCTTGGTGGTGCGCGAAGTAGGCTCGCACCACTGCCGGGCGAGCCTTGGAGTCTTCGGGAAACTCGGCCTCGCGGCTGCGCGGGTTGTAGTCAAGAGCTTCGTAGAATCCGAATCGACCCTCGAGCCCGAGTTCCGCGAGTCGGGCGAAATTCTCGGCAGCGGCCGCTGGCGTGACGAGGCTCGCGAGGGCCGTTGCGTATGGCGCAACGACCAGATCACTGGCCAGACCGCGCTTGAGACCCAGCCCCGGCACCCCGAATGCGCGGTACTGATAGTTGCCTTCGCGGTCCGTAAACGCATACGCCGACTCGGAAATGCCCCACGGTACGTTCCTCTCCTTCCCGTAGTCGATCTGGCGTCGCACGCTTGCCCGACAGCTCTGGTCGAGTAGCGTGCCGGGAAAGCTGCGCATCAGCAATTGCGGCATGAGGTACTCGAACATCGTGCCGCCCCAGGACATCAGCGTGGCGCGGCCCGCGACGTTTGTGACGAGGCGTCCGAGATGGAACCAGTGGTGCTGCGGCACATCCCCCTTGGCGATGGCGACGAAACTGGCCAGTCTCGCCTCCGACGCCAACAGGTCGTAAAAGGAGCTGTCGAGACGTCCTGGTCCTTCCGCGTCGGCAAGGCGGTACCCAATCGAAAAAATGCGACGCCGCCGGTCGTACAAGAAGTCGAACCGCATACCGTTCGCAAGCGCCAGCAACCGGCCCGCGAGCGTCCGCAGCAACTCGGCGGGCACCTGTTCTTCGACCGTGATGCCCTCCGCAGATGCGAGGACGGCCTTGCACCAGTACGCGATGTCTCCCGACACATCATGTGGTGCCTGATCGAACTCGGCTGCCACGCTGGCCAGCTGCGTCGCGAGTGTCTGGATCTCGACGAAGTCGTCGTCGTTGCGCGACGCTGCGTCGGAGGCCTTGACGAGCGCGCGAGCGAGACGGTTGATGTCAGTGACCAGCTGCCGCGGACCGAATCGCGCGTCGCTCGACGAGGTCTCTGCGGCAAGCAGGTCGGCGGCGTCGAGCAGTCCGGCGAGCCGCTGTGCGCGCGTCTGCGGCTGTTGTTCGATCTGCAGCAGCCCTTGGGCGAGAGCCATCAGTGCAGCGGCGAGGTTGCCGCTGTCCACCGTCGACACATAGCGCGGATGCAGCGGTGCCAGACTCGACGTGTCGTACCAGTTCAAGAAGTGTCCCTGATGCCGTTCGAGCCCTTCCAGCGTCACCGCGGTTGCGTCGATGCGCCGGAGAACTTCATCGGCGCGCACGTAGCCGAGGTCGTGGGCGGCCAGCGTTGAGAGCAGACTCATTCCGATGTTCGTCGGTGAAGTCCGACGCGCAAGCTTCGGAAGGTTCGCGTCATCCTGACAGTTGTCGGGCGCCAGCCACGCATCGGCCGGGGTGACGAACGTCTCGAAATAGCGCCAGGTCTTGCGCGCCGTCCGTCGCAGCATCCGTCGCTCACGCTCGCTGAGAGGACGGACACGGGCACCCACGGGTACGCTGAGCCAGTATGCTGGGACTGGGGCAATCGTCCACAGGACGAGAAACAGCGTGGCAGTAGGGATCGCGTCTCTTGCCCACACGAGAATCGCCACGGCGGTGGCACCCGCGATGATCGGACTTGCGGCCATGCCCACCACGAATCCCCGCACGCCGTGCCCCACCAGACCAGCGGCTCGGGCCGCCGCAGTGGCAGCGGTTTCCCACTCCAGCATTCGCCGCTTCGTCACCACGAGGCGCACGAGTGTGACGCCGATGGCATGCGTGGCATCCCAGGCGTGGAATGCCAGAAACATCACGCTGAGGAATACCTGCGCAAAGGCGGTGACGCCGTCGCGCCACAGGTTCCGGAGGAAGACCGGAATTGACTGCGCTCGGCCAGGACCAACCAGCAGACGCCCAAGTACAGGAAGGAGTTGAGACGCCGCCACCCCAATCGCGGCCATCGTCCACACTCCGCGAGCGCCGGGCAGTACGGTCCATCCCGCGACCAGCAACATCAGCAGTGTTGGCGGGACAAGGCTTCGACGCAGATTGTCGAAAATCTTCCAACGGCCGATGAGGGGCACGGGGTTTCGCTTCAGTCCACGTGCTGACGGCACGAACGGAAACAGCCAGAACAGGATCTGCCAGTCACCGCGGACCCAACGGTGCTGTCGTCGTGCGTGTGAGAGGACGCTCGACGGATAGTCGTCTACCAACTCCACGTCCGAGGCGAGGGCGACCCGTGCGTGAAGTCCCTCGAACAGGTCGTGGGAAAGAAGCGCGTTCTCCGGAACGGAACCTTCCAGCGACGCCATGAAAGCGTCTACGTCATAAAGCCCCTTGCCGGTGAAAATGCCTTCACCGAAGAGGTCCTGGTAGGTGTCCGATACGGCGGTGGTATACGGATCGACCCCCGTGTGCCCGGAATACAGTCGCGCAAACAACGAGCCGGCGGCGCTCATGAACGTCACGCTGATCCGTGGCTGCAGGATGCCGTAGCCCTCGGTGACACGGCCTGCGCGGGGATTGAAGGTGGCGCGGTTGAGGGGATGAATGATGATCCCGATGAGCTCTCGGGCCACGCCGCGCGGAAGTCGAGTATCGCTATCCAGGGTGAGGCAGTACTTGACCTGCGGCAGGATGCTCATATCTCCAACTGACACAGCGAAGCTGGTATCAGTGGCGCCGCGCAACAAACGATTGAACTCCTCAATCTTCCCGCGCTTGCGTTCCCATCCCATCCACAGACCTTCCCGCTCGTTCCACTGGCGCAGGCGGTGAAAGAGGAAGAAGCGGTCGGTGGCGCCGTCGGCGTGCCGTGCGTTCAGTGCGGCGATGCCCGCGCGCGCGGCTTCGAGGATCTCCGTGTCGTGTGGCAGCGTCTCTGTCGACGCGTCGGGAAAGTCGCTCAGGAGGGCAAAGTGAATGTGCGGGTCAATGTTCCCGAGTGCCTGCACTTCCAGATGCGCCATCAAGTCAGCGACGCGCTCCACGCTATCGAACAGCGTCGGCACGATCACCATCGTCCGCGCCGATGGCGGCACAGTATCGAGCTCGAGGCGTGGAAGCCGCCGCGGAGGGATCAAGTTGCTGATCGCCCACTGCAGCAGTTGAATGACCAGCTCACTTGCTGGCACGGTGGTTACCAGCGCGACAAAGATCAGGAATGCGCCGCGTGAGCCGTGCAGCGAGGCGTACAGAACGGCCTGACCCACGAGCAGCGCGGTCCCTGCCGTGATGGAGCCCAGGTACCCAGGAGTCGCCCACGCGAAGAAGAACCTGCGCAGCCACTGCTTCAGATCCGGCTGCCAGGCGACACTGCGCTCGAACTCCCGTCGGCCACCACCAATGAGGTGATAGCCCACGTGCGCCGCGCGCGAGTCTGGAGCCTTCACGTGAGCCTGGCGGGCGCGTTCCACGCTCTTCAGCGCGAGCAGGAGCTGTCCCTCGCCGGTCGGCAACGCGAGCTCCTCGACGGCATGTCGATACCGGTCGCGGCTGCGGAAGTCCATTCGGCTGTACACGCCCGCCGGATCACGTTGGAGCACTTGCTCGACGAGACTGACGCTCTCGAAAAACTCACTCCAGTCAAACGTCGAGATGAGGCGAAGGCTGCCAATCAGGTTGGCCACGTTGGCTTGCTCGGCAGCCTGATGCTGTCCCTCCGCCCGGATGGCATCCTCTATCGTTTGTCCTCGTGCTTTCAGTGCTGCATCCAGTTGGTCGTGGAGTTCAGATGCAATGGTTCCGAGCGCGCGCGCGCGTTGCAGCAAACGGGTCACAAAGGCGTGATGGACTTGCACTGGCCAGTCGTTGGACCAGGCCCCTCCGGTCTCGAGCTCTGTGGCCATCCGATCAGCCACCACCCGATGAATGCGCGTAGCGGCGAGCACATCACCTCGCGCGCGCAAATGATCAAGCAATGCAAGCTTCAGCGCGCTCGGCCACGCCCACAGCTCCCCCATCGTGAGCGGCGTCACGGATTGAAAGGCAGTGATGAATCGCTGCAACCTATGGCCGTCGAGACGGCCCGCGCTCGATCCAATCAGTTCCAGGGCGAGTGCGTAGATCCTCGGAAGCCCGACGAACTCGTCGGCAGCGACAAAGGGAAGGCGCCTGAAGAAGGCGGGCGGCAGATCGTGGTGGATGTCGCGCGCTGCAGCCGAAATGATGTGGAAGTTATCGAGCAGCCATTCCGCTGCAGGAGACGGAGTCTCGACGCGAGCGTCGTCGGCCAGCGCGGTATAGACGCCGCGCAGCGCCCGCATGTGTCCTTTGAGCTGTCGGAGATGGGCGTGTCCGCTGCCTTTCCTGGAGGTGATGGAGAGCAGCGCGGCCAGACGTCGAGCGTGCTCCTCCAGAAGTTCGATACTAAGAAGTTCCTCGCCAGCGCCGAGCAAACGAGATGAGGACGATGCCTTGCGCACGAACTGATTCCTCAGCACGCCCCGGCGGCCGCACATTCGCAACCCGGAGACGCCGCCCTCCGCCGGTGCGTAGTTGATGGCCCCCGTGTATTACTGCCCAGCTGCTCCATAGGCCTCCATTCGCTATGCAATTAAGGAGCGCGTTCGTACCTGCTCGCGCTCGAGGCCGAGCGCTCGAAATGGCGGAATGCACTCGTCTGGTGATTGCGGCATAGATTCGAGGGAACATCATTACCTCGCTGCTGGCCGAAGTCTTCACATGGATCGCGGCCGACAAGCATCGGCGCATTCAGGTGCAACCCCAGCAGTAGCGTAGCGGCAAGAATTGTTCAATCTACAAACCGTTCGTGCTCTAAAGGTTCGCCGTCAAGTCTGGGAGCAAGTTCACGTCGACTCGCGTGGTACGCGAAGTGCTGTAGGGACAAGGGCACCGCGCGACCTGCCTCAACTGTTCTTTTGGCCAGAAGGCGCTTCGCACCCAAGGCCTCCGCCCGCAGCCTCAAAGAACGTCCGCTGGGATCGGGCTCCCTCGACCCTTGAAAGTGACCAATGATCGAAATGCCGTCCAGATTCGCCCGATCTCTGAAACATCCGTGGCGCACAGCCGCACTCGCGGTCGCGGTGGTGTTCGTAGGTTTGATCATCGCCTTGGCGTCGGTCGTCCCTTTCTCGTCGGAGACGGCGCGCAGAAAGGTCATCGAGGTCCTATCGACGCGACTCGATGCGGAAGTTGAGTTAACGGAACTTCGATTTCGAGTGCTTCCGCAGTTTCACGCAGAAGGCGTTGGCCTGACGATTCGGCATCGGGGCCGACGAGACGTCCCGCCCTTGATCTCCATCAAGCGATTCACGGCGGAAGGGAGCGCGTTGCGACTGCTCCAACGGCACGTCACGCAAGTGACCGTCGACGAGCTGGACATCGAGATCCCGCCAGATCGCAATCGCGACTCGACACCTGGCGCCGAACCTCCCGCTTCACCGACCCCCGGAAGTGACAGCCGCGACGTGGGCCGCACGTTCGTCGTCGACGAGATGATCGCACACGACGCCCGCCTGGTGATCATTCCGCGGGACTCGGACAAGCCACCGAAAGTGTGGAGCATCCACGATCTTCGAATGGGGGCCCTCTCTCTCGACAAACCGATGACCTTCTCAGCGGCACTTGAAAACGCCGTTCCACCGGGCGCGATCGAAACGTCGGGCACTTTCGGTCCGTGGGGGCGTGAGGAACCCGGACAGACACCCCTCGAGGGAAAGTTCACGTTCGAACGCGCCGATCTGGGTGTATTCAAAGGCATCTCGGGCATCCTGTCGGCCGTCGGAACGTTCGGAGGCGCGCTCGAACGAATCGAGGTTCACGGGGTCACCGACACTCCGGATTTCACAGTCACAGCCGGTGGTCATCCCATGCCACTCCATGCGACTTATCACGCCATCGTCGACGGCACGAACGGCAACACGCTCCTGGAAAATGTGGACGCGTCCTTCCTGAACACATCGTTGACGGCGAAGGGCGGTGTGGTGAAAAAGCCAGGCGCTGATGGCCGCACCGTCGAACTCGATGTCGTCATGGACAACGCACGACTCGAGGATGTACTGCGGATGGCGGTAAAGACGCCTGCGCCACCGATGTCGGGCGCCCTGAAGCTCACCACGAAGTTCGAGCTTCCGCCGGGCGACCGGGACGTCGTTGAGAAGCTGGAGCTCGATGGGGTATTCACGATCACCGACGCGAGCTTCGCAAGCCCTCTTGTCCAGACCAAGATCAACGAGTTGAGTCGAAGAACTCAGGGGCAGGACGAAGAACAGAAAGGCAAACGGGTCGTGTCACAGTTTGCCGGGAGGTTCACGCTCCGCGCGAGCCAGCTCTCGCTGCCACATGTCACATTCGACGTGCCTGGATCGGCGGTTCGTCTCTCCGGACACTACGGGCTCGCCTCGGAAAACATCGACTTCGCCGGCACCGTATTCACTGACGCGAGCCTTTCGGAAATGACGACCGGCTACAAGAGCCTGCTGCTCAAACCCGTCGATCTCATATTCAAGAAGGAGGGCGGGGGGAGCGCCATTCCAATCAGGATCACAGGGACGCGGGGCTCGCCGGCATTCGGTCTCGACAAAGGTCGCGTCTTCAAGCGGGATTCGCAGTGACGGCGCACACTCCGCCAAGGTTCCAGCTATCCACCGTCGGCTCGCTGGTCGTCATCTTGACCGAGCGATCACAACGATCTGCGGCGGGTGGCTGGAATCTGCAGACGCGTCAGCGACCGATCAGCTCGAGAGCGTCTTCAGATGCCGAAGCAGCAGATCGGCGCTTTCCTGTTCTGGCACCGTCGCTCGCTTTTTATACCGTGACAGGACGAACTGCGCCTGATCGTAAACCGACGACCACATCCAGGGATGACCGATCCGGCGCTGCAGGTCGTTGTAGGCGTCGATGACTTGCGGCAGCGACGCACCGAGCCCGCAGCCATCAAGCGCCTCGTATACCCGCAGCTCGGTCTGGCTGACGACGTTCCAGAATTCCGGAAAATCGGCCACAGTCGCGTCCAAATCACCGCGAACCGCTTCCACGTCGGCCGCATCGAGCTTCTGCGCACTGCCGTCACGGAGCACCAGATCCGACGCGAGCCGATTGAGGGCCGGATAGTAGAAGCCTTTGAGCTTGTGCTCTCTGCCGAAGTCCTCGGCTTGCTTGTAATGCTTCTGCATCTCCTTGAGTGCGTCTTCTTCCGCTTGGCAGGTACCCTCCTCGTGTGCAATAGCTTCGATCAGTGCGAGGCGCTTGTAAGCGGAGCCGAGGAGGCTCTCGCGTTCCATCGATCGCTCGAGCGAGACGAGTGTGGCCAGCAGTTCGATCCCGCGGTTGACCTGCTGTCGCGCGTCGCCGATCACGCGATCGCGTTCGTCCTTGGCGTTGGCCAGCGTAGGAGACGGTGGTGTGATCGACTTCTCCTTCTGATACTGTCGATCCGCTTTGGCGACCGCTTGCCAGGCTAAGCGGACCTCCATGTTGGCGAGCTGTTCTGCACTCCGTAGTGAAGCGCCGCCGTCATTGGCCGCAAGCGCGGTTCGGTACCACTTTCGCGCGGCCTCACGTTCACCGGCTTCGGCCCACGCGTGACCGAAACCTTCGGCCACGCTGCCCTGGTTGCCCCAGCGCGCCGCGAACTTATCCTCGAGCCACTGAATGTGTTTGCGTTGCCTCGCAACGTTGCGGTTCTGATGCTTGATCCGCACGACGATGGTCTCGAGCGCAAGCAACAGCCCACGAGGAGATGCGACCACGCTGAACTCGTCGAGGCCGTCGTCGGTCGCTGCCGACGCATCGGCGTCCCCCTTTCTCAGCGTCCAGTCCGGATCGCCATAGCATTGATAGGCGCCCCAGGTGATGCTGTTCGGCTCACGGGCCGCCGCTTCCCGCGCCTGCGCCACGGCATCGATGAAGCGCTCGCCGGCGATGAGCGCCTCATAGAAGCGAACCGCGAAGATCTTGGCGGGGGCGTCGTCGACCGCCCATCCGGCGGCGATGACACAGCGGACGCCGACTTTGATCAGTGTGTCAGCGAGTCCCGATGCAAACGACGGGCGGGCGCTGCCAAAGAGCCTGGCACACGTCGTCTGCTCCGGTGTGAGCAGCTCCGACGACGACCGCTGCGCCAGGTAGCAGCAGTTCACGAAGACAAGCTCGGGAACCGTGCGCATGCTGTTGATCTCACGGGATCCGAGGTACACGCCATTGGAGAGCACGACACCGCGAGGGTTGCTCGGAATCTGCGGAATACCCGGATTATGGGACTTCGCACCAGACTCGTCTGGTGGCTCACCGTGGCCGGCGATGTGCACGATGCGCCAGCTGCCGGTGAGAAGCGTTTTGATTACCGTATCTGCGTCGGGCCGTGCCCCGCCCTTGGCTTCGGCAAGCAGGCGAACGTAGTCCGTGGACAATGCGTTTTGGAGTGTCTCGGCAACCGCATTCGCTTCCGCGACGGCACCTGGGAGCCGTGGATAGAGCTTCGGGTCACAAAGAGGCTCGCCGATGACGAGGGCGCTCGCTTCGAGGCTGGCGTCGGCAACGTCGGCGCGAAATTCTGCCGTCTTGAGCTTCCGCATCAATTTCGTGCGAATCGCCCATGGCCGGTTATCGTTCGAGCCCGCGCTCGTGGTGTCCAGCAGCTCCCACGGAATGCCTGCCGTTCCGCGGTCGACTTCCAACTGCGTGTCGGTGTCGCCGGTGAGGAACGGCTCCAGTTCGACGGGTACGAGCAGGCGAAACAGGGTGCGTCCGATCTGCACGTCGCGATTCTGGTGATCCGCTCCGCGTTCGACGAGATTCCGGATCAACGCATCCTGAATCGGCTGCGGCCGGACCTCCGATCGCGCCCGCCGCTTCGTGTCGAGCGTGTACGCAATGCTGAGCCCAAGCTCGCTGATCTGCGTTTCGGCGCGGATGAAGTCGTAGTCAACGCCGCGATACTCGGAGTCGATTGGTCGCGGCAAGCCTCCCGTACCCGTTTCGACGACCTCCGTCGACATGAATCGACGTGACACGGACGAGAGGTCTGACGACATCCTCAGCGCGCGAAAGGCTTCTGCGGCTCGACTCAGGTAAATCTCGATAAGGTAGAGCCGGGTGACCTGAGGCCAGGGGCGAGCCGGGTCGCGTTGGTCGCCGCCGTCCCGCCCTTCAGAAAGCTTCGCGTTCGCCTGGCACACACCCTGGACAATCAGATCCGCCGACTGGCCGGCGCTCATGTCGATACCACCGCTGCCGATCAGCGTGGCAGCGAGCTCGAATGTTGACCCTGTGTCTGGCCGCTCGCTGAGTCGCTGGGCCCACGCCATGACGCCGTTGCGCACGGTGGCGATGAGATCCGCCGGTTTCAGTTTCCCTTCTTCGCCGAGGCCAACCACGATAACCGCTTGTGGTCGGGGGAGCGGACCCGCGTGCGGCCGGGTGTTGACGAAGACATGATGGGAGCCTGCGCGATCCGGATAGAGTCCCTTCTTCAGTGAGGCGTCCATCGCGTCGCCGATAAGCCCATTCATCACGTACTCGGTGCCGGTCAGCCGTGAGGATACGTAGTGGCCGAGCATCACGGGCTGTCGCACGAACGACAGATCGCCGTTGACAATGGTGACTTGCAGTGTGTCCGGATCCTCCGTCGTTGCCCTGTCTTCGTCGCTGGTGCCAAGCAGTGTCGAAGTGGCTCCGGGGGGCGCAAGCGACTTGGGGATCCGCGCCGGCCTCATGCGAACTGTTTCGCGACTGACACTCATCACGCCGCGAGTGTCGCCGCCACCGACCACGGCCGATGCGAACGATAAACGTGCCGTCGATCCCTTCTGCAGCAGCTCGATGTAGGCATCGAAGGCAGCGGCTTTGGATGGCAGGCCGTCGTGGCCGTCATCGACGGTCCATGCTTTGACGCCGGGCAACGCTGCGCTGCCGTCGGTGACGTAGCCATCACCTGACGGCGTGTACAGATACGTGAACCCCTCCGCACCGTCCGCATAGCCGAAAGGAGTCAACGGTGCCTGACCGGTGACCAGGAGGATCTTCGACGCGTATCGCTCGAAGTTCGCGGTGAGCTGATTGGCAAGTCGCTGTTGCAATGCGACGGCCGCGGCCAGCAAAGTCTTGAATGTCTTCTCGTCGGGAAGTCCCCAGGCGAGCTGGCTCTTTTGCGCGTCGGAGGCATGCCACGAACTTGCCTCGGTTGCGCGCCGGACGTCATCGCCGGCGAGCGCTTGCCAGGTTCTGGGATCCTGCAAAGCCGGCTGATCGAGTAGTCCGGCCTGAAGCTGCATCACGCCCGGGAATTCCGCGAGGGTCCGTCGCGTCTGGCGATCGCGAGACGGTGGACTGAGGAAGGTGAGTACACCGCCGAGCGTATCGTCCCCAGACAGCAGTTGCATCGGTGCCCAGAGACCTGCGTTCGGGGTGCCGAGCATGAGCAACCGTGCGTCGGGATGTGCGAGCCATCGCTGCCACACCTCCACATGATCGAGTTGCAGCGCGCGCGCAACCAGTCCACCCGTCGAGTGAGCGAGGAGGCGAACCGGCTGGCCGCTCACCTCGCGCGCGCGGAGCGCATCATCGACACGCACGGCGAGATCGGTCGCGGACTGTTCAATCGGTTTTCGCCAGTCGTACGGGAAGGGAATGACGTCGTGCGTCGCTGACAGCGCCGCGTGCAGCTTTGCATACAGGCCTTCCACGAGACCGTCTGCCGTGATGCCGGCTGCTGTGTACTGCAAGCGCGCGAGCGGATCGACGGCTTCCCAGTCCAGCCACACGCGACCGCGCTCGTCTTTGAGATGACTGCCAAACACGCCCGGTACAAGAATGACGGCCGGTTTCGAGGCGTCCGGAATCGTGATCGGTCTCGGATCGCTCGCCACGCGCGCCCGGATGCCGGACGAGTCCCTGCCCGCGTAGGATTCCTTGCCGATCGGCCGAAAGCCCTGAGGCTGATCCTGAGTGAGCGCGTCGACGATGGCGTCCGCCGTCTTCTGGTGATCGAAGTAGGTGAAGTGCGAGACTTTGCCGCCTTGATTCAGCAGGAATGTCGACTGGAACTGGCGTGGCGCGCCGCCATACATGGATCCGGTCTGGACCACGAAGTCGTTGTCGGTCCAGTAGAACGCGTCGGCAAGAAGCGTCTTCAGCCAAGAGGTGATCGAGTCGCCTTCGACATCGCCAGCGACGACTCGAAGCTCGCTTTCAAGCGGACGTCCGACGTGATGAAGCCACTGCACGACCGGACTGTCGGGAATCTGCGCCGCGAGGCCCGGGATCTCCTCCGGGCTGGTGCGATGCTGCGCGACCCCGTTCAGGAAGTCCACCACCGATCCGGCAACCGGAATCCCGGCGAGGTCCAATGTCCACTTCAGCACCGAGAGGTAGGCGTCGATGCGCCTGGAAGCGAGCAGCGTCCCGCGCACCGGACATGCCACGCGCACGAATCGATCGACCGTAATCTTCTTTGTGCGTACGGCATCCAGAAGATCCTTCAGGTCCTGGCGGTGCTGTGCGTATCCGTCTCCGTTGAAGAATTCCTGACCCTCGCTTCCGGTGGCACAGGCACGCGCCAACACCTCGCCAACGAGGCCGCCGCGGGAGTGTGTGACGAGATGGACGTGCGCGCCCTCGGGGAGTGCTCGCGCAAGCGTAAGCGCGTTGCTCAAAGGGCTGGCTCCGAGTGTCCGGTGATCGAGGGCGTATACCTGCTTCGAGTAACTCTCGAATAATTCCTGCACACGAGCGGGATGCTTCGTCCACAGCCTGCCGAACGTTCCGCTCGTCGTCGAGAAGGTGCCGTGAATGAGAACGAGCAGTTTTTCGGGATCGCCCTCAATCCTGGCGAGAGGCGTGCCGGTCTTGAGTGGCGTCAGCTCGGCCTGGTTAAGAGCGTAGACACCTTCAGTCACTTGTGCATCGACGCGTCTGACGAGCTCGGACGCGGCAAACGACTGCGCCTTGTCGACCAGGACGTCGGCGACAGCGTCCTTGAACACGTCGATACCCTTGAGGATGACGTCGCCGAGCCTGCTGCGTGACGCGCCACGACTAGGAACCGTCTGCTCGATCCCGCGCCAGCGGAACGACGCGGGTACACGCACGCCATCGGCGGTACTCCCACCGCGATTCGGCGCGAAACCGCTCTGCGCCAGGATGAGGTCGCGGGCGTTCGCGGGGTGTAGCGTGAGCGATGGCCCATCCTGGATGTGGAGAACAACCACGTCTCTTCCAGGAACGGCGGTGACGGTGACTTCACCGCCTTCGCCGCGCCGCGCCGCGACGGTCACTGACTGTTTCAATGTGCCGCGTCGGGCCTCGTCGCTCGGACGGGAGCCGGTGGCCCCGCGAGCTTCGCCGCCAGACGGGTATCCCGGCACGAGGAACGTAATGGGTGCGTCGCTCAACCGCGCCTCCAGTCGGCAGGGACACCTGCTCGTAACTGTAAGTCGTCGCTAGACTCTTGAAGGCCGCGATTCCTTACATTTGAGTCAAGTTTTTCAGCGGCCTTCGAGAGTCTCGCCCGCACGGAGTGCGGGCAAGAGATACTGCCACTAGCGAGGCGGAGCCACATGATCGTCGGTCGGAGGCGGAGCCTCGCTAGATATAAACGGTGAGTCTAAGTCATTTGAACAACCACCGGCGTCGATCCCGCACGTGCATCCCTTGACACATTTCTTTTCTCCGATCAACGCGTGACGCAAAGAAGCGGATCGCGAAGCGTCCGCTTGTGATCACAGATTCCTGGCATCGTTCGCAGATCCAGTTGTGGGATATTACGGGCTCGCCGTTACTCGGCGCGCAGCGCGACAACCGGATCGACACGTGTGGCACCACGCACCGCCGGAAGCACTGCGGCGATCAGCGCGAGACCAAACGTCGCAAGACCGAGCAGATATCCGGCGGCATCAAGCGACGTATCCAGGCCCAGCCCGGCGTTGACACCGATCATCGCCCTTGCAACGAGCGTCGCCAGCACTGCACCCGCGCCCACTCCGGCGGCCAAGGGGGTCAGGTATTGCCGTAGCAGCAATGACGCGATCGTGCGCGCGTGAGCTCCCAGCGCTCGACGCACCGCGAGTTCGCGTGTGCGTTCCCGGACGGCAAAAGCCAGCAGTCCGAAGATTCCGAATGCAGCGAGACCTGCTGCGACCGCACCAAGAGCTCCGATCATCCGGCTGGCTGCGAGCGAGTGCTGCAACAGTTGGTCGATGGGGCGCTGCAACAGCCAGACGGATGGCTTCGCGTTAGGCATCGATGCAGCGGAACGTGCACGTCGCATGACGGTGCGGGCGTCGCTTCGAGTGCGAACGACGATCGACGCCTCCCGTACACTGTTCTCGTCGAGCGCCACGTACGATTCGACGGCACGCGCGTCTCGGAGCCTCCCAAGCACCGTGTCTTCGACGATCCCCACCACTGTGGCCGGCTGGCCGCCGGGAGTCCAGATCTGGCCCAACGCATCGTCGCCCTCGAACACGGCCCGCTCGGCGGAGAGGCTGATCACGGCCACGCCTCGCTCACCGGGCATGGGGAGCCGGCCGCGCAGCACGTGAATACCCATGACCTCGAAGTACCCGGGATCCACACGCGACTGCAGGATCACCGGCGCACCCTCCGCGCTTAGTACGGCCGGCGCATAAATGGGATCCGTTCCGACGGTAACGCCGACAACATCAGGAACCGCGCGAATACGCGCGGCCATGCCGTCGACCGCTGCGCGCGTGGCGGCTCCGGGAAAAGCGCCTTCGTCGAGCTGTGGTGCGACCACCATGATCGACGAGTGATCGGCGTGGCCGGCCAGCGTCAACTGACGCTGCGAACCGCGAACCAAGAGACCGGCGAGCACCAGGAGCAGGCAGCTCGTCGCCACTTGTACGGCGACGAGCGTCTGCCTGGCCTTCGTTGCGGGCGGACGCTGCCGACTGACATGACGAGCTGGCGCGAGGCCGAATGCAATCGCGCACACCAGGGCAAGGACGCCGGCCGCCGCGACGATCGAAAAGTCAGTCGTCACGCGCACATTGAGCTGCCCCGCGAAGTTCGCCACGAGCAGTCGGCCGCCGACGCTCGCGAGCGCTATTCCCACCACGGCGGCCAGCCCTGACAGCAGCAACGCTTCTGTCATCAGCTGCCGTACCAATCGGTTGCGGCTGGCTCCAACGGCGACGCGCGTGTCGATCTCACGCCGCCGTGCGACGCCGCGCGCAAGCATCATGTTCCCGAGGTTGGCGCACGACGTGAGCAGCACGAGAAACACCAGCACCGTGGTAATCATCAACCCGTTGCCGCGACGCTCATCCTCGCTGACGGGACGCACGCGAACCACTTCGCGCTGTTCAAACAGGCGGGGCTGCTGCAAGCGCAACTCAGCATCAATAGCACCCAGCTGGGCGGAGATGACGTCTCGGCTCACACCCGCACGCGGTTGCGCAACGAGAGCCGTGTCCAGCGAGTCTGCATCCCCCTCGCGACCAGTCGCGCCCAGCAGGCGTGGACGACTTACATCCGGAAACCACAGATCGCCGCGGCCCATAGTCACAGCAACGAAGTCGGACGGCAGCACGCCGAGGACCATCACGCCGTTGCCGTTGATCGTCACTGTCCGCGAGACGACGGATGGATCGCCACCGAAGCGTCGCTTCCAATAGCCGTCGCTCAACACCGCAACGAGGGGCGCTCCACGTTGGTCGTCGGCCGGCTCCAACACGCGGCCGAGCGCGGGAGTGATTCCGAGATCGACGAAATAGTTACCGGACACGAACTTCGCGCGCGCGTCCTCGTCATCCTGTTGCACCTGCACCGGCTCAGACGTCAGGCGCTCGGCGAGGATGTAAGAAAAGACGGTCGTGTTCTCACGATAGAAACGGAGCGCGTCCATCGTCATCGCCCAGCGCTCCGCCTCGGGCGATTGGCGGACGATGCGCACGAGCGTGTCGGCATCACGGAATGGCAAGTTCGCCGAGAGCGTCGCTTTCACGACGTGGAGGAACGCGAGATTGAGCCCGATGCCGACAGCCAGAACGAAGACCGCGGACGCCGTGAAGCCCGGATTCCGTCTCAGTGCACGGACACCCAAGCGGGTGTCATGCCACAGATCGTCCATCCATTGTGCAACGCGGGGCATATGGTCCTTTCGCTCGGGCGGCCTGGATCCGTTGCGGGCGGGAATAGCTAAATCGAGACGTATCAATCGAGCGACCGATTATAGCGTCCATCTCTGGTGCCTTCCTGCACGACCGCCGTCACCTTCGTCGCCGAACAGGTAACACGCCGGTAACGTGGACGAGGCTACGATCCTGAACGAGCGCGGGCTCGATGCGGCTGTGAGCGGTGTTGCGGACCTGATCCTGCTGGACGTGATGTTGCCAAAGGTGAATGGCTTTGAGATCTGCCGGGCGGTGCGCGCGCGCACGGGCTCGATGTGCCGATCTTGATGCTGACGGCGAAGGGACAGGAGGCCGACGTGGTGCTTGGCCTGAACCTCGGGGCCGACGATTACATCATCAAGCCGTTTTCGTGTCGCCGAACTCGTCGCTCGCATAAATGCGTTCCTGCGCCGTCGCGGGCCCGCTCCCACGCTGGTGGCGTTCGGCGACTGCCAGGTGGATCTCGTGGCACGACGGGCGACGCGTAACGGCGCGCCGCTGGTTAGCCACGCTTTGCAGCGGTTGCTGAATGCTGCCGGATTCGGTCTCAGCGCCCGTAGATTTCGTCAAATTGCAAGCTTCTCCTCGTGCCGACCCTTGCTGCCGTGTGCCGCTCGTTGTTGCATTCAAAGGGCAAGAAAAGGGCAACGTCCCTGAACGCTCGCTTGCGTTCGCCTATTCCGGCCTCACAAAGTACGCCACAGTGCAATACTTCGCGTACATTGCCGAGAATCGCGCCCGAAGGTCAATGTCCCTGCGGAGATCCTCTTCGTAAGCTCTCACTGCTCCGACGAGAGCGTCGAAGACCCTGCGAGCCGCCTCTCAGAAGTCCACCTGCACGTTCAGCCTGGCAAAGCGCGCCGTCATGATCGACGTCGGCAGCAGCCACGCTCCTCCCGGGATGAAGGCCTCGTTGTAGCTCAGGATCGGCGCGGCGTTCATCAGGTTGTAGATGTCCGCGCTCACCGTGGCGCGCATGCGACCGAACCTCAGGAGCTTGGCCACGCGCAGGTCGAGCTCGTTGATCCGGTCGCCGTACTTCGTCCCCGGCTCGATCAGGTTCACCGTGACGTTGGGCGCGTTGCCGGAGAGCGGCCGGCCGAGCGACTGCATCACCTGGGCATTCGACACGGTGTAGTTGGCCTGAAGCGTCCCGCCGTTCCCGGTCGGTGTGCCGGCAAAGCTGACCTGCAGGCCCGGCTTGCTCGTGAACGTGAGACCGAGCTGCACGTCCACCTTGGGCACGTTGTAGGAGCCGAACGCCTTGTAGTGCGGCAGGTAGCCCGA
>Ga0105249_10001440_pt1 | contig 20815 bp, 16 predicted proteins | sample KBSS44metaG_FD_81522 | JGI IMG/M metagenome (GOLD analysis project Ga0105249, IMG submission 81522) | Switchgrass rhizosphere microbial communities from Kellogg Biological Station, Michigan, USA - KBS S4-4 metaG | ecosystem: Host-associated > Plants > Roots > Rhizosphere > Soil | place...
ATCATCACCATGCAAATGATAATGGCTGAAGAATTTTGCATCCTGCTTATCGCCGTTTCCGTTGTCAACAAGTATCAGGCGATCACCATCTTCGATCAATAAACAGCGCAACGCCCAGTTGCATAAATTATTTTCATCAGCAGGATTTATTTTATTCCAGATAGTTTTGGGAACTACGCCAAACATAGCGCCGCCATCAAGTTTGAAATAACCGGTATTGATTGAATAGAGTTTCATAGTCTAATTCATTTACTGCTTTAACTCTGACATTCTTTTATCAAATGCAGGTTTTGTGTATATCAGGGCAAGCAATCCTAAAATAAAAAAAGCGCCAAGCGCAACAATACTATTACGCATACTTCCGCTTGTTTCTTCAATAAAACCAAAAATAAAAATACCAATAACAAGCGCAATTTTTTCTGTCACATCATAAAAACTAAAAAAGGAAGTAGTATCCCTTGTTTCAGGTAATAATTTGCTATAAGTGCTTCTGCTCATACTTTGTATCCCGCCCATTACGAGTCCAACGATGGCCGCAAGCAGGTAAAATGCACTTTGCGATTCAATGAAGTATCCACTGATACAAACACCTATCCAAATGAAAATTGCAATAGCTAATACCCACCAGTTGCCAATTCGCTTACTCAAACGGCTCATCAGTATAGCACCAACCATTGCCACCAATTGGATAATAATAATAGTGATCAGAAGTTTTGGCTCATCTTCTTCTTTCGGGAAAATTTCCTTTTTACCAAAGCCTGCTGCTACAAGCATAACTGTTTGCACTCCCATACTGTAAAGAAAGAAGCTGAGCAAAAATCTTTTTAATGACGGCATTAATTTCAGCTGACGCCATACCAGTTGCAACTCATGAAACCCGTTTGAAAGAATATTCTTTTTTTCTTTTATTGAATTACCAGAAGTACTTTTTGGCAAAACACTAAATGGTATTTGGGCAAAACCCAACCACCAAAGACCGGTTAATAAAAATGATAGACGGGCTCCAATTGTTTTATCTGCTGCATTTAACCCGAACAAGCCCGGCTTGAGTATAATGACAAAGCAAATGATTTGCAATAAAACACTGCCAATATAGCCAAGGGCAAAACCCTTTGCGCTGATACGATCCTGATCCTCCGGTGCTGCAATATCAGGCAGATATGAATTATAAAATACAAGACTGCTCCAAAAGCCCCACGCCGCAATGGCAAAGACAATAATGCCATACTCTGTATTAAGATGATCATTGCTATCCTTATGAAACCAGAAAAGGGCAATGCATGCTGCTGATCCAATATAACAGAAAGTCTTCAGCCAATTTTTTTTATTGCGTCGATAGTCTGCAATAGAACTAAGGATTGGAGATGAGAATGCCACTATCAAAAAAACAAAGGCCAATGCATAATCTTGCAAGGCTGTGTTTATAAATTTTCTTCCAAAAAAGGTTACGTATGATTTTTCATTAGGTTCAGCTGCTGCAGTGATAGCAACATAATAAGCCGGAAAAATAGTAGATGTGATTACAAGGTTATAAGCTGAATTCGCCCAGTCATACATCGCCCACCCATTCACAACTTTTTTTGAAGCCGTCTGCATGCAATTAAATTTTTGGTGAAGGGAAGATAGCGAGAAAAGATTAATCTATTTCCATCATGCCGCTGAGAATGATTGCGAGTAAAATAATACCGGCAATGATCCTGTAAAATCCAAAAGCCCTGAAGCCGTATATTTTTAAATAATTGATGAAAAATTTTATCGCAATCATAGCAACCACAAACGCAATGATGTTACCCGCAATGAATGAAGCCATGTTCTCATTGCTTTCCCTGATGATCTGGTAACCCTTGCGGCCATAACTCCATTCTTTTAAAAAAATAGTATAACAGCTTGCGGCCAGCATGGTGGGCACGGCTAAGAAAAATGAAAACTCCGCAGCAAGATGTCTTGTGAATTTTTGTTGCATACCGCCAATGATAGAAGCGGCGCTGCGGCTCACACCCGGGATCATTGCCAGCACTTGCCAGCAACCAATTAAAAATGCCTTAGGAAAAGTAATCTGGTCATCAGATTCAATTGTATGAACCTTAAACAGGTTATCAATAAATAAAAGAATAATACCACCAACAAGCATAGTAATGGCAACTGTCGTTGGACTTTCCAAAAGAGCGTCTATTTTATCAGAGAATAAATAACCGAGGAGCAATGCCGGTAAAACACCTACAGCAAGTTTTACATAAAACTGCCAGCGACGAAATTCAAAAAATTTTCTCCAGTATAAAACTACCACGGCGAGGATTGCCCCAAACTGTATAGACACTTCATATAATTTGGTGAATTCTTCTTTATGAATGCCCAATAAATAGCTGGTAACGATCATGTGACCAGTGGACGAAATGGGTAGAAATTCGGTCAAACCTTCAACGACGGCAAGTATAATAGCGTCAACAATGCTCATAATAAAAATTTAAAAGCCCCGAAGTGCTCGGGGCAAAAATTATTAATTATTCATTATTAATTCTTAATTGGATCAGGCCTTTGGTTTTTTAAAAATAGCATAGATCTCGATGCCCAGGCCTATTATAATTAATACAGGTGCCACAGAGACCCTGAGGGTACTGTAAACTTCATCATAATTAAATGTGTTAGGATCTTTGCTTCTGCCACCAACCATCAATAGCATTCCTATTGCAATTATACCAACACCTAATAGCATCAGCCACATGTTTTGCTTATCAAATAAACTTGATGTATTTGCCGCTACCGGCTTCTTTTCACTCATACCTGAATTTTAGGGCTGCAATATAAGAAAAGTCCACAGACCACAGTCAATAGTCCACAGCTGATATCATACTGTGGTCCATCGTCTGTTGACCGTTGTCTAATACAATTCATCCAGTTTCATGCGGAGATATTTCAGTACGCTGCGATGGGTACTAAAGACGGTGATACAGATGCCAAGCACTATCAACACAAAGCCCAGCAACAAAAGTGATTGAGTATCTCTGAGTGCTCTAAAGCCATCAAAAAAGCTTTCCAGGGATATTACAAGGAGGTAAACAATTGCTGTGGCAATAATACCACTGATAGCGCCATTGATCACAGCTCGCATATCAAGCGGTTTCGCAATATACCATCGTGTGGCTCCTACCATTTGCATGGTTTTTATAAGGAAACGGTTACTGAACATTGCCAGGCGAATAGTATTATCGATCAAAATTATAACGACCGCAGAGATTAGGATCGCTGCGATCAATAAATAAATGCTCACCAATCTGAGATTGGAAGTCATCTTTTGAACAACAGCTGTTGGATATTTTACTTCATCCACTATGGGGTATTGCGAAAGATCTTCTTTAATAGCAACAAGACGGGCAGAATCAAGATAATCAGCTTTCAATTTAAAATCAATACTTGGCGGTAACAGGCTGTTATCAATGAACTCGGTAAAATCCTCGCCACCGGTTTTTATCCACTCCTTTTTTGCCGTTTCTTTATCGGTGTATTTTATTTCCTTCACATAAGGTTGTGCCGCAATATAATTCTGTAGGCGTTCTCTTGCTGTGTCTTTTATATTTTGTTTCAGGAACACCTGCACTTCCAAACTTTCTTTCAGACTTGTGATGATCTTGCGGCCATTGATAGTAATTAAGCCAATAATTCCCATCAGGAATAACACGAGGGTAACACCCAGGATTGACATGAAATAAGATGGTTTGCCGCGTTTGATAGAAGCTCTTCCTGCTTTGACCATGAGTACTTTATTAGGTTTTTAAGGATTGGTCCGCCCTGATGAACAAATAAGATTATTGTTACTGATATTGATCATCGTTCGGACGGGCAAAGTAACGGTTTTGTTCCCACATGTATCGGTCAAACCCGTAAATTTGTTGCTCTCTAACGATTAGTATCGATTGATATTTTTGAGAGGTGGAAAGAAATATTTTTTTAAGTCTTCTTTCACATCTTTGCCCGGCTGATGTTGCGACGCTCCGTTCGGGGTTCGGTAATTCTGTTCAACTTTTTTCGTCAGGCGTGAATCGTCAATCGTGAGTAAAGTTGTAACTCACGATTCACACCTGAAGATTCTCGATTGCTGAATAGCGAAACGAATGTATCCCGATAGCTATCGGGACGACGCAACAAAAGCTAAATAGTAGAATTGTAGCTGGGTTTATAAAAAGCAAAAATTCAAAAGTCAAAATGCAAAAAAGACTTATGAATTGATACCATGTTTGAATTTTTAATTTTGACTTTTGAATTAACTATGGAATACAGGTTCAGAGATATTGAAAAGAAATGGCAGGAGTGGTGGAATGTAAAAAAGGTATATAAAGTATCTAACGATTCTGCTAAACCAAAGTATTATGTGCTGGATATGTTTCCGTATCCGAGTGGCGCAGGTTTGCATGTAGGACATCCGTTGGGTTATATCGCATCGGATATTTATGCAAGGTTCAAACGGCTGAAAGGTTTTAATGTATTGCACCCGATGGGCTATGATGCATTTGGTTTACCTGCTGAACAATATGCGATCGAGCATGGCATTCATCCGAAAGTATCGACGGATAACAACATAGAAAATTTCAGAAAGCAATTAAATAACATCGGTTTCAGTTTCGACTGGAGACGTGAAGTGCAAACAAGTGACCCCAAATTTTATAAATGGACGCAATGGATATTTCTTAAATTATTCCATTCATTTTATAACAGGAAGACAAATAAAGCTGAGCCAATTGACAATCTTATAAAAATATTTGAAGCAGAAGGAAATTACTCTGAACTCCGAACTCCGAACGCTGAACTTTTTTTAGCTGCTGAATGGAAGTCTTTTGACGAAGCTAAGCAACAAAGCATATTAATGGATTACCGTCTTGCGTATTGCGGTTATGGGGAAGTGAACTGGTGTGAAGCACTGGGAACTGTACTGGCGAACGATGAAGTAATAAATGGAGTAAGTGAACGTGGTGGTTATCCTGTTGTAAAAAAGAAATTACGCCAATGGTATTTGCGGATAACTGAATATGCTGATCGTTTGCTGGAAGGTTTGCAGAAAGTTGATTTCAGTGAAAGCATGAAAGAGATGCAGGGTAACTGGATAGGGAAAAGTAGCGGAGCAGAAATAGAATTTATAGTTGGCAGTTCGGAGCCTGCGGTTAGCTTAAGGGTTTACACTACAAGACCTGATACAATCTTTGGTGTCGACTTTATGGTGATAGCACCTGAACATGAATTCGTAAAACAGATCACAACCAAAGAACATAAAGCTGAAGTTGAAAAATATCTGGAGTATGTAAACAGCCGGAGTGAAAGAGAAAGAATGGCTGAGAAAAAGATCACCGGTGTATTCACCGGGGCTTATGCGATCAATCCATTTAACGGAAGAGAAATTCCTATCTGGGTCTCAGAATATGTATTGATCGGCTATGGCACCGGGGCAATTATGGGTGTTCCTTGTGGTGATGAAAGAGATCACAAGTTTGCAAAACATTTTAATATCCCTATCACAAACATAATTGGTTCGCATTATGACGGCGAGGAAGCCAATCCAACCAAAGATGCGATCCTTGAAAATTCGGATTTCATTAATGGGATGGTGATGAAAGATGCGATCGATGTAGTGATAAATAAGTTGGAAGAAAAAGGAATTGGTGTAAGAAAAGTGAATTATAAAATGCGTGATGCTGCCTTCAGCCGTCAACGTTATTGGGGTGAGCCATTTCCAATTATTTGGAAGAATGGTATCGCATATGCGTTGGATGAATCAGAATTGCCGGTGGAGTTGCCGCATATGGATGAATTAAAACCGGGACCAGATGCAGAAGGACCATTATCAAATTTGAGTGAATGGAAAAATTATAAAGGCGGGATTCGTGAAGTAAATACAATGCCGGGCTATGCAGGTTCATCATGGTATTTTCTTCGTTACATGGATCCTGATAATGATAAAGAGTTTTGCAGCCGCAAAGCTTCTGACTATTGGGGACAGGTTGATCTTTATATCGGCGGAACCGAACATGCTGTTGGGCATTTACTCTACAGCCGCATGTGGACGAAATTTTTATTTGATATGGGATCTATAGGACATGATGAACCATATAAAAGATTGGTGAACCAGGGAATGATACAAGGGAGTAGCAGGTTTGTATATAGAGTTAATTGGACCTTTGAAATGAGTATTAGTAGTCCTGAAATAGATTTATCGTTGATGCCACAATTTTTTGTGTCTTATCAGATTGCTCAAGGAATAAACAAATTGGATATTAAAATTATCAACGATGTAATGGAAATAATGAACAATGAAATTGATAAATTCCGAGGAAGCAGCACAAATAGGTTAACAAGACATCTCACAACATCGGCAATTCATGTGGACGTCAATATTGTTGATGGTCTGGAGTTAGATATTGAAGAGTTCAAAAAATGGAGAAATGGAGAATTTGCCAATTCAAAATTTATTTTAGAAGATGGTAAATATATATGTGGTTCAGAGGTTGAGAAGATGAGTAAACGATATTTCAATACTGTAAACCCCAATGATCTTTGTGAAAAATACGGCGCCGACACGTTCCGTATGTATGAAATGTTTCTCGGTCCGGTGGAAATGAGCAAACCATGGGATACAAAAGGTATTGAAGGTGTGCATCGCTTTCTTAAAAAACTTTGGCGTTTGTTTTATGATGAACTAAAAGGAAAAGTTTGGAATGAAGAAAAAGCAACAGATGCCGAATTCAAAATTCTTCATAAAACAATTAAGAAAATAGAAGAAGATACAGAACGTTTTAGTTTTAATACAGGAGTTAGCACATTCATGATCTGTGTAAATGAACTTACCGATCTGAAATGTCATAAAAAAGAAGTGCTGGAACAGTTACTTATTTTACTGGCGCCTTATGCACCGCACATAAGTGAAGAGTTGTGGAGCATTTTAGGCAACAGCGGAACTATTCTGGATGTTCCATTTCCTAAATGGAATGAAAAATATTTGAAAGAAACTTCAAAAGCATATCCTGTTGCCATAAACGGCAAAACAAGGACTGAATTGACACTTGCTTTGGATGCCACGCAGCAACAAGTGGAAGAGATTGTAATGAAAGATGCGATCGTTACAAAATGGCTGGAAGGCAAACAGCCGAAGAAGATCATTTATGTGAAAAATAAGATGATCAACGTGGTTGTGTGATCTCTCGTATTCCCGTAGGAGACAAATATTTATAATTAAATAATAAAAGATTTTTCGTTCAACTCCTATAGGAGTTGAATTTCTTCTTACGATTCCTTTCTATAAATAGTAAACTCCTACGGAGTTTAGTGGTTCCAAAATTTATAAATGGTATTGCTGAAATGATATTGTTTCGTAGTTTTCGCCACTAAATTTTTCAGCAATGAAACGTCTTCCCCTATCATTAGTACTTTGTTTTGCAGCAATTGTATTGTTTTCTCAAAACAATACATATTTTCTTTCTAACCCTACACTAACTCCCGATGGGCAAACAGTCATCTTTGCTTTTGAAGGTGATCTGTGGAAAGCAAATGTGAATGACGGAAATGCAACTCGTCTTACTGCGATGCAGGGTTATGAAACCTCACCACGGGTTTCACCCGATGGAAAGTGGATCGCATTTACAGGAAGGCAATATGGTAACGGAGATATTTATATAATGCCGGTAAATGGCGGTGATGTAAAACAAATTACTTATCACAGCAGCAACGATGAAGTGACAAGCTGGAGCTGGGATTCAAAATCAATTTATTTCAACAGCAATCGTATGGGGCAGATCGCTGGCTTTAAAGTAAGCGCAGAAGGCGGCACACCTCAACGTGTTTTTGGTAATTACTTTTTTCAATATGATCATAATTTGATCGAGCATCCCACATCCGGGGAAATATTTTTTAATGATACCTGGGAAAGCAGTAACCAGGTGCAGCGTAAAAGATATAAAGGGCCATTCAATCCCGATATTCAGTCTTATAATCTAAAAACAAAACAGCACAAGAAATACACTGATTGGGAGGGGAAAGATTTTGCCGCAACAATAGATAAAAATGGGAACATCTATTTTATTTCTGACGAGGCAAATGGTGAATACAATCTTTACACATTGGATAATGGAAAGAAAAAGGAATTGACAAAATTTTCTTCATCAATAAAGACACCCCAGGTAAATGCAAATGGCGGAAAAGTTGTTTTTGAAAAAGATTATCAGCTTTGGATCTATGATGTAAAGTCCGATAAAGAAAGCAAACTGAATGTTTCAATTATCCGTAACAATGTTTTACCAAAAGAAAAAGATTTTGAAGTAAGGGGCAATATTGAAGACTTTGATGTTTCTGCAGATGGAAAAAAGCTGGCCTTTGTTTCAAGGGGTGAAATATTTGTAAGCGACGTGGAAGGAAAATTTATTCAGCAAATAAATAAAGGCAATGCGGAAAGGGTACATGAGATAAAATGGATGAGTGATAATAAAACGTTGTTGTTTAATCAAACATCTGCAGACGGCTATTATAATTTATTTACAGTAAGGGCCGACAGTAGCAGCACGCCAAAACAACTCACCAGTGATAAAAGAAACAATAGAAGTATCATATTGAATAAAAAAAGAACAAAGGCTGTATATCTGAGTGGCCGTGATGAAGTGAAGTTATTGGATCTAAAAACTATGCAAAGCAAAACGATCGTGAAGGATGAGATATGGGCTTTCCAGGATAGCGACCCTGGTTTTTCTCCCAATGATGATTATGTTTTGTTTACTGCTAAAAGAAATTTTGAAGAAGACATTTTTGTTTACAACATAAAAGAAAACAAAACGACCAACCTGACTAATACAGGTGTTACAGAAACTGGTCCTATCTGGTCAGGTGATGGAAAATATATCTATTTCACTTCACAAAGATTGCGACCATCATATCCATTTGGAATGAACAATGCCAGGGTATATCGTTTACCATTGGAAAAACTGGATGAACCTTATCGCATGGATAAATACAATGAACTTTTTAAAGAAGAGAAAAAAGATACAACTAAGAAAGCGACCAATGCAGATTCTTTAAAAGCAATATCGATAGATATGGACCTGATCATAGATAGAATGGAACAGATCAGTCCTTCGATCGGTGCCCAGTTCCTGCAAGCTATTTACCAGAAAGGAGATAAGACAACTGTTTTATATATCAGCAATCATGGCGAAGGTAGAAATGCACTTTGGAAAACAGTGATCGAGCCGTTTGAGCAAAATAAAACCGAGAAGATCGCAAACACCGATAATAGCTCTGGATTTGATATTGTTGAAGTAAGTGACAAGTTATATGTATTGTTCAATGGAAATATCAACAAGCTAAATCTTGATGGGAATAAAGTCGACCCGATCAGCATCAGTTATACATTCAGAAGAAATCTTTCTGAAGAGTTTACACAAATGTTTTATGAAGCATGGGCGCAAATGGAAGAAGGCTATTATGACGATAAATTTCATGGCCTGGATTGGCAGAAAACAAGGGATTATTACAAGCAATTCTTACCATATTTAAATACCCGTGCTGACCTGAGAATAATGCTCAATGATTTGTTGGGTGAATTGAATTCATCACACCAGGGCTTTGGCACATTCGGTACTGATGAAACTATTGCCTTGCAAAATCAAACAATGGAAACAGGGATCATTTTTGAAAATGACGATCCGTACAAGGTAAAATATATAGCCCGCCGTTCTGTTGCTGATAGAAAATCAATTGATATAAAACCAGGCGATGTGCTCGTGAAAGTGAATGATGAAGTAGTGGATAAGAAAATGGATAGGAATTATTATTTCACTGTTCCTTCAAGAGACAGAGAGTTAAGATTGACTTTTAATCGTAACGGCCAAATGGTGAATATTAAAATTCATCCGCAGGCAACATTGTTTGCTAATCTTTATGATGAATGGATCGATAATAACCAGAAACGTGTAGATGAAAAAGGAAAGGGTCGCATTGCTTATGGTTATATGAAAAATATGGGGCAGGGGGAACTTGATCAATTCATCATTGATATGACACAAGAGTTAAATAAAAAAGATGCATTGATATTTGACCTCCGTTATAATACGGGCGGTAATGTACATGATGAAGTATTAAAGTTCTTAAGCCAGCGCAGTTACCTGCAATGGAAATACCGCGAGGGATCGCTGACACCACAATCAAATTTTTCTCCGGCTGATAAGCCAATTGTTTTATTAATAAATGAACAGTCATTAAGCGATGCAGAAATGACTTCGCAGGGGTTTAAGGCATTAAAGCTTGGAGAGATCGTTGGCAATGAAACTTATCGCTGGATAATTTTTACCAGTGGCATTAGCCTGGTTGATGGCTCATCCGTACGCATGCCTGCATGGGGTTGTTATTCACTTGATGGAAAAGATTTGGAAAAAACAGGAGTAAAACCGGATATTCTTATCATTAATAGTTTTGATGATAAGCTAAACGGCCGCGATCCGCAGCTCGATAAAGCTATCGAAGAAATCTTAAAGCAATTGAAATAGCGATTAAGCTCTTTTCAATTTGCGCAGGCGATAGTGAACTTTCCTTTTAATGAAATCACTCAGCTTATAACGCTTGAGTATTTCTTCAGGAATATGTGAAGCGCCATTGATAAAACCAAGGCAACCTGGTTGGTTGCAATAGCATTGAAAAGGGCTTGCCATATTCCACTCAGTGGAAGGATAAAAGAAAGTAAACTCTTCGCCTTCTTCAATATCACGCAAAGCAGTTACTTCCATCTTTGTGGTGTCAAAGAAACAATTCGGGTTACATCCATGATTGATGTACTGCAGGAAATAAGGATGTAACGCAATATGCGTTTTGTTACCCGTCTGGACGGTTAGATAAGAAGGTTTGTCAGAAACAAAGGCGGCGCCCAAAGGGCTTATCTTATCACCTTTTCTAAAACTTCTTAGGGCGAATAACACCTGTTGACCTGTTTCGCGGTCCTTTCTTATTTCTGCAAATTGGTGATTGGCGACTATGTCATAGTCGTTACTGGTTGCTGGGTTTACTTTCATAAATGGTTAGTAAGTATTAATGAATAGAAAATAATGGTTAAATAAAATTATTCATTAAAAGATAATAAACCAATTATTTTATACACATATAATTTACTTTTTGGATAATCGTATAACAGCACTACTCTCTTCAGTACTTCTAAGCATAGCTTCATAACGTTTGTTATCGACAATAGCAAGCATATAAGATGTATTGGGAGGAATGGATCCAAGATTTTCTGCCACCATTACTAATTCATTGTTATCAAGAAGCTCATTGACGGGTAATTTAATTGTATAAGCGGCAGCTGTAAGCCGGATATGCTGAAATATTAGTTTGTTATTTAAGAAAAGAGAAATTGAATCACCATCTATTTCTGCGTTATCATAAAACCGAAGTTCGATTGAATCGCCGGAAAGTGGTATATCGGTGGCAATGATCTTTTCTCTTATTTTAAATTCCTCTTCAATGGTTTTCTTAACTGTTAATTGCTTTGCTTCGGTCTTTGGCGCAGTTGTTACTTTAACAGGTTGAGCTTTTTCAACCGGTGGATTATTTACTTTAACTGTTTCTTTTTCCATAGGAACAGCCTTTTCTTTTTGTTGAATTGTTTTTTCAACGGGTATAATAACCGGTGTCGACGCAATTGAGGCCACACTATCAATGTAATAAGGATCATTAGCGCCGGTTGTATAGTTTTCAATAATAAAATCCCATTCATCCGGAAAAGATGTTTCATTTGTTTTTTCAAGGTGCACAGGCCCCTGGATCGATTCTGTTTTATTTCTTAAAGCAGCATCACCATCTAAAAACATTTTATCGCTTCCCGGACAATTAAAGTCTGCAGACGACAGGTAAGGAATTTTTCCAGGTGTATTTAAACCAAGTTTTCCTGTTTTTTCTTCCAGCAACTGATCATCCCACCAAACAGCTTCGTTGGTGTTTTGATCAAAATAGCCTTTGATTGAATAACGCCGGTAATTGTTTTCCGATTCGTAATAATAGGAAGTGCCAACGAGGCTATCGCCTTTTTGAATTATTTTAAGTTCCGTCTTTTTTTTATTGATCTTTCCTTTCCACACACCTGTTATCATTTGTGCAGAAGAATTTGTAAAAAAACAAAGTAAAAAGATCGAAATAATTAAAGTAAAGAATGACTTTTTTGTTTGCTGCATTTTCAATGTCTCCGGTATCTAAAACGGGTAAAAAATCCAATTATTTTGTTGTCTTTTGAGCTTTAAGAAGACTTTGTATATAAGAGAAATAATTACGGTTTCTTACTGTAGAAAACACCTTAATTTTTTTCCGGGGTTTTGCGCAGATTTTGAATAAAACACTAATCTGGATCGTAACAGATAAAAGGCCCTCTTTTTAATACCAAATCACTAATTGCCGGCAATTAGGTGCTACTTATCAGATCTTGCATTGTTTTATTTTTTCAACAACTTAAAAGCATGTGTCCATTGATTTCGTATAAAACCCGGAATGCACCAAAGAATGCATAATGGTTCAATCGCTCTGGCTGCTTCTACCTTGCCCATATCTTCCGTTTCCCATCCAAATGATGTAAGAATACCTGTAACCATGTTTTTCGCTGATTCATCATTGCCACAAATAAACATAGTTGGTATGTTTCCATTAAAGTTAGGTTTGTACATAAATGCATTTCCGGCGCAGCTAAATGCCTTGACAAGCTTCGCATCAGGCAATTGCTTTTGAGTTTTTTCCATTAATGATTCTTCCAATGTTGTAAAAAATTTCAATACACCATTATCAGGCGGTACTGCAGCAATAGGGTTAGTTGCATCAATAATTATTTTATTGCTGAAGTGTCCTTTGCCTGCAAGATTAATGGCATCTTCAACAACAAGACCGCTGACTGCTAAAACAATTATTTCTCCGAACTGTGCAGCATCCTGGAATGAACCGAGTAACCCATTTTTATTTTCATTTTTCCATTTTACAATATCTTCTTTACTGATATTTCTTGTCCCAAGCATTACCTGATGACCTTCGCTTAAAAAACCTGTTGCTAACACACGGCCGACAATGCCACTTCCGATGATCCCGATTTTCATTTTATGTTTATTTTGTTGAGCAGAATTATTGTTGTATAAGTGTGCCCTTCGCTTTGCTCAGGATAAACTGTGCAACAGTAGCTTATTAGAATTACTAAAATTGGTTACACAAAAATCAATTTGAATTATATACTGCTGAAAATGTTTTGGCAAAATCTTCAAGTTTTGTTTTACCAAGTTTCGCGGGGCGATGCTTCCAATAATCTGCAAACATTGAACCATCATTCATGGCATGACCCATCTCTGTATAATTTTTTGCAATATTCTCCGGCAGGCCCATTTGTGTCATGCCACCAAAAGCTTGTTCATCACTGAAAGTGACCCAGGGCAACTCCGGTTTGTTGATTGATTTGCCCAGAACTTTTGCAATGTCTTCGGTACTTCTTTCATCACTGGAGATATAACGAATGCTGTGTCCTGTAAAATCCAGTCTGGATAATTCTTCAAATGCTACCTCAGCAATATCATTGGGATCTGCCAACAACATTTTGAAATCAGCACCACCAAAATTTCCGCCGATGATGTTCATGTTCTTTACCATACCGACATTGCCGAGGAAATTTGAAAAGAAATAAGTAGGGCGAAGATGTTTAATGTTTGTATTCTTCAACTCATTCAATGCCTGCTCAACACGATAAAGTCCGCTGACGGGTCCAACACGATCTGGTAAATGTGCACCGACACTGCTAAGATTAACTACATATTTTACATTGCTTGTTTTTAAAGCCTCTGCATAATTTTTTCCAACCTCTGCAATACTTGCTTTCAGGTCATTGGTCGCATAGTTTGGCGGCACCATTGTATAAACTGCATCGGCACCGGCAAACGTTGTTTTTAAAAATGTAATGTCATTTACAGATCCTATGGCAGCTTTGGCGCCGAGGTCGGTGAGTGATTTGATATTTTCCGCATTGCGGGAGATAACAGTTACTTCATGTCCGGCTTTTAATAATTTTTCAGTTAATGGTTTGGAGATGTTGCCGGCTCCACCTGTAATTACGTATTTCATATGATGAGGTTTTGTGATTAATAATTTAGCTTTACAAAAATTACGAAAAAAAATTCATGGCTAACCCCAATCTTGATAACAGTAAAGATTTTTTAACTCCGGCAGATAAAGAATTTGAGAATAATATCCGGCCGGCTCATATTGATGAGTTCTCCGGACAATCGCAGATCATTGAGAACCTTAAAATATTTATCAAGGCCGCAAAGATCCGTGGGGAAGCTTTAGATCATGTTTTATTTCATGGCCCGCCGGGATTAGGTAAAACCACATTATCAAGAATTGTGGCAAATGAAATGGGAGTAAAAATTAAAGAAACATCAGGGCCTGTGATCGAAAAGCCGGGTGACCTGGCAGGGTTACTTACCAATCTTGAACCCAATGATGTTTTATTTATTGATGAGATACACCGATTGAGTACAGTGGTGGAAGAATATTTGTATGCAGCAATGGAAGATTTCAGAATCGACATAATGATCGACAGTGGGCCGAATGCAAGAAGTGTGCAGATCAATTTGAATCCCTTTACTCTGATCGGCGCTACAACAAGAAGCGGTTTATTGACGGCGCCATTACTTTCACGGTTTGCGATCAAATCAAGACTGGAATACTACACTTCAGATATTTTAAATAGGATCATTCAACGTTCATCAAAAATTCTTAATACGTCCATTTCAAAAGATGCCATTGGGGAAATAAGCAGGCGAAGCCGTGGCACACCCCGTATTGCAAATGGGTTATTGAGAAGAGTAAGAGATTTTGCACAGGTATTAAATGATGGTGATATTGATCTCGGCATTACACAACATGCATTAAAAGCTTTGAATGTAGATGAACATGGACTTGATGATATGGATAATCGCATTTTATCTACAATCATCGAGAAATTTAAAGGCGGACCAGTTGGCATTACAACTATTGCCACTGCAGTTGGTGAAGAAGCAGGAACATTAGAAGAAGTGTATGAGCCATTCCTGATACAGGAAGGATTTATTCAACGTACACCAAGAGGGAGAGAAGTAACGGCGAAGGCTTATGAGCATTTGGGTAAAATGAAACCGGGAAGTGCGGGAACTTTATTTAGTTGACATTTTTCAATGTATATAATGTAAAAAAAGTATATAAAGTATCTCTTTCTTTTTATACTCTATATTCCTTAAATACTTTAATACTTCCCTCTTCATTACTGCACCACCAACCTGAATCCATTTCCATGAATATTCACGATCTCAAGCTTAGGGTCATCTTTTAAATATTTTCTCAGCTTGGCGATATATACATCCATGCTGCGGCCATTAAAATAAGTATCGCTTCCCCAAATCTTTTTTAATGCTGCTTCTCTTGGCAAGAGGTCATTGAGATGTTCGGCCAGCATTTTCAGCAATTCATTTTCTTTTGGAGATAAAGTCTGCGTGATATTATTATGTATCAGCTGGCGAAGCTTTGGATTGAAGTGATAAGTGGAAAGGTCAAATTCTTTATTTTCTGCTTCTTTATTGAGTTCTTCATTGCGTTTCAATATGGCTTTTATTTTCAATAGCAATACTTCGCTGTCAAAAGGTTTGGTGATATAATCATCGGCGCCGAGTTTGTAGCCCTGTATCACATCTTCTTTCATTGTTTTGGCGCTAAGGAAGAATAAAGGAATGTCCGGATCGACATCCCTGATCTCCTCTGCCAGAGTAAAGCCATCCATATTGGGCATCATTACATCCAGCAGGCAGATATCAAATTTTTCACGTTGAAAAGCGGCAAGACCAAGACGGCCATCTCTTTCAAGTGTTACATCATAGTCGTTCAATTCAAGATAATTCTTAAGAACAGTTCCGAGGTTCTGATCATCTTCGCACAACAAAATTTTAGGTTTCTTTCCTTCCATAACTTTCAATTTGAATTATTATTATTTGCAAATAAAGGTAAAGCAATTCCCGGGTTAAAGGATCGGGGTTCAATTTTTTGTTAAAAGAGATGACTGGTGATGGACAAGTGAACCATTTAACTCCTTTATTTTTGTTGTTTAATTCATTTTGTGGCTATGCATATTACACCAGATAATCGGTTAAAAAAATTGGTTGTTATTGGCGACAGGGTCTTGATAAAACCTGCAAGGCCGGATGAAAGAACCGCAAGCGGTCTTTATTTGCCACCAGGTGTGCAGGAAAAAGAAAAAGTGCAGCAAGGCTATGTTATTAAAACCGGTCCCGGCTATGCTATACCAATGCCTGTTGATGATGAACCGTGGAAACAGGATGGTGACCAGGTAAAATATGTTCCATTGCAGGCAAAGGAAGGTGATCTTGCAATATTCTTAATAAGCGGCGCAACAGAAGTGATGTATGAATCGGAAAAATATTTTATCGTACCGCAAAGCGCTATATTGATGCTAGAAAGAGAAGAGGATTTATGAAAAAATTATTTTCAATATTAATTTTATTATTTGTTTTTTTAATAAAAACATCAGCCCAAAAAAGCATCGATGGTCTTATACAGGCTGAGAGAAATTTTGCTGCATATTCTGTTGCTAATAGCACGAAAGAAGCTTTCCTGAAATTTCTTGACAGCACAGGAATTGTTTTTGATAATGGCAAACCGGTAAATGGAATTGAAACATGGAGTAAAAGAGATAAAAGACCAGGTGTTCTAAATTGGTTTCCTCAATATGCAGAGATTGCAATCTCCGGAGATTTTGGTTATACAACAGGACCATGGACCTTTCAACCAGCATCTCTTTCTGATTCTGTAGTTGCAAGAGGTCAATACACGACTGTATGGAATATCAATAATAGTGGGATGTGGAAATTCCTTGTTGATCTCGGAGTAAGCAATACGCCAGTTAATTCTTCAACAGATGTAAAGAAGATCAATAGCGAAAAACAATTATCCGGTAATGGTCCAGTTCCTCATCCAGGGCTTCCTGGCGCAGAAAATGATTTTGTGGCATTAGCCGCTGAAAACAAAGTAAAAGCATATGAGAAATACTTATCCGAAAAAAGTATTTTGAATCGCAATGGGTATTTACCTGCAATAACGTCTTCAGATCAGAGTAAATTAATTGAGTTGACTCCATCATCTGTTCAATATATAATGGAGGGCTCGGAAATGTCAGGGCTTCTGGATATGGGTTATGTGTACGGTACGACAGTTATTAATGGCAAAACAGAAAATTATTTGCGGATCTGGAGATGGGAGAAAGGGAAGTGGAAGATCGCCTTGGAAGTGTTGCGGTATTAATTCAAATTCAATTTTTAATTATGGAGGACAAAACAAAATTTCTCGAAGCAGTAAAGACTGGCTATACATTTAAAGGCGAAGCCTACAAAATCGGTTGTGCAGTTTTAGATGGTGAAGTAGTAAGTGATGCAGCTGTTTTACTTCCATTGAAAACAATGAACCGTCATGGATTGATTGCCGGAGCAACAGGTACCGGTAAAACAAAAACCTTACAAGTATTAAGTGAACTTCTAAGTGATGCAAGTGTTCCAGTGTTGATGATGGATATAAAAGGTGATCTGAGTGGGATTGCTGCTGCAGGACTTGAAAATGACAAAATAAAAGAAAGAGTTCAAAAATTAAATGTTGAATTTAAACCAACAGCTTACCCAACCGAATTGCTTACGCTAAGTAATCAGAAAGGAACAAGGTTAAGAGCAACAGTAAGTGAGTTTGGTCCTGTGTTGTTATCAAAAATTTTAGGTTTAAATGATACACAGGGTGGTTTTGTTGCTATGATCTTTAAATATTGCGATGATAACAAACTTCCATTGCTGGATCTGAAAGATTTTATAAAAGTATTGCAATATGTAAGCGATGAAGGAAAATCGGAGTTGGAAAAGACGTATGGAAAAATTTCAACCACAAGTACCGGGACTATTTTGAGGAAAGTAATAGAACTGCAACAACAAGGCGCCGATATATTTTTTGGTGAAATAAGTTTTGATGTGAACGATCTGATGCGAATTAGTGATGATGGTCGCGGAATGATCTCGGTAGTTCGTGTTACTGATCTGCAGGATAAACCAAAATTGTTTTCAACGTTCATGCTGCAATTGCTGGCTGAGGTATATGCTACCTGCCCGGAAGAAGGAGATCTTGATAAACCCAAACTGGTAATGTTTATAGATGAGGCACATCTTATTTTTCAGGAAGCCAGCCAGGCATTATTGCAGCAAATTGAAACCATAATCAAATTGATCCGCTCAAAGGGAATCGGCATTTTCTTTTGTACACAAAACCCGATGGATGTTCCCGCATCAGTGCTTGCACAATTAGGATTAAAAGTGCAGCATGCTTTAAGAGCATTTACTGCTGCAGATAGAAAAGTGATCAAGCAAACTGCAGAAAATTATCCTGAAACAGTATTTTATAAAACGGAAGACCTGATAACTCAACTCGGAATTGGCGAAGCATTAATTACAATGCTGAATGAAAAAGGAATTCCAACCCCACTTGTCCATTGTATGCTACGGCCACCACAAAGCCGGATGGATATTTTAACCGAATCCGAAATTGATGGATTGATAAGCAAATCAAAAATTGCTCCGAAGTATAATAAAATAGTGGATAGTGAAAGTGCTTATGAAATACTCAATGAAAAACTAAATGAAGCCGCAAAAGATGATGAAGAAAAGAAACAGCGAAAAGTACAGGAGAAAGCAGCCAAGGATGATAAAAGTATTTTTGATGATCCAATTGTGAAGAGTATGACACGGACTGCCGGTAATACCATTGTAAGAAGTTTATTAGGAGTCTTAGGTCTGGGAGGAAGTAGTCGTCGAAGAAAATCGTTATTTTAATCTTACCCAACCGGCATTATCCACTTCTAATTTATTTTCTGCTTGCAGAAACTCGATCACCTTCCATGCTTTTTCTTTTTTTATAGCACCTAGCTGATCCATTAATTCCTTTGATGGTAACGGCTGCGGCGCTAAAACGGTTTGAATGCGGTTGCTGATCTTTTCAAATTCTTTTTCATCAATATGTACTTTTTTTTGTCGCAGGCAATTATCACATACTTTACAATTGTGCAATTTGTTGTCGCCAAAGTAACTACCGATCATTTTGCTACGGCATGTCACTAACTCCTGCACATATTGAACTATATTTTTTACTCTCGCGATAAATTTTTCTTTACGCTTATGATATAGATCCATGTTCACAGAAAGATCTTCCACCTTTACACGATTGCGGGAAAAATAAAGTTGGGGCGAATCTTTCTGCGGTTCGTAATGAATAATGCCATATAGATGTAATTGAAAGAGATCTTTTTTTATTTCTTCCACATCTTTCTTCAATAACCGGATCAATACGATCTCAGAAATTGAAGTGGGGAAATCAAAAATTCCTTCATAACCACGAAGCAAAGCTTTGATGGCAGGTTCCAGTTCAGGATGCGATCTTTCAAAATCGTACAAAGATTCTTTGCTTGTTGTAAACTTTATTTTTGATGGAAGAAAAACCTGTTCATTTAGGGAAAGCCAATTATCCTGTTCCAGGGCTTTCAGTGCATATATTGCAGTATGAATGTTGAGCTTGAATTTTTTTACAAAATCATTTATATCAAAATCATAATAATTCCCTTCGCCTGTACCTGCAGGTGTTTGTAAATAGTTTGCCACTGACTGATAAACATTTTTGATATCATCTAGTGAAGGATAACGAATCGCAGCTAATCCTTCCAACTCAGCAATGTCATTATCATCATAAAGTAATACGGCAAAAGATTTTTCGCCGTCTCTTCCCGCACGTCCTGCTTCCTGGTAATAATTCTCCAGGCAATCTGGTATGTCGGCATGAACCACTGAACGAACATCCGGTTTATCAATTCCCATTCCAAATGCATTGGTGCAAACAATAACTCTTGTTTTATTTTTTATCCAATCTTCCTGTCGCTTATTTCTTTCTTCCTGCGGCAAACCAGCATGATAAAAATCAGCGATGATATTTTGCAATTGCAGCAGCTCTGCAATTTCTTTTGTTCGTTTCCTGCTTTTGCAATAGACAATAGCACTGCCCTGAACTTTATTTAGTATTTCAATCACCTTATTTATCTTGGAATCGACTTTAAAAACACTATACGACAAATTTTTTCTTTCAAACGATTGACGAAAAATATTTTTATCCTTGAACTGAAGCTTTTCACAAATATCATCCTGCACCTCCCTGGTTGCCGATGCTGTTAAGGCAAGAACGGGAACACTATGCAATTCTTCTCTTAATGCTGCAATACGTAAATAGGGAGGACGGAAATCATAACCCCATTGCGAGATGCAATGTGCTTCGTCTACCGCAACGAGATTGATGTTCATTCCCGGCAAGTATTCTTTAAACAAATTTGTTTCAAGTCGTTCAGGAGAAACGTATAAAAATTTACAGTTACTATTTGTGGCTACTTTTAAAGTATTGATCACTTCAGCTCGACTCATGCCTGAATAAATTGCAAATGCAGTAATATTTTTCCTGCGCAGATTTTCTACCTGGTCTTTCATTAATGCGATCAATGGGGAAATAACAAGACAGAGTCCGTCATTGGCTAATGCAGGAACTTGATAACATAAAGATTTACCGCCACCGGTTGGCATTAATGCCAATGTGTCTTTGTTAGCAAGGATTGATTCAATGACATCCTGTTGAAGTGGACGAAAAGAATCATAGCCCCAATAATCTTTTAATATTTTATGAATATCGGACAAGGATCAAGAAATGTTGAACGATGAAGTTA
>Ga0105249_10001441_pt1 | contig 20810 bp, 13 predicted proteins | sample KBSS44metaG_FD_81522 | JGI IMG/M metagenome (GOLD analysis project Ga0105249, IMG submission 81522) | Switchgrass rhizosphere microbial communities from Kellogg Biological Station, Michigan, USA - KBS S4-4 metaG | ecosystem: Host-associated > Plants > Roots > Rhizosphere > Soil | place...
GGCAGCAGCTTCGAAGAGGTCGAGCAGAGCGCGCGCGCCGCCATGCAGCGCGGGTTCCGTCACGTGCGCGTGCAGGTGTCGACGCCCGGCTATGCCGGATACGGCGCGAGGGGGACCAACGCCACTCAGACCTCACCCAATGAAGCCATCGGGCCGACCAATCCCCGCGCCATCTGGGAGCCCGCGCCATACGTCCGCATGCTCCCGAAGTTCTTCGAATACCTTCGCAGCAAGCTCGGTGACGAAGTCGAGTTGCTGCACGACGTGCACGAACGGATCACGTTGAACCAGGCGATCAATCTCTGCAAGGCGCTCGAACCGTATCGGTTGTTCTTCCTGGAGGATCCGTTCCCGCCGGAAGAGAACGATCATTTCCGGCTGCTGCGCCAGCAAACCAGCATTCCGCTCGCGATGGGGGAGCTGTTCAACACGCAGCACGAGTACGTGCCGCTCATCAAAGATCGACTGATCGATTTCATCCGGATTCACATTTCGCAGATTGGCGGGCTGAGCGCGGCGCGGAAGGTGAATGCGCTGTCTGAATTCTTCGGCGTCCGCACGGCGTGGCACGGACCAGGTGACGCGTCGCCCGTGGCACACGCGGCGCAACTCGCGCTGGAGCTGTCAAGCTACAACTTCGGGGTGCACGAAGGGAGCAGCTTCCCGCAGCAGACGCAGGACGTGTTCGTCGGCTGTCCTGAAGTGAAGAACGGCTACATGCTGGCGCAGGAGAAGCCAGGTCTGGGCATCGACGTCGACGAGAAAGTCGCCGCGAAGTTCCCGTTCCCGGCGGGTCCGCCCAATTTCGATTATTCGTGGGGGACGACGAGGCGCTCGGACGGGACCGTAATCAGGCCGTAATGGCGCGGTCTAGGGACCGCGCCCCACATTGTTCCGGCTTGCGCCGGAGTTACGTCGTCCGCGCTTTCTCCAGGAACTCGCGATTGGCCCGCGCGTTGGCGATCGTCTGCTCGAGGGTTTCGCCAACCGCGGTGCCCTCGACGAAGATCGGCCCGTTGAATCCGTACGACTTCAGCTTCTTGAACATCCCCGCGAAATCCACCTTGCCGGTGCCGAACTGGACCATGACTTCGTCGCCGCGAGGGTCGGGCACCGACGATCCGAAGCTTGGTGCCCCCGCCTCTCGCTCCTGGAAGTGCGGGCCCAGGCAATCCTTCGCGACCACGCCGATCACATAGGGCCCCACGATCTCGAGCTGCGCGACAGGATCCTTCGCGGTGTAATAAATGACGTTGCCGGCGTCATGGAAAAGCCCGAAGTTCGGGTGATTTACCTGCTTGACCCACCCGACCAGCTCACCACCGGTGTTGTTCAGACCATGGTGCTGCTTGATCGCCACTTGAACACCGCGCTCCTTTCCGAACGCTGCAGCGTCGGCCAGCACCTTGGTGGCGTGGATGTACTGGCTCTCTTTTTCGAGTCCGAGGTAGAGCGCGAATTTCTGACCGAGCGTGTGTGCGTTTGTGATCTGCTGCCGGGCGGCCGCGACGGCATCCGCGAGCGGGACATCGGTTCGGACCGACAGACTGCACACCGTGGACACCATCCCCCGGGCCGCGAGCTTTTCCTTCAGGGCCGTCACCATCTCTGGCGTGATCGCGTCCGGACCACGCGGGGCGGGTGGTGTCGTCGCTCCACCCGCAGGCGCCGCTCCGCGCGCCGCCGGCGGAGCTGCCGAGACCATGTCCGCCGATGTATATCCCGCAGCTTTGATCGCGTCGAGCAAGGCGTCGTGACTCAAACGGAACCTGCCGAACGGCCGCGCATGGCACCCGATCGACCATGGCTTGGCGGAAGCGGACTGCTCAGCGCCACGCGACGGCGACGGAAGCGCCATGGCGGCGACGACAGCCGCCGAAGTCTTGATAAACGTGCGGCGCGGGTGTGACTGTGCGTCCATGGCTGCGATTGCCTTTCCCTTATCCGGGTTCGTCCGTGTTCATCCGTGGCCCGTGTTTATCCGTGTTCGTCCGTGTTCTTCCGTGGCCCGTGTTTATCCGTGTTCGTCCGTGTTCATCCGTGGCCCGTGTTCATCCGTGTTCATCCGTGTTCTTCCGTGGCCCGTGTTCATCCGTGGCCTGTGTTTTCCGTGGCGCGGATTGTACCAGTTTCTGCTAGCATCCGGCTCACAGCACACAAGGAGGACACGTGATAAGAGGTCTGCGGATGATGACCCGGTGCGTCGCGGTCTTCGCGATCGTCATCGCGACCGCGCACTCGGCCGCCGCGCAGCTGACCACGGGCTCGCTGGCCGGAGTCGTCAAGGACGCGCAGGGGGGCGTGATCCCCGGCGCGACGGTCACCCTCGTCAGTGAAACGCGGGGAACGCGTTCGGTTCCGGTGGTGACCAACGCGACTGGCGACTTCGTGTTTCCGAATATTCCGGCCGACACCTACACGATCGAAGTGGAGATGTCGTCATTCAAAACGCTCAAGCAGAGCGGCATCACCGTCAACCCGGGTCCGCAGGTGTCGATCGGCGCACTCACGCTCGAAATCGGCGGCGCGACGGAAACGGTCAGCGTAAAAGGGGAGTCGCCGCTCATCCAGACCGCCAGCGGCGAGCGCTCGTTCGCCATCCCGACGCAGACGGTCGAGAACCTTCCCTTTGCCAGCCGCAGTTTTCTCCAGCTTGGACAACTCGCGCCGGGCGTGGTCATGAACGGCGTCCAGGTGCAGAGACTCGGATCGATCGTCCAGTCGACGACCGTGATGATGGACGGCGTGTCGACGATGGATACCGGCAGCAACGGCGCGATCGTGCAGATGAACGTCGAATCGATCGCGGAAGTGAAGGTGCTGGTACAGGGCTATCAGGCCGAATACGGCCGATCGAGCGGTCTGCAGATCACCGCGGTCAGCAAGAGCGGCACCAACCGGTTCCATGGCTCGCTCTACAACGTGCGTCGTGATTCAGACTGGAACGCGAACAGCAAGACCAACATCCTGAACGGCGCGCCCAAGCCGATTCTGCGGCAGCAGGAGATTGGATACTCAATCGGTGGTCCGGTGGGCAAGGCTGGTGGAAACAACAAGATCTTCTTCTTTCACGCCCTCGAGTTCCTCCCGCGCACCGGCGGCAACGACGTCGTGAACTACCGGATGCCGACCGAGCTGGAACGCGCAGGCGATTTTTCCCAGTCGCGCGACAACCTCGGCGCTCTCTATCCGTACATCAAGGACCCGAACATTCAGGGCACGTGTAGTGCGGCGGATCAAACGGCGTGCTTCAAGGATGGCGGCGTGCTCGGAAAGATCCCGGCGGACCGCCTGTATCAACCCGGGCTGAACATTTTGAAGATGTGGCCGATGCCGAACAACGCGAGCACTGCCACCGGCGCGAACTACGCCATCACGCGGCCGTCGGAGGACATCCTCGGTTATCAACCAGCAGTGCGCGTGGACTATCAGCCCAAATCGTCCCTGCGAATCAGCGTCAAGTATCAGGGCGCGATCCAGCGTCAGCAGGTCTTTAACGGCACCATCCCCGGCTTCAACGATTCGAAGATGGTACACCCGCGCATCGGCACCGAAGGCGTCACCGTCAACTACAGCCTGAACCCGACGACGTTCATTGAGGGAACGTACGGGCGTGCGGGAAACGAGCTGGCCGCGTGCGGTCCGACGCCGAGTTTCTGCGGCAGCACTGCGGTTCCCACCAACGATATCTCCAACCTGAATAACGCCGGTCTCGGCGGGCTGCCGCTGTTGTTCCCCGATGCGTCGGTGCTCAACAAGGACTACTACGCGTACAGCATTCTGAGTGAGGCGAGCGTTCCGTTCTTCGACGGCACACGGATCCTGAGAGCGCCGAACTTCTCGTGGGGGAATCGCATATTAAGCGGCACCAATCTAACGACTGGCACCCAGCCTCCCAACATCAACTTCCCAGGGTTCCTCAACATCAATACGACCCAGGATGTCGTCGCGAGCCTGACCAAGGTCATGGGGCGGCACACGTTCAAGACCGGGTTCTACAACAGCCACAGCCTGAAGCGGGAGAACAACGTTCAGGGAGCCGCCGACAACTTCGGCACCTTGAGTTTCGCCAACGACACCGTCGGCACCAACCCGTTCGACACGTCTTTCGGGTTCGCCAACGCCGCCATCGGCAGCTTCAGCTCCTACGCGCAGGCATCGCGATACGTCGAAGGCACGTTCACGTACAACAACACCGAGGGCTACGTTCAGGACAATTGGAAGGTGAACCAGAAGCTGACGCTCGACTACGGTGTTCGGCTCGTCCATGCACAGCCGCAGCACGACGCGCTGCTGCAGAGCGGAAACTTTCTGCCGGACAAGTGGGTCCAGGGGCAGGCGCCGATGTTGTATGTCGCAGGGTGTGTGAACAACGCGAATCCGTGCACCGGGACGAACCGTCAGGCGAAGGATCCGATCACCGGGCAGCTTCTTGGTCCGAACACGACGCTGGCAATCGGCACGCTGGTACCAAACACCGGGAACCTGACGAACGGCCTGTTCCAGTCCGGCCAGGGTATCGAAAAGACCACCTACAAGTTCCCGATGCTGAACGTCGGTCCGCGGTTCGGTGTCGCTTACGATGTCAGCGGCAAGCAGTCGCTGGTCCTTCGCGGCGCCTGGGGACTGTATTTCGATCGGCCGCGCCCTGGCGATGCGCAGGCGCTGGTTGGAAACCCACCGGGCGGTTCACGCATCATCACCATTCGATACGGCCAGCTGCAGAGTCTTGACAAGGGGGGATTGTCCACGGTCAGCCCCCCGGGAATCACCGTGTTCCAGTACGACGCGAAGCTTCCGACGTCGATGCAGTTCAGCGGCGGCGCACAGATGATGCTCCCGTGGTCGACATCGCTCGATGTGTCCTACGTCGGCCTGCACAGCTGGAACGATCAGCAGCCGTGGAACATCAACTCGATCGACCTGGGCACCGCATTCCTGCCGGCCTCGCAGGATCTGACCCTGGCGGCAAGCACGACGCCCGGTGCGACGTCATACGCGGCAACCAATCCCGATCTCGTGCGGGCATACCGCGGCTACAGCTCGATGGCGAGCACCAGTCGCTTCTACGAGGGGTGGCGCACCTACCACTCGCTGCAGTTCTCGTTCAATCGCCGTTTCAAGGACGGACTGCAGTTCGGATTCAACGACACGGTGCAGTTGTACGACGAGGCACGGGTCGCGCCACGTTTCGATCACAGGTCCGACGGATCGTACGTGCGTCGCGCCGACGAGGCGGAGGCGCAGAAGCTTCTCGGCAACCAATTCCCGAGCAATGCCGCCGGGGCGCAGTCAACACACGTGATGAAGGGCAGCGCCGTGTGGGACCTGCCGGATCTCAAGAGGGACAGCACGGGACTCAAGGTCCTTGGCTATGTGGTCAACGACTGGCAGTTGTCGACGATCTGGACGGGGCTGACCGGGGCGCCGTATTCCGCCACTTACAGCTATCAGAGCGGCGGCGGCAACGTGAATCTCACCGGGTCGCCGGATTTTGGCGGGCGGATCGTGATTGTTGGTGATCCAGGCAAGGGGTGCAGCAGCGATCCGTATCGTCAGTTCAATGCTGCCGCGTTCCAGGGACCGCGAGTCAACAGCGTCGGGCTCGAATCGAGCAACGATTACCTGAAGGGCTGCTTCTCGAGCACACTCGATCTGTCGATTGCCAGGAACATCCGGCTGGGTGGCAGCCGCGTTCTGCAGCTGCGGGCCGACATGTTCAACGCGCCGAACAGCGCGCAGATCACCGGGCGGCAGACGAGTCTGACCCTGACCAATCCCACTGATCCGGTGACGCCCCAGAACCTGCCCTACGATCCGGCGACGGGCCAAATCCTGCCGAATCGCGTGAGACCGAATCAGGCGGGCTTCGGTGCGGTCAACGCCTATCAGGCGGCCCGGAACATTCAGGGGTATATCCGCTTTTCGTTCTAAGCAGACCGAGGTCGCGCGGGTAACCGCGCGACCTCGACGTCCGGTTCATCATGGCAGCCCATCGACTCCTAAGCGTGACCCTTCTCTGCGCGTCTTTGACTGGCGCAATTGTCGTTGTCGCCCAGACACCCGCACCACAACCAGACGCACAAGTGCAGACGCCGCCGCCCCCGGGCGCGCAAGGACAGGGGCGCGGCCGCGGGGGAGGTGGCGGACGCAAAGACGATCCGATCAACGCCGACGTTGATTGGACGAAGCAGCCGCCTGTTCTTCCGAAGACTCCGGAAGAGGAGCTGAAGCAGTTCATTCTTCAGCCTGGATACCGGCTCGAGTTGGTGCTTGCCGATCCGATCATCCAGGAGCCGACCGCGATCGCCTTTGACGGCAACGGTCGCATGTTCGTCGTCGAAGACCGCAGTTACATGCTGGATCTCGACATGACCGGGCAGCTCGATCCGATCAGTCGAATTTCGCTGCACGTCGATACCGATGGCGACGGGGTCTACGACAAGCACACGGTGTTTGTCGACAACCTGGTATTCCCGCGGTTTGTGACGCCATTCGGTCCTGGCGTGATCCTGACGAAGGAGTCGAACGCCGACGAACTCTGGAAGTACACAGACACGAACGGCGATGGCGTCGCAGACAAGAAGGAGCTGTTCGACACCGGCTATGGACGGCTCGGAAACGTCGAGGGGCAGGAGGCGTTTCTCACCTGGGCGCTCGACAACTGGATGTACAGCACCTACAACGCATTTCGCGCCCGCTGGACGCCGCACGGTGTGGTCAAGGAGTCAACCGGCAGCAACGGCGGCGAGTGGGGTGTCACGCAGGATAACGACGGCAAGATCTGGTTTGAGAGCGGTGCCCCGGGTGTGCCGTCGGGCTTTCAGTTTCCCATCGTCTACGGCAACTTCAACGTGCCCGATCAATTCGAGCCGGACTTCCGCATTCCATGGGGCGCGCCGATTCGTATCGCTGACATGCAGGGAGGTATGGGCGCGACTCGCATGCCGGATGGATCGCTCAAGAGCGTAACCGCGAGCGCCGGCAACGACATCTATCGCGGTCATCGTCTGCCAAAGGAGCTGGTCGGCGATTTGTTGTCAGGCGAGCCGGTCGGACGCATCATCCGACGTATTCGCGCGGAGAATAAAGAAGGACTGACGATTCTCCACAACTTCTACCCTGGCAACGAATTCATCAAGTCGCTCGATCCACTGTTTCGTCCCGTCGACATCACGACTGCGCCCGATGGCACCGTGTACATCACCGACATGTACCACGGCATCATTCAGGTCGGGAACTTCACGCGCACTGGGTCGTACCTGCGCGCGCGTGTCGAGCAATACGAGCTCGACAAAGTGATCCACAAGGGCCGCATCTGGCGCCTGGTCTATGACGGCGTCAAGCCGGATCGATCAGACCGACTGAGGCGAGACCGAATCCAGCCGCGCATGCACGATGAAACGCCGGCGCAGCTCGTGGCGCATCTCAGCCATCCGAATGGATGGTGGCGCGACACCGCCCAGCAGCTCTTGATCCTCAGGCAGAACAAGTCGGTCGTGCCGGCGCTTCGCGCGATGGTGAAGACCTCCCGCAACCTGGTCGCTCGCTTTCATGCGCTCTGGACGCTCGAAGGCCTCGGTGCACTTCAGCCGGCGATGGCGCGTCAGCTGATGGAGGATCCCGAGCCGCGCATGCGCATTCAGGCGATCCGCGCCAGCGAAACGCTCTACAAAGCCGGTGACAAGTCTTTCGCCAACGACTTCACGGCGCTCACAAAAGATCAAAACGTCGACGTCGTCATCCAGGCGATGCTGACGCTGAATCGGTGGAAGGTTCCCGACGCAGCGGCGACGATCAAGGAGACGATGAACGCCAATCCAGCACGCGGCGTGCAGGTCGTCGCGTCGACGATATTGACGCCGCCGGCTGGTCGCGGTGGTCCACCGCTTACGCCGGAGCAACAGGCGGTCATGGAGCGCGGCGCCGCGATCTACAACGAACTGTGCTTCGCCTGCCACGCACCGGACGGTATGGGGACGCCAAAGCCGGAGCTCGCGACGACGATGGCCCCGCCGCTCGCGGGATCGTCGAGGGTGAACGGGCACCGCGACTACATCATCAAGGCCGTGCTTCACGGAGTGACCGGTCCGATCGATGGCCGAAGCTACACCGACGTGATGATGCCCATGGGCGTCAACAACGACGAGTGGGTCGCGGCGATCGCATCGTACGTGCGACGCAGCTTCGGGAATACGGGTGGCTTCGTGTCACCGGCCGATGTCGCGCGCGTCCGTGCCGCGACCAGCGACCGCAAAACGAGTTGGACGATACCTGAGCTGACCGCATCCTTGCCCTCGCAACTGCAGGCGGATAGCTGGAAGGCGACCGCCAGCCATAATCCGGAGGACGCCCTCGCAGGTCTGCGGCTGACGACGTGGAGCAGCGGTGCGGCGCAGGCAGCCGGGATGTGGTTCCAGGTGGAGTTGCAGAACCCGCAGACAATCACGGAACTCCAGTTTCAGTCGCCGCCGGCCGCTGAGCGCGGCGCGGCGGTGGCCGCAGGCGGCGCGCCGACAAATACACCAACCGGTCCGGGCTTTCCTCGCGGTTTTCGTGTCGAGATTTCGCTGGATGGAAATTCATGGCAACAGGTGGCGGAGGCTACGGGCACCGGGCCGATGACCAACGTCACGTTCGCTCCGGTGAGTGCGAAGTTCGTGCGCATCACGCTGACCACCGGCGTAGAGAATGGCCCGCCGTGGTCGATCCAATCACTGAAGTTGTATCGGGCAGCTGGGGCCACAGATCAACCGAGATAAACGGATCTCAATCAGCAACATTCACCGTCACGCTGCGATCGTGCTTTAGGGATGAACAGGAGAAAGGAGAAGGGAGTGAAGATTGTGGATTAGGCGAAGGTGATCAAAACCGCCACCCAAATCCCACCGTCATCTGTACGCCGTGCGTGGCTGTTGGTGCCGGCGCGGGCTCGACGACACCATCGCGCGTATACGTGGTCGAGTCGTAGACTGAAATCGCGTCGCCGGCATCGAATCGCACAAGCATGCGTTTGGGCAGATATCGTTCGACAACCGCGCCGAGATCGACGACCAGCGAGTTGGCGCGCGAAAGCGTGAAGCCACGCGGACCGGATGTTCTTACCGCGCCCGAATAGCTGTTCACACCGAAGCGGACTTTGCCAAAGATTCCATAGGCGTCCTTCCGTGCGCCGACCTTCACGCCGCCGACCGCCTGCGTGAGATATCCACCGTCCCACGCAGTGCGTTGACGGATCTCATCGGCGGAAAAACTAAGTGCCGCATCTGCGTACACGGCCGGTGCGAGGCGATACGACGCAAATGCGCCAAATGACGATCCGGTAAGGAGTTGAGTGCCCAACGCATTGGTGGTCGTCGTCCTTGCGAGCTGCCCGCCAAGTTCCCACGCGCCTGAAACCGCTGCCTCGGCGCGTCCGTCGCTCTGCGTCGAACCGATGGCGTAGCTGACGCCCGCGCTCACCTGCCAGACATTGACCATTCGCGGCGCAAGCGATGCGGTCGCGACCGCACCATTTTCATTTGGTTCGGATCGAAAGAGTTCGACTTCGCGGATCGCGTACAGCGGCCCCGTCGTATCGAAATGAATTCCCCACCGATCGCTGGCCTTGATCTCGGTCCCGATGCCCCAATCCAGCGCGAAATGCGTCGCCCCACCGCTCACCACGTTCGGGCCGCCGAGGTCGACAATCGCATTCGAGAAATGCAGCAACTCAGGAAGGAGCACGCCGTAGAACGATGCGCGGTTCCAGATCAGAAACCTTCCCCGGACACCGAGCGCGAGTTGCGTGGTTTTTCCCCCTTGCGCTTCGACCTCCTGCAGCGAATCCGTCGGGAACCACAACGCCCGTCCCTCGATGTCGACTCGACGAGTCAGGCGATAGTCAGCGCGGATGCCGAATCCATTTACTCCGACACCCTGGTCCGACTCTCGATACAGGCCGAGGGCCGAGTACTCGCCACTCAGTTGGAGTGGACGTGCCACGCCCTGCGCTGATGCAGTTGCCGCGATGGCGACGAAGGCGAGTGTCGGTGTGATGTGGGTCTTCACCGAATATCCATGACTCCGACGTCTCCCTCTTTGTGCGCCAGCGTGAAGTAAATGTGCTGGCCGTCGGTGTCGAACTCGCGCCGGTTGGACTCGCGGGTTGGATCGTCGAAGCGAACCAGGAGCGTTGGCATGCTGCCATCGGCTGACATCGACCAGATACTCGAGCGTTGTTCTGCATCCACGGCGAACACATAAATCCGACGTCCATCTTTGGACCAGCGAGTGAACGTAGGCACGGTGCCTCCGGGGAGCGTACCGCTGAGCACCGTCCGCGGTGATCCTCCCGTGGCAGAAACGATCCGAACGTCACCGCGATTCGGAGCACTACTGGTGAGGAGCAAACGTTGCCCGTCGGGTGAAAAAACCGGTGTCAGGCTGCCCGGCACTTCTGTCAAAAGGGACGGAGCACTCCAGCCAGTATCCGACCGCCGCACAATCGAGATGCCGTTCCGATTGTCGTCGGTAAATGCGATTTGTTTTCCATCCGGCGACCATGACGGAAACCACTCGTGCGCCGGCCCGTTCGTAAGACGCTGCCGGCTGTGTCCGTCGGTGCCGACGATGAATACGTCACGGTTGTCGCCGGGCCACGCATGAAAGGCGATCTGACTTGCGTCGGGCGACCACGCTGGTTCGAATTCATCTGCGGGATCGGTCGTGATCTGTTCCGGTTCGCCATTCGGAAGACGGAGGCGATAGATATCCTGGTTACCCGCCATGTTCGAGTCGAAGGCAAGCCACTGCCCATCGGGCGAGATGGCGATTCCTTCAACAATCTGCTCGCCCGACGTGACCGGCACGGCCTCACGGACCGATATCGGTGGCCGCTCGGGCATCCGAATCGACCAGATGTTCGACGACAGCGTCAGCGCGCTATACGTCAGGCGTCGTCCGTCGCGCGAGAGCCAGATGCTATGAGCATTCAGACCGGCGGTCAGTCGATCGGGATCGCCGGCGGACTTGCCGTCTGCACCGACGGCGATCTGAAAGATGTCACGTGTGCCGAACGCGTTCGAGACGAACAGCAAGTGCCGGCCGTCCGCCGTCCACGTTGGACTCATGTTCAGCGTTCCGGTAGACGTGACGACGGTTGGCGTTCCACCGCCACTCGCCACGATCATGATGCGTGATGGCGCGATATTGCCGACCAGACGTCCGGGTCCCATGAAGAACGGATTGCCGACGGCAAACGCAATGAACCGTTTGTCAGGAGACCACGCCGGCGAATGCGTTTCGCGCATCTTCGTCAGCGATCGCGGTGCACCGCCATCAAGGGGCTGGACGTAAATCCCATCAACGGAGGCGTACACGATCTCGGTGCCATCGGGTGACCAGTCACCAGCGACCGCGCCCGCGACGACGCTTCGCGGTGGGCCGCCGAGCGCAGGGACGATGTACGCGCCGGTCGTCGACGCGAACAGAATGCGGGAACCATCAGGCGACCAGCGCGGGTAGGTTCCCACCATCGACGGTGTGAGATCGATCGCGCGTCCGCCTGCGACTTGCTGCACGAAAACATGGGTGCTGCCGCCGAGGCCGGATGCGTAGGCGATCATGGTGCCATCCGGCGACAGCGAGGGATGCAACTCGATCCCCTCCTGGCGCGTGACGCCGACGGTGCGGCCGAGCGCGAGACGGCCGTCGTAAACGGATCGTCGGCCCAGCCAATATGCACCGAGCGCTGAGAGGGCCGCGATTGAGAGGATGGCTGCGCTGACTGCCGTCACCCGTATCCATGTCTTCGACGAGAGACTCGCACGCGGCGAAGCGACTGCCGGCGCCGACGCGCTCGTGACATTCTCAATGGCGAAGGCGAGGTCCTCCGCCGACTGAAACCGTTGCGCCGGTGATTTTTCCAGACAGCGCCGGATAATGCGGAGGAGCGCAGGTGGAATGGCAGCAGTCGCAACCTCGAGTTCAGTTGGCTCGCTGCTGAGGATGGCACTCATCGTGTCGGCAGGGGTCGCGCCGCTGAACGCGCGCCGGCCGCCGAGCATCTCGTAGAGGATGCAGCCAAAGGCAAAAATGTCGGCGCGATGATCGGCAGCCAGTCCGCGAATCTGCTCAGGCGCCATGTACCCGATCGTTCCGAGCACCATTCCGATCTTTGTCACCTGCGACGCGGCCATCGTCCGCGCTTCTCCCGCGACCTCGCCGAGTGCTTTGGCGAGGCCGAAATCGAGAATCTTGACTCTGCCGTCCGCGGTGATGAACAGGTTCTCCGGCTTGAGGTCCCGGTGCGCGATGCCCTTCTCATGCGCCGCCGCGAGACCGTGCGCGATCTGCAGCGCATACTCGATTGCCTTGCGCGCGGGCAGTGGGCCAGCCTCAACGCTTTCGCGGAGCGTCGCGCCCTCGAGCAACTCGGAGACCAGGTAGGGCGTGCCGTTGTAGCTGCCGACGTCGTGGATCGCAAGGATGTTTGGATGGTTCAGCGTCGCGGCGGCGCGCGCTTCCTGCTCGAACCGCCGGTGCAGGTCCGGATCGGCGGCGAGAGTTGCGGCGAGAACTTTGAGGGCGACGTCGCGTCCGAGGCGCGGATCGCGCGCGCGATAGACCTCGCCCATGCCGCCGGCACCGATCAGGGCAACGACTTCATAGTGATCGATGCGCGTCCCGGCCGGAAGGGTCATCCGCCGAGATTATATTCCGTGGCTATCGCTTCCCCGGGTCGATGCCAAGGGACCATCGTCTCTTTGCACCTCATTGTTCGCATGATACGGGCGGAGCCGGCGCGAGCGATCCTCCCATATCATCGCGGGTTCGCACTGACAGCCAGCAGGCGCCAGTCGCCGTGTCCTTGATGAAGTAGGCGGCGACTCCATCGCCGGGGGAAGCGGTGCGCAGGATCAGCAATCGGCGTGAAGTCTGTTCTTGCGCTGTGGCTACACCTCTCAGTGTGGTTGAAGCGACGGCGCCGATTAGCACACCTACCAGGATCCATCCGAAACGATTGTTGTTGCGCATGGGCTTTCCTTTCTCCAGTGGCACGCGGAATGTGCTCGGTCTGTTCGCTTTTGATGTGACGCTCGAAGAGCGGCGTGGTTTGAATTTGTTCGCTTATTTGACCGCACTGTCTTCGAGCCGGATGAGGTGGAATAATCAGGCGACAGGAGATATCGAATGGCGCATGACAAGTTAGACCCTTCGCCGACGGACGCGAATGAACCCGATGGAAAGATGTCGTTTCTGGACCACCTCGATGAGCTTCGGACCCGGCTCGTTTGGGCCACTGCTTCAATCGGTGTTGGCTTCGCGATCATGTTCCCGTTCATCCACACGATATTCGACTTCATCATGCGGCCGATGCAGCGGTTACTGCCTTACGGCCAGACGTTGATCTATACAGATCCCAGCGAGGCATTCACCCTGGAGATCAAGATCGCCCTGATTGCCGGACTGTTGATCGCCTCCCCGTTGGTGTTCTTGCAATTGTGGTTGTTTGTGGCCCCTGGCCTGTACTCGCATGAGAAAAAATGGGCGCTCCCGTTCATCCTCATGTCATCGTCTTGCTTCATCGTCGGCGCAGCATTCTCCCATTACGTGGTCTTCCCGATTGTGTGGGGGTTCTTCGTCAGCTTTCGCACTGACTACCTGACGTTCATGCCGCGCGTGGAGCCGGCATTCTCGATGTATCTGCGATTGCTTTTGGCGCTTGGCGTCACGTTTCAGCTGCCAACGTTGGTGCTCTTCCTCGCAAGGATAGGCATGGTGACGCCTGGCTTTCTGATCAAGAACTTCAAGTACGCCGTGCTGCTCATTGTCATCGCGTCTGCCGCACTCTCACCTGACGGAGGAGGCATCGGCATGCTGGCGATGGGTGGTCCAGTCATCGTCCTGTACATGCTGAGCGTCGGCTTGGCGTGGGCCTTCGGCAAGAAGAGGCCTGCCGATGTCGATGACTACCCATCACAACAGGCGTTGCTCTTCTTGCTTGTCGCCGATTGGTGCCGTCACAAGACCACACGCTTGCTGTCGATGAAGACTCCAGTGGCGCAGCAGCATTGATCGCAGCAACGCCCCGGGTGCATACTTTCGGTCTCTAACCGAGACATCCACAAAGAGGAGATCTATGAGCCTGTCGGACATGGCCGCCTGGATGGGAGCGATCCCAGACGCTCGCAAGCTGAACGAGATCTCGATGCCGGGGAGTCATGACGCCGGTGTCTACCGCGAGGTATCCAATAAAGCGGGCGTCCTGCCGGTTCCGAAAGACCAGACTGCGTGTCAGGATCGCCCCGTGCTCGAACAGTGCGAAGCGGGATCGCGATTTCTCGATATACGGCTGAAGGTTTCGCGAACGTCGATCCGCGCGCACCACACCACCGCCGGACAAGGTGCCGTCGGAGAGAGTTGGGACTCGACGCTCGAGAGCGTGGCCGCCTTCCTGGATGCTCACCCAAGCGAATGCGTGATCTTGCGCTTGACCAAACCGAGCGGCGGAGCCACTGACCAAATCGTCGAGACAATCCTGAAATCGTCGCTCAAAAAGCGTCTCTACACATCCGCGGATTTCACGAATTTTGCCAACACGCCGTTGAAAAACTTGCGAGGCAAAGCGATCTGTGCGTTTGACCCGAAAGAGTTCAAGGTTCTCCATCCCAGCCTCGGCATGCATCCGTTCTTCCGCTACGAGGAGGGCAACACATTCGGGCTCATCACCTGCGGAAAGTATTCCAACTCGAAGAGCATTCAGAAGGTGATCGATGGACAGGTCGCGAAAATCGATGCCCATGCGGATCACACAGGGGAGCACCTCTTTGTTCTCTACTGGACTCAGACCGGCGGAAAGATCGAGCAGAACACCAAGGCGACGCCGCAGAACATCCAACGGCAACAGGGACGTATCGCGGGCGGCACCCATCACAACATGGACTACCTCAAGGACATGATTTGTTTCGGGACCGACGTGAAACCGGGCGATGCCGTGGTTGCGGTCTCCGACGCCCCCGGCCGCCGCAACGTCATGCCGAACGTCATCATGTACGACTTTGTGAATCGCAAAACCAGCAAGGAGATCGTGTCCTTGAACGGCCCCGAACTGCAGCCGCATCTCGTCGATTCTGCCTGGTGGCCTTCGAAGTAACTCTCGCTACTCGGCTCGCAGCGTCGTCGCCGGATCAGTCGCCGCCGCACGTCGCGCCGGGATCACGCACGCGAGCGAAGCCACGATCAACAGGATCACCGGCATCGTCACGAACGACAGCAGATCCAGCGGAGCAATGCCGAACAGCAGTGGTTGCAACCGCCGCGCGGCGAGGGCAGCCACGAGAACACCTGCCGAGAGACCAAGCAGCGTGACGGTCAGGCCCTGACGGACGACCAGCCCGATAAGGTCGGCTCGCGTCGCACCTAACGCAGCGCGAATGCCGATTTCCTTCCGACGCTGCGACACGTTGTACGAGAGCACGCCGTACAGGCCCGTCACCGCGATGCCCAGCGCGAGCAGTGCGAACGCAGCGAGCACGGCGGTCGAGAATCGCGGCTCGCTCACCGAATTCGCGACTTGACTCGAGAGCGGTCCGACCCGCCCGAGCGCCGCCGTCGGCTCGAGGTCGCGCACCACCGATCGCAAGGTGGGCGCAAACGCGTTCGGATCACCGCTGGTCCGGATTACCAGGTTGATCTCGCGTGTAATGCCATGCTCGTTGTCGACCTTGTTCAGTGCGAGATAGATCTCCGGCTGGGGCCTGGTGTCGAGGCCGTCTTTCAAAACGTCGCCGACGACGCCGACGATCTCGGTCGTCAGGTTTCCTTTGGCGAGCAGCCCTTTGAACCGGCGGCCGACGACCGGGCGGCCGTCCGTGATGTACGCACGAGCGAATGCTTCGTTGACGAGCATCGCTTCGATGGGTGAAGACTCGTCGGTCACGGTGATCGCGCGGCCCTCCTTGATCCGAAGCTTGAGCGCTTCGGCGTAACCGGCAGTGACCACATATTGAAGCGCCCGAGCAACGACAGGCTGCCCTGCAGCATTCGTTCCGAATGAGAATCCGGAAACGAACGACGACTCGCCGAGCGGCGCCATGTTGCCGGCCCCCGCTGCGACGACTGACGGCGCCGCTCGCAGCCGTCCCATCAAACTCTCGATCAGTTGCGCGCGACGTTCGGGTGTCGACGCCGCGCCGTTCACGTAGATACGCGCCGTGAGGACGTTGCGCGAGTCGTATCCCGGATCGACGTTCGATAGGGTGACGAAGCTTCTTACCAGTAGTGCGGCACCTATCAAGAAGACGACGCTCAGCCCGGCTTCGAACCCGAGAAGCAGCGATCGAAGGCGCTCACCACTTCCCGTCGTGCGGTTATCGCCGGTTCGGAGTGTCGGCGCGAGCTCACCGTGCGAAGCGCGCAAAGCGGGCAGCAGCCCGGCCAGGGTGCCGGCGAGAACAGACAGCAACAATGCGAATCCCAGGACGCGCCCATCGAGTCGCACATCATCGAGTCGAGGGAATCCTTCGGGAGCCCACGCAGGCATCGCCCGGGTCAGCGCCCATGCGACGAACACCCCGAGCGAGCCGCCAAGGATCGCGATCGCCGCACTCTCGGTCAGCATTTGTCTGGCAAGACGGCCCGCGCCGGCGCCGAGCGCAGCCCGCACAGCAAGTTCGCGAGCGCGAGCGGTTCCCCGGGCAAGCAGCAGGTTCGTGACGTTCGCGCAGGCGACGAGCAGCACCAGCCCGACTGCTGCCATCAGCACCAGCAAGGCTGGCTTCACGCGCCGCGCGACGCTGTCGGCCAGCGTGTTGACACGCACTTCGACAGGCCCACCTTTGCCGAACAGCAACTCCGCGGCCATCGGTCGCTTGACGGTCCGGGCGGCGGCCGTGCCTTCAGCTGCAGCCTGTTCCACAGTGGTTCCCGGCGTCAGTCGCGCGAATGCCGGCACGATTCGCATCGACCCGTCCGTCGTCGATGGCAGGATGTACGGGGTCCATACCAGTGCGTCGCGGTCGGGGAAGTAGAACCAGGGCGGCGCGACTCCGATCACCTCGTGCGATCGCCCATTGATCTGCAACGTGCGTCCAACGACGTTGGGATCACTCGCGAGTTTGGATCGCCAGAAGCGATCGCTCAGGAAAACCACATTGTTATTCCCCGCGATTGCTTCCTCGGCGCGAAAGAAGCGCCCCATCGCTGGTGTGACGGCGAGGGTCGCAAGCGCCGTGGGTGACAACGATCCGCCGTCCACGCGATCGGTCTCGTTGTCGCGAACCATGGTGAAGGTTTGGGTCGAGTATGCCGACATTCCCTCGATGGTTCGTGTCGACTGGCGCCATGCTTCGAACGTCAGATTGCTCAATCGCGGATCGCGGATGATGGCCTGCCCGCCAGGATGCTCCTCGGAAAGCATGACGATGCGATCGGGGTCCTTGTACGGCAGTGGTCGAAGCAGGACACCGTAGACGACGGAGAAGACGGCGGTGTTGACGCCGATCGCGAGCGCCAGCGTGACGAGTGCGGCGAATGTGAACCCGGGCGCGCGCACCATCAGCCGCAGTGCGTGACGGAGATCCTGAAGGAGTGTGTTCATCTCTGCACCTCAACTCGGCGCCGACGAACCTCGTCGATGAATTCCTTCGCCTCTTTCAGTCCAGCGCCGGTTGCTTCTCGATACCGCTTAATCGCCAGTACGGTCCTGTTGCTATCAATCGCCTCCTGAACACCAGGAGGACAATCCTGAAATTCGTCGAAGGTGATACCGGCCTGTTTCATGAGCGCATCGATTTTGGCGTCGAGTCGCGACAACCGGTTTAGACGCCGTTCGATGATCGATAGTCGGGTGAAGAGAACCGCGAAGACGATGCCGACGATCACGCTTGCGACCACTGGCGCACTCATCGTTTCCTCCGTGGTCAATGACCATAGCTCAGATTCTACGGTAGAGTGTGCCCAATGTTTTCCCGATTGGTTCGGCGCTCGCACATGTATCTCGCGCTGTTCCTGACGCCATGGATGCTCATGTACGCCGTCAGTACCCTCGCGATGAATCATCGCGCGGTGTTCGTCGAGCGCTACGGGTCCGGGCCCGTTCCGTTTCATACCGAACGCGAGCTCGTTTACGACGGATCGTTTCCGCCGGATGCGGATCTGAAGACGATTTCACGACAGATTTTGACCTCGCTCGATCTCGACGGCTCCCATGGCGTGACCCGCCGGAAGGACGGTGCGATCGTGATCAACCGGAACGATCTGATTACGCCGCGCCGCATCACGTTCACGCCGGATTCCAGAATGCTGCTCGTCGAGCGCATGGAGCGGCGCTCGAACGCATTTCTGGAGCGGTTCCACCGCCGGCGCGGATACGCCACTGGCTATCGTCTCGACACCTCATGGGCGGTGACCGTCGACGTAGTGATCGTGGGGATGATGTTCTGGGCGATCTCCGGATTGTGGATGTGGTGGGAAATGAAGGTGACGCGCGCGCTGGGTGCACTCGCGCTGTTGGGCGGCATCAGCCTGTACGCCCTCTATTTGGTGATGCTGTAGATGACATTCGCGCAACTGAATCGCCGCACGCACCTCTACCTGGCCCTCGCGCTGCTGCCGTGGTTTTTCATGTACGGCATCTCATCGCTGCCGTTCGCGCATACGCAATTCTTCGAGCAGCGCGACGCGGCCAAGGGGTTGCCGCTCTGGACGCTGCGTTCCGATCGCCTCTCCGCCGTGCCTCCTCCCGATAACGAGAAGGCGCTGCGCCCGTTCGGCGCCGCATTGTTGAGCGAGGCCGGCATCAGCGGCACCGCCTTTGGCACCTATCAGCAGAGCCCGAACCAGATCAATGTCTACTCGTACTCGTTCTGGAAATCGACACAGCTGAAGTACTACGTCGATCAAAAGCGCGTTACGGTCGAAGATCGTCGGTTCCGGTGGGATCAGTTCCTGACCGGCATGCACGGTCGCGGCGGCTTCGAGCAGGAAGGTCTCGTGCAGCTGTCCTGGAGCGTTGTCGTCGACATCGTGTGTCTGGGGATAATCATCTGGATCGCGTCGGGGCTCTACATGTGGTGGGGACTGGCTGGTCATCGCGCCTGGGGGTGGATCGCGATCCTCGCTGGCGCGATTTCATTTATCGGCTTGACCCTCCGCCTTTAACAGCAGATTGTCGACGGCACAAATGCATTCGAGAACGTCGTACTCGCAGCGGGCCTGTCGTTGTCGGGGAGCGCCACGCCCGGCGCGAAGGACGGGTGCTACGAAGTCGCGCACCGTTCATATCTCGAAGGAAAGGCGCGAAAAAAGTTGACGAACCAAAAAAATTCCTTGACAGGTTTTTCTCTACGACGACCAGGCTGAGTCAACTCAGCGAGCAAACACTCCACTATTCGCGCCACAAAGGCGCCCGTGCGGCGAGCGGCTCTAAAGGTCGCAGGCGAGAGTACGTCCTGTGGAAAACGTCTCCTGGCGCATTCTCGCGTTGCAGAATCTGCGATGTTACAACGGGATCATGAATACGAAGTCCATCAAAACGATCCCCGACGAACAACTACTCGCAGAACTCAAAGCTGCTGTTGCATCTGAGCGACGTTCGACAGCGCAGCTTATTGAGTTGCTAGCCGAGGTAGACAATCGACGGCTCTATCTGCCCGAAGGCTACTCTTCACTGTTCACGTACTGTACGCAGTGTCTACATCTGTCCGAACACGCGGCGTATGCCGAATCGAGGCTGCACGAGCCGCGCGGAAGTTTCCGAGCGTGCTCGACTTTCTTCGGGACGGATCGATCACGCTCACAAACGTGTGTCTCCTCGCCAAGCATCTGACGGACGACAATTGTCGGCGACTCCTCGAGGCGGCGTGCCACAAGAGCAAGCGCGAAGTCGAGCAGCAGGTAGCGACCCTCGCACCGAAACCGGTCGCACCCTCCTCGGTTCGGAAACTGCCGACACCGAAGCGAAGCAGCGAAACGCCGGCAAGCCCGGAAGACATTGCAGTCGACAGGGAGTTGCTACCGACGGCGGCTGTAGATAGCGCGGCACCACGCCCTCTCTCATTATCAGTAGTTACCCCGCTCGCGCCCGAGCGCTACAAGGTCCACATCACGATCACTCGGCAAAGCCACGAGAAGTTGCGTCGGGTTCAGGATCTCCTGCGACACGTCGTACCAAACGGCGATCCGGCAGTGATTTTCGAACGTGCCCTAGATCTCTTGCTGGATGATCTAGAGAAGCGGAAGCTCGCGAAGGTGGATCGTCCACGTGCGGCGACGGCTGCGGTCGAGGGCGTTGGCCGGCACATCCCCGCGGCAGTGCGTCGTGCAGTTTGGGCGCGCGACGACGGCCGTTGTGCGTTTATCGGACGTGACGGCCGGTGTGCGGAAAGAGGGTCCCTGGAATTTCACCATGTCGTACCGTTTGCCGACGGCGGGCCGACGACCGTAGAGAACCTCCAGTTGCGGTGTCGCGCTCACAACCAGTACGAGGCAAGAGATTATTTCGGTCCGATGCTCTTTCGGGAACGTCCGAACTCGGTCCAGGACCGAGTGGCTTCACAGCACAACAGTGGCCAACTATTCATACCGTGACTGTGGGCCGGACTGATATGTAACCAGTAATCAGCATTTCGGTTGCACGGACTATAAATGTCTCAACGCGACGTTTGGATCGACCCGTGCGGCGCGGCTTGCGGGAAGGTAGGCAGCAAGCAGCGCCGCCACAATGAACGCGATCGGGACCAGCGAAACAATCAGGGGATCGAAAGCAGGAAGCATCCGGATGAACATCGGCCGGAACGCCACGCGCAGTATGACGCCACACGTCAGCC